>Ga0163153_10005879_pt1 | contig 14203 bp, 8 predicted proteins | sample OliLakLV19MP6IB1_FD_148629 | JGI IMG/M metagenome (GOLD analysis project Ga0163153, IMG submission 148629) | Freshwater microbial mat bacterial communities from Lake Vanda, McMurdo Dry Valleys, Antarctica - Oligotrophic Lake LV.19.MP6.IB-1 | ecosystem: Environmental > Aquatic > Freshwater > Lake... | reverse complement strand
CAGGGGCAAACGCGCCAGCGGCAGCGCGGGTGCGCTCATCGAAGACGAAAAATCTCCAGGCAAATCAGCGTCAACGCGCAGGCATCGGCGGGCGTTAAATGGGGTTGGGAGCCGGACCCAACGAACAAGGAACTGTGCCGCAAAGGGAAAGGCGACATTACGAAGAGGAAGGAAGTCATCGAAGGCATGCGTGCAGCCAAGATCGACAGCCCGCGCGGACCGTGGCGCCTGTCGAAGGCGCACAACCCGGTGCAGGACATGTACCTGCGCAAGGTCGTCGGCAAGGAGAATCGCAACATGGGCCTTGCGATCAAGGCGCTGGATGACGATCCATCGGTCATCGCGCAGTGCAAGATGGGCGCCTGATCTGACCCTTATTTAAGAAGATTTAAATCGGAGGCCGGCTCCTGGAGCCGGTCTCGCGTCATTTTTGTACTGGAACCGGTACGCTCAAGATCAAGGCGGCGGCTTTATACCGGTCACGTTAACCGCGGTCACGGGCCGCTGCAGCCCCTTGAGCGTCAGCTCGCCCACCGCTTCCACCTCGATCAACTCTTCCACTGCGCTCGCAGTGCGCGACGACAGCAGGATCTGCCCGCCCTTCGCCTCACCGCACAGGCGGGCGGCCAGGTTGGTGACCGTGCCGATCGCGCCGTAGTCCCAGCGACCCTCAAAGCCGATCGCGCCGAGGGTCGCGTAGCCTTGCGCGATCCCGATGCCGAGCTCCAGGTTCCAGCCCTGCTTCTTCCACTTGGCCACCAGCGAGGTGACGCGCTCGCGCATCGCCACCGCCATGCGCACGGCGCGCTCGACGTGGTCGGGCACTTCGACCGGATCGTTGAAGAAGATCATCATGCCGTCGCCCGTGAACCGCTCGAGCGTGCCCTCGTGCTGGAGGATCAGCTCACCCATGGCCGCGTGGTACTCGCGCAGCACGCCCATGAGCTCTTCGGGCTCGGCGGTTTCGGCGAAGGCGGTGAAACCACGCAGGTCGAGGAACACCACCGTGATCTGGCGGCGATGGGTGCGCAATGGGTCTTCCGCGCCGCCCGCGACGATGAGCTCGGCCAACTGGGGCGAGAAGAAGCGCTTCAGTCGGCCAAGCTTGTCGACTTGCGCGACCTGCTCTTCGACGCGCCGCTCGAGGGTGAGGCTCCACTCTGCGAGCTCGGCTGCGTGCCGCGCCTCCTGGTCGCGCAGGCGCTTTTTCTCGAGGCACGCGCCGACGCGCGCACGCAGAATAACCGGGTTGAAGGGCTTGGGCAGGTAGTCTTCGGCGCCGAGTTCGATGCAGCGTGCGACGCTTTCGGTGTCCTCGAGCGACGAGATCATCAGCACCGGGATGTCCTTGAGGCGCGGGTCGGCCTTGAGGCGCTTGAGAACTTCGTAGCCGTTGATGTCCGGCATCATGACGTCGAGTAGGACGAGATCCGCGGAGGCGGCCTGCAGTGACTCGAGCGCCTCGGCGCCACCCGATGCCCGCCGCACTTCGTAGCCTTCGCGTGCCAGGCGCCGCCCCAGCATCTCGCGATTCTCCTCGTTGTCGTCGACCACGAGGATCACACCGGTCCCCGCGAAACCGCCGTGCGCCGTTTGCGCGCTCACCTCGGGAACCGGCATGGCTGCATTGCGTTCGGCCACTCGTTCGGCCAGACCGCCTTTGATGAGGTCGCACAGGTGCTCGGCCGCAGTGGCGATGCGGTCGATGTCGGGACGCAGGTCGTCCTCGCTCGGTACCTGCATCTTCAGGCTGCTGCACGCTTCGAGGATCTGCGTGAGCGGCGCGTTCACCTGCGCCTGCAACGCCGCAGTGTCGATGCCGCCGCTTTCGGCCGCGGGCGCAAGAAAATCGTTGATCAGCCGGAGCAGCACTTGCGCGTCATCGAGGATCGCGTCCAGCGCTGGCTTCAGGTCCGGGCGGTCGACATCCTCGACCAGCATTTCACTGTAGCCGATGATGTGGTTGAGCGGCGTCCTCAGCTCGTGGCGCAGGTGGGCGAGGGCCCCCCGGTCCATGCTCACGCGGCCGGCTTCCGGTTCAGGAGCGCTTCCATTTTGGCGAGCAGCCTGTCGAGGTCGATCGGCTTGGTATCGAAGTCGTCGGCGCCCGCTGCCATGGCTTTATCGCGATCGCCCGCCATCGCATGCGCGGTCAGTGCTATCACCGGGATGCCGCGGGTGGCGTCGCCTGCTTTCACGCGGCGGGTCGCTTCCCATCCGTCGAGCACGGGAAGGCTCATGTCCATGAGGATGAGCCCGGGAGCCTCGGAGGCGGCCATGGCCACCCCTTGCTCGCCGTCGATGGCGATGACCACCTCGTAGCCGCGCCGGATCAGCCGCCGCGAAAGCATGTCGCGGTTCATCTCGTTGTCTTCCACCAGCAGGATCTTTGCCATCTATCGCTTCCCTTTTCTGCGGGTCATCGCGGCGGCCACCAGGTCGCCCACTTCGCGCAGCAGCGCTTCGCGCGAGGATGCGCCTTTCTGCAGGACTTTCTCCACGTAGCCATTGAGCCGCCCGCGGTCCTCGGCAGTCAGCTCCTTGGCCGTGACGACGAGGATCGGGATCGCCCGCCACTTGTCATGGTGGCGCAGCTCCTCCACCAGCTCGAAACCGTCCATCTCGGGCATCATCAGGTCGAGCAGGATGATGCCCGGCGTCAGCCCGTTCAGGCGGGCAAGGGCCTCCTTTCCGTTCGTCGCCTCGACCACTGTGTAGCCGTCCTTCTCCAGGATGCGGCGCAAGAGTTCCCGCAGCACTTCGTCGTCGTCGACCACGAGCACCGGGAGGTCATGCCGGTATTTCTTCATCGCGGTGAGCAGCCTCTCGCGGTCGATCGGCTTGGTCAGGTAGTCGTCCGCGCCGAGGGCGTAGCCGAGATTCTTGTCGTCGACGATGGTGAGCATCACCACCGGAATCTCCGCGGTAGCGGCATCGGCCTTGAGCGCCGAGAGCACTGCCCAGCCGTCCATGCCGGGCATCATCACGTCCAGCGTGATCGCATCGGGCTTCATCTCCTGCGCGAGACGCAGGCCCTGTTCCCCGCCGGTTGCCGTCACTATGCTGAAGCCTTCCTTGGCAAGGAAACGCTGCATGAGGTCGCGTGCCGCCGCGTCGTCGTCGATCACGAGGATCGTGCTGCCACCGGTGCCGGCGCGGGGTTCCGCCTTTGTTTCGCCCACTGCCGCCGGCAGGCGCATCACGAAAGTGCTTCCCTGGCCCGCAATGCTCGTGACCGTGATCTCGCCGCCCATCATGCGTGCAAGGCGCCGGCTGAGCGCGAGGCCCAGGCCCGTGCCGCCGTATTTGCGCGTGACCGTCGCGTCGGCCTGGGAGAATTCCTCGAAGAGGCGCGAGATCTGCTCTTCGGTCATGCCGATCCCGGTGTCGCTCACCGAAAACGTCATCCAGTCGCCCGTCGGCAGGGCGGACCGCTCGACGGCAAGAGCCACGCTGCCGTGGTCGGTGAACTTCGCCGAGTTGCTGAGCAGGTTGAAAAGCGCCTGACGGGTCTTGGTCAAATCGGCGTGCATGGTGCCCAGGCTCTTGTCCCACTGCTTGTCGAAGGCGTTGACGTTCTTGTCCATCAGCGGCTCGATCACCGCGGCGATGTCCTCCAGCATTGCGGCAACGTCGAAGTCCTCCAGGTACAGCTCCATCTTGCCGGCTTCGATCTTGGAGAGGTCCAGTACACCGTTGATGAGCTCGAGCAGGTGCTTGCCGGCCGAGTTGATCTTCTTCAGGTCGGGTATGAAGCCCTTCGTGCCGAGGTCCTCGGCTTCCTCCTGCAGCATCTCGCTGTAGCCGATGATCGCGTTGAGCGGCGTCCTCAGCTCGTGCGACATGTTGGCGAGGAACTCGGACTTGTGTTTGCCCGCGATTTCGAGTTGGAGATTTTTTTCCTGGATCTCCTTGAAGAGGCGCACGTTCTGGATCGCGATCACCGCCTGGTCGGCGAAGGTGGTAAGCAATGCGAGCTGTTTTTCGGACAGCTCTACGCCGGGTCGTGAGTTTGAGATCGCAATTGCGCCAATCCCTACGCCATCACGTACTAGGGGGGCCACACAAATTGAGCGGAATCCGAATGCACGACCTGCGGATGTCAGACTCTGCGGTGCATCCGGAGCTTCGGTGTCGGTAAATTGAATTTTCTTGCAGGATACGATGCATTGGGAAACCGCCGAATTTTCAGGATCGAACGGAGTTGGGTACATTTTCGAAATCGCATCGAAGTCGGCATCGCTAGACCCGGAGAACCCGCGCAAGAACAATTGCTGCGCTTCGCGCATGAGGATGCCGACTACGCACGGCGCGAACAAACGCCCCGCGCTCTGTACGATTGCATCGAACACCGGCTGAACGTCCGTCGGTGATCCGCTGATTACGTTCAGAATTTCCGCCGTCGCTGTCTGCCGCTCCAGGGCTTCCTTGGTCTCGTTGAACAGGCGCACGTTCTGGATCGCGATCACGGCCTGGTCGGCAAAGGTGGTGAGCAGCGTCACCTGGTGGTCCGGCGTGTCGCCCGCCTCCTTCCAGGCGACCACGACGACGCCCAGCGGGACGCCATCGCGCACCATCGGAACTGCCAGCATGCGTTTCCAGCCGCCGCGGATCGCGTATCCCCGGTCGTAATGCTCGTCAATCGTCGCATCGGCGATCCTCATCACATCCATCTCGGCGATCGCACGGCCCGCCAATTGGCTGGGATTCGGGCGCATCGGATACTTTGCCTGCAACTCGGCGAGGAAGTCCGGTGAAAATCCGTGCGCTGCAGCGACGTGGAGCATTTCGCCGTCGAAGCGCAACACGTTGCAGAACACCGCATCGCAGATCCGCACCGCATTGCTTGCGATCGCTTCGAAGACGGCCTGCGCGTCGGTCTGGGCGCCGGCGATCGCGCTCAGGATGTTCGACGTCGCCGTCTGCCGCTCCAGCGCCTCCTTCGTCTCGTTGAACAGGCGCACGTTCTCGATCGCGATGACGGCCTGGTCAGCGAAGGTCTGCACCAGGGCGAGCTGGTTTTGCGTCAGCTTGAAGCTTGGCTCGGGGTGGGTGAGGATGATGGTCCCGATCCCTTCGTTTTCGCGAATCAGGGGCACGAACACCCCGGTGCGAAAACCGAATGCCTGTCCGGCCCGGGCCGTGAACTCGGGCGCATCGGGCGCAGCCGCATCCATGATTTCGACGATCCTGCGCTCGGCGATTGCGAGAGAAGACGGACTGCGCTCAGGGTCGAACGGCAGCGGATAGACACGCCTCAGCCGCTCCAGGTATTCGGGCGTGCTGCCTTCGCCCGCCGTCGCGTACCAGCGCATCTGCCCGCCTTCCAGCATCGTGATCGTGGCGTTGCAGGGCGAGAAAAGGCGTGCGCCGCTATCGACGATGGCATCGAACACCGGTTGCACGTCCGAGGGCGAGCCTGCTATCACCTTGAGAATCTCGGCAGTGGCCGTCTGCCGCTCGAGCGCTTCTTTAGTTTCATTGAACAGGCGTACGTTCTCGATTGCGATCACGGCCTGGTCGGCGAAGGTGGCAAGCATGGCCATTTCCTTCTCTGAAAGGCCACCGGCGTTAGTCGATGATACAGAGAGGACGCCGATCGCAGCTCCATCTCGAAGCAGGGGCGCAGTAGCTATGGACCGATAAGGCAGCAGGGGGGCATTGGCATGCGCATAGGGCGGCGCATCGGAAGCATTCGTGTCCCGAACCTGCATTTCCCGCCCGTCTAGAACGGCTCTCCCAACCAAGCTGTCTCGATCGATTGGGATGATGTCTGCACCAACGAATACAGTCTGCCCTTTGTTTACAGCCCTTCGACGTAGCGCATTGCCTTCCACAACCCGTAGGCCAGCATTGCGACCAAAGAGCCGTGCCGCGCTCTCCACAATTGCATCGAACACAGGCTGCACATCCGATGGCGAGCTGGCGATCACTTTGAGAATTTCGGCGGTCGCCGTCTGACGCTCCAGGGATTCCTTAGTTTCGTTGAACATGCGCACGTTTTCGATCGCTATCACCGCCTGGTCGGCGAAGGTCTTGAGCAAGGTAATTTGATGATCTGTGAAGGATCCGGGATCGCGTCGCGTGACGACGATCGTGCCAATCGAAATTCCCTCGCGCAGCATCGGCACGCCGAGCACGCTGCGATATCCCCGGACCTTGGCCACTTCCTTGGCGCTCGTCGGCACGTCGGGATCACTCTCACTATCGGTGCGAATCGCCGGTTCACCGGAAAGCGCGACTTTGCTGATCAGCGAGGGAGACGAGAGGGGCCAGGGAAACACGCTTCGAGCAGCTCGTTCCCCGGCCTCGTCGGTCATAGTCAGTGCCGACAGGTGTAGCGCGTCGCCCACCACTCGCGTAACGCTCGCCGACTGGGCATCGAACAGGCGACGAGCACTAGATGCGATGGCGTCGAACACCGGCTGTACTTCATCAGGCGAGCTCGCAATGACCTTGAGAATCTCGGCCGTCGCCGTCTGCCGCTCGAGCGACTCCTTGGTCGCGTTGAACAGGCGCACGTTTTCGATCGCGATCACGGCTTGGTCGGCGAAGGTCTGCAGCAATGCAATCTGCTTTTCCGAAAACGGCCCCGTGGCGTTCGCTACGACAATACCGCCTATCGCACGGCCTTCCCGAAGCATCGGCACGATCAGCAGCGTCTGATAGCCCGTGGCGATCGCCAGCTCGCGGGACGCGGCGGGGATCGACTGATCGTTTTGAATGTTTTGCACGTGAACGATCCTATGCTCACGGATTGCGAGCGCCGTGAGATGGTCCCGGTCCAGCGGCATCGGGAAGAGTTGTCGCAGCATTGTCAGCCCGTCCCCCTCCATGTTGTGCTGGGCGACGAAATGGATCATTCCGCCCTCCAGCCGGACGGCCGCGCTATACACGCCGTCACAAAGGCGTACGGCGCTCCCGACAATTGCCTCAAAAATCGGTTGCACGTCGGAACGTGAAGCGGCAATGACCTTGAGGATCTCGCCGGTGGCGGTTTGCTGCTCGAGGGCTTCCTTCGTCTCGTTGAACAAGCGCACGTTCTCAATCGCGATCACCGCCTGGTCGGCGAAGGTCTGCAGGAGCGCCATTTGCTTGTCTGACAGCACCCCGGGTTCCGGCGAGGTCACGCCGATCGCGCCGATGACTGTGCTCTCCCGGACGAGGGGCGCTACGGCTATGGAGCGGTAGCCCAGCCTCCGGGCCGACTCCAGAACATACGCGGGCGCATCCGGCGCCAGTGTGTCGCGCACCTGAAGCGCCTTGCGCTCGAGAATGACTTTCCCGACGCTGGTGTCCCGGTCAATGGGCAGGTAAGGCTCCGACACCTCATCGACCGAAGCCGCGTCGCTGCGTGCCCCCAAGCGCAGGCGATCTCCCTCGACGAGGCGGATGCGGGCCTTGCGTCCAAATAGGCGCGCCGCCCTCTGCACGATCACGTCGAACACTGGCTGCGTGTCGGTCATCGCGCTGCCGATCACGCGCAGGATCTCCGCGGTCGCGGTTTGTTGTTCAAGAGACTCCTTGGTCTCGTTGAACAGGCGCACGGTCTCAATCGCGATCACGGCCTGGTCAGCGAAGGTTCGCAGCAGCGCGACCTGCGGATCGTCGAAACCATCGGGCTCGTCCCAGCCCAACGTGATCGCCCCGATCGGCTCGCCCGCGCGCAGCATTGGCATCGTCACCTGGCTGCGTGAAGAGAGCGCCAGCATCATTTGCCTCGACAGGTCCGGCACTCCCACGTCGCGCTCGATGTCCTTGACGAAGTACGGTTCCTTCGTAAGGACCACCTGGCCCGCGATCGTGTCGACCGTCGCCGGGCGGGGGAACACGCGCTGGACCTGCCCCAGGCCGCTCGCGCTCAATCCATGGCGCGCCACCATGTGGAGGAGCGACCCATCGTAGCGGTACACACGCCCGAAGCGCGCGCCGCACAGTTTCACGGCGCGTTCGACGATCACGTCGAAGACCGGCTGCACGTCGTCGGGCGAGCTTGCGATGACCCTCAGGATCTCGGCCGTGGCAGTCTGCCGCTCCAGCGACTCCTTTGTCTCGTTGAAGAGGCGCACGTTCTCGATCGCGATCACGGCCTGCGCTGCGAAAGTCTCCAGCAACGCCACTTCCTTGGCGTCGAAAAGTTTCGCGTCGCGATTGCCAAAGCCGACCACGCCGATGACGCTGCCGTCGCGCAACATCGGTGAGAAGAGCGCCGAGTCGAATCCGAAAGCGCGCGCGAACTCCCGTATCGCGGCCGGCGCTTCCGGGTTGTCGACCAAGGGGGAAATCTGGACCGTCCGCTTCTCGAGCATGGCGATGCCGCCGCCGGTAGTCCTGTCAAGCGGGCGCGGATAGTTTTCGCGGATCCTCTCGAAGCCCGGGTCGCCGCCGACCGCCGGCATCTCGATGACCCCGTCATGAAGAAGCTGGACCACGGCAAAGCGCGTGTTGAACAGCTGCATGAGGTTGCGCACGATGGCGTCGAACACGGGCTTCGCATCCGTCATCGACCCGCTTATCGAAGCGAGGATGTCGCTGGTGGCCGTCTGCCGCTCGAGCGACTCCTTCGTTTCGTTGAACAGCCGCACGTTCTCAATCGCGATCACCGCCTGGTCGGCGAACGTGCCGAGCAGAGCGATGTCCTTGTCGTCAAAGGCCCCGGACTCGACCCGAAGGACCCCAAGGCCGCCGATCGCATGCCCCGCGCGCAGCAGGGGCGCGTACATCCCGGACCGGTATCCGAGTTTCAGCCCGAGGTTGCGGATGCGCGGATACTGCTCGGCCGCCTTCTCCAGATCGGGCAGGTGCAGCACGCTTCCGTCCAACACGCACGCCCCTATGGCGCTCAATCGATCGACCGGCATAGGCGCACGCGCCTCCCCACCCGTACTCGCGCGGTCATGGAGTTCGTCGTTGTCGATCAACCAGAGCGAGACGCGGCTGTCCTTGAACAGGCTGCTGCAGTTCTTCACGATGGCGTCGAACACCGGCTGCGTATCGGTCATCGAGCCGCCGATGACGCGCAGGATCTCGGCCGTCGCGGTCTGCCGCTCGAGCGCCTCGCGCGTCTCGTTGAACAGCTGCGCGTTGTCGATCGCGATGACCGCCTGCGCGGCGAACGTCTGGACCAGCGCGACCTGCTGCTCGGTGAACGGCCGAACTTCCTGGCGGTAGATCGAGAAGGCGCCGATCAGGGACCCGGCCTTGAGGAGCGGAATCCACATCGCGGTGCGGGCGCCAAGCAATCTGACGGTGCGCACCCGCAGCGGGTCGCCGCTACGGTAGGCATCGTCGTCGGTGATGTCTGCAACCTGCACCGGACCCTTCGTCGCCAACATCCGGCCGAGGCCCGAGGTCGGGCCCGGTTTCACGGCGTTCGACAGGTACTCGAGCCGGGCATTGTCGCTGAGCCCTTGAGCCGCGACCCCCTGGAACTTTTCACCGTCATTTCGGAAGACGACTCCCCGCTCGGCACCGCACAGGCGCGTTGCGCTATGCAGGATCGCGTCGAATACCGGCGTGACGTCGGTGGGCGAGGAAGAGATCACGCCCAGGATGTCGCTGGTGGCCGTCTGCCGCTCGAGCGCCTCCTTCGTCTCGTTGAAGAGGCGCACGTTCTCGATTGCGATCACTGCCTGGTTGGCGAAGGTCCTGAGGAGGCCAATCTCGTGGTCGGTGAAATGTCCCGGATCGCGGCGAGTCACTCCTATCGCGCCAATCGCTGCTCCCTCGCGCAGCATCGGCACGACGAGCACGCTTCGATAGCCTGCAATCCTTGCGGTGTCCCTTAGCTCGGGGGATACCTCCGTGTCCGTTTGATAGTCGAACACGCTCTTGTGTAGTCCTGAACGCACCACCTCGGCGTGATGGCTGATGGTCGACGAGAGCGGAAGGGGGAAGCGGCTCTTGATCGAGTCGTCGCCGGCTTTTCCCGCCCCGGTAATTGCCGCGAGGTGAACCATGTCTCCAATCACGCGGGTGACGGCCGTCGCGTGGCCGCCAAGCAGCCGCTTCGCGCTTTGTGCGATCGCCTCGAACACTGGCTGCACGTCCGAGGGCGAACTCGCAATTACGCGCAGGATCTCGGCCGTCGCCGTCTGCCGCTCCAACGCCTCCTTCGTTTCGTTGAACAGCCGCACGTTTTCGATTGCGATCACGGCCTGGTCGGCAAAAATCTGCAGCAGCGCGATCTGCTTGTCTGAGAATGGTCCTTCGGCCTTTGCGACAATAATGGCACCGATAGCAATTCCTTCGCGCAGCATCGGCACGATGAGAATGGTCTGGTACCCGGTATCGGCGGCAAGTTGACGGGAGGTGGCAGGCACGGCCGGGTCGTCCTGCAGGTTTTGAGCGTGGATGACACGGCGTTCCCGGATCGCGTGCGCGGTCAGGTGGTCGCGGTCCAGGGGCATCGGAAACAGCGTTGACGTGGCCTCGTCGGAGGCCATCCAGTTGTGTTTTGCGGCAAGGTGAATCAGGCCGCCCTCGACCTTCGTCGCCGCGCTGTACACGCCATCGCACAGCCGTACCGCGCTCTCTACAATCGCATCGAAAATCGGCTGCGTGTCGGTGGGCGAACCGCTGATGACCTTGAGGATCTCGGCCGTGGCCGTCTGCCGCTCGAGCGCGGTCTTGCGCTCGGTGATGTCGGCAATTGCGCCGACCAGCCGGAGCACGCGTCCCGTATCGTCGCGCACTGCCATGCCTCGGTCGATGATCCACGAAAAGCTTCGCGCAGCATTCTTGATGCGGTACTCGTGCTCGAACTGCGGCGACTGCTGCTTGAAATAACGGCTGAGGGCCTCGCGGTACCCAGGGAGATCGTCCGGATGCACAAGGCAATTCCAGGCTGCGGGGGAGAGTTCCCGGTCCTCAATGGCGAAAAAACTTTTTGCGCGCTCGGAAAGATAGAGCGAGCCGGTTGCGACATTCCAGTCGTAAATCCCTTCCGTCGCGGCCTGTGTCGCAAGCGCATAGCGCTCCTGGCTTTGCGCAAGCGCCATCTCGAGGCGTTTGAGCTCGCTGATGTCTCCGGTCGAGCCGACCAGCCGCACCGCGCGCCCGCGCTTGTCGCGGGTCGCCATCCCGTGCTGGCGCGCCCAGTGCCAGCTGCCATCGTCGGCGAGGAACCGGTAGTCGCACGCGAAGCGCTTGGTCTCGCCCTTGAAGTGCGAGCGTAACGCAGCGTCATACGTGGGCAGGTCTTCGGGATGGATGCGCGCGCGCCATTCGAGCGGCGTGTGCAAGCCGCCTGAAGTCGCGCCCAGCGCGCGGTAAACGCCTGCGGAGTAATAGATGGTGCCGCTGGCGATATCCCAGTCGTAAATGCCTTCGTTCAGGGCCCGCATTGCGAGCTCGACGCGCTCGGCTTCCGGTTTGGAGGATTCAGGAGAAGGGCCGGCGGACTCGAGCGCCTTCAGTTTGCGGATCAGTCCGCCGAACTCCTTGCGCCAGCGCTTATAAAGAGCGGTGCTGACCTTCGCCGCGCTGAGCGCGGCGGCGAGGCTTTCGCCTTTGGCGATGCGGGCGTCGATCTGCCCGAGCCTGGCCATCACCTGCACGGCGGTGTACGACTTCCCGGCCACGGCTCCCTCCCCGGGAAGATCTCGAATGGTGCGCCAGACTCTAGGCTGACCGGACCGGAGGGTCAAGCGGTTAACGAGAGGAGGGCAAAAGATAAAGAATGTTTACAAATCCCCGCTCCAGAAACCAGCTGCATGTCAATCCTGTATCGGTACCGGTACGTTTGTCACGCTTGGGCGGAGCGATTCAGGAGCGCCTCGATCTTGCCCAAAAGCCGGTTCAAATCGATTGGCTTGGTGAATACTGCCATCGCCTCCCTTCCGCTGCGCCCGCTTCAACACCACATTCGCCAGCACGTTCACCCCCGGCACCGTGCGCTCCGGCGTCGCATGCTCGATGTTGTTACGCGTGATGCCGTTCGTGCAGGGCGTGAGCTGGACGGTTAGCGCTCGGGCAGAACGCAGAAGCCCTGTGACTCCACGCCGAGGGCGGGATTGAACTTGCTTCGGAAATTCTCGAGCGCAATCGCCGCGGTGAGTTCGACGATCTGCGGCTCGTTGAAATGCTCCTTCAGCCGCCCGAATAGGGCGCCGTCAACCTTCTCGGCGGTATAGGTGATCCGCTCGGCGTACTCCAGCGCCACGCACTCCAAATCGCTGAACGCGTTGCTCTCCCGCCAGCGGCCCAGGTCCGCTACCTTCTGATCGCCGCCAACGATATCCGTCACACGGACGGAATTGATGTCGACTCAGAAAGGGCAGCCGTTAATCGCCGCCACGCGGAGCGACACGAGCTCCGCAAGCCCTTTGGGCAGCGTCCCTGACTGGGCAATCGACGCACTCAGCATCTTGGCCGCGCGCAGAATGGGCGGACAGTGCGCCATCACCTTCGTCGGGTTTAGCAAATCGCCATAGATCGCACGCTCCTTGGCAAACAGTTCCTCGAGGATCGCGTCGCCTCGGCCGTCATTGATTTCCTTTACTCTTGGCATAGATGCTCCTCGCAATTTACTTCGAAGACTGGAGACGCCGCACCTGCCTGCGCCCGGATCTGCGCTCAGGTGAAAGTCCGGCAGCAAATGTCCTGGCGTCTGCATCGAACATCCCTGCCACCCGGATAAGCCGCTTCAGGTTGTCCCGCACTCTGGGTGTTTCAAGGTGCGTCGGGTAGATGTTGCGCACTACGTGTCTGAACTCGCACAGTTCGAGCAGTTCCTCCGCGAGCGCGGCGGAGATGACGGCCGGCCGTTGCGGATCTTCGAAGCCCTTCGCGCACCTGGCGATGAGCTTCTTGTGCCAGTCCCCACCCATTACGGGCGCGCGGTCGATCCGTCGGGCGACATAGGCGAGAACGCCTTCGATGACGGTGTATGCCTGCGCTATTCGTTGCGCCAGCCCGGCGAGACGCAGGTCCCGCTCATAGCTATCGGCCGGGCGTCGTGCCGCGTGACGCTTCTCGCCTTTCTGCATGCGCCCGACCTCGCCCACGAGTTCCGCCACGACCGCAAGCTGGTCCTCAAAGCTCGCCGGCACGGCGCGCGTCCTTGAGCATGGCCCGTCTGATCGCAGGCCGAAGTGTCTCGGCAAAAATCAAGTCGACCCGGATGGCATAGGGCGCTGCTGCGGCATCCACTACGGCGCGCACCTGCCCCCAGGTCTGTCCCGCGGGCGACACGATCAGAAGATCGAGGTCGGATTCAGAGTGAACAGCGTCATAGGCGACGGACCCGACCACGAGCGCGCCCACCCCGGCGTCTGCAAGGGCGCTCCCGCAGGCGCGGGCAGCCTGCCTGAGCAATCCCCTGTGCGTGCGCGGAGGGCGTCCGCCGCGCACCCGCTCGATTAGGGCGTCGGCCGGTATGGCCCAGCGCGCCCCGATGCGAATCGCCCCGCCAACTTTCCCGGCGGCGAGCAACTGCCGCACGCGCTGCCCGGAAAGCCGGCGTGCGCTCGCGAATTCGGTGGTCGAGAGAAGTGTGGACAAGGCCGAAGTATGAATAACATCTAGCGAAATCGCAATAGGTTATGTTTTCCTGCCGGCCTCCTACCGCTGCGCCCGCCTCAACACCACGTTGGCCAGCACGTTCACCCCCGGCACCGTGCGCTCCAGCGTCGCGTGCTCGTTGTTGTTGTGCGTAATGCCTTCCGTACAGGGCGTGAAGATCATCGCAGTGGGCGCAACGCGGGCGACGAAATAGGCGTCGTGCCCCGCCTGCGAGGGCAGGTCGAGCGAGGCGATGCCCAGTTCGCGCGCGGTGTCGCGCACCAGGCCGATGCACTCCTTGCTGAAGAGCTCGGCGTTCCAGGTCCAGCTCTCCAGAACTTTCATTTCGGTGTTCGAGCGATTCGCCGCCTCGGCCATCGCGGCATCGAACTGCGCAAGCATCTGTGCTGCGATCTTCGGGTCTTCGTGGCGCACGTCGCCGGTGAACTGCGCCCAGTCCGAAAGAATCCCGCCCTTATTGGGCCACGCAACGAGGCGTGCCGCAGTGCCCTTGCCCTGTGTTGCATGATGCTTCCAGCCGACGTCGTTCACAGCAACCGCGAGCATCGAGGCAGCGATAGGAAAATCAATCCCGCCCCTTTCGTGCACACCCCGGTTGCAGCGCTCCTGAGCCCAAGGTCGAGCTGGCCGTATCGAGTCCGCAGGTAGTTTGCCCCAAATACCGGACGATTGGTAATCC
>Ga0163153_10005877_pt1 | contig 14205 bp, 18 predicted proteins | sample OliLakLV19MP6IB1_FD_148629 | JGI IMG/M metagenome (GOLD analysis project Ga0163153, IMG submission 148629) | Freshwater microbial mat bacterial communities from Lake Vanda, McMurdo Dry Valleys, Antarctica - Oligotrophic Lake LV.19.MP6.IB-1 | ecosystem: Environmental > Aquatic > Freshwater >... | reverse complement strand
CCACCGCGCGTCGGATCGGGTGAGGAAGGGGGCGCGGCGCCGGCGAGCTGTGGGTCATGCATGTGCGGGCGGCAGTTCGCAGCCGTCCGGCCCGCAGCGGCGGTTCGCCGGCGAGACGAGATCCCAGATGGATACGCCGACCATCAGGGCCAGGCCGACATAGAGCAGTTTCTCCGCCATCGTGAACGTGGCGGCCAGCACGATGACCGGCCCGATCATGCCCAGCACGCTGCGATGCCACTGGCGGTGCCTCAGCCAGCCCAGCGCGTTGGCCAGCAAGGCCAGCGTGGCAAACAGCGGCAACAGCACGGTGATGAACACGCCCTCGTACTGGCTCAGGAAACCCAGTCCGATGGCGCCGCCGAAGCTGGCGAGCGCGGGAAAGCAGGCACCGCAGCCCATCGCAGACACGATGCTGCCGAGTCCGCCTGCCTTGTCGCCGATGGAAGTGAGAAGTCCCATGTTGTTTCTCCAGAGTCCGATCGAACGGATCAGCGCTTGACGCTGGACGGATAGCCTGCGTTCTCCGTCGCCTGGGTCAGCTTCTGCAAGCTGGCCTTGGCGTCGTCGAAAGTCACGACAGCTTCGCGCTTGTCGAAGCTCACGTTGACCTTGTTCACACCATCGACCTTGGAGATCGCTTGCTTGACAGTGAGTGGGCAGGCCGCGCAGGTCATGCCCGGCACGGCCAGCGTGACAGTCTGCGTGGCGGCCCATACGGGAGCGACGACGGCGGTGATCGCGAGCGAGAAGAACAGTTTCTTCATGGTGAACTCCTGGTCAGTAGAACAAGGGAAGGACATAGGGAAATCCGAGCGCGACCAGCACCAACGCGACGACGAACCAGAAGATGAACCTGTAGGTGGTTCGCACCTGAGGAATCGCGCAAACCTCGCCCGGCTTGCACGCTTGCGCCGGTCGATGAATGCGGCGATAGGCGAAGAACATCGCCACCAAGGCCGCGCCGATGAAGATCGGTCGGTAAGGTTCCAGCGCCGTCAGGTTGCCGATCCAGGCGCCGCTGAAACCCAGCGCGACCAGCAGCAGCGGTCCCAGGCAGCAGGTGGAGGCCAGGATCGCGGCCAGTCCGCCGGCGAAGAGGGCGCCACGTCCGTTTTGTGGCGCGTTCACGCGCATTTCCTTTCCGAATCTCGAGTTCATGTCGTAAGCTTATTTCCGTACTCGTGTACGGAGTCAAGCGACATGGCTAATGACCCTGAAGGTCTGACCATCGGTGCTTTTGCCAGGGCGGCCGGTGTCAATGTGGAGACCGTCCGGTTCTATCAACGTCGGCGTTTGTTGACCGAGCCGGACAAGCCGTACGGCAGCATCCGGCGCTATGGTGGGTCGGACGTCGCGCGCGTGAGATTCGTCAAGGCAGCGCAGCGCCTGGGCTTCAGTCTCGACGAGGTGGCGGGCTTGCTGACCCTGGACGATGGCACTCACTGCGACGAGGCGCGCCAGCTCGCCGAGTTGAAACTCGCTGATGTACGCGGGAAACTGGCCGATCTTCGGCGCATCGAGAAGGTGCTGGCCACCCTGGTGCGCGATTGCTGCGCGAGCCAGGGCACGGTGTCCTGTCCGTTGATCTCGACCTTGCAGAAGCAGTGATCCTGCGCTTGCCGTGCACGAGTTGGCCAGAGCGGATCACGATCGGCGGTCAAGTCGGAGCAGGTTCGCCAGCAGGATGTCGGCCTTCGCAATATCGTTACTCGCAGGCGCTGGAGGTCGTCGGCTGACACCGATACGGGCGCGCAGGTCAGCTTGGTGGCGTAGGCCATCAGCTCGTGATCGGCCGGCGCAACGTCGGCTGCGTGCGCGCCACTGCAGATCGCGTCGAGCAGCACCGTGTCGCTGACGTAACGGGCCAGCGCTTCACGATGATGGGCGACACGGTAGTCGCAGCGGTTCTCGCGCGAAACAACCACTGCGATCATCTCCCGCTGGCGCCGCGACAGCCCGCCGGGTGCGAACATCAGATCCACGTACAGGGTCAGATGATTCTGCATGGACGCCGGCGGCAGGCTGTGGTTTCAAGGGGTGAGTGGGCCGTCGTCGCGCTGCAGCAGCGCGTCGAGCGCCTGCCGAATGCCGTTGGGTTCCACCCAAGGCTGGCGCAGCACGATCCTGCCGCTGGCGTCGATGACGAATGCCGCTGAAGGCGCTGATCCATAGCGCTGCCAGCTGAGGTCCTGGATCGTATCGACCACGACCAGGTCGCTGCGCCCCAGCTGGGCGGTGGACCAGATCGCCTGGGCGATCCTGGCTTCGGTGCTCTCCGGCTGTCGAACGCGATTGCGGGTGATGCGGTTGATGTTGGTCAACCATTCCCCTTCCCGATAGGGACTCTTGCTGCCTTCAGGATGCGCTTCCACCGTGTAGACGACCACGAACGCCACCCGGTCGGTGTACTCGCTCTGGAGCTTGGCGATGTCGAAACGCCGATAGCGATACACCGGGCAGGAATGACTGCCCAATTGCAGAACCATCGGGCGCTTGCCATCCAGGAGTTCGGACAGCTTTACCGGGGTACCGTCCAGCCGGCTGGCATCGATCTCGGGGGCAGGCTCACCCAGCTGCGGAGCCTGCGCCGCAAAGTGCGGCAGATCATCCCCAGCTTCGGTCGGGAACAGGGTGGCGCAACCTGACGACGCCACAGCCAGTGCCGCGATCATGAAGATGCGCAGCAGGCGCGACGGTCGGGGCAACCCGCCCCCTCCCGTCGCGCCGCTGAGCGTCTTACCCGGCACGGGGAGCACGCTTCCTGGGCGGGACGTCGTGCAGGCCGGTCGCCCGATGGAAGGTGAACCAGGCAAACCAGAACAGGCGCGCAGGCACCAGCGCTTCGCTGGTATCGGTGCGGACTGCGCGCACTGTGCCATCGGATTCACGAACCCATTCAACGGGAACCCTGCCGATGCTGGTCTTTATCGGCCCGGCCTTGAGCGCGCGTTCCGTCACCGCATACGAGTCAGAACCGAGTTCACGTGCATAGACGACGGTCTTCAGGTACAGCCGGGGGGTCGTGCGCCGAAACCGGAAATGTTTCTCTTTGGGGAGGGATTGCCTTGACTTGCGATCTGCGACGTCGCCAACGGGTTGGTCGTGGCTCAAAGCCGCGGTGTGACGCCGCAGTCTGTCTCTGCCATTGCGAGCGCACGATGGGCGTTGGCCCGGCGGTTCGTCAGCGGGTACTCGCTGGCGCACGATGGGCGTTGGCCCGGCGGTTCGTCAGCGGGTACTCGCTGGCCTCTCCGGTGCGTGGCAGTTCGCCACGTGCGATCACCGCCATGAGGTCGGCGGTGACTTCAGCGCGCGTCAGTGTCGACGTGTTCGGCAGCACCGGATCCGGTCTCGAACCGGTGCGCGGGCGCTCGCCGCGGGCGATGGCGGCCATGAGGTCGGCGGTGACTTCAGCGCGCGTCAGTGTCGACGTGTTCGGCAGCACCGGATCCGGTCTGGAACCGGTGCGCGGGCGCTCGCCGCGGGCGATGGCGGCCATGAGATCGGCGACGACGTCTGCGCGGGTCTTGATACCGGTGACGTTGTTGTCGGACGCGTTTGATTCCTGCACGAACGCGGTCAACGAGAACAGCACCGCTGCGACTGCAGTGATGAGGGTCTTCATGATGGTTCCTTCCGCCGAACGTCTGGGCCGGCTCGGCCCGCGACGGCGTTGCTGCATGCGACGCCGTCACCAACTTAGACGTGCCCGGACCGAGAAACGTGACGCGAACGCGGTGGTTGAACCGCAACGTCCAGGTTGTGTGGTCAGTCCTTGCGCTCAGCCCGAAACTCGCTGTCCGGTGCGAAACCCGTCGAGAACAGATCCGCTGAAAGTGCCTGCACACCGTTGAGCTGCTGCTCGACATGGCGACAGCTGTCGCACATCGACAGGTGCAGGCTCAGTCGCATCCTGTCGAGCAGCCCCAAACGCTCGTCGAGGCGCCGCGACAGGAGTTGCGCAGCCTGTCTGCAGGAGTACATCCAGTTCATCGGTTCGCTTCTTCCCTGCCAATCCAGTCGCGTTGCATGCAGTCGCGCAGAGACATGCGAGCGCGGTGCAGTATGGTCCGACAGTTGTCTGTGCTGACGCCAAGGCGCTCGCAGATCTCGACGGTTTCAAACTCGAGCCATTCGCGCATCATGAATACTTGGCCGGTCTGGCGCGGCAGGCAGCTGACACATTGCTCGAGAATCGTCATCATCTGGCGCTGTTCCATCTGGTTGTCCGGCTGCTGCCACGCAGGGATCGGGTCGACGTAGGCATCGTGCGGGTCATACAGGGCGTCGATGGCATCGTCGAGCTTGTCGTCTTCGAGGTTCATCTGAACGATACGCCGCCGGGCCGGTGATCGGTACCAGTCGGCGACCTTGTGCTTCAGGATCGCCGTGGACCACGTCAGCAGCGATGCGTCACCGCGGCGTTGTGCGTGTTGCTGAACCACCGCGACAAGTGTGTCCTGGACCAGGTCTTCGGCCAGGTCTTGGTCGTGAAGGGCAAACTTGGCGTGTCGAAGCAGGCGTTGACGCAGCATGGGCAACTCCGCTTCAATCGACTTCTCCTCCGAGGCGAGGCCTGCCGGGCCGCGTGGTTCCGGCGAGGTGCCTGCCATTTCTGATTGAAACCGTCTCATGGCACTTGTCCGTTCTCGAATGCGATCAGACCTGAGGCCCGGATCGAGCGGGCAGCGACGGGGTTGCTTTCATGCGGCCAGAGGATGTGCAGGCGATCGCCGACATCGGCATTCGTGCAACGCGCATGGTCCAGATCACCGCGGCGATTCCCATCAGCATGAAGGCGTAAGTGGCCAGGGCCACCGCAGTCAGGGTCGGAAGGCCGCTGAGCAGGAACGTGTCGTGCCGCCCGGGACCATCACCTCGCCGGCACCTGTCAGGGCGCCGCCAGCCGCATGGCGGGCCCACGTCGCGATGCGACCGGGCCAGCGCCAGACCAGCGACCCCCGCTGCAGCGCCGAACCAGCCATTGAGCGATTCAGGCGCCTTGCCCGCCCGAGCCGGCGCTGCTGCGCATGCAAGAACCCCTGCGGCAATGGTCAGTCCGGTCCAAAGCGCCATTCGCACGACATCAACTCGATGAACTTGGCGACGAGGGCCCTGGCGTGAGGCATCGCGCAGCTACTGCGACGTCTGGTTCACGGCCAGGGCCAAGCTCGTCACTGCATAGACGCGCCGCGGGGGGCTTTCCTTACAGGCGCTGGTCGTTGCGCAATCCGCAAGCCGCCGTGATGGGGGCCTTGGCTTCCAGGCCAATGGCGTGATGTCACGTTCTTCTGTTTGCTCGCGACCAATGAGTAAGCACCCACGGTCCAGCTGGTTTGAGTGAGCGGCAGGGATTGCAGCCGCGTCTCCACACGTCCCGCGAGCGTCAATCATTTCTCATGGATCGGCTCGTCGGTGAAGCGGTAGAACGTTGTTGCGTCGGTAAAACCACGTGCGTGCCTGACATGTTCGATCAACCCGAAGCGCATCAGGCGCTGCAACACCAGCGTCGATTGGTGGCGTGCCAGCCCGTATTGTTCGCACAGCCGGTCCACCGCCTGCGAGCCGACCCAGCAGCCTCTGAAACCCTCGCCGAGATAGGTCAAGTCAGGGTGCGGCAGCAACCCGTCGGCGCGCAGGCGGCTGTACACCTCGCCGAGATCCAGTGCATCGGCCGCCTCGGAAAGGGCCAGTCGGTAGAAGTAGTTCCCATCGAGGAACGGGTGTTCCTGTACCACATGCTCAAGCAGGCCCAGCGCACTCAACGCCTGACCAAGGGTCACAGCATGCTCTGACGAGCACCCGAACTGCTGCGTCATCCAGGCCACGGCCTGCGTGCCAATGAAACACTGCGGGTAGATGTGCAGGTGGTACGACCGGTCTTCGATGACCAGGGAGCGTTGCATCAGGGCGGCGAGAGCTTCCGCCGACTGGCCGCACAGCGCACGTATGGCCGCCCTCGGCGCGACATTGGTGTGATCGTCACCCAGCAAGCGCAGTTGCCCTACCAGGTCCGCAGCGGCCGGAGGAAACAGGCCTAGCGCGTGTGCCACAGCGTCGAGCGCCCGGCGCAACTCGCCATCCGGGTCGTGACGATCGAACTCGGGCAACAGGTCGGCAAACCCGAGCGAGCGCACCCAGCGACGATCGGCCTCGCAGACATGCCCGTCGGCAAGGCGGGTCAGGAAGACGCGCCGCCGATTCTCGTCGAGTGCGATGGCGGCGTCGAGTTCGAGCAGGCGGGATGATCGCGCGCCTATGACGTGCGAGATGTCGACGAAGGCCACGACCTCAGGCAGATCGCCCAAGCGACCCAGCGTCGCCGCGAGTTCACCCCAATCGTGCGACGCACTGACGATCCGCAGCTTCATCAGCGACAGCCCCGCACGCAGGGCACTGCGGCCAGCCATCGGCGGCAGGTCCAGAACGGCGGTGGATGTGTGCATCTTGTCCATGTCGGGTCACTGTCGGTTAGACGTGGAACCATCGATTTCTCTTACATCCCCGCGGCCGCGAGATCGGTGGTGATGAGGGACCAGGCGTGAAACGCCTTGCATGGCCAGCGCCCCGTCTTGTCCACTGTCCCCCAACGGAGCCGCTTGTTGCTTCTGCTCCGCAGATCGCTCAGCGGCTATGAGCGCCGGCCCGACGCACGGCGTCCAGGTCGTGCAGCACCAGACCCTGGGTGCCGTCCACCGGCTCCAGCCAGGCACCACGTGCGATCGCGCGCCGCGCGTCTTCGAGCCCGGCGCTCCAGCGCTTCGCGATGCGTGCCGCGCTGAAGTCCATGTCCTTCGTGTGATCCTCGTCGGGCAGGCGCGGGGCGATGAGCCGCATGACGTGCATCACGGTGCTGCAGCCATAGCCAACCATCTCGGCGATGTCGGCACGCTTGAGGGCGCCGGCGGGCAGTTCCTTGGCCAGTTCGCGAACGATGTGCCTAAGGCGATGGATCTGCGCCTGGCGGCGAACGTGGCTGTCGACCCGGCTGGCGAAGGTGATGTCCTTCTGCCGGCCGCTGACCTGCCACATCGACTGCGGGGCCTCACCTTCCGGGCGCCACATTTGCACCGCGAAGACCAGCGAATTGCGTCGCGGGTTGTCGTCGAACACGGTCTCGACAGGGGTGTTGGAGTAGATGCCGCCGTCCCAGAACAGATCGTCGTCGATGCGCACGGGCGGAAAAGCCGGCGGCAGGGCGCCGGAAGCCAGCACGTGGTGCAACGAGATGGCTTCGTCACGGCTGTCGAAATAGCGCATGGCCCCGGTGCGAACGTTGACCGCGCCCACGGTCAGCCGCGGCGCGCCGGCGCCGAGACAGGCCGGGTTGGTGAGCGCCTCCAGCGTATCGCGCAGGGCGGTCGTGTGGTAGTAGCCCGTGTCGTCTTCGTCGAGCGCGACATGCTGGCCGAGCCAGGCCCTGTGATTCGGCGTGAAGAAGCCGGGCAGGCCCTGGCTGACGGACTGCAAGGTCGTCCAGAACGTCGGCAACCCGGGCAGACCAGGCCACAGCGCCGGCAGGCCCTTGTGCTCCACGGTGTGCCAGAACCGGCGCAGGCGATCCAGCCTGTCTTCGGGCCGGTTGCCGACGATCAAGGCCGCATTGATGGCGCCGATCGAGGTGCCGATCACCCAGTCGGGCTCGATGCCGGCCTCGTGCAGGGCTTCATAGACCCCCGCCTGGTAGGCGCCCAGGGCGCCGCCGCCCTGCAGGACCAGCACGACCTGGCGTTGGCCGACGCGCGGATGCGCATGGATTGTGGGGACGGTCTCGCAGGCTGCAGGGGCTGCAGGCTTGCGTGGGGAGGTGGCCATGCGGGTTCCGATCAGGTGGCGAGGTAGTCGTGCAACACGCGGCCGTAGGGCAGTGTGAGGTCGGCGATGAAATGCAGCCCGCCGACGATGCGCCGCACCGGCAGATCGGCCACGGGCGCATTGACGTGCGGCACCAGGTGCAGCCGGGCCGGGCCCGACCAGGCGCCGTGCACCTGGATGTCGATGAGTTCGTAGGCCACGAGCTGGGCAATCGCCGGCGTGCCGTCGACATGCGGAATGAGCTTGAGGTTGACCTGCGTCTTGCTCATCTTCTCGACGATCGAGTCTGACGAACACGCCTTGCGCCCGTTGACGTCGTACAGCAGGTGCTGGTGCTTGTAGCCCATGGTGGCCACCGCCACCTGTACGCCGGCGTAGTCGAGCACGCCGGTGAGGGTGTCGTGCGCCACCGCCAGCCGCGGCTGGCCATGCTTCTTGGGAAACCCCCAGATCTCGCGGCCGCCCGCGATCGGTGGCTCGTCGTCCAGATACATCTGGGCCGTGAAGTTGACCGGCTTGCCATCAAACAGGGCCGGGATCACCACGCCGGATTCGGTGTAGTCACCAAAGCCGGCCGAGTCAGGCATGCGGATGAATTCGTAGAGAACGTGACCGGAGCCATCGGGTTCGAGCGGAGCGGGCAGGGCGGCGCGGATCGCGTCGGCGTCGCTTTCGTAGGTGACGATCAGGTACTCTCGGTCGATGAAGCGGTAGGGGCCACGCGGATACGAGGGCGATGCCATCGGCATCGACGGCAGATCGAGGACGGATGGGCTGCTCATGGGCGATGCGTGCTCGGGTGTGGGGTGGCGGCGGCATTCCAGCGCCACGGTCTTGGTGAAGCCGGCGATACCGTGCTTGGCCGCGACATAGGCCGTGACTTGTACGGGCTGGCCACGAGAGCATGTGCCGACGCGACGTTGACGATGCGCCCCCAGCCATTGAACTTCATGTGGGGCAGGGCCAACCGTGTGGTGTGGAACGCAGCGGTCAGGTTGATCGCCAGGATGGCGTTCCACTTCTCCACCGGGAATTCGTCCACCGGCGCCACGTGCTGGATGCCGGCGTTGTTGACCAGCACGTCGATGCCACCGAAGTGAGTGGTGGTGCGCGCCAGCATCGCTTCGATCGCCTCCTGGCGGCTCATGTCGGCACCGTCGTAGAGCACGTCGACGCCGTGGGCTTGACCCAGGCCCGAGCGCAGCAACTCGATGTCGGCGCCGTCACCGAAACCGTTGAGCACGAGGTTCATGCCGCGCGAGGCGAGCTCGGTGGCGATGGCCAAGCCGATCCCGCTGGTGGATCCGGTGACAAGGGCAGTCTTTCTCGGGTGCACGAGTTCTCCGCTGGCTGTTCCAGCCTCCTTGACGTTCGGCGGGTCGGAATCGTTACACCCGGGCGTGACGACGGCCCGTTGGTGCTTCGCTCTCCGCACCCTCCGCACCTGCATCTCCTGCCGGTGAGCGAGCTCAAGATCGACCGCAGCTTCGTGGCCGGGGAGGCTCGACGATGGTGCCCAGGGCGCGCAGGCGAGCCTTCTCGCCGAGACCGAGCTCGCCGACGTGCGCGCCAGGTTGAATGACCTTCGGCGCATCGGGTCGCTCCTGGCCGGTCTGGTGGGGGACTGCGGGTCGAGCCGCGGCCGGGTCTCGTGCCCGTTGATCGCTGCGCTGCAAAGGCCATGATGCGCGCGCTGCTCTTCTTCAGCGTGGTGGCCGAGCCCTTGTGGGTGTAAGCATTCCGGCCATGGCTGCGTCTGCAGTGTGTCTTCGACCGCCAAGATGGGACACGTGATGGGACAAGCCAGAACCGCAGCGCCGTACGACCCGCGACCAGTTGCGGGTCCATTTCCATGCCGTCACGCCCACCGCCTGCTCGATGGATCTGGCGCAACGCCTCGGGCGCCAACCCGAGATGGAATTGGACGGTGCAGCCGTGCGCAAGCTGGCGCCCAAGGGCGTCTGGCTCGATCATCGCCAAGGCGCCTGGAAGCGGAGTACTGGATGTGATGCCGATGCGTGAGCTCGCCATGCGGTTCCTGCGCGTGCCTGTGGGCGCATGCGTCATCCTCATGGCGTTGTTGTGCGCCATGCCGGCGAGCGTCGGGGCGCAGGCAGCCGGCGCGCTACCGCAGAAGTATCCCGACGTGATGACAGTGGAGGTTCGCTCCAGCGGCGCCGAGCGATTCGACTTCGACGTGACCGTCTCCTCGCCCTATGACACCCCCAAGCGCTATGCCGACGCGTTCAGGGTGAGTGCCAAGGACGGCACCGTCTTCGGCGAGCGCAGGCTGCTGCATGACCATGCCGACGAGCAACCCTTCACGCGCGACCTCCACGGTGTGACGGTGCCGCGCGGCGTGCGGGTGATCGTGGTCCAGGCGCGCGACAGTGCCTTCGGCTATGGCGGCAAGACCGTTGAAGTGGCGCTTCCAGGGCGCAACTGACGGCCAGGGCAGGGCGCCCTGATTTTCTTGCGTTGGCGCTCAGTGCCCGGCGGAGGACGATTGCGCGTGGACTGCGGTGTCTTGAACGAAGCGCCGGATGAGTGCCGTGTCGGCGCCCGGTGCCAGTTCCTTGGCGAGCCCCTGGCGGCCAGTGGGCTCGACGCGCATCTGCAGGTCGTCGCGCGAGCGTTCGAGGCGGTACTCGCCACCGCAGTTGCGGCAGTACACCGGCTCGTCGGCCGACTGTTCGCGCCGCACCACAAGTGTCGGCCCGCAGGTCATGCAGCGCTGCAACGGGATGCCGTCATCGCTGTGGCCGGCGATGTGATCGAGCAGGCCTTCGGCGCCCAGCGCCAGGAAGTGCCGGCCGAGCGTGTCGTCGAACTGCTGGCCGAGTTCGGCGCCGATGCGTTCCAGCGCCCGTGAGATCGGCTTCGCGGCCCGATACGGCCGCGTGCTCGTCATCGCGTCGAAGGCGTCGCAGATGCCTACCACCCGCGCCGCGTAGGGAACGGCGTTGCCAACCAGGCCCTGTGGATAGCCGCGTCCGTCGGGCCTCTCATGGTGCGACCGGACGGCATCGATGGCCCAACTCGCCAGCGGATGCCCGGCCAGCAGCCGCGCACCCAGGTCCGCGTGGGTCTGGATCACGGCGTGCTCGTCGTCGCTCAGCGCGGACGGCTTGCGCAGGACGGCGTCCGGGATGCCGACCTTGCCCAGGTCGTGCAGGAAGCCGCCGATGCTGACGCGGGCACACAGCGACATCGACGTGCCGGCGCGCTCGCACAGCAATGCTGCGTAGCGGGAGACGCGCCAGAGGTGGCCGCCGGTGTAGGGATCGCGTGCTTCCACCACCCAGGCCATCCCGAGCAGGCTCCCGAGCAAGGACTCCGGGGAGGCGTGCGCGGCTGGCGAGTCGCCATGGCGTCCTCGTCCTGACTGCGGCCGCAACCTGGAGAGGAACTTCAAGAGGTTCATCGATCCGTGCTCCTATCCCGTCGTGCCAAAGCGCTGCATGAACTGCCGATCGATGTGGTCCTTCCATCGCCACACCCAGCGGCCGCTCCATGACCAGCCGCCCCAGGTGGCGAGCGCGTGCCGGTCGCCCGTGCTGATCAAGTACAGCGCGCGGGCCTGCGGTGTCCACAACCGCAGGTGCCCGCCCTCGCAATACGCGCGAAGGTTTTCGGCCAGCACCGGACCGGCACGCACGGCATACACACCGGACTTCGGGCGCGCATCGGCATAGGCGGCCACGTCGCCGGCGGCGAAGATGTTCGGATGCGAGAGGCTCTGCAAGGTGGGCCCAACACGGATGAAGCCTTGCTCGTCCGTGGCCAGCCCGTCGGCCGCGGGCCAGGCGGGCGCGGCGGCGCCTGTGGAGACCAGGCAGGCGTCGAAAGACAAGGGTTCGCCTGTCTCGAAGGAAATCAAATGTTCTTCGACATGCGTGGCGCGACGGGCACCGAGCCATCGAATGCCTCGTTGCGCGAGCAGCCGGGCGGTCTGTCGCTTGCTGCTCAGGGGGACTCCCGCCAGCGGTAGGTCGTCTGCCCCGACCAGGGTGACGAACAAGTGCGACCAGCCGTCGGTGGCCGCGCGACGTTGGATCGCGAAGGCCAGTTCGACCCCCGCCGCGCCAGCGCCCAGGATCACCAGATCGAAGCGACGGCACTGACCCAGGATGCAATCGACCAACCGTGGCCAGGCGGCGATGAAGCGCTCGATGGGCCGCACGGGGAGGGCGTGCGCGACGCTGCCCGGCAGCCCCTGCAAGTCCGGCATCGGACCGGTGTCTATCGACAACACGTCGAACCGCAGTCCGCTGCCGTCGGCGCAACGCAGCGCGCCTCGCTTCAGGTCCAGGCCCAGACCCGACGTCTCGTGAAACGCGACGGCTACGTTGGCCGCCAACACGTCCAGCTTGATCGCACAGGCGTCGATCGGGTAGTGGCCGGCAATCCAGCCGGGCAGCATGCCGGAGTAGATCTGGCGGCGATAGGGTGACACCAGGTGCACGTCCCAACCCGCCAGGGGCTGTCCTGCCAGGTCGGTCAGGACATTGACATGGGCATGGCCACCGCCGAGCAAGACCAGGCGCTTCATGGTGAGGCCGCCGGGCTTGCCGATGTCGATGCCCGCCAGCGAGCCAGGTCCGATGGTGTGTCCACGTCCCACAAGGTCTCGAACTCACGCACGCGCAAGCCCAGGGCCTGTGCGCGCTTGCGCGTCTCGGACATCACCTCGGGTGTGCTCCACACCATGTCTTCGAACAGCGCTGGTTGAGGCTTGTGCAGGCCGACCAACACATAGCCACCGTCTTGTTCCGGGTAGAAGACCGCGTCGTCGCCGTCCAGCAAGGCGCGGGCGGCCTGGCGCAGATGCGCGGGCCGTAACGGTGGGCAGTCGGTGCCCGTCAACAGCAAGGGCCCCTGCACGCAGTGCAGCCGGAAGGCCAGGTGCATGCGCTGGCCCAGGTCGCCGTTCGCTTGTACCAGGCAGGCGACACCGGCCGTACGAAACAAGGCTCTGAAGAACCGGTGCCGGGCGTTCGGCGCACACCAGAGCGTGACCGGGCCGAGCCCGGCCGCCTGAGCGACCCGAACAGCATTGCGCGCGAAGTGGCGCTGCAGCCGAGCGGCCCCTCTGGGGCCCAAAGCGGGGATGAGGCGGGTCTTGGCCAGGCCGGCGATGGGGGCCTTTGCCAGCACCGCGACCTGCACCTGGCGCAGATCAGATTCAGGACTGTCGGGGTTGGTATCCATATGCGGTGGCCAGACGTGCCGGGTCGGCACCAAAGAAGTAGGCGGCGCGCAGGCACCACATCAACCAGACGGTCCGCCAGACGCCGTGACGCTCCCATCGGCGCGCAGAGGTGGTGATGTGCTGCCGCAGGCAGGCCGGCGGGCCGAGTTTCTTCAGGGCGGTGGACAGTGCGATGTCTTCCATCAACGGGATGTCGGGGAAGCCCCCCACTTCAGTGAACAGCTCGTGACGCACAAACATCCCCTGATCACCGGTGGCGATACCGGTCCAGCGCGAGCGCAGGTTCATAGCGCCACTGACGACGCGCAGCTTCAGCGCCGGGCTGTCGATGTGCACATCGAATCGACCCCAGCCATGACGGGCCAGCGTGGCGCGCTGCACCAGGGCGTCGGCGTTGTCCGGCAATTGGGTGTCGGCGTGCAGGAAGAGCAGCACCTGCGCCGGGCAAGCCGCAGCGCCTGCATTCATCTGCGCGGCGCGGCCACATGGCGCGACCAGCGCCAGGTCGGCGTGGTCCCGGGCGACCTGCAGGGTGTTGTCTTTGCTGCCACCGTCGACCACCACGACGCGCACGCCGCGCTGGCGAAGGGGCTGCAGCCCGCGTAGCGCCTTCAACAACCGCTCGCCCTCGTCGAGGACCGGCATCACGATGCACAGTGCGGGCTTCATGCGTTCGCGGCCGCCGGTCGGTCGTGCCAGGCCAATTGCCGGTGATCGAAGTCCGAAATCAGGGTTGGCTTGATGACGGCGAAATAGGGCGAGACGTCGAAGTCACGCGGCACGAAGAGGCTGTGATGCCGCACATGCAGGATCTCGTCCATGCAGCCCGGGCACATCGGGTCCTGCGACGGTACGACCCGGACGATGGGCAGGACGGGGTAGCGCACCGACTGGAATGCCTGGGCAATGAGCGTGGAACAGATCGCGCGCGTGGGGTCGCCGCTGCCGAACGCGATCATTCGGCGCCGCCAGCGCACCGGCACCGGGGGCGTCGGGAAAAGGTAGCGAGCGAGGTCGATCACGTTCTTCAGGTCGTATTGGTGGCCCAGTCGGGCAGTGACAAAGCCGATCACCGCATCGATTTCTGCCGGGCTCAAGCCAACGGGCCGGCACACGCGGCAGTGCAAGCCCGCAAATTCATCCACGCTGACCGCTCTGACGCCCTCGCGGATGTC
>Ga0163153_10005875_pt1 | contig 14206 bp, 13 predicted proteins | sample OliLakLV19MP6IB1_FD_148629 | JGI IMG/M metagenome (GOLD analysis project Ga0163153, IMG submission 148629) | Freshwater microbial mat bacterial communities from Lake Vanda, McMurdo Dry Valleys, Antarctica - Oligotrophic Lake LV.19.MP6.IB-1 | ecosystem: Environmental > Aquatic > Freshwater >... | reverse complement strand
AGGTAGGGGACGTTGGTGAGGACCAGGGTGTATTCACCCGCAAGCAGCTTTGCGGCGGTGGCGATGCCGGCGGCGGCGACGGCGCGCTCGTGCTCGTCATCATCGGCCTCGGCTTGCATCGCGGCCGCCAGGTAAGGCTCAACGGTCTCCCAGTCGGCGGCGCCGATCATCGAGGTGCGGTTGGGATCGATCAGCGATCCCAGCGTGGGTGCATCGGCAAACAAGCCGTGCAATCCGCGTATCGCCAGCCGCAGCGGATCGCGATCGCGCATCGGGGCGCGGGCCATAGCCGGCTCGGCCAGCTTGACCCACTGCTCGACGGTTGCCTCTGGGGCGATGCCCGTGCAGGCGATGTGCATCGGTGGCAGCGGCTTCCAGCCGCTGTTGAGTTTCCACGCCGCCATCGCCAGGTTGAATGCAGCGATCTGCGTGCAGCGGGCGTCCAGTTCAAGCCCGTGGATGTTGTCGCGCAGCACGGCATCAATGGCATCGGTGACGGAGAGGCTCTCCTCGGCCATTCGCAATCGCACGAGCAACTCAAACTTAGCGACGAGGAAGTGACCGCTGCCGCAGCAGGGATCGAGCGTCTTGAGCTGCGCGGCGGTCTTGGGCCAACCGTCGAACGTGCCGGCGGCGGGGCGCCACGGGCCACTCGTGCCATCCGCGCCCCTGACGAAGCGCAGGTAATCGAACGAATATCCGCCAGCAGTTTTGAGCGCGACGGCCTGACGAAGCGCATCTTCACTTGCGGCGGTCTCGGCGAGCTTGGGATTGGCGGCGAGCACCTTGCCGGCGTGCCAGGCGCCGATGGTGTTGTGCAGCAGGAAGAGCACCATGTAGTGCTCGGTGAACAACTGCGTGACGGCGGGCAGCGTGTCGCCGGTGATCTTCGCGCCGGAGGCGTTGACGCGATCCTTCTCGGCGGATTGCCAGAACTGATAGACCCAGCCCAGCGAATCATCTGCCTTGAACGTCGCTGGCGCAAGCCCGGCGAGCCGCCGTTCCAGCTTCACGCGATGCTCTTTGGCCAGGGCGACCTGAAGCAGCGGATCATCGGGCCGGAAGATTTGCGGCAACATCTGCTGGGCGCAGCGGCTGGCGTGAGTCCACAGATCGACCTTGGCTTCCTTGGCGAGTTCTTCAGCTTCGGCCAGGCTGATCGCCATGCCGCTGTCGGGCTCGATGAGCAGATCGTTCTCCGCCAGGAACCGCGCAAAGAGCATTCGATGCCAGTGTTCATAAGCGCATTCGTGGACCAGATGGTCAATCTTCAACTCACCCTTTGCGTTCTGCGTATCGCCGAGCTGACGGGCATGGGCGCGAAGATGATTGCGGAGCTTTCGCTGTTCGGGCTTCTGGTGCGGGAATGGCTCGTGGTGGTGAACCGCTAAGGCTTCAAGTGCGGCCTTAGCGCCGGCCTCGGCGACATCGCGGGCGTCGATGATCGCCTGTTCGAGCTTGTTGCGAAGATCAGTCGGAAGAGCGGGCATCGGGTTTACCTCGTTAAGAGATCACGACCGGGCCGGCCGGCAGTTTGGCCAGCAGATGCTGCTCAGTCTTGGCGAGCCACGCCTTCACGTCCTCGGGCGTTTTGAGCGTGGCACTGGTCAGATGGACACTCTGCGTCTTGGGTTCCAGCAGCCTGGCCGCGGCGATGGCGGCACTGGCGAACTGCTGGGGCAGGGCGTTGGTCCGCGTCTTCCATGAACCGAGCGGGCATTCCTCCAGGCAATGGAGCAGGGCCGCGTCGTCGCCCACGTCCAACGTGGGGACAGCGTCGATGCCCTCGTCCGCCAGAATCTTCTTCTGCTGGGCCGGAGTCAGCTTCTTCCAGTTGTCGTTGGCTTCCAGCGCCGCCTTCTCGCGGTTGAAGACGGCGCGGTAGTCGGCGTGGGCCTTGTTGACCGCCGCCCGCAACGCCGCGGCTGCCGCCTTGTGGATGGCGGGGACGGGATCGGTGGCATCCAGCAGCCGGCGTTCATCGCGCACCGCGTCGGCCTGCTTCTGGAGGTCGGCCGTTTCGGGGAGGGGCGCCGCGTGGCCCAGCAAGTTGCCGAGCGTATCCCACGCCGGCTTACGCTTCGCCGCGAGGTCCGCGGCGGCAGCCCAATCCTTCAACTGCTTGGCGAGGACGTCGTGCTGATTGAGGATTCCCGTAAGCTGCTCGTTGCCGGCCAGGGCGCGGAGGTCGTCGATGTGCACCGTGGACGGGCCGGCCGGCATCGGCAGATCGCCGCCGGCGCGGTCGGACAGTTCCGCCATCTTCGCCAGGAACGGGCCGGCCTGGATCGCTTCATCACCGGGCTTGCAGACGATGCCGGCGGACTGGTACAGCTTCCGCAGTTTGATTTTTTGGGCCACGTCCAGCGTGGCCGACTCGACGCGGAACTCGGTGGCGGAAATCTTGGCCTGGTCGAGTTGGCCGACGGCCAAAGCGGCGCCGTTGTGAATGGCCCGCAGATGCCCCACGGTGTGGAGCACGATCAAGCCTCCGTCCACGGCGTCGCGCGGCCAGCCGTAAGGGCTGTCCTCGAAGGCGGAGCGGACATCCTTGCCCTTCTTGCCCGAACCGACCGCGGACAGGATCGCGGAGCAGACCGGGTGCTTCTCGGGCTTGTCGCTGAACCCCACGGCTTTGAGAGCATCCTCGTCGCCGTTCTTGGCGCGATTGATAACGCTTTCCCAGCGGTCGTGGTCGGCGTCGCGGAAGTTCGGGAAGAGCCGGTCGAGCGACGCCTCGGCCCCAGACCGCACCTTCTCGACCAGATTAAGCTGGAACAACTCAGTTCCGCCGCCCTGGAAGACCTTACTGCCATCAACCACCTGGTCAATGATTTCGTCCCGGCGGGCTTTGGCCTCACGCATTCGGGCGCCCATCGCATCGCGGGCCTCGCGGCCCTCGGCGGTGCTGGGCGCACCCTTGAAGTCGATGGTGGCCTTGGCGGACTCGAAATCGACGATGGCCTTCTTAAAGTCGTCGGCGCTGGCCTTGGGCACGAAGACATACACGATGGGGCTGTCGGCGCCGGCGGCGCGGGCGTCGTTGAGCACCGTGCCCTCGGCCTCGCCCCAGCCGTCGCGGACCCACACGGGAATCTCGTGGCCCTTGGTCGCCGGCGGAGTATCGCCGAAATGCAGGACGAGCTTGCGCGGCTCTTTGCTCTTGCCGTGGACCAGCTTGATGCCGCCGACGGTTTCGCCAAGAGCCGCTCCGAGGAGCGCGGAACGCTTGCCGCCGATGCCGGACACGTCGGCCAGGAACTTCGTCTGGCGATTGCGGAACTCGCGGTCCCATTCGCTGCTCTCGCGGGTTTGCAGGCCGTAGCCGTCGTCCAGCTTGATAAGTTTGCCGTCGTGGACCAGCTTGTCGAGGATGCGCGGGACTTCCTTGCGGTACATGGCGCCGTCGCTGCCTAAGTCGCTGACCAGCAGGTCGGCCAGCATTTCCGGCGTGGCCCGGACGCCAATGTCGGCCGCGGCCTCGCGCGAGAGTTTGCGGACCAGGAAGATCAGGCCGCAGAGCCGGCGGGCGAGTTTGCCATCGGGCGTGCCGTCGTCGAGCTTGCGGATCGTCTCGTCGATTTCCCGCAGCAGGACGCCGGTGCGGAGCAGGTCGGGCTGGAGTTGCTCGAAGATAAAGTCCGCCGGGACCACGTTGCCCAGGGGGCGCTCGGCCGTGTCGCGGACGGCGTCATAAACAATGCGCAACTGCGTGCGAAGCTGGGCAGTGGTGCCGGGGGCGTCCACTGCCTGGAGGGCCTTCTCCCAGAACCGGCGGCGCACCGGCAGGAGCGGGTAATCTTCCACGATGATGCCGCGGTCTTCGGAGCGGACGGCGATGGCGGTGCCGGCCAACTGCCGGTCGATCTCGCCGGAGTGGAAGTCCAGGCAATCCTTCACGGGCTGGACCTTGTCGGCCTTCTTCGCAAGCACCACGCGGCGCGTGACGGTTTCCACGTCGATGTCGGACAGTTCCACCGGGATCGTGAAGCGCCCGCGGAGCCGCTGGAGCAGCGGCAAACTGCCGGCAAGGGCAGTCTGACCGGCGCCGATCAGCATCACCCGGCTGTCGAGTTGCTTGCACAGGGCTTCGGCGACTTCCTGAACGTCGGTAGATCGCTGGGCACTGTCGCCGATAAAAAGCTGCACCTCGTCGAGCACGATCACGGTCGCGGGAACCTGCCCGTTTACGGCCAACACCTCGCGGACGTAGCCTATGAACTCGGCCGTGGACACGTCGGCGACAACTGGGAACTGCGCCCGTAGCGTGGCGCGGGCCTGCTTTTCGTCGGGGGCGAAGTCGGGATCGGCCGCGAGTAGGGCCTTGGCCAGCAACGGGCTGACGTACAGGTCTTGCAGTTCGCGGAGGAAGTCCTTGCCGGCAGCCTCAACGGCCTTTCGCACCTTGTCATAGATGCCCGCCTTCTGGAGCCAGAGGCAGAAGCGGGCCTGTGGCAAGGTGTCGGGCAGGCCCTTGGAGCGGAAGATGATGGCCAAGACCGTGAGGCGGACGCTGTTGCCGCCACCAGAGGGAAGCGTTCCGGCCGCGGCGTGAAGACCGCCGCAGCGCTTGCCCAGCGTGCTCAACTCCTTGAGCAAGTCCTTCACCTCGGACGGCAACCCGGCCAGGCCGCGGGCCGTGGCGCCGTCGTCGAACTTTGTGTCGATCCACAGGTGGCGGAGCATCTTCTCCAGGTGCGACTTTCCGCTGCCGAAGAAGCCGCTGATCCACGCCGCCGGCTGAACCGTCGCATCCACGCTTCCCAGATAAGACTCCAGGATGCGGACCATGCCGGCCTTGTACTGGCCCTCGCAAACGAAGTGCTCAAGCTCGTAGCGGAGGGTTTCGACCTCCTTGGGCGTGCGGGCTTCCCCGACAGCGGCAACGCCGTCATTGAGCAACTTGGTCGCAGCCGGATCGCGCTGGAATACTTCGCGGTTTTTCATTGTTCAAGTGCTCCGCTATGCAACGTGATCGGGACGGCCAGATAGTTCCAGCCGTCGCGAGCATCAAGCAGACGATAGTTGTTGTTTTCAAACTCGCCTGGGAAGAACAGGACGAGCCGCCCCCGAATGACGTGCTCAACTTCCTTGAGCACCTGGGACACCTTCGTGAAACCAAACAGCGACGCCACGCCATGCACCGCAACCACTGTGTCGGCGTTCACGTCTTCGGCGGTCAGCACCTTTTGCAATTCCGCCGCAGCAAAGTGGGCGAGTTCGTTCTTCTCAGGCTGGAGCTGCGACGCCAAGTCGCCAGGCTCCTCGAAGTATGATTCCCGGTATTCCATCGCCGCCATCCAGCGGGCGAAGGTGCCGGTGAAGTCAAACAGCTTCCAGCCGCAGCCGGCCTGGCGCGTATGCAACTCGAAAAGCTCCAGCTTCGCTCGGAGTTTCCGCTCGTCGGCCTTGTCGTGGACGACGAAGATCGCCCGCTGGGCGCCGGCAAGGTTGCGCTGCCACGGCGCGGAGATGTGGCTTTGATATCGACTGGCCAAGTCTTCAATCCGTCCCATGAATCAACCGCCTTTCCTCCTCGGTCAGCAGTCGCGAGAGGGCAACCTCTACGACACCGCCGGACACTTTCAGGTCAAGGTAGCCCACGCGCTTGGCGTCCATCGCCAAGCAGAGCAGTTCGTCGGGGCTGACATCCAGCGCCTTCGACCACAGGGTCTCGAACAGCATGGCACCCCGCGCGCCCAAGGCATAGCCCAGCACCAGGGCGAAGGTAACGACGGCCGGCGTCGGGCTGACGGCACGCCGGATTTTCCGGCTGCGGCCTTCCAGGTGGCCCGACTGTGTCCACGATGAAGCCGCGTTGCGCACGATCTTGTCGAGCACCGCCTCGTTGAACCGCGAGCCTGTGCCGCGGTTGAGCGCGTCGGTAAGCGCTTGGCGCCCGAGTTCCTCGCCGGCCCGCAGCCGCAGCACCGGTGGCGCCGTGAACCGAAGCAAAGGATCACGGGCCAGTGCCAGGAGCAGTGCCAAGAGTGGTCGGCCGCGGTCATCGCCAGCCCAAAGATGACGCAGCACACGGAAGAGGACGACGCCACCATCAAGTGCATAAAGCTCTGACAACCTTTGGTCAGTAAGCCGGCGCGTGGCACCAGTGCGCTTTCCAAGGCAGTTGTCGTCAACGATCAGGCCGCGGTACTCCGCGCGCGTCGCATGCGGGTCCGCAACGCGGAGTAGGCTCGTCAATTCATTCAGCATTATGGTCCGGCTGGTGTGCGTCCCCCTGCCACCGAAGTGAAACCCCACCGTTTCGTCGGCAGCGACCGCCTCTAATTGAGGGGTTAGTGTGAATCCAGTAATGACAGGATCGCCATTCATTGGTGACCTATTCTTATCGCCGGCCAGTTTGCCGGCGAACAATCGCAGCATCTCAGGCCATCCTTTTGGCGTCAAGTACCGAGTCGGGAAGTGTAGGAATTGGGTAGTGGTAAAGTTTGAAATTGCCACCACTTTAAGCCGCAACCGATTCCATCTTAGAATGCTGCCATGAATTTCCCCAAAGCACGAAGTTGAAGACCTGCTCCGAGTTGCGACTATCCAACCGACGACATGGGGCCAGAAGCCCCGAGAGCCGATCTGAACGCCGTTTGGAACAACTTCAAGAGCGACATCGACTACACAATGCTCCAGAAGATTTACGGCACGAACCCCGACGGCCACAAGCGATACAGCCCGTCTGAATGCCTTGGGATTAAGAAGGTGGCGATTTGTGGACGCCCCGACCCAAAGCACATCAGCACAAGCTATGTCGAGCGCAGCAACGTTGCCGTGCGAATGGGAATGCGCCGTTTCACGCGGCTCACGAACGGGTTCAGTAAGAAGGTTGAAAATCACATGCGGAACATCGACTTGTTCTTCGCCTACTACAACTTCTGTCGGGTTCACCTTACACTTGGAACCACGCTGGCGGTCGCCGCGGGCCTCGCGCCGAGGGCATTAAAGATCGAAGACCTTGTAAAATTGCTAGATTAATTTCAAACTTTACCACTACCAGTAATTGCATTAGAAGGCGGCCCTCCGCGAGAGCCCGAGAAGACGTACCCGGCGATTGCGCATGAAGCGGTGTGCTTGTTTGAGCAACTATACGCGAAGAAGAACCGGCGGTGCTCGCTCGGGGCCGCGACTGACTTACTATTCCGAATCGAGTCGTTTGGATCATCCTGAAACTCAACCTCACCGTACCCAGTGGCGCCAAGAATTCATTCGGGCACTACGGGCCGGCAGAAGCGTCGCGGTCGCCTGCCTGCGAAGCGGTGTCAGTCGCCAGGCCGCGTATAAGGCCCGCAAACACGATCCCAAGTTCGCCGCCGCGTGGGAGGATGCCACTGAAGGGTTTCAGGACTTGCTCATGGATACGCTGTTCGAGCGCGGGGTGCACGGGCAGCGCGTGCCGATCATTTACAAGGGCCGTGTCGTGGGGCATCGCGTCAGGTACAGTAATTGGTGCCTGTGGTTCCTTCTGGGACTGCGTGACCCGCGGTTCCGATGCTAAGTCGGAGTGGTCGCCTTCATGCGTTTCTGCAGCTTCCGGAAGAGTACCATCTTCCAGCGCGGCCTTCCGGGGAAGACGGAACTCTGCCCGGTTGGGGTCGGGCACGATGCTTCGGGCAAGTCAGGCCACCGGCAAAGGCCGCTCCCCGGTCGATGCGGCCAGTTGTAGGCTTGACAGCGACAGGGCTCGGGACGTGTCTTGCACGATGCAACGCCGCTCGGATGCACGCCACCATGGCTTTTGCATCGTTGTTGCCAGTCGCCCCAAACGGCCCAGCCCCGGCAGGGTGTTCCATCCACTCGCAGACGGCGGCAGCGACGCAGCTCAAGGGCCTGTTCCGTGTAGGCCATTGGCGTATTGGGGGGCGAGTGACCTGCGATGTCAATCAATTTTCCGGAATACACCCAAAAACAAAGCCAGGTGTGCCTGAAGACCCGGCGTCCGTGACTCTGGTAAGCGCCCCACTGGGCGCCTAGAGGCGGCCGTTCGGCCCCCGGCGACAGGTGTACACGCTGTGTCAACCTTGACGAACGCTTTCCGATCGATTGCGCCAGCTCGATGAGCCGGTTGCTCAGCTGGGGCCAATCGCTGCAGAAACGAAACCGGCGACCATTCTCGCGCCGAGACCATTCCCTCAAAGGGATCTAGACCGGCTTCACGCGGCCAAGATTGGCCGGTATCATAGTGGATTGTCGGGAAGGCGGCTGATCCCCGCCAAGCGGCACTGGGGCGGGCTGGTGTTCCTCACTGTCCACCGTCCGCCCCCGGCCGACCCGAAGGAAGACGGTGAGCATGGCAAACTACAGCTTCGATGACGTAGCTCTATTGGCGCAGATTCGCGCCGACATTCTGAATCACCCCAGCGCCTACAGCGCGGGCGAAATCTTTCTGAAAGAGCAGTACGGGCCGCAGCGTCTGCACAAGGACGCCTTGGCCGATTGGGAGCGAGACAAGGACCATCCCACGCAGCAAGCATCGCACCGCGACTCAGCCCGATACTTGACGAGGGCCATTGCCGACGCCACTGAACGGGAGACGCGTTATCGGGAGACTGTTGAGCAGTTGTCGGACGCGCCTAGGCTAGACCAATGGACCCACGCCGCTTGTGCCTCCCAAGCCATTCAAGGGCTGCGGGACGCAATGGCTGACGGACATCAGGACGCCAAGACCCTCGCCGTGCTGCTCCTGGCGGTGATGCTGTGGGACGCGGACGCCGACACGCGACACGCCATTTTCACTCTTTTTGGTCCTTGGGGGGTGACGCCCGCCGGCCAGGTAGAATCTATCTCCCGCTGGGCCGCCACGGTCTTTCTGGATGATGAAGCCAACTTCCGCCGCTGGATGGACACGGTGAGGATGGCGTGGACGGCGATGCGGCAAACGGGGGCCGGCGATGCGCTGTCGGCCAGTGCCCACGCGCCAACGTCTACACAACCCGGCACGACGTACACCGTCGCGGCGGTGCTGGAATTGACCGGCGTGAGTGATACCACGCTGAACAATTACGCCAAGCATGCGTGCGTGAAGACGCCGGGGCGCGGGAAGCGCAATCATCGCTACACCGCCGACGAAGTGCGTGTGATCCTGCAAGCGATCATCGACAACACCGGGGAGCGAGCGATGAAAGAGCGCTGCCGGGACGCCTTGGCGAAGCTGTAGAAACCCAAAACAAATCCAGCGGAAATCCAGAAACCAAACGGAAACCCAAAGTGGCTTCATAAGGCTTTCGCTGCGCGCCGTTGGGCCGAATAGTGGGAGTATGAACGACGCAAAGAGCCAATCCGAGTCTTTCCTGCCGCTGCGGCGCGCGGCGGCGCGCCTCGGCGTACCGGCGGCGTGGCTGAGGGGCGAGGCTGTTGCCGGCCGTGTGCCCCACCTGCGCGTTGGCCGGCGGTTGCTGGTGAATCCGCAAGCAGTCGAGCGCGTTTTACTGGAACGCGCCCAACAAGCCGTGGCTGAGGGGGTGGACCGTGAGTAACACCCTATTGAGCCCCAACGCCCAACCGGCCACACCCTGCTTGGCGCTGCGACCGCGCGAAGCGGCGAAGGCCTTGGGCGTGAGTGAGCGCACGCTTTGGGACTGGACGCAGCGCGGCGAAGTGCCCCACGTTCGGCGCGGGAAGACGATCCTGTATCCGGTGGACAGCCTGCGCCGATGGTTGGATGAGCAAGCCACGGCCAAAGCGACGGCGGAAGGGGGCGCGCATGACCCGCGTTGAACTGGTGTTATCGAAACTGCCGGATGCGAAACGCAACGACAAGGGCTGGGCGGCGCGCTGCCCGGCCCATGACGACAAGCGCCCCAGCTTGAACATCACCGAAGGCGAAGGCGCCCGGGCGCTGGTGCATTGCCACGCCGGATGCTCGCCGGAAAACATCACGGCGGCGCTGGGCTTGAAACTGGCGGATTTGATGCCGGCAAAGGCGGCGGGCTTCACGCTGATGCGACGGCCGACGGCAAAGCCCAAGCCCGCGGCCAAGTCCACGCCGTTCTTCACCACCGCTGCCGCTGCCGTGGCAGAGCTGGAGCGTAAACACCGCCCGCGTGCAGCGATGTGGACCTACCACAACGCCGGCGGCGAGCCGGTGGGCGTCATCCTGCGATGGAATCTGCCCACCGGCGGCAAGGAAATCCGTCCGGTGTCGCGCAACTGTTCAGGCTGGTTCATCGGCGGCATGGCCGAACGTCGCCCGCTGTATCACCTGCCAGAATTGCTGGCCCGGCCGAGCGAGCGGGTTTACGTTGCCGAAGGTGAGAAATGTTGCGATACCCTGGCCGGGCTGGGGCTGCTGGCGACTACTTCACCCCACGGCAGCATGAGCGCCGGCAAGGCGGATTGGACGCCCCTGACCGGCCGTGAAGTGGTCATTCTTCCCGATAACGACGACGCAGGCCAGAAATATGCCGATGACGTGGCGGCGATCCTGGCGAAGCTTTCGCCCCCGGCCACGGTGCGAGTGGTGCGCCTGCCCGACGCCTGGCCCGAACTGCCGGCCGGTGGGGATATCGCCGACGTGGTAGAGGCCGGCAAAGACCTGAAGACGATCAGCAGCAAGCTGGCGGCGCTGGTTGACGCGGCCGAGCCGGAAATTCCGCCAAAGCGGCCGCCAACGGTGGAGCCGTTAACGCCCTTCCCCACGGATACCCTGCCCGAACCGGCTCGGTCATTCGTGCGGGCCTGCGCCAGCGCCATCGGATGCGATGAGAGTTTCATCGCGCTGCCGCTGCTGTGCGCGTTGGCATCGGCGATTGGCAATACCCGGCGCGTCCAACTGAAACGCGGCTGGACCGAGCCGGCAATTTTGTGGGCGGTCCTGGTGGGCGATTCGGGGACACTGAAAAGTCCGGCCCTGGAAGTTGCCCTGCGGGCGATCCGGAAGCGCCAGCATACGGCGATCAAGCGTCACGCCGAAGCGATGAAGAAGTACCAAGATGACCTGATGCGGTGGGAAAAGGACGAGGCCGCCTGGAAGCGGAGCAAGGCCGGGGACGATCCGCCGGTCAAACCCGAAGAGCCCCAGGCGGATCGGTGCTGGTGCGATGACGTGACGGTGGAGGCCCTGGCGGTGCTGCTGCAGAATCAGGGGCGCGGGCTGCTGCTGGTGCGCGATGAGCTTTCGGGGTGGCTGGGCGGATTCGACCGCTACGCTCAAGGCAAGGGCGGGGACGTGGCGAGATGGCTGGAAATGTTCGGCGGCCGGTCAATGGTGGTAGACCGCAAAAGCGGGAACCCTCGCACAATTTACGTTCCCCGCGCGGCGGTATCGGTGTGCGGGGGCATTCAACCCGTAACGCTGGCACGGGCGCTGGGGACTGAACACCGTGAAAACGGGCTGGCGGCCCGGCTGCTGCTGGCGTGCCCACGACTCCGGCCGAAGCGCTGGACCGAAGCAGAGATTTCCCCGGAACTGGAGCGCAGGATCGCGGCGGTATTTGATCGACTGTATGACCTGTGCCCAACGACCGACGATGAGGGCGAAGTGCAGCCCGTGATTGTGCCCCTGTCGGCCGGCGGGAAATCGGCGTGGGTGGACTTTTACAACGCCCACGGCCAAGAGCAAGCCGGCCTCTCCGGGGACTTGTCGGCGGCTTGGAGCAAGCTGGAAGGTTACGCGGCCCGCCTGGCGCTGGTGGTACATTTCGTCCGGTGGGCGGCCGGCGACTCGAGCTTGGCCAACGCCGACGAAATCGACGCCGACAGCATCGCGGCCGGCGTGAAGCTGTCCCGATGGTTCGGCAACGAAGCCCGGCGAGTCTACGCGATCTTGGGCGAGAGCGAAGAAGAGCGGGACCGCCGGCGGGTGGTGGAACTGATCCAACGCAAGGGCGGAAGCATCAGTGGCCGCGAGTTGGTTCAATCATGCCGTGCCTACCGAACTGTGGCAGCCGCCGAAGCGGCACTTGAGGGTCTTGCCGAGCATGGCATGGGAATTTGGAAGACGCCTGAGCAATGTGGGCGGGGTGGCCCCAAGGCGCGGCGATTCGTGCTGGCGGCTGAATGCGGTGTCAACGTCTACAGTAATCCACTTGGCGACAGCGTGAGCGACAATTCTGTAGACGTTGATGTTGTAGACACTGGCGATGCCAAAGACGCCGATTGGGGGGAAGTATGACCGTACCAGACCTCGGCGACGGATCGCACCTGCTGGCCGAACTGTATGCGCTGGGCATCCAGCTTGAGGCCGACGGCGAACGCCTGCGCTTCCGGCCGCGCGAAGCCGTGACGCCGGACATAGCTGCTCGGCTGAAAGCCCACAAGGCGGAACTGTTGGCGGCGGTGGGGAAGCGCGATGCGCTGGACCGGCGAATTGCCGAGCAAGTGAGGCGGCTTGTCCCGTACACAACCGCCGACGGCCGGCAGGTTTTGGTAAATCCGCGCTACCGGCGTGAGCTTGAAAGATTGGGGCTGCTGTGAACGGAATATACTGGAATTCCATTCTCGTATCGGCTATAACGCCCGTCATGGGCAACGCGATGGAAGACCTTCGCAAGGCAATGAAGGCGAGCGAGAAGACCCGTTACCGGCTGTGGCAGGAAACCGGCATTGACCAATCGCACCTGGCGAAGTTTTTGAGCGGGGAAGCGGGCTTGAGCTTTGAGAACATGGAACGCCTGGCGGCCGCCCTGGGACTGGAAATCATCACCCGGCCCGCAAAACGGAAAGCCGGCAAGGCAAAGGAACGGTGAAGTATGGCAACCATCGGAACGGAACCCAACGGGTATCGGCGAATCCTTTTCGTGGCCGCCGACGGAAGCCGCAAGACGGTGCGGCTTGGCAAGTGCAGCCAGCGCGACGCCGAGCAAGTCTGCCGGCACGTTGAAGCCTTGGCGGCGGCGACGATTCATACCCAGCCCGTTCCCCGCGAAACGGCGGTATGGGTCCGGGGCATCGGGCACAAGCTGCATGATCGGCTGGCGCGGGCCGGGCTGGTGGAAGCGCGGGCCGGCGGGGGGTCGGTGAAGCTGGGGCCGAGCATCAAGGCGTACCTGGAAAGCCGCGTGGACCTCAAGCCGGCGACGAAACTTGTTCGCGGCCAAGTGGTTAATGACTTGACCAAACATTTTGGTGAAACGCGTGACGTGCGGACCATCACGCCGGGACAAGCGGACGACTTCAAGCAATGGCTGATCGGCAAGGGGCTGGCCGCCACGACGATTCACAAGCGCTTGCAGGTGACGCGGTCTTTCTTTCACGCCATGCGCCGGCGAAGGCAGATTGAAGAGAACCCCTTTGAGGGCGTGCAGCTTGCGGCGGCTGGCATCAAAGACCGGCAACGCTTCATCACCCGCAACGAAATTGCCCGCGTGCTGGACGCCTGCCCGGACCATCATTGGCGCGTGATTGTCGCGTTGAGCCGATACGGTGGGCTGCGCTGCCCCAGCGAAGTTTTGTCCCTGCGCTGGCAGGACATCAATTGGGAGACGGGCCGCGTGACGGTGCGAAGCCCCAAGACGGAGCATTTCGCGGACAAGGCCAGCCGCGTTATACCGCTGTTTCCCGAACTGAGGGGCGTGTTGATGGAAGCCTTTGATCTGGCCCCAACGGGCGCGGAATACGTCGTCGATGAGCGATTCCGCAAGGCCGCGATGGGACCGGGCGGCTGGAGGAACGCCAACCTCCGCACCACGTTTACGAAGATCGTCCGCCGGGCTGGCCTGACCCCCTGGCCGCGGCTGTTCCACAACCTGCGTGCGAGCCGGGAAACCGACCTGGTCGAAACCTATCCAGTACAAGTGGTGACAGGTTGGCTGGGAAACACGCCCGCGGTGGCGATGCGGCACTACCTGATGACTACGGATTCGCATTTCGATGCTGCTATCCGGGGCGAAGGGCTGGGCGAAAAAGCGGCACAGAATCCGGCACAGCAACCGCACGCGGCGCGTCGCAATGCTTCGCATGACGACAGCGGGAAAACGAAAAACCCCGCGATTTGCGGGGCTTTTCGGGAGACTGCGGCAGTTTGCGAAACGGTGCAAACTGCGGGTATAGCGGGGGGAGGATTCGAACCTCCGACCTCCGGGTTATGAGCCCGACGAGCTACCAGGCTGCTCTACCCCGCGATTAGCGAGTATCGACAATATCCGGTTGCTCGGCAATGTCAAGCTACGCGTGCCCGATGTCGCACGCGGGTCAGGGGTCAGGGCCACCGGATATGATCCGAATAACGAGCCGCAAGCGTCAGCGACCGGTGGTTTTG
>Ga0163153_10005873_pt1 | contig 14208 bp, 13 predicted proteins | sample OliLakLV19MP6IB1_FD_148629 | JGI IMG/M metagenome (GOLD analysis project Ga0163153, IMG submission 148629) | Freshwater microbial mat bacterial communities from Lake Vanda, McMurdo Dry Valleys, Antarctica - Oligotrophic Lake LV.19.MP6.IB-1 | ecosystem: Environmental > Aquatic > Freshwater >... | reverse complement strand
GAATAATCAGCAGCTCCGTCTTTTCGTTGGAGACGCTGTCGTACCGGAACAAATTTCCGAGGACCGGAATGCTCGCCAGCAACGGCACGCGGCGATGCACCTGGGAACGGCGATTCGTGAGCAAACCGCCGATCACGATCGTCTGCCCAGAATGAGCGCTGACCGTCGTTTGAGCTTGCGTGATCTCGATGCGCGGCTGGCGGACGACTTCGCCGGTGGCGGAGATCGAGACCGGGATGCCTTCGGCTTCCGGCCCGAGCGCTGACTTTTGGGCGTCGACTTCCATCACCACCAGGTTGTCCGGGCTGGTGCGAGGCGTCACGCCGAGAATCAGACCGACGTCTTCCAACTGCACGTTGTTGATCTGCCCGGTTTCGTTGAGCTGCGTGCCCGTGATCGTCGGGACGCGTTCGCCGACCTGCACGTAAGCAGGTTGATTATCGAGCGTCATAATCTGCGGCCGGCTCAACACGTCCAAGCGGCGCGATTCCTGCAAGGCGCGAATCAAGATGCTGACGCTCTCGCTCGAAGCGCTCAACACGAGGCCGCCGAAGCCGAGGTCGTTGTTGGTGCGGTTCACCGAGAAGTTCGACAACGCCTGGCCGGCCACCTGGCCGCTGTTTCGCAAGGCGCTCGTGCTCACCGCGTTGCCCAACGATTGATTATTGAACGCAAAGCCAGGCGACAACGTCGCAGTTTGAAGTTGCGTCGTGGTGTTCGTAACCACGCCGGCCGGCGTCGAGGTCTGCGACGTTTGCTGGATGTTGGTAATGTTATCCAGGAAGCTGCGATCAAAGAGCAGTGAGTCCTGCAAGCCCAACTCCACGCCGAACTCATCCGTGTTGTTGAGCGCGACTTCGGCGATCAGCACTTGGATCATCACCATCGGCGGCCGCGCGTCGAGCTGCGTGACGAGCTTCTGAATCTCCGGGAAGTAACGCGGCGTGGCGCTGACGATCAGCGAGTTGCTCACCAATTCCGGCACGACGACGACTTCCCGTTCGATTTGCTCGAAGGCCGTGGAAGCCCCGGCCACCAATTGCTGCGTCTCGCGCTCTGTGCGGAGGAATTCGTTGACCGATTCCGCGATCGCGTCCGCCGGCGCGTTGCGCAACCGGTAGACTTGCGTTTCGCGCTGTTGTAAATCGCTTTCGTCGAGCCGCAGCAGGATCGCTTCGACCACGCGGAGGTCCCCCTCGCTGCCAGCCGCGATGATGCTGTTAGTGCGGGTGTCGATCGAGAAGCGGACCGGCAACACGCCGCCCCCTTCGCCCGTGCCGACGACCAGCCGCGCTTGCTGCTGCTGACCGCCGCGGCCCTGTCCGCCCGCGGCGGCTTGACCGAAGAGACCTTGCAACAATTCGGCGAGCGCCGAGGCGTCGCCGCGAATGATTGTGAATACCTTGACCTGCGCGGCGGCGGCCGGCGGTTGATCGAGCTGTTTGATCAATGCTTCGAGCAGTTCCATGCTGGCCGCGGGTGCGGAAACCAGCAATGAGTTCGAGCGTGGCTCCGCCGTAATCCGCACATCGGACAGCACGCCGGATTGCAATTGCCGGCGGCCTTCGCTGTCGATCGCCATGAAGCGAAGCGCGGTGGACTTCATCTGCTGAGCGCGTGACCCGGTCGCACCGCCGCCCTGCGACGGTACGATCGACTGTTGCCCGCCGCCGCCGTCGAAGCCCTGTCCACCGCCTTGACCGCCCCGTCCGCCTTGTGCGGACGTCGTGGCCGTCAGCGCGTTTTGCAGCACTTGCTGCATTTCCTCGGCCATTGTGTTTTGCAACGGTACGACGCGCAGCTCGTTTTCCGCGGCGCTCGTGGGATCATCCATCCTTTGAATGAGCGCGCCAACTTCCGCCAAGTCACGCGGGGCCGCCTGCACAATCAAAGAGTTCGTACGATAGTCAGCCGTCGCGATCACGCGGGGAGACAGGCCCGGTACTTCCTGCCCGGCGCCGCCTTGGCCCCCTTGTCCGGCCTGACCGCGCTGCTGATAGAACTGCGTGATCAGCGTTTGCACTTCGGTCGCCGAGGCATGGCGCAGGCGGAATATCTCGAATTGCTTTTGCGGATCGACCGGCTGATCGAGCCGCTTGATGAGCTCCAACGCACTGTCGACGCTCTCACGCCGTCCGATCAACAATAAGGAATTCGGCTTCACGAGCGGCGTGATGCTCACTCGCCCTTGGCGCGGTTGGAGCATCGTGTCGTACAGCGTGGTGACCATCGTGGCCACCGCTTCGCTGTTGGCATTTTCCAGCGGATAAATCTCAATCACCGGCACCGTTTGCGCGGCAATCTGTTCGATCTCGTCGATGATCCGCTGCACCTTTTCCACGTCGGCCTGACGGCCGGTGATGATGATCGCGTCCATCCCTTCGATGTATTCGATGCGCACCTGCCCCAGCAGCGCCGCCAAATCTTCCGCCGTCGGCGGCGTTTCGTCTCCCGGCGGCTGCATTTCCGGTTGGTCGCCCGGCTGCCCCTCTTCGATGGGCTGCCCGTTTTCATCCAACTGTTGGTCGCCTTCCTCGTCTTCCTCGCCTTCCGCGGGCTGTTGGAACAATTGCGTCAGTTGTGTGCCTTGCAACTCATCAGTCCGCGGAGCGCGGCGCACCGCGGTCGTGCCGGCGTCGGCCGGAGCGGCGCCGGTTTGGTAGGCAGTGAGCGCCATTCGCAGTTTCTCGGGCGGCGCTTTGACGACCGGCACCACCTTGGTGCGGTTGCCGTCCGGGCTCGGGGCCGCGAGCAACGCTTCAATCAACCGCGAGGCCTGCGAGACATATGGCTCCTGGCCGTTCACGATCAACGTGCCCTGCCGCGGATCGAATTCGAGTTCGACCTCGCCGCCGCGATCGAGTTGCACTTTGTAGCGCGAGATCTCGCCGATCCGGCTCGTCGGCTTGCTTAATGATTTGTGCCAGATTTGTTCGAGCGACGCAGCCAGCGCCGGCCAGAGCTTGGCTTCCAAGCGAATCGGCTGCTGATTCTGCGCAAGGGGCGTCAACGCCGGAGCGCTTGGCGCGACGGGCCGCGTTTCGGCCGGCGGCTCTGGATTCAGCCAGGCGACGATCTTCGCATGCACGCTGGGCGGCGCGACGACCAACACCTGCATCGTGCGCCGATCGATCGCGAACTTCGCGTTGCGCTCGCGCCCGAATTCCTTCGCGAGATCCGCGTAAGCGCGTTCGAGCTGTGGCGCCGGAAAGCTGTAGGCGTGCAACAGCGGTTCCTCGGCGACACGCGCCGCGGGCCTCGACGGCGGGGCTTGCCCCGCAGCGTAGGGAGCCGAGGCCGCCGCGAGAAACAAAATTCCGGCAAATCTATTCCGCCAGGTCATCGTCCGCTCCTAATCGGAGTGTCTTGAGGCGCATCGCGCCCCGACGGCAAGGTCTGCGCCGTCGGAACAATCGGACTTATCGGAAAGATCGCCGCAGCTTCTCCAGTCAAACCCCCATTCTTGCCGTGGAGTTTGCTGATGACGCTCAGCCCAAAATGGCGAGCCAGCGCAGTTTGCGCGAGAGACGCAAGAAAAGAATCCAGGCGAACTACGCCGCCCGCGCGGAAGCGGTGGAATTGGCGCCCTGGGCGAGCGCCTCAATGCTCTGCCGCCGAGCCATGCGGCAGACTCGCTGCAATTCCGCGAGATCGCGCTCGATCGACTGCAACGCCCATTGTTCCGTGCGGGAATCCGCCGTGTGCCACTGATCGCAGCAGCGGTTGAGATGGTCCAAAACCTCGCGGAGACAAAGTGCCGTTTCGCGTCGATCCATGATGCGACTCCCCTTGGTGGTCCATACGCCGGCAATTGAATGTGCCGACGGTCGCCCTAAATGCAGATGGCGTGCCGAGCACACTGCCGTGGCCCTCATTTCGTGCGTAACCTTCACCACAAACACAAGTTGCGCCGGAGCGACGAGCGTCAGCACGCAGTTATGAAGGGAAAATCTTCTCCGATGCTTGCGTAGGACTTTCAATTCCGCCCGGCAGGACGCTAGCAACGCTGGCACGCTTCGCGCGGTGACTGAACACTTGCACACAACGCCCCGCCGCGCAAAAATACGAAGCGACGGCGATGAGGCTACCCGGAATGGGGAGGAAACCATGAGTGGTACGACGATTGATCGCTTGCAGCTGGTGGCGCCCGAGGGACTCGATGACTCGCTGGAGTTAATCCTCCAGGTCACCGATCCCGAAGTGCTCACGGAATTGACGTCGCGCCGGCATGGCCGCGAACGCCACGATTTCGCCTTAGCGGCGCTCCGCCTGGGCGTGCTTGCGCTGCGGCAAGCGCGCGGACAAATCGACGCCGACACCCTCCGCCGCGAAGGGACGGGACTGCTGAACCAGGTCCAGTTGGCGCTCACGGCGCACCAGAACGATCTGAAATCGTCGCTTTCGTCGACGCTCAAGGAATACTTCGACCCGCAAAACGGCCGCTTCCACGAGCGCGTCGACCGGTTGCTGAAAAAGGACGGCGAGCTGGAATCGCTGCTCGCGCGGAAATTGACCGGCGACGATTCCGAATTGCACCGCGCCCTGACGCGGCACGTCGGCGAGGAAAGTTCGATTTTCAAATTGCTCTCCCCTTCGGAGAGCGAGGGGATTTTGAAATCGATGAAGGACGTGGTCTGCGAGGAGTTGGATCACCAACGCGAACGCGTCCTGAGCGAATTCTCGCTCGACAATAAGGAAAGCGCGCTGCATCGCCTGGTCACGGAGCTGACCGACAACAACGGCAATTTGAAGGACGACCTGAAGAACAAGATCGACTCCGTAGTAAAGGAGTTCTCGCTCGACGATAACGATTCCGCGCTCTCCCGGCTCGTGAGGCAGGTCGATCTCGCCCAGAAGGCGATCTCCAGCGAGTTCTCGCTCGACAACGAGACCTCGGCGCTGTCACGAATGACGACCACAGTCGAATCAACCAACCTGGCGATCAGCCGGCATCTGACGCTCGACGACGAGGGCTCTTCGTTATACCGGCTGAAGCGCGAATTGCTGGACGTGCTCACGCAACACCAGAAACAGTCGCGTGAGTTTCAACTCGAAGTGAGCGAGCAACTCACGCGGATGCAAACGCGGCGCGAAGAATCGGCGCGCTCGACGCGGCATGGAGATGAATTCGAAGCGCAATGCCTGGAGTTCCTGACGGAGGAAACCAAGAAGTGCGGCGACCTGCTTTCCGCCACGGGCCGCGAAACCGGCTTAATGCGCGGCAGCAAGGTCGGCGACGCGGTGATCGAGCTGAATGGAGATAACGTCGCGGGCGGCGCGAAGATCGTCATCGAAGCCAAGGAAGAGAAGGGCTACGACGCCAAGAAAGCCCTAGATGAAATCGAGAACGCCCGCAAAAACCGTGGCGCGGAGATCGGCGTCTTCGTGTTCTCGAAACGCGTGGCGCCGAGTCATCTCGAATCGTTCGAGCGCCATCGCAACGACATCCTTGTCGTCTGGGACGCCGACGACGCGGCCACCGACGTCTGCTTGCGCGCAGCGCTCAGCGTCGCCAAGGCGCTCTGCGTGCGCAAAGCATTGGAGAAAGAAAAGGTCACGTTCGATACGGAACCGATCACCAAGGCGATTCTCGAAATCGAAAAACAGGTGCAGCTTTTCGAGGAAGTCGACAAGGCCGTGGGTACCATCAAGAGCGGCAGCGAGCGGATCGAAAACCGCATGCGCATCGCCCGCGAAACGCTCAACCGCCAGGTCTTCACGCTGCAACAGCAATTGGAGACGATCCGCGAACGGCTGACGCGCGAGTGACACGTTTTCGCGCGAAAGCGCGTTGAAAAGAAAAAGCCCAGGGAAGGCCCTCGATGTCGTTGACGATGGAACGTCTTCGGTGGCCTTCCCTGGGCTTAGCGGCATCGACGCCGAAAGCGCAACGCGCTTGCGCCGCGGCTCACGCCAAAATCTTGTCCACCACCACGCCCGCCACGTCCGTCAGACGAAATTCACGCCCGTTGAAACGGTACGTCAGCCGCGTGTGATCCATTCCAAGTAGGTGCAGGATCGTGGCGTGGAGGTCGTTGATGCTGACTTTATCTTCGACGGCGCGGTGGCCGATTTCGTCGGTCGCGCCGTGCGTGTAACCGCCCTTCACGCCGCCGCCGGCCATCCAGACGGTGAAGGCGTGCGGATTGTGATCGCGGCCCGTGCCTCCCTTTTGCACGATCGGCAGCCGGCCGAATTCGCCGCCCCAGATGACGAGCGTGGAATCGAGCAAGCCGCGCCGTTCCAGATCGGCCAGGAGTCCCGCGATGGGCCGATCCGTTTCGCCCGCGAAGCCAGAGTGATTGTCCTTGATGTTGGTATGGCCGTCCCAGCTCTTTTCGTTTTCTTCGCCGCCGCTATAGATCTGTACGCAACGCACGCCGCGCTCCACGAGGCGCCGGGCAATCAAACATTGCCGCGCAAAATGGGAACAACGTTCGTCATTCAATCCATACAGATCCTGCGTCTCGGCCGTCTCACGATCGACGTCGAGCGCTTCCGGCGCCGCCATCTGCATGCGATAGGCCAATTCGAAACTCTCGATCCGCGCCGCCAATTCCGCTTCGGCCGGATGCTGTGATTGATGCCGATGATTGAGCTGCGCGAGCAAATCCAACTGCGCGCGCTGCGCGGCGTCGGACATCTCGGCCGGGCGCACCAGATCATGAATCGGCGGGCCAGAGTTCGCGAGCGCCGTCCCTTGATACACGCCTGGCAAGAAACCGGAACCCCAGTTTTGCGAATAACCCTTCGGCAACCCGCGCCCCTTGGGGTCGTGCATCACGACGAAGCCCGGCAGGCTGCGATTCTCGGAGCCCAAGCCATACGTAACCCAAGCCCCCACGCACGGAAAGCCCATCCGCGCCATGCCGGTGTTCACTTTGAACAACGCTGGGCTGTGATTGTTCGAGTCCGTGAAGCACGACTTTAGGAACGCCATCTTGTCGACGTGCTGCGCCATGTTCGGAAACAGGTCCGACACCCAAGCGCCGCACTCGCCATGTTGCGCGAAGTTAAACGGCGACTTCATCAACGGGCCGACCTGGTCGGTGAAGAACCCGGTGTTCTGGTCGAACCCAGCGAGTTCCTGCCCGTCGCGGCGTTCCAGTTCCGGCTTGTAGTCCCAGCAGTCGACATGACTGGGCCCGCCGTTCATAAACAGCCAAATCACCGACTTCGCCCGCGACGGAAAATGCCCCGCATGCGGAGCGAGCGGATCCAGACTCTCGGCGGTCGTTGCGGCGAGCCCGGCATCCTCCATCAGGCCCGCCAGCGCCAACATGCCGAACCCGCCCCCGGCCCGCGACAGCAATTGACGACGAGAGAACGGCGAGATGCTCATGGGACCACCGAATTCAGGCGACGGCAGGGGCGGGACGACGCCTCTTACGATAGCCTGGATCGGGGGCTGGCGAAAGTCAGCCGTTCACATTACCAAGCGCTGAGGAATTCAATACGATCCTGAATTTCCTCGGCTGACAGCGTGGCGTGTAGATTACCAAGGCGACGTATCAAATCGCCGATTGGCCGCTGACTTGAAGCAATGATACCAAAGTGACTTCGCCCCGATCGCAGCCACGTTGCGTGAAGAGCTAAGTAGTCGCCGACATTGAAAGTGACTATGGTGCGACGGTTTTCCGAGGCCCAACGAAGTTGCGATTCGTCGTCGCAGCTACGACGCCCCGCTTCCTGTGTTGAAATAGCGTCTATCCCGCGCCGCCTTAGTTCCGAAGCAGAAGCCAAGAAGACATCTTCGTCGATATAGAATTGTATCGCGATCATGACAACTTCAAGTTCGAAAGAATCGCTTTAGCGTTCGCCTCGTCATCGCGAGCCAGATCCTCGTCGATCTCGACTACGTGGTCGTATGCGTAGGCCAGCGCATCATGGACGTCTCCCGGTCGCAGTTGAAACTGCTCGACGATTTCCTCGATGGACTTGTGCTGCCGGTACGCCGTCAGAACCGTTGCGACTCGGACTCGAGTGCCAACGACGACGGCTCGCCCGCCGCAGCGACCTGGAACCTTCTCAATATTGCGATAGTCAAACTTAGGCATTTCTTAGTCCTCCCGTAACGCAGGTACGACGCAACTCATTGTACTCGCCAGCGACCCGATATTCCAACTCGCTCTACTCCGCCGCCACCCCAAAGATCGCCGTCGTATTGTCGCGCAGTACCAGCCGCGCCAGGTCGATCGCGCGCGTTTCGCTCCAGCCGCGGTCGATGATGTAGCGCTCCGCCAGCACTTTCGCGAGGCAACGCTTGTACATGGCGAATTTCGGCAGCGCGAATTCCAGTTTGTACATATCGCTGTAGTAACCGATCTGCTTCGTCGCCGGCACTGCTTCGAGGCGTGCGCCGAGGTCGTGTTCGATGAACGTCGGCGTGTTCGAGTACCACCAGTGGCCGTTCGTCACGACGTTCGGGAAGATCCAACTATAGCTGGCCAACTCCTGATTCGTCACGCTGGCCAGCACCGAAATGGGAAACGTCACGCTTGGGAAGGCGTTGAACAATTCGCGATATTGAATCAGCGACACGCGGCTGTCGTACAGGTCTTGTCCTTGATAGACGCCGCCGGGATAAACGGCGCGATTGACGCCGATCATCAGGTCGAACGGCAAGCGGTGCTCCACGCACATCTCGGCCAGCGTCCAGAACACGAATCGCGACGCCGCCCGCTGTTCGTCGGCGCTGGGGTTGCCGCGCCACAGCGCCGCCAGCGCGCGATCTGCCGTAGCCGCATCGACGGGCGCTGGCGCGAAGTCGGGCGGGAGTGAGATCGCGCAGGCCCGCGCGTTGTGCTTGGTGAAATGCTGGAACAAGTTCGCGATCGCGCGGCGCACGTCGGCCGCGTTTTCGACGGTCATGTTTGTCGACATTTGCAAACGCTCACGCACCGCAGGTTTGACCAGGTGGAACACGACATCGTCCGTGCGCAGGCAGGGAATGTAGCGGCGCGTATCGAACCCGGTGAGGGGATCGTCGAAGTCGTTCGTCAAAAACACGCCGGACAACTTCGAACGCCGCAGCACATCATCGGCCCAGCCGGGCTGACTCATTTGTTTGGCCGAGTTGTCGTAGAGCGCCTCCCAATTGCCGGGCGACAGCCGTTCGTCGTTGAAGCCGAAAAACGTGCGGGCGATTTCGATCAGCCAACTGTATTGCACCGTGTTTTCGATCGGCGCCAGGTTTTCCACCAGGCGGCCGACTTTTTCGCGCGGATCGAGGCCCGGCTCCTCGATGGCTTCGCGGGCCAGACCGGCTGAGTGCGCCAATTCCGTGTAGTAGTGGTAGCCCAGGATGTCTGCCAATGTCTTCGCGGCCGGGGCATGGGGATTGATGTGCGTATGAGGATCTACCAGCGTCCAGCCGTTCATTTCGTCGAACAACCGCGATCGCAATTCCTGAGACATCGCTCGCTCCTTCCACCGTGGGACCAACCGCCAATAACTTGACCAACCGCGTTCAACCTGCCTAGCATGAAGGATAGGTTTGGGAGCCTACAAGAGCCATGCGTTCGTCGCACCGCGGGTTGATTATCGTTTTCGTCTTGCTGGTCTGCGCGCTGGCGTCGCGCGCCGCCGTGGCGCAATCCCGGAGCTATGGGCCCGCCGACATCTCCCGACGTTACAACCCCTACGAACCGACCTCGCGGGCCGTATACGACTACCGCGAGCCGCCCAGCTACGCCGCCTCGCGCCGGAGTTGGGATCCATACACGCCGTACTACAATCGTCCCGCCGTCTGGCCGTACTATCCGGGCTACTACGGCGGCTGGCACTACGGACCTTACGGCTATCGCTACGGGTTCTCGCCCTGGTTCGGCGGCTATGGGCGGTATTCCGCTTACGGGCACTATCACTGGCCGAACTCCTGGCGGATCGCGGAAGTGGGTCCGGCGCCGTTCGATCGGCTCGATTACGCCTGGCGAAGTCCGATTGCGCCGTTTGGTCCGGCGGCGATGATCTCGCCCGTCGATGTTGGTCGAGGATTTCCGGCGGTTCCGGCCGCCGCGGCGTCGGGCGAGTGCTATTATTGGTAGCCCCACCCCCGCATCTCTCCCGCCCTCGCTGGTGTGAAGGAGTCCCACCATGTTTCAATCGCTTTGGCGCGCTTGCGCCCTCGGCGCCCTGGTGTTCGGCGGCCTGCTGACCGCCTTCGCCTCGGCCGAGAATCACACCTACGGCCGCTATGGCCATGACATCGTCCCGTTCGTGCCGGACTCGACCGGTTACGTGGTGATCGCCCCCCAAGGCACAGGCCCCTGGAACGTGCCGCGGCAGAAGATGCGCGAGCGTCCCTACGACGACGGCGTTTACGACAGCAACGGCGGCTGGCAGATCCAATGGAGCTACGCCCCGCGCTACCCGTACGGCTGGTTCGGCGCCGGACGGAACACCACGTATTCACGTTCGCAAAACCCGCACGGCCGCCGCACCGAGTGGCAGGTGAAGTAAGTAGGCGATTGGCGAGCAAGTTGTGGCGCCGTCAGGTTGTGGCAGCGTCAAGTTGTGGCACGGTCTCCCGACCGTGCCACCGGCCCGACCGAAGGTCTCCAATTCCGCGCGCAACCGACCTCGCCGTGTCACGGTCGGGAGACCGTGACACAACACAATTAGGCTAATCGCGACTTCAGAGCCGCTCCCCAGGGCGGCTTTTTCATGCGCAGGCGTGTAGAATCGGCCATATGGCAATGACCGTCTTCGGCACGGAACTCAAATTCGGCCTGGTTCTCGGGGGCATGTTCCTGCTCGCCCTGGTCGTTGTCGTCGCGGTTATCTTTGCGTTGCTAACGCCGCGCCGCCCGAGGGACTGAGGATGAACGTCGAGGCAAAGCCACGGTTTACGCTGGGCAAGCTGCTGTTCATCGTGGCCTGCGCCGCGACGGCCGTTTGGCTCGTCACGCCGCCTTGGTTTTCCAATCCAAGCTGGATACCGGATCGGCCCGAGTACCAGTATCCCGCAATGCAGCACTTGGGCATCAGCAAAATTGTCGAATGGGCTGCCTATTGTCTCGTGGCGCTTCCTTTTCGCCTTGCGACGATCGCGTTCGTCTACGGGATATATGTGATGTCGCGAAAGTTAGCCGGCAGTCGCGGAAGGTGAAACGGTTTGCATCCCAGGCGCGGACAAAGGGCGGCAAATTCTTGAACTGGTGCGTACAATCACTGGTATGGACGAGAACCCGTACCAATCGCCGAAGACTGCTGGCAGCCGGCGTGTAGTGCCCGGCCTACGATGGTTTCTGTTCGCGCTCGCGGCGGTCGCGCTGCTGGCGGCGCTGGTCCTCCCCGCGTTTCAAAGCGCCGAAGAGGCGGACTCAGGTTCCATGTATCGACGTTGGCCTGTCGACAGGGATCTTCCGAGCGATGGTGCTACGCCTCCGTGAGGTGATTGCACTCCGACAGATGATTTCGCGTATCCACAACGTCCATTGGTAGATACTCCACAGGCAGTGCAACGCCATGAAATGGTGGGCTATTACTTGCGGCATCGTCGGCGGAGGTATTCCGTTCCTGCTTGGAACCTGTCTTGTCGGTGAACAGTTGGTTTACAAGGCGATCCATCCGACGCCGCCAGGTATGGGCGCATGTGGTAATCCGATGGTCGTTGCCATCGCTCTGATGGCGCTGGGCACGCCACTGGGTGCAGGCGTCTTCGCTCTTGTTGGATGGCTTCTCAGCGGCTGCGTTGCGTTCTACAAAAACAATCGCGTGGAACCGCCCGAGGAAGTAGCAGCAGCCGCGGCAGTCGAGCATCGATTGGATAACAACCCGTACAGGTCGCCGCTGAGCGCACCAGAGCGCAAGGAACGCCCCGTCAAGGAAATCCCGGACCTTACGTCAGAACAATACAAGAAGCTAGCAATTGTCCTTCTTGAGATTGTTGTGACCCTCGCGATCTTGGGGGGAGTTATGTCGCTCGCAATCATCAGCTGACCAACTGGAAATGGACGAAAACCCGTACAGGTCGCCGCAAAGCGAGCCGGAAGAGATTGCCGGTCATGGCAACCCTGATGCCGGTCGCTCCGGTGAGATACTTAGAGAAGCGCTCATCCTTCTGATCGTGGCTCTATTTGTGTTCGCCTTGTTTTGGCTGGCGGAATTCAACGCCTAACTGGCCAGCACCACACCGCTAAGACACGAACCGCCTGGCACCCACCTTTGACGCGCCCCGCCCCGTTTGCTAGGCTATGGGACTCTCCGGGCCTCCGCAGTGGGCGTTGGTCTGGTTTAGCCGCATTTTTTACGCAGTCCGAGGCCGTATGCGTCCCCGTCAGCAGTCTGGTCCGCCGAAGAAGCGTTCGAAGTCCACGATCCGCACGAAAAAGAAGGACCCGGTCTTCGTGGACGGCCAGCGTCCGCGTCCGATGTACGTGGATTACAAGGACTTGGAGCTGCTCTCCAAGCTCACGAGCCGCCAGGGCAAGCTGCTGGCCCGCCGCAAGAGCGGTTGCACCGCGGCCAGCCAGCACGCGGTCACCAAGGCCGTCAAACGCGCCCGGTTCATGGCCCTGATGCCGTACGTCGGCGACTGATCGTCGATTCGCGTAGGGCGGGCCAGGGCAGCTCGGCAAGTCGTTGCCGGGGCGCTGATCCGCGCACGCCGGATGCTATCGCTAAGAAAATCACCGCGGCCCGCCGTTTCCAAGACGGCGGGCCTGCTTTTTTTCGGTGCAGTGCCGTAGGCCGGAATTGCGGCTGGGATTTGGCCGAGGCTGCTCTGATTGCATCCGGCCCGCCCTACGTGTGATATTCCTTGAGGATCGCCACGACGCGGTCCTGGACCGGGCCACCGGTGACGTGGACTTGGCCGGTGCCGTCCACAAAGACGTTCACCTCGCTGCGCACGCCGAATTCCGGCAGGTAGATGCCGGGCTCCACCGAGAAACAGGTCCGGGGGAGTACGAGGCGTTCCTCGTGGGTTTCCAGGTTGTCCATGTTAGCGCCGTTGCCGTGGGTTTCCTGCCCGATGCTATGGCCGGTGCGATGGACGAAGGCCGCGCCATAGCCGGATTGCTCAATCAGGTTCCGCGCCGCCTGGTCGACTTCCCAACCGTGCAAACGGCGACCGTCGCGATAGGCGGTTTCCACGCAACGGATGGCCGCGTCGCGGGCTTGCCGGACGATCTGAAAGACGCGCTCGTAGGGCTCCGGAACCGTGTCGCCGACGAAGCCCACTCGGGTCAGGTCGCTATATACGCCGCGCGGGCGGTTGAGCTTGGCCCAGAGATCGACGAGGACGAAATCGCCGGCGCAGATTTCGGAATCCTTGCCAGGCTCCGGGGAGTAGTGCGGATCACCGCTATGCGGTCCGACGCCGACGATCGGCGCGTGATCGGTGACGAGTCCGTTCCGCGCGAAATGGTCCATGATCAGCCGCTGCACGTCGGTCTCGCGAATCGATCGGCCGCCGCGGACGCTGTCCGCGATGAACTTCCACACGAGACCATAAGCGGCCACCGTGTGCTTTTCCGCTTCGCGGTGCATGGCCCATTGTTCGTCGTCCCAGGTGGCTTCGAAGAGCTGCACCAGGTCCCCGGAACAAACCACTTCGGCGCCGGCGGCCCGGACGAGTTCGACTGTGCCCGCATCGACGCGCGAGACGTAGGGAATCGCGTTGCGGGCGGAGTATTCCATCGCCACGCGGCCCGCGCCAGCTACCAGGCTCGCGATGCCGGCTTCGAACTCTTCCCAACGGAGATAGGTGATGGTCTCGCCCGGAAGGTGCCCCAGCGTGCCGGGCTCGATCCGGTGGACCAACTTGCGCGGCGCGCCGGTGCGCGGCACAAAGTACGCGAACCGGCGCGTGGCATGCCGGGCGGGATCGATCTTCAGAATCCGCTGCGCCAGCACGTTGCTGCCGCGGAAATCGTAGAGCAGCCAGCCATCGAAATGAAAATCCGCCAACGCCTGCTGAACCGCCGGGATATCGAGCATGGTGCTCCTTCGGACGAAATTCGCGGGGAATTGATGTGAGAACCGCACCATACTAGCCGGTAGCGCCAGCGAGGGAGAGAGGATCTAGCTTAGAGCGCATCTGCGATAGGTCTAGCGCCCTCTGGGCAGTCTACGTCAACTGGTGAATCGCCTTTTTTCAAGGAGGTTTGCCATGGCGGCGGCGTATTCGAAGGAGTTTCGTCGCGAGGTGTTGTCCGCGTGTGACGCTGGCCTGGGGACGCATGAGGCGGCGTTGAAGTTTGG
>Ga0163153_10005872_pt1 | contig 14209 bp, 15 predicted proteins | sample OliLakLV19MP6IB1_FD_148629 | JGI IMG/M metagenome (GOLD analysis project Ga0163153, IMG submission 148629) | Freshwater microbial mat bacterial communities from Lake Vanda, McMurdo Dry Valleys, Antarctica - Oligotrophic Lake LV.19.MP6.IB-1 | ecosystem: Environmental > Aquatic > Freshwater >... | reverse complement strand
GGACCCGATTTGTTTCAATGACTCTTGCTCTTCTGATCGCGGGGTTCGGGACATGGTATTTTGGGATCGTTCAATTTGGGGCCTCCGCTCGAAGCACCGGGCAGGTCCAAGGTAAGGGCGGAATCCCATGGGTCCCGTTCACTCAAAAAGCTCTTGATGAATTGTTGTCGGATAACAAGACCGTGTTCTTGGACTTCACCGCCGATTGGTGCATCACCTGCAAATTCAATGAGCGAACCGCCATTGATCGGCCAGCGGTCCGCGCCGCCTTTTCCGAGGCAGGCATTATTCCAATGAAAGCGGATTGGACGAATTCCAATCCTGAAATCACGGCCGCCTTGGCAGCATTTGGCCGTGTGGGAGTGCCGTTTTATGTGATTTATCCCACAGGCCGTGCCAATCAACCCATCATCCTTCCAGAAATTTTGACCGAGCAAATCGTGCTCGATGCCATCGCCAAGGCCACTCAATAAACGGAGAAGACAATGCTCGCGGATTGCGAGCCGCTTTTGACAGTGAGGGAATGTTCGCCGCGTGTGAGCGGAATGGCTGGACCAGTCAGGGGTGCGTTGTTCAGAAACCACTCGCCGTTTGCATCGGAACTTGTGGGCACGATCTGCTGACGCGAAGGCGCCAGGGCGGGGTTCCACTCAAACGCGGCTCCGTTTTTTGGAAAAGTGATGGTGAGCCTTTCCGAGGGTCGAAGCACGGCGCCGAGGTGGTTGTGCGGGCTGGCACACCAGACGGCATATTCGGAGGGGAGGGTTAGTCGGTTGTTTTGATACCATGACGCTGCTGTTTCCGTTGGCTGGGTGCCGGTCAAAAACCATTCATGGATCGTGGCTTCTCCATCTCGGGGAAGGAGTCCGGTTTCCGCTGCAATCTGGGTTCTTAGAAGATTCGCCGATTCCGATGGCCGGGGAAGTGGCTGGTCCCCACGGGCGTAAAGGTGACGCATGATTGCCGCCCATAGCGGAGCCGAAGAGCGCACGGCCAGCAACTCGCCCATTGGCCGCGAGTCAAGATTCCCAGCCCAAACGGAGACCGTGTGATCGCGGCTAAAGCCGACACACCATCCATCGCGAAATCCCGAGCTTGTTCCTGTTTTTACGGCTGTTCTTTGAGGCATGTTCAGAGCGGAGGCATTCCCAAAACTTCTGGTGCGCGCGGCATTGTCAGAAAGAATATCGATCAAAATGTCACAGGCCTCGCGGGATGCCACCTTCTGAAGCTCGACCGGCTCGGATGGACTGAATCTCGGCGCAAAGGCCAGTCCGCCTCGTGCGATCCCCGCGTAGGCACCCGCCAACTCAAGGGCGCTCACGGGGGCATTGCCAAGAATAAACCCCGCGCCATACGCATCAAACCCGCCGGGCAGTGAAAATCCCCAGTCATGTAATGACGCAAAAAAATCACGGGCTCCCAGTCGGGAAAGCGTCAGCACGGCAGGAACATTCATGGAATTTCCCAGGGCTTCCCGAACTCTCACCGGTCCATAATAACGACCGCTGTAGTTTTTGGGGTCATAGTCCGCATATTCCTTGGAAATGGCATCCGGCGTGTCCGGCAAGAGCGAGGCTGCGGTCAAAACCCGGCGATCCAAAGCGGACAAATAGAGAAAAGGTTTAAGTGTTGAGCCGCTGCTCCGAAGCAACGCCGCCGCATCCATCGCCAGCCCGCCACCAGAGACCGCGTAAGCCCGAATCAAGCCGGTGGAGTTTTCGACCACGACGACCGCTGAACCACCAATTCCAAGGGGATTCACGGCAGCTATGTGCAAGGCCATCAATCGCTCCACCGCATCCTGCATCGCCAGATCCAAGGACGTATTGATTGGAAAACCGGATGTGATTTTTCGAGATCGAAGAGCCTCAACAAAGTGCTGGGCCCGCGAGGGGGGATCGTAACGTGAGGGGGTTGGCGGAAACTGCTGAAGCGTTTTTATCGGGAGAGGAAGTCGTCCGAGACGTTGGAGATGACTCACGTTGCGTTGATAGCGTTTTGTGGCCGGACCGGCGTTCCGCCATGGATTCAGGCGGGTTGGCGATTGGGGCAGCCCGGCAAGAAAGATCGCCTCGGATGCTGACAGGTCCTTGGCACTTTTTCCAAAGTAAGCCTTGGCTGCAGCTTCAGGACCAATCCTGCGATTCCCATAATCCAACCGGTTCAGGTATTCTTGGAGGATTCGTTCTTTGCTCCACATCCGCTCCAGTTTCAGCGCGGCAAGGCCCTCCCGAAGTTTTGTCTGAAAAGAGCGAGGTGTTTTGCCCGAGGTGAGTTTGATGAGTTGTTGGGTGATGGTGGAGGCCCCGGACATGACCTGCCCTTGCCGCACATTGCGCAGGGTTGCTCCTATGAGCGATATGACATCAATGCCGTGGTGCTGATAAAACCGATGATCTTCAATGCCAACAGTCGTCTCAGGAAGCCATGGCCCCATCTCTTGCAAGGCCATCGGGTGACTGGCTCTTGCCGTTTTTGTTGGCAAAATTGCGAATGCCTTTCCCCGATGATCAAGGAGCGTTGGTGTTCCCGCTGGCTCTCGAAACAACCCGTCAGGAAGCTCCGCCCGACGAATACCAACCTCCAACAAAAAAAATGCCACCGCCAAAACCGAAAGCCCACCAGCCAATACTATTCGCCATGAGATTCTTTGCTTCACACGTCATCATGTTTTATCTCCTGCAGATCTTGGAAACAAACCTTGAATTGAAGCATCAAATGGGCATCATAGTTTGATATGAGAAGCAGCCATTGTGGGCCCGTCCTTGCCCTCATGGTTTTGGCTGGCCAAACGTTTGCGGTGGATGGCGATGGGAATCGCCAGAGTGATGTTTGGGAAATGCTTTATCAGGCGCAGGGGCTGCCTCCCGATGATGACGCGGATGGAGACGGCTGGACGAATGAGTCAGAAAGTGTGGCGGGCACAAACCCCCTTGATTCTTCGATGTTTCCAAAACTAACCATTGCCATCGAATCGGAATTGTCGGTGCTTTCCTGGTTTGGCCTTCCCGGGAAAAGATACATGGTTTATCAGAGCGCTGATTTGTCTGGCTTCCAGTCGCCAAACGAAGTGATCATCGGTCGATCGGACGTGATCCAGCTCTCGATTTCCGGCGAGACCGGCAATCGTTTCTATCGCCTCCACACGTTCGATGCAGATTCGGATGGGGACGGGGTCACGGATTGGGAGGAACTCATGCTGGGCTTCGACCCGCAAACCAACAGATCCGGTCGCAGCTCGGTGACCGATTTGTTGAGGGTTCAGGCCGGATTAGCCGCCGGAAACCTGATCACGGTGGCGTGCTATGACGACACCTGCTCCGAGAACTGGTCTGATCCTGCCGTGTTGGTGGTTCGCAGGAGTGGCGGTCTGCAACCACTCAGTGTCGCTATTGCTTTTGGGGGCACCGCGATTCGGGGCCAGGATTATCAATCATCGATTAGCGGGAACCTTGCCGAGTTTGCTGCTGGTCAGCGTGAAGTGTTTGTTGAAATCTCTGCCCTGGCCGACGCGGACGAGAATGAGGCGAACGAATCCGTTACCCTCACTGTGCTTTCAGGTTCGGGATACTCGGTCGTAGGAGCGAACTGGGGAGTTGTCGCCATTTTGAACGAGACGGCGGCCAGTGGCCCTTCTCCCAAAGAAGCGGCAAGATTTTTGATCCAAGCCGCGTTTGGCCCGGACCAAGACTTAGCGGATGACGTGGACCAGATTCCTGAAAACGTGGAGGAGGTGATGTTATTGGGTTTTGAGGCTTGGATTGATGAGCAACTCGCAAGGCCAGTTGGAACTCTGCGCCCCATGGTGCAGTGGCAGAATGCGCAGCCGGGAAGTGCGGAAATCTATAACGACCGTAAACAGAACGCGCTGTGGGGGCGGATGATGGGGCTGCCGAAGCTCCGTCCCGATGCGGCCACCACTCAGCTTCCTGACCCGCTGCGCCAACGTGTTGGTTTTGCGCTTAGCCAGATCTTTGTGATCTCGGACCGTATGGAACGACTTGGTGTGGAGCCGGAAGGAATGGTGCATTTTTACGATACGCTATTGCATGGCGCCTTCCTGAATTTTGAAGATTTGCTGCGCAATGTTGCGCTGCACTCCTGTATGGGAATCTATTTGAGTCATCTCGGTAATCGAAAGTCCGACCCGCTGAGCAGGACCTTTCCGGATGAGAATTTTGCCCGTGAGATCATGCAGCTTTTCAGCATCGGACTTTGGATGTTGAACCCTGATGGCTCACACCTTCGGAATGAGCAAGGTCAGCCCATTCCGACGTATGGCAATCAGCAGATCACAGAGATCGCAAAAATCTTCACAGGACTTTCTTTTGGTCAGACAGCGAATGGATCAAATAACATCAACTTCGGGTTATATGATGGAAGTTTTACCGCACCGATGAAGGGGTGGGACGAATTTCATGACCTCGGCCCGAAGACACTGTTATTGGGGGCCACCACGCCCCAACGGATGGCAAGTTCGGGAAATACCGGTTCGGCAACCATGGCGGATGTGGATGCTCTCATTTCCAATCTCTTTAACCATCCCAATGTCGGGCCGTTCCTGGCCAAATTACTTATCCAGCGACTCATTACCTCAAACCCGTCCGCTGGCTACATTAGCCGGGTGGCAGCAGCATTCGATGCCACACCCCGTGGTGACCTCGGACGAACGGTGAAAGCCATTTATCTTGACCCAGAGGCACGGGATCCCGCGATGATGGCAGATCCCACGTTTGGCAAATTGCGTGAGCCTTTTTTGAAGGCGGTGAATGTCGCACGGGCTTTTAATGCCTCTGCCCCCAATGGCTGGTATTATCTGGATGCTTTCATCTTGGATCATGCCCAGGAACCACTCAAAGCTCCCAGCGTTTTCAATTTTTATTTGCCGACCTACATGCCTCCTGGATCGCTGGCAAATGCCAACCTTGTGGCTCCGGAATTTCAAATCATCAATGCTTCATCAGGTGTCACGGCCCCCAATTATTTCTGGGGTGCCATCACAGGTGGCCTCCACCGGTGGGGTGCTTCGGCGGACAAAAATGTGCGGCTGAACCTCACTCAGGAAATGCTGCTTAATGTTCCAGCAGCATCTGTGAATGATCCATCCCCAAGTCTGCAAGCCCTGGACCCTGATTCTTTAATTCGCCGGCTGGATCTTGTGCTCACCGGGGGAACGCTGACGCCTCGCAGTTTTCAGATCATTCGCGAGGCTCTCCTGCGCATTGGTCCAGGCAGCGGTTGGGAGTGGCCAAAAAATCGCCTCAAACTCGCCATTTATCTGATTGTTTCGAGTCCGGAATTTGCTGTGCAACACTAAGTCATGCCATGAGAAACACCTTCCCCACCCGTCGCCGATTTTTAGGTCAAATGGGCTGTGCGGGACTCAGTTCGATCCCGCTTCTCAACACCCTGCTCAATCTGCAGTTGGCTGGATCCATTGCCAATGCCGCTCCGCCAACACCCGGCGAGTATCGCGCCCTTGTTTGCCTGTTCCTGAGCGGAGGGAATGACAGCTTTAATCTTTTGGCCCCCCACAGCGGAGCTTCCAGCACCCATGGGGATTCCTTTGTTGAATACCAAACCAGCAGGGGAAACCTCGCTTTGGCAAAACCGGGTTTTCATCAAATCCATCCTGAAAATACTCCCGGGCGCACGTTTGGGGTCCATCCCTCGATGCCCAACCTGGCTGCTCGTTTTGAGGCCGGCGATGCTGCTTTTTTGAGCAATGTGGGCACGCTGATTGAGCCCGTCCAAAATCGCTCTCAAGTGGCAGCTCTCTCAAAGCTGCTTCCGTTGGGACTCTACTCCCATTCCGATCAAATTGAACAATGGCAAACCAGCGTCCCCCATAGCCGCACGGGGATTGGTTGGGCCGGGCGTATGATGGACCTGATTCAGGACATCAACCCGGGACAGGCCGTTTCGATGAATATTTCCATGGATGGAAGCAATGTGTTTCAGAGTGGTCAGAGTGGGGCGGAATACTCGGTGAATCCAGGCAACGCGAATCAGCCGGAAGGGGGAGCCGTAGCTCTCACCGGATATCAAAAACACTATGACCCGAACAACAACTTTGCCAACGCCGCAAGCACCGCAATGGATGGCATGCTGGCTCAGGAATATGGTCATTTGTTTCAAGAAACGTGGCAGGCAAAACGTCGAACGGCTCAAGAAGCCTATGAACTCTACTCCAGCGCAACAGCCGGCACCATGCCTGGCAATGTCTCTTTTCCCAACACGTCTCTTAGTCGACAGCTCAGGCAGGTGGCCAAAACAATCATGGGTCGCGCGACCTTGGGCGCGCAGCGTCAGACGTTTTTTGTCAATCGTGGAGGCTGGGACCATCACAGTGATACGATTCTCCTGCAACAATCCATGCTGGGAGAGGTCGATGCGGCACTGGGGGCCTTCTGGGATCAGCTCACTGCGTTGGGAATAGCAAACAACGTGACACTTTTCAGTGCGTCCGATTTTGGGCGTACGCTGACCAGTAACAATCGCGGTTCCGACCACGCCTGGGGCGGAAATCATTTTGTGATAGGGGGGAGCGTGGTTGGAAAAAACCTTTATGGTCAATACCCCAGCCTTGCCATCAATCCGGAGGCGGGTGCGGAAATTAACGCCTTGGACACTGGTCGCGGGCGATTGATTCCGACAACGAGCTGTGATGAGTATTTTGCCGAGTTGGCGCTCTGGCTTGGCGTTCCTCCTTCAAGCCTCCCCGTGATTCTTCCCAATATTGGCAACTTCTATTCCAGCAGCAGTGGAAATCCCCCTTTGGGGTTTCTTGCCTGAAGAGTATCCTGTGGATCGAGTCGATTTGAATGAAATCGCAGCCTCAGGAAGTCTTTTTTTCAATCGCTTGATCGACCTTTTCCAGATCTTTCCCGATTGATTTTTTTTCAGCCTCCTCAAGATGATGCAATTCCTTTTGTTTCTCAGGGAGCTTCTCGAATGTTTCCACATGCTCATCCAATTTTTTTCCGGGGTCGTTGGGTTCTTCTGTCATGATTGTTCTTGTGATGATTCGGAAAATGATCTTCCCCGCTTCAAATCACCCCTTAGCCGACATAACCAAGCCACGCAAGAGCAAACCCAGACAAGCTCAGTGCCAGCATGAAGAATAAATTATTGGTATTTGACCACACATAATCAGTGTGCAAGGCTTCTGTGCGTGAAGAATATCACTCTCTCCGCGACGGAGTCTGCTCTGAAGAGCGGACGCGAAGTTGCCCGGCAAAGGCATACCACCTTGAACCAAATGTTCAGGGACTGGCTGCAATCGCTCTCAGGCCCCGATGTCAAGGCGGCAAGTTACGAGGCTCTGATGGCCGAGTTGGATTCGCGCATCCGTGTGGGTGGCGTGCGTTTCACCCGGGACGAAATGAATGAGCGCTGAATTTTTCATCGACACCAACATCCTCGTTTACTCCTTCGACGAAACTGAGCCCGAAAAGCGGGTTCGCTCCCGCGAACTCATCGCACGTGCGCTTTCAGAGGGAACGGGGGTCATCAGCTGGCAAGTGGTGCAGGAATTCCTGACCGTGGCACTGCACCGATGGAAATCTCCGATGAGCGAGGGAGATGCCCGTCGTTTCAGTGATTCGACACTCCAGCCTCTCTGCCAGATTTTCCCGGATTCCTTGCTTTGGACGTCTGCTTTACAATTGAGAACGCAGAGTGGTTACCGCTGGTATGATAGCCTCGTCCTTGCCTCCGCGCTCAGAGCCGGATGTCGGACCCTCTACTCGGAAGATCTGCAGGACGGTCGCAGCTTTGGCAATTTGCTCATTCGCAACCCCTACTGCTAAACCGAACCATCTGGAGGCAGGGGAAGGCTTATTGCCACACGGGCGCATGCCCGAAAGTTGAAAAGTTTCCAAGGCGGACAGACGTTCCCACGTCGAGATCGTTGTAGCCGCCCCACTTTGACTTGCCGCCTCCCGGCGGCTGCGCCCCTGCGGGCTGCCTTCGGCACTCTTCCTCCGGAGTTCCCACTCCTCCGGTTGCTGGGGCGTCTTCGCGGCGAAGCCGCCACGTGTTGCCCTTTTGCAACTTCAGAGATGCGCCCACACGGCTTGCGTGCTCGGGACTTGCAGCGGATGAGAACTCGCGTATGTTTGGGGGATGCAACTATTGACTGACCGGGAGGTGCGCTTGATCGCCGCCGTGCTTGCCGCCGTGGTTATTGGATTTGGAATTAAAACATGGCGCTCAAATGCTGCCATCGAGCCCGCTCTCACCGCCTCCCCCGCCCGCTGATTCATGCAAAGTCTTGGATTTCACGAAGCGGTTGATTCTATTTTTTCGAGGGAGCCGCGTTACGCCAAAGAAGCGTATGCCTTTTTGAGGGATGCGCTGGAGTTCACACTCAAACGGCGCAAAAAGAACCGCAAGGAAACTGGCAGTCATGTTTCAGCCGCTGAGTTGTTGGATGGTTTTCGCCTGCACGCCTTGCAGGAATTTGGTCCGATGACCATCACCGTCCTCGACTATTGGGGCGTGCGGTCCTGCGAAGATATTGGCCACTTGGTTTTTCACTTGGTGGAGGCTGGCGTCTTTGGCAAAACCGAGGAGGATTCGTTGGAGGGATTTCGAGCCGGGTTTGACTTCGAGGATGCATTCTCCCGCCCTTTCCGTCCGGAAGTTCCTATTTTGAACGATTCTGGAGGTCGGAGTGTCCGACAATATCAATGAATCGATTTCTTCTGCTCTCCTGTATGCTTGTCACAACCACCTTCCACGCACCAGCCAAGTCCTTGACTGACCAATCCCTTGCTCCGACAACAGCCCGCAAACACGTTCTTCCGAATGGCGTCACGGTCATCATCGAAGAGGACCGGAGCGCGCCCGTCGCCAGCCTCCAAGCATGGTGCGGAACGGGCAGTATCCATGAAGGCAAATGGCTGGGCGCCGGCCTTTCGCATATTCTGGAACACATGCTCTTCAAAGGCACGGACACCCGCCCAGCCGGTGAGATCGCCCGCCAGATTCAAGATCAAGGTGGAGGAATCAATGCCTACACAAGTTTCGATCGCACGGTGTATTGGATTGATGTGCCTTCCACCGGTGCCCCGCAGGCTTTGGATATCCTTGCGGATGCCGTTTTGAATTCCACTCTTCCCGAAGAAGAATACACCAAAGAACAAGAGGTGATTCGCAGGGAATTTGCGATGGGGTTTGATGATGTGAACCGTCAGAGTTCCCAACTGATGCTCCGCACGGTTTTCGGCGAAAGCCCGTTTCGTCATCCGGTGATCGGTTATCTGGATGTTTACAACAAACTCACCCGCGAAGATGTGCTGGAATATTATCGCACCCGCTACGTTCCGAACAATCTGACCTTTGTGATTAGCGGGGACGTGGATGGCGATGCCATTCTGAAACAGCTTCAAGACGTTTTCAAAGACCTCCCGCGCGGGGCGCTGGAGCCAGTTTTTGTGGCCTCCGAGCCCGAGCAGCTCGGGCGCCGGGATGCGCATGAGGAATTTGCGGCCACTGAACTCACTCGCGTGAACCTGGCTTGGAGGATTCCCGGCTTGGATAATGCTGACACACCCGCATTGGAAGTCCTTGGCGAAGTGCTTGGTTCTGGACGCAGCAGTCCGCTTAATCAAGACCTTCGGGAAAAGCAGCGCTTGGTCCATCAGGTCGCATCCGGCATGTTCAGCCTCCAAACGGATGGGGTTTTTGTGGTTCAGGCCGTCACCGACCCCGAGAAGCGTGAACTTGCGACAGATGCGGCTTTGACCGTGGTCGAGAACCTCAAAAAAAATGGCCCGACACCGGCAGAACTGGATCGCGCCAAGCGGTCCCTGCTGGCTTCCCAAATCTCGGGACTGCAAACAGCCCGCGGCCGGGCCTCCGACTTGGGGTCAAACTGGCTCCTCACCAAAAACCTGAACTTCAGCCGTGATTATCTCAACGCCGTTTCCAAGGTGACAGCCGCCGATCTCGTTCGTGTGGCCGGAAAATATTTGCAGTCCGAGCGTCTGAACGTGACCTCCTTAAATCCTGTGGGCTCCCTTCAGGAACCCTCCGCCTCTGCATCAGCCATCGAAAAATCCGCAGTGCAAAAGTTCACGCTCTCTAATGGCTTGCGTTTGTTGGTGCGCGAAGATCCCCGGCTGCCGATGGTGACCGTGACCGCAACATTCCAAGGCGGAGTGCTTGTGGAAACACCCGAAAATAACGGGATTACAAAACTATTCGCAAGGACGCTTCTGAAGGGAACCAAAAACCGCAGTGCCTTGGAAATCGCTGAGCAGATTGAAGGCGTGGGAGGTCAAATCGGGAGTGATTCCGGCAACAACAGTTGGAGCGTCTCCTCAGAGGTCATGGCCCCTGATCTGCAAATTGCCATGGAAGTCGTCGCCGATGTGATTGCCAACCCGGTGTTTGAGTCCTCGGAGTTTGACCTGGAAAAACAGTCTCTGCTTGCCGGCATCAAAGCGGAGGATGAGCAAATCACGTCCGTGGCCCGGAATGCGACCAGAGAAGCGTTTTTTGGCGATCATCCCTACGCCCTGCGCTCGGGAGGGAATGCCGTCAGCGTTGCCAAGCTCACCACCGACGATCTCAAGGATCTCCACGCCAAACTGGCTGTTGCAAAAAATGGGGTCTTAGCTGTTTTCGGAGATGTCAAAGCCGATCAAGTCCTGAAAATGGCAGAGGCGACCTTTGGCAACCTTAAACCTGGAGAGCCTGCTTTCGCGAATTTGAAATCACCAACCCCGCTCCCTGACCCCGTGATCATCAACAAAGAGATGGATAAAAAGCAGGCCGTCTTGATGATCGCCTTTCCAGCTCCGAACCTCCTCTCAGCGGACCGCCCGGCAATGGAACTCATCAACGAAGCCTCCAATGACTTAGGATCCCGGTTCTTTGACCGCATCCGTGAAAAGATGGGGCTCGCCTACTTTGTGGGGGCTGGAAATCTCGGAGGCCCGGTGCCCGGATGTCAGATCTTTTACCTTGGCACTGATCCCGCAAAACTCGAAGCCGTCACCAAAGAGTTTCGGGATGAGATTGCCCTTCTGGCGAGTGAAGGTCTTACCGAGGAAGAATTGGTCCGTGCGAAAAAGAAAACCCTCGGCGGCGAAGCCATCCAAAATCAGAGCAATGCCGCCTTTGCAGCAAGCGTGAGTCTTGATGAATTGTTAGGATTAGGATATGACAATCACCTGAAACGCGCCGAGGTCATCAATGCGGTGACCTTGGATGACACAAAAAAAGCCGCGGCCAAATACCTCGGAGCTCCCGGATATGTCCGAACATCCGTGGGGCCTGCCGGAGCAGCCAAAACCAACTAACCCAATTATGCCAGAAATTCAACAATCCCAACAAAGTGGGGAACTCACGCAACGATTCATCGCGTTTGTCCTCATGCACGCCCAGCAGGCTTCCCTCTGTCTTGGGCAAATCCCTCACCCCCAAACTGGCAAGGCTGAAATGAATCTTGAAGCGGCTAAGATGTTTATCGATCAGTTAGAAATGATTCGCGAAAAAACGCGGGGTAACCTCTCTCAAGAGGAATCGGGAATCATTACTCATGTGCTTTCGGATCTCCAACTGGCCTTTGTCAAAGCCTCTTCCGGGGAGCCCCCTATGGCGGAACCGATCCCGGCTGCTGTCATAGACGCCGAGGCGACAACTTCCGAGGCTTCCGTCCTGCCTGAAGAGGACGTGGCTGAAAACCGTAAAAAATTCACCAAAAGTTACGGGAGTTGATAGGCCACGCGTTAGATGGCCGAATCTCCGAAGAGTGCAATGGAATGAACGGGAAAACGGCGATTGAAGAATTTTTTGACCGGATTGCACGAGTCACAGGAAGGAGTCATGCAGGGTTGCGGCCTGCATCAAAGGATCGCGTTTCCAACCGTCGAATAACTGTTGCTGCAAATCCTGGTAACCCTGGCCTAAATCTTTTTCCAGAATGAACACACTCCGGTTTTTTTTGTTGGCTGGAATCTTGGCATGTTCAGGCTGCGCTAACAAATCGTCTTTACCTCCCTCGCCCGGCGCTGATGCAGAACCGTCCGCCGATGCTGCCACCAAGCCCAAGAAGCCGTGGACGGAATCTGTTTTTGGATGGACCAAAAATTTGTTTCCTAAAAAAGAAAAGTCACCAGCCGCCATCCCTCCCCGGTTGCTGGGGCAAATCCGTCAGGTGAACTCAGAAAGCGGATTTGTGTTAATTGACGCCACTGTTTCCTCGTCTGCAAAACCCGGGGATGCCTTAGTCTGCATAGCAAATCAGAAGGAAACAGCCGATCTGAAGCTCACGACACTTCGCAGTGCTTCATTTGTGATTGCTGATATCACCTCGGGCACACCAGCCGTGGGTGATCGCGTTTACAAACGCTGAGGTGTCATCGGCGACGGTTTTCCTCAAACCGCGTTAATCCGGGAATGGGAAATAGAAACCACGGATCACCCGGAGACCACGGATTATCAGAGAGTTGCGCTTGCCTGACAATCAACCTGCCGGGTGGGCTGAACTTTGACCTAAAGTCCGTCTGTATCCGTGTGTTCCTGCGCGTTGTAGCCAAGGCACTCTGTTGCCGTGTTCGTCTTCAACTACCCACTTCGATCATAAGTCCGTCTTTATCCGTGTGTTCAGTGCAATCCGTGGTTCTAATCTCTGAATCCAGGTTAATTCAGTAGCTGATACCACGTGCTTCGGCGGTGTGGTTCATAGCCGGCTTCATGGATGAGGTGCTCAATATCCTTGGAACCCAGCTTGAAGGTCGTGCCTGCGCTGGAGACCACATTTTCTTCCATCATCACACTCCCGAAATCATTGGCGCCGTAGCGCAGGGCCACTTGGCCGATCCGGGGTCCTTGGGTGACCCACGAACTCTGCACGTTTTCAAAATTGTCCAGATAGATCCTCGAGATGGCCTGCATCCTAAGGTATTCGGCGGAGGTGACGGTTTCGGCTTTGAGGCGGGTGTTTTCAGGCTGAAACGTCCAGCAAATGAAGGCTGTGAAGCCGCCGGTTTCGTCCTGCGTGACGCGTAGTCTATCAAGATGCTCGATGCGATCATCCAGCGTCTCGACATGACCAAACATCATCGTTGCACTGGAACGCATTCCCAGATCGTGGGCAATCCGCATGACTTCCAGCCATTGGTCGGATTTGCATTTGAGCGGGGCAATACGGTCTCTCACGGAATCCACCAAAATCTCGCCCCCCCCTCCGGGGATCGAACCAAGGCCGGCAGCTTGAAATTTTTGAATGACCTCCCGCAGAGGCATTCCGAAGACCTCGGAGAAATGATTGAACTCCGGGGGGCTGAAGCCGTGGATATTAATCTGCGGATATTTTTCCCGGATGTGGGAAAGCATCGTGAGGTAAAAATCGATGTTGAGTTTTGGATGGTGGCCTCCTTGGAGCAGGACCTGCACGCCCCCTTCTGCCGCGAGCTCATCAAGCTTGTGGTCAATGTCCTCCAAGCTCAATACATAGTGGTCATGGTCCTTCTCGGTGCGATAAAACGCACAAAATTTGCAATACACATTGCACACATTGGTGTAGTTGATGTTGCGGTCCACGATGTAGGTGACGACGTCATTGCCTTTCCCGGAATATGCGTCGGCTTTGGCTAGTTCTCGTCTGCGATCTGCCAAGGCCCCCAATTCCTCAAGGGGAAGCTGGTGGAGGCTTCGGGCATCGTCTTTTGAGATGCGCTCCCTATTCAGGATGCGATCAATGAGAGTGGTCGAATTGGCAGATATCACAGCGGCAACATAATTCCATGTGGCCCGAAGGTCAACGGGCCAACGAAGATTCCCGGTTCTTCTCATTTTGAAAAACCCTCTGTGCGGCCCGACTGGGATCGGCAATCTTCAGTCGCCGCTCTTATTCTTCCCGAGCTTCGCCGGGCACTCTTTCGGCCCGGCGAATAAATTCGCCGATCCCAGAAAAGATTCCTCCCCGCTCACTCAAAATGAGAATTGGTGGAGGATTCCCGGATTGCGGAAGCCAGGTCATCGATGGCTGTGTCCGTATGACCCGATGAAAGCGTGATCCGCAGTCTGGCTTGGCCTCGTGCCACGGTGGGAAAACGAATGGCTGGAACGAGAAATCCTGCTTCCCGGAGCCGGGCTGATGATTGCATGGCCGTTTCCTCCGCACCAAGAATGATGGGCACAATGGGGGAGGGGGAGGGCGGAAGCTGTAGGTTCATACAGAGTCTTTGCA
>Ga0163153_10005870_pt1 | contig 14211 bp, 10 predicted proteins | sample OliLakLV19MP6IB1_FD_148629 | JGI IMG/M metagenome (GOLD analysis project Ga0163153, IMG submission 148629) | Freshwater microbial mat bacterial communities from Lake Vanda, McMurdo Dry Valleys, Antarctica - Oligotrophic Lake LV.19.MP6.IB-1 | ecosystem: Environmental > Aquatic > Freshwater >... | reverse complement strand
GGGCAATAGCGCCCGGAGTTTTCCTTCGAGCGCCGCTAGTTTGCCCGCGGAGCGCGCCGGCAGGTCGAACGTGAGCGGCAAGGTGACCGTCGATTGCCCTGGGCCGACGGGGATTTCGTATTCTTGCTCGCCGCCTTGCACGCTGAGGGCGTTTCCCTGATCGTCCGTAGCGGCGAAACTATCCATCGGCAGCGACATAACAATTGGCGCCAGCCGCGGTTCCCAGGCGGCTTCGAGTTGCAGTTGAAGCGTGTTGCCGACGCCAGAGGAGAAATCTCGCGTGGCACTGATATCCAACGGGGCGATGCGAAACGCCTGGGCGTAAATGGCCAGCCCGGTGCGCGGCGCGGCCATTTCACCTCGCCGCACGAGGCCGAGGCCCTGTTGATCTCCATAGGCGTTGACGGTGAGTTGCGCCTGGTCAAGCAGGTGATCGAGCGCTTGCCAGAAGGACTCGTCTTTGATGTCGAAGGTCAGCTTGTCGTCCGCTGTAGAGTCGTCGTCCGACAGGCTCAAGTAGACTTTGTTCCCGGATTGCGATTCGATGGATTTGACCGCGTCCGCCAAGGTCATTTCGCCCGTCAACGTGATGTGCGTGGCTTCCTTGTGGGAATCGGCCAGCGCTTTTTCCAGTTTGCCGCGGACGCGAGCCAAGCGCTGCTTCACTTCGGCCGACATCCGCGCCGTGGCTTCCGGCAGGTGATCGAGCGCGGCGGGGCCAATATCCAGCAGGGCTTGTTCGGCGGATTCGCGCGCCGTTTTTTCGCGGGCGTCGAGTTGCGTGACCTGTTGCTTGACTTGCGCAGCCGTGTCCGGCGCTGGCGCAGCCGTCTCTGGCGCCGGCGCGGGGGCCGTGGCCGGTTCCGCCTCGGCCTGAAACATCAGACAAGCCACGACCAGCACTGCTTTCCACATGGGCGAGCCTCCGCAAGTTCGCGCCGCCGCGACGCGAAACACGCGGCGCCGCCGTTGTATTCGACAGAATTGTAACACCAGTTTCGCGGGGCCGCCACGCGCCGCCGCGTTCGTCCCGCTGGCGGCCGGAACGGTGATCGCCGGCGCAGTAGGCTTTCAGGTGTCCGCGGCCCATTCAAGCGCCGATCCTTGCAGCGGCGGCCCATTCCGTGAGCGTCCCGATGCGATTCGCGATTCTGGCGACGATCTTAGTGCTGGCGACCGTTCCTCGCGCCGAAGCGGCTGGCTTGGGCGCCAAAGGCTCGCTGTTCACGTTGGAACTGGATGGCCGGCGCGCCGAGGGAACGGCCCTCGAGTGGTCACAATCCGAGGTGGTTTTCCTGGAGCGCGACGGCAGGCTGATGACGTTTCATCCCGGCGAAGCGAAGAACTACCGCAAGCTGGGCGATCGCTTTCGCGGTTACTCCAGTTCCGAACTGCGCGCGGTGCTGACACGGGATTTAGGAAAAGATTTCGAGATCAGCTCCACGGGGCACTACCTCGTCGCGCATCCGCCGGGGCAGAGCGCGCAATGGAGCCAGCGGTTTGAGGATCTCTACCGTTCCTGCGCCCATTATTTCTCGGTGCGCGGATTTCGATTGGCGGAACCGCAGTTTCCGCTCGTGGCGGTGGTATATCGGAATCAGGACGAGTTTCTGCGCCAGGCACGCGCGGAAGGGGCCAATATCGACGCCTCGGTGCTGGGTTACTATTCTCCGATGACCAACCGGATCTCGATGTTCGATATCGGCGGCGGCAAGTCCAATCGCCAGGATTGGAAAATGAACGCTGAGACGATCATTCACGAAGCGACGCACCAGACGGCGTACAACACCGGCATTCATCGCCGCTTTGGCGCGGCGCCGCGTTGGGTGGTCGAGGGACTCGGCACATTGTTTGAAGCGCCCGGCGTGTATGACTCGCGGTCGAATTCCAGTCAACCGTCGCGAGTCAATCGCGGCCGCTTCGACGATTTTCGATCCCTCGTGGCGAGCCGCCAGCCGGGGACCATTGCCGAATTAGTCACCAATGATCGTCTGTTTCAATCGGAAGCCTCTCGCGCGTATGCGGAAGCCTGGGCGTTAACCTATTGGCTCGTGGAAACCCGTCCGCAACAGTACTCGAAGTACTTGCAATCGATGGCTGCGCGGCCGATCTTCGCCGATTACACACCGGAGCAGCGGCTGGAAGATTTTACGAAAGTCTTTGGCAGCAACTTTAAGCTGATTGAAGCTCAGTTTTTACAGTACATGACGACGGTCCGGTAGGGCGGTCTCCCTGTGCTGCGACGTTTCATTGTTGTGGCACGGTCGGGAGACCATTGGCATCTACACAACTTTTTCCGGGCATCCGGAAGGAACCACGAAAAACACGAAAGGCACGAAAGTCTTGTCGAGTATTGGATTGCGCTGGAAGTGCCAAAGGGACGTCGGCTAGGCGATCTGCCTTCAAATGGCCACCGCAAGTTTGCCAAACATCCCAAACTTTCGTGCCTTTCGTGTTTTTCGTGGTTCCTTCCGAGATGTGTAGATACCAATGGTCTCCCGACCGTGCCACTCGACCGACCGAAGGTCTCCCGAACTGGCTCCAGCGCCTCGCCATCAATGGCACGGTCGGGAGACCGTGCCATAACGCGCGTGTGTCCGTTAACGACTCGCCCCCACCGTATTCCTAAAGCAATACACGCGGGCCGCTGTGCGAATCAGCAGTTTATCCCCCACGATCGCCGGCGTGGCCATGCACATGTCGTCTTCGGCCAGGTCGTTGGTGTGAAGCAACTCGAATTCCGGGCCGGCCTTGACGACGAAGGTTTTGCCGTCTTCGTTGAGGCAGAAGATCTTGCCGCCGTAAGCCCAAGGGGACGAAGTGAACGCCTGGCCTTCCGGTAAGCGTTGCTTGTCGTAGACCATCGCGCCGGTGTGCGCGTCGTAGCAGGTGAGGAACCCGCGATCGAGCAGGGCGTACAGCAGGTCGCCGTAGATGATCGTCGTTGGGTTATACGGAGCGGCGTCTTTCTGGCACCACGCGATGTGATCGTTGCTGGTCGCGTCGTCGGCCAATGAGATATCGCCACTCGCGCCGGGCTTGATCGCGAACAGCGGCTTCTTGGGGTCGAGCACGTAGCCGGAGCTGACATAGAGCAGGCCGTGTTTCGAGTAAGGCGTGGCAATGGTGATGCTCGACATGCCGCCCAACTCGTAGAGCAGTTCGCCGTTGAGATCGTAGGAGCGAACCTTGTTGGTGCCGGGCGTGATCAATTCCGTGCGGACGTCGTTTTCCCAGATATACGGCGTGGCCCAGTTGCTTTTTTCGTCGCGATCGACGCGCCAGATTGGAGCGCCGGTTTTCGCGTCGAGGCATTCCAAGTACGAGGCTTCTTCGTTGTCGTTGACGACGTACAGGCGTCCTTGATGCAAGGCTGGCGATGCGGCTGTGCCCCAGCCGAGGCGATATTTGTGTACTGGTAACTCATGTCGCCAAAGCTCGTTGCCTTCCAGGTCGAAACAGAAGATGCCGACGTTGCCGAACATCGCGTAGACGCGCTCACCATCGGTGACCGGCGTCTCGGAGGCGAAGCTGTTCTTCAAGTGAATCGAGCTTTGCGGTTGGCCTTCGTGAACTTGCCGTTCCCAGAGGATTTCGCCGCTGGCGAGATCAAGGCAATACACCTTCCATTGATGCGGCGCTTGCGGCGGCTCCGGGCGATCGCCGCCGAAGTAGAGGCCTTTCTTGGGGGCTTCCGACTCGCCGGTGTTCACCACCGTCGTCAGGAACACGCGATTTCCCCACACGACGGGCGACGACCAACCGCGGCCGGGCAGGTCGGTTTTCCAGAGTACGTTTTCCGTGGTGGACCAAGTGTCGGGGAGTTGCGCGTCGTCGCGCTCATCGACGCCTAACGCCAGCGGCCCGCGGAGTTGCGGCCAATTCTCGGCAGCGTTGGCTGTCGGGAGAACGACGAGGGAGAGCAGGAGTGGAAGGAGATATCGCATGGGTGGGGCGTTCTTAAGCGAGGTGGTTTTGTAGGCGGAAGTGTAAACGGGGATTCACCACGGAGAGCACGGAGGACACGGAAGGGGAGGAGTTTGAAGTTTTCAGTGTTCAGTTTTCAGTGGGAGTGAGACGGGTGGAAGGGCGGGCGGCGCGCGGGTCGGGTGCTTTGAGTTGTTGAATGTTGGCAATGGAACGGCAGTCGCAGTTGATTTCGGTTAGGCCCGTCGAGCAGCGCAAGTGTCAATCGAATCCAACTGAAAACTGAACACGGAAAACTTCAAACTCTCCTCTCCTCCCCCCTCCGTGTTCTCCGTGCCCTCCATGGTGAATCCTCCGCATCAGTCCAACGTCCAAGGCTCACGGTATTTCCGGCTGAGCATCGCCGTGGCTTCTGCGTCATCGAAGATTGTCTCCTGCGCCGGGTCCCAGCGCAAACTTTCGCGGCCGAGGCGCATGGCGATGTTGCCGAGGTGGCAGATGGTGATCGAGCGATGCGCCGTTTCCACCGGGGCGACGCATTCCGTCCGCGTCAGAACTCCGTCGATGAAGTTGCGGAAGTGGTCGTCGCTTTTGTAGAGGTGGATTTCGTTCGGGCCGATGACCGTGTCGAGCAGCTTTTTCGGTTCCGCGTCGTGTTCGCCGCGGTTCGCCCAGACTTTGCCTTCGGTGCCTTCCCAGGTGACGCCGGAACGTTCCTTGTCGGAGAGGATCAGCTTTACGCCGTCAGCGTAGATGGCTTCGAAATAAAACTCCGTCGCGGTGTTCCAGAGCGGGTCGGGCGGGAAGACGCCTTTCGCCGCGCGGATTTCGACGGGCCCCGTGGCGTCCGTGCCCAGGCCCCATTGCGCGCAGTCGGGATGATGCCCGCCCCAGTCGGTGACCATGCCGCCGGAGTAATCGTAGATCCAACGAAAATTCACGTGGCAGCGCGCGGGCGCGTACGGCGCCTCCGGCGCGGGGCCGAGCCAGCGGTCGTATTCGAATCCGTCCGGCACCGGCGCGGTTTGCTTCTGATCGCCGGTCTTGGCGAAATCGACGCGTCCGGCCGGCAGCCCGACGCGGACGGTATGCACCTTGCCGATGCGGCCGTTGCGGACCAGTTCGCAGGCGCGGCGAAAGTTGCTGTCGGAACGTTGCTGGCTGCCGGTCTGAAAGATGACGTTGTGCTGTTTGACCGCGTCGCTCATTCGGCGACCTTCGACGATCGTCAGCGACAGTGGCTTCTGGCAATAAATGTCCTTCTTCGCCCGCGCCGCCGCGATGACCGGAATCGCGTGCCAATGATCGGGCGTGCAAATCTCCACGGCGTCGACGTCGTCGCGGCCAAGCACTTCACGGAAATCGACGTAGGCGTCGCAGCCTTTGTATGTGCCGGACGCCTTGTCCGCGGCGTAATGCTCCTCGACCAACTGCTTCGCCGGCTCCCGCCCGCCGAGCTTGCCGTCCCAGTAACCGAGACTCCCACGATTCACATCGCACACGGCGACGAGCTGCACGCGCTCATCCGGTAGAAAGCTGCGCAGATCATTGAAGCCCTGGTTCCCGGTGCCGATCATCGCCACGTTGACGCGGTTACTCGGCGCAACACGCCCCCGGCCAAGCGCCGAGGCGGGGATGATGATAGGGAAACCGAACGCGGCAGCGGTGACGGCGGTGGTTTTGAGGAATTGGCGGCGGGACGGGCGCGTGGACATGGCGGAAGGCTCGGTGAGTGGGCGAGATCGCGGATGCTGACAATATAACCTGCGCGCCTGGTTGTGGCATCCTTGTTGTGGCACGGTCTCCCGACCGTGCCACGTCGGGACTGGTGCTTTCGGAAAGGGAGACCTTCGGTCGGGCCGGTGGCATGGTCGGGAGACCATGCCACAACGTATCGCCTTGGCGCGCGAGAGAAACAATCAATCGTGTTGCTCTGGCGACGGCTCTTTCAGCAGGTCCTCGCCGGGGAGGGATTGGAGGAGGCGTTTGAATTTTTCGGCGATCGCGATCTGATCTACTGTTGAATCTGACGCCCATTTAATGTATCGACGCATGTCGGGTGCGGCTTCGCGAATGACACGATCGCGCTCTGGGTGCAGGTCGAGATAAACCGAATGTGCTCGGAAGTCACCTTCGTGCCCATCCCCTGGATACCACTGAAACGAAGCGTCGGCGAATCGCTCTTCGGCGATCGACCAATAGACGTCTTTGACCCAGCCTGCGACGGGCTCAGTTGAAATCGCTGTGAGCACATCTCCAAAGTCTGGCTCGTAGTTCCGCTTTTCCCAGTACGGCGGAGGCGACCAACCTGGCGGAAAATCGACTCGCTGACGCTCTGACATCATTGCGAGCCCGTGTCGCAGGTTACCGTAAATTAGTTCGCGCTCCACTTCGTATCGCAAAAACTGCTCCCGTTGCGTAAAGGGAAGAATCCCGGCCCACGCGACGATCGAGCATGCTGAGAGCATCCAAGCGGAGCGATGAACGTTGCGTGGTTGGCCTCGTTTCCGAGGCATGGTCCATGCGTCCCCCTGCGCGCTAAAGCAGCTTGTTGCAATGGCAAACAACACGGGCCAGAGCAGGACGCTAAAGCAACAAGACATCCCCGAAATGCCAGCGTTCAACTGCTCAAGCGCGTTGTGATGCACGCCTCCCATGACTTGGAACACCGGTTGCGGAATTGTGAATGACGCGACCAGCACGACCGTATCCGCGAACAGCAGCACCAGACACAGCACAAGTCCAAACGGCGCGGAGAACATGATGGACGCGGCGCGCGAGATGAGGAGAACGCGCCACACGGAAACGAACGCGAGAAACCAATAGTTGGTCACGGCGGCGTCGTAGGGCGACAGGAATCGCTCGACGGGGATCGCATAGAGCCAGGCCAGCGGCGCGGTCATCCAGTAGAGGGTGAGGAACGTCGGATACAATCCCCAGAAGCGGCGTAGTGGAGGGCGGTCGGCGAGGGTCGCGATCACATCATTGTCCGGTGACGATGGAATGGCGACCGGCCGAATGGAAACGTTCTTGCTGAGCGCCGCTCCATAAAGCAGCGCGTATAGAAGAAACGACGTTAGGAGCGACGCGGCGACCGGAATCAACAGGTACCACGGCTCATGCAGCAGGCTCTCCGCGTCGTACTCGCGGGCGAAGCCGGCCGAGATGACAAAGATCAATCCGAGCCACAAGGCGCGCGGGCATTCAATCAACGACTGAATCGCTTGCCTATCGCCGGATAGGTAGCGCAGGATTGTCGTCGCGCTTACGGCGTCTGGCATGGATGAGTTCCTGCTTCTACTGGCAACTTGTTGCTGCGCGACTTGCTTCTGAGGGCACGGCCTTTGCGCCAGACGTCGCGGCGAATGCAGTTCCGGCGTTGTGTCGCCGCATTACTGAAGACTGCGCGCAAAACATCACGGAACACTTGTTCCAGCTCTTCGACGGACATCCTATCCGGGCGGTAGGTGACGTCGAAGAGCGTATAGTGCGACCAGTCGCGATCTTCGAGCAATCGACCTTGATCCGACAGGCGGCGGCGCAGTTGCGTGCCAGGGAAAGGGGTTTGGAGGGTAATTTGAATATCGGCAAAAGGGCTCGTGAGCAAGAAATCAACGAGTCGATCGATCGACGCCCTCGTTTCCCCATCCGCGCCGAGTATGAAGCAGCCGTTGACGGCCACGCCGGCTGCCTGAATGCGTTCGACGGATGCTAGCACTCGGTCTAACTCGGCTTGTTTTTGTCCCATTCCGGGATAGCGGAACACCAACGACTCGACGCCCATCAGAACTTGCAGGCAGCCGGATCGAGCGAGCCCCGCTAGCACGTCCGGTCGCTCGCCGATGCGCCAATCCGCTTCCGTGAAGTAGCGGGCGCCGCTGCGTTCCAGCACGTCGAACAACTCTTCCGGCGGGCGAGTTCCGGCGAACGTGTTGTCGTCGGCCAATTCTATTGCCGGACGCGGCGACAGGCGGCCAATGGCCTGCAATTCCTCATCAATGCGCTCGGCGGGCTTCTCGACAAATCCGCCAAGCAGCCGGCTGGCCGCGCAGAAATCGCAAGCCAGCGGGCAACCTCGCTGAGTTTGCAACGTGTAGCGTGACACATCGTGCGACAGCAAGTCAAAGCGCGGTGTCGACCAGGCGATCGGGGCAGGCCGTTTTCGCGCATCGTAGACTTTGCACAGGTGACCTGTGCGGGCATCCGACAATACTTCGTGCCAAACGGATTCGGCGGACCCGACGACGACCGCATCGCAGAATCGAGCTGCTTCATCCGGCATGGCCGTGGCGTGCAAACCACCGATGACCGTCGGCACGCCCGTGGAGCGCAATTGTTCGCTCAGGCGGTAGGCATCGAGCACTGAGGCGGCGAGTGCGGAAATGGCGACCAGGTCGGGGCGGTTGGTTAGGATACGATCGACGGCATCTTGATTAATTGTGTCGAGCGGAAGATAGTCGCAGGTCCAATCTTGCGGCAACATTCCGGCGAGCGTTAGCAGTCCCAGCGCCGGTAGTTGGCCGATGGCCCGCGCGCGATCTTGCAGGCCCGGCAGGGACATGCCGAGTTCCAGCATTTCCGCTTCGCGGACGCGAAAGCCGACGAGTGGTACAAAGGTGACGTGGGGCACGCGCAATACCGCAGCTTGGCGATGGACTTCTCTTTATCATAGGCGAAATGGCAGCGGGGCGCGCCATGCCGAAGTTCACCGTTTTTCTGCTTCCAGCCTTGCACATTGCACAATATTCTGACGCCGCTGGCGAATCTCCTGCGCGGGTGCGATAATTCGCCGCAACCACGTCGGCGCGGTTAAGCCCAGGGAAGGCCTCCGATAACCACTAGCGATCGTGACGTCGTCGATGGCCTTCCCTGGGCTTGGCGGTTTGGCCGGGGGGGCGCGGGCGCGACGTCTTCTTGTCTTCTCATTTCGCTCACATTGCTCTTCGCATGAAAAATCGGCTTCACTCCCGGCTCACCGTGATGCTCTGGACCGTCATTGCCGTTAGCTGGTCATCGTTAGCGTTCGCCGCGGCGCCGGAGGCGGCGGATTGGCCGATGTATAACCGCGACGTGGCTGGCTGGCGGTTCAATGCGGCGGAGCAGACGTTGTCGCCAGCCAATGTCGGCGGGCTCGTCGAAAAGTGGCGGTTTCCGGCCGAGGGTTCTGGGCAGTTAGTGGGCGTGGTGCATGCCACTCCGAGCGTCGTGAATGGTTGCGTGTATTTCGGCACGGCGACCGAGGCGACGTTCTATGCGCTGCGGCCGGATGGGACGCTCAAGTGGTCGTATCGCAATCCGGCGTATCCGCCGATCAAGTCGGGGGACGAGGGGGGCGGCGCGGCGAACGGCGTGGTCGACAAGTTGAAGTTCCGCGGGTCGGATCAGGCGATCATGACGTCCGCGCTGGTGACTGAGGACGCGGTGTATTTCGGCGATCTGGGCGGATGGATTTATGCGCTGGATCGCGAGACCGGGGCTGAGCGGTGGAAGGTGAATACGCGAGCGGAGGGTTTTCCCGGGGCGCATCCGTTGAACTGGATTTTCGCTTCGCCGATTCTGGCCGACGGCAAAATCCTGCTGGGGGGCGGAGCGTTGGAGCAGTTGATCGCCGGGTCGGCGTTCTACAAGGGCAGCAGTGGGCGCGGATTTGTTGTGGCGCTCGATCCCGCCGATGGGCACGTCGTGTGGAAGTACGACGTCGGGCCGAAGCCGGAGAAACTTGATCCGCCGATCGTGATGAAGGACTCCTGGGGCGAGCACAAGTTTTACTTCGGGCCTGGCACGAGCTCGATCTGGAGCTCGCCGTCGTTCGACGCGGAGTCGGGTACGATTTATTTCGGCAGCGACGTAAACACTGCGCCGCGGAAGCCGACCGATGACAACCCGGCGCTGCATACGCGGGAATCGTGCGCGGTGATTGCGCTCGACGTGAAAACCGGCGGCGAGAAATGGGTGACGCAGATCAATCCCGGCGACGTCTGGACGAACTCGATGCGGTCGTACAATCCCGAGGAGGGGCGCTATAAGGATCAATCGATCGGCGATACGCCCAAGGTGTTGACGATCGATGTCGATGGAAAGCAGACGAAGATCGTCGGGGCGGGTTGCAAGAACGGCGGGTTCTATGTGTTCCGCGCGGAGAACGGGGAACTGCTCGCGCAGACGCCGCTCTATCTGGGGCCGCCAACTTATCCGCTGACGCCGACGCCGGATCCGCGCGTGTTGGCGCTGCCGAGCGCGATCGGCGGGTTGCAATCGGGCTGCGCGACGGATGGAACGTCGATCTTCACCAATGGCATCGACACGATTCGGCTTGGCTCGCAGGAAACGCCGGCGGCCAGCGGCGCGCCGCCGACCGGCGGGCGCGTGACCGCCGTGAGCGCGGACTTGTCGCAAGAGCTATGGCGGCATGAACGGCCGAAGGTGGCGAAAATCGGCGGGCCTGCGCCGAAGCCGAGTTATACAAACGTGGGCGACCCAGTGGCGTCGGGAATTGCGATCGCGAACGGCGTGGCGTACTTCACGACCGTGGCGAGCGGCAAGCTGGTCGCGGTGGATGCCGCGAGCGGAGAACTGTTGAAGGAAATCGAGATCGGTCCTGTGTGGAGCGGACCGTCGGTGTCGCGCGGGCGGGTGTATGTGGGTTCGGGGAATACGCTGTTCTCGCCGGGAGATTACGAGTCGTTCTTCCCGAAGCAATACACCGGGGCGATTTATTCGTTTGGTTTGCCGGGCGAGGATGAGGTGGACAAGCTCGTGGCGGGTAAGTGACGGCTGGGCCTTGCGTGGGGATTCACCATGGAGGGGAGGAAGTTTTCAGTTTTCAGTTTTCAGTCGTTCAAGTATGCGTCTTCACTGAAAACTGAACACTGAAAACTTCAATCTCTTCTCCGTGTTCTCCGTGATCTCCGTGGTGAAAGACCGGAACAGCGTCTTATTCCGCTGTCGCGAATTCATCCCGGATGAACGTTGCTGCGTTGTCCCATTGTTTGACGGCGGCGGCGAAGTCGACGGGCATGGCTTTGACGGTGCGCGGGGTTTCCACGCGAGGCTTGGTGGTGACCGCGGGGTTGAGCGGGATCTGCGCGCTGTGGCTTTCGGCGAGTTTAGCTTCGATGTCCGGTGCGAGTAGGTAATCGACGAGCCTGCGCGCGTTTTCCGGATGCGGGCAGTTTTTGATGATGGCCAGCGTGTTGGGGATGAACAGTGTACCGAGCTGGTCCGGCTCGCGGTCAGGATAGACAATCGCTACGGGTTGACCGGCTTCGAGTTCGCTGATGGCGTCGTCGGTGTCGGTGAAGCCGAACGCGAGTTGACCGGCCGCGACCGCCTGGGCGACGTGCTTGTTGCCGGCCATGATTTGGACGTCGTTGGCCTTGAGATCACGGAAGTATTGTTTGGCTTCTTCGTCGCCAAGCAGCGCGAACAAGCAAGCCGCGTGCGTGGCCGTGGTGCCGAACAGCGGCTTGGCGATGCCGACGCGGCCTTTCCATTTCGCGTCGGCGAGATCGCGATATGAGGTCGGTCGGTCGCCCTCTGGCGCCAGGTCGGCGTTGACGATCAACACGCGGGCTCGCGCGGCGAAGCCATGCCAGGTTCCGTTGGGCGAGCGCCACATTTCCGGATAACTCTCCGCTGACGGCGAGCGGTAGACCTCCAGCAGGCCTTGTTCTTCAAGACGCAGCGTGTTGAGGATCTCGTTGTTCCAGAAGACGTCGCAACGCGGCGCGGCCTGTTCGGCGATGATCGCCTGCGCGAGGCCGACCGACTTGGTGCTCTCGGTATCGAATTTGGCGAGCGCCGTGAGCCCGGCGGTGTTAGTGAATTCGTCGAGAATCGATTCCGAGAAGACCGAATCGAGCGACGTGTAAACGACGACCTCGTTGCTATCGCCCGCCGAGTTCGTGCAACCAGCGAGGGCAGCCAGGCCGACAATGGCAAACCAGGGCTTCATGGAGATACTCGTTCGACAGATGTTGCGGACAGCGCACTCATCATACGCAACGCAAGCAGGGCGAACAGCGTTGCCATCGACGGCGACATGTTCAAGCCCAGGGAAGGCCACCAACGTCGTGGGCGGCAAGATCGACTGCGAGGGCCTTCCCTGGGCTTAGCGACGTGGCGTCGCGTGGCGAGGACGCGCGCGCGAACCCAGGTGTTCCGTAACGCTCTTGTAGATCGGAAGCGTCGGGGCGCCAGCCGGCGCCGCGCTTCTGCGGTGGTTCGGACCTTGCGGGAATGTGGTTCCCTGGCGACGATGTAGCGTCACGCTGGCTCCCTATTGGATTCCTGGGAGGAAGAAGTCCCGATGAAACCGCTGATTGGTCTGACGACCTACGGCCGGAACGATTTCGATGAAGACACGCCCCGTTTTTGTACGCCGGCGGCCTATTGCGACGCCGTCGCCCGGGCGGGCGGCGTTCCCGTGCTGATTCCGCCCTGCCAGCCCGATTTCGAGACGCTCTCCGCGCGATTCGACGGGTTCGTGCTGATCGGCGGCGGCGACGTCGACCCCAGCCACTACGGCGGCAAAACACACGAAACCATCTACATGACCGACGCCGAGCGGGACGGCTGGGAACTGGAATTCGCCCGGCGGCTGTCGCAGGGCGATCTGCCGGCGCTCTGCATCTGCCGCGGCTGCCAGGTCTTGAACGTGGCGCTCGGCGGAACGCTGATTGAACATTTGCCGGACGAGGTCGGCGACGAACTGGCGCACCGCGCCCCGCCGCGGAAGCCAACGGAACACGCCGTGAACATTGAGCCAGGTTCGAAGCTGGCGGGCCTGGTCGGCGGCACCGTTTGCAACACGGTCTCCTGGCACCATCAGGCGGTCCGCGACGCTGCGCCGGGCCTGAAGGTAGTCGCCCGCGCAGCGGACGGCACCATCGAAGCGGTCGAACTGCCGAATCACCCGTTCATGGTGGCGGTGCAATGGCACCCAGAGTTGTCCGCCGAGCGCGACCCAGTGCAGCAAGGCCTGTTCGATCGCTTGATTGAAGCTGCGCGACAACGGACGGTAAGGAAGTAGCATTCCAAAGACGTCCCAGCGCCGAAGGGGCGACAGGCAATAGCCAGCGTTGCAAACCGCTGGAACTGCGGGTAGCTAAGAAAAAAAAGCCCCACCGGGGCACCACAAATTCCTCAAAAGCCGTTTCCAGGGGTTGGCACCCCTGGCTATTTTCTGTCGCCCCTCACGGGGCTGAGAACTGATCCACCTTCAGTTGAGAATTGGTCCACCATCATAGGAGCAGCGATTCCATCATGCGTTTGGCAGACAAGGTCGCGTTGATCACAGGCGCCGGCGGCGGCATTGGTCGGGAAGCATCGCTATTGTTCGCGCGCGAGGGGGCCGCGATTCTGGCCGTCGACGTGGGCGAACCTGCCGGGCAAGAGACGGTGCAGTTGGTGCGCGCGGCCGGCGGCCGCGCGGAATTCGTGAAGGCCGATGTCTCGCGCGACGGCGAATGCCAGCAGATGGTGGCCGCGGCCGAAAAGCATTTCGGCAAGTTGAACATTCTGTTTAACAACGCCGGCATCATGGACAGCCGCGACGACAACGCCGAGACGACGCCGGAAGACGTCTGGGATCGCACGATGGCGATCAACGTCAAAGGCGTCTGGCTCGGCTGCAAGTATGGCATCCCGGCAATGCGCCGCGCGGGCGGCGGCTCGATCGTCAACACCGCGTCGTTTGTCGCCGTACTGGGCGCGGCCACGCCACAACTCGCCTATACGGCCAGCAAAGGCGCCGTGCTCTCCATGACACGCGAGTTGGCCGTCATTCACGCGCGGGAAAACATTCGCGTGAATGCGCTCTGCCCTGGACCGCTGCACACCGAGATGCTGATGAAGTTCCTCAACACGCCGGAGAAGAAGCAGCGCCGGCTGGTACACATCCCGATGGGCCGCTTCGGCCTGGCGAAAGAGATGGCGCAATCGGCGTTGTTCCTGGCGTCGGATGAATCGAGCTTCACGACGGGCGCAACGTTCCTGGCCGACGGCGGGATCACGGCGGCGTATGTGACGCCGGAGTGACATGCGCGATTTAAGACGCAAACGCGTCGTTCGCGCTTGACGCGCCGTACAAGCCCAGGGAAGGCCCTCAAAGTCGCTCTTGTTAGATTCGATTTGAATGGCCTTCCCTGGGCTTATCGCTAGGCTCTGTTGACGATTCGGTCTGCTTCAGGTTAAACACTTGCGGTCGGAATTGGAATTCCGATTGCACCCTGGAGGCTCGGATGCCATGCGGTACATGATCACGGACGAACTTTGGGCGACGAT
>Ga0163153_10005869_pt1 | contig 14214 bp, 9 predicted proteins | sample OliLakLV19MP6IB1_FD_148629 | JGI IMG/M metagenome (GOLD analysis project Ga0163153, IMG submission 148629) | Freshwater microbial mat bacterial communities from Lake Vanda, McMurdo Dry Valleys, Antarctica - Oligotrophic Lake LV.19.MP6.IB-1 | ecosystem: Environmental > Aquatic > Freshwater > Lake... | reverse complement strand
AATGAGGAGCTCGGAGTGACTTCCGCGGCGGCGCAGGTGGCGTTCAACAGCCTGTCCGCCACGAACACGGCGGTGATCACCGCGGAGCTGCTGGCCGCCACGAAGCGCGATGTGCGCGACGTGGCGCTGACGGCGGTACGCAAGCGGCTCTCGGGTTTGTGCAAGGAGCTTTCACAACGGCTGGAGCCGCTGGACCCGCGCTGGCGTGCGTTCGGCTTCAACATGCCGGGCGCAGCGACGGTGCCGGCGGTGCCGGAGCAGGTGGTGGTGACGCCGCTGCCTTTGGCGCGTCTGCAAATCGCGTGTGATCCGTCGCCGAATGCGACGAGTTACCGGTTTTATACCCAGCGTCTGATTGTGGACCCGGAGCCGATCCTGGCGGGGAGTTCCGCCGAGCCGCTCTTTGTCACAGAGCCGCTGTCGGAGGGGCAGGTTTACCAGGTGTACGTCTCCGCCACGAACGAGGGTGCGGAGAGTGAATTGACCGAGCCGGTCAACGCGACGCCGGCACTGGCGGCGGCGGTGGCGGCGTAGCGGCGGGAGTCATCGGCAGTCGTTGAAAGAGTAATCAGTGGGCCGGGGCATGTGGCTCCGGCTCATTGGTTAGTTGTGGGCCAATGGTGTGGTCGGCTGGGCCTGATTCATTTTCCACTTTTGTCGGGCTCGGGGTTCGGTCCATGCTCGCGGGCATGAGTTTATTACCGTTTGGCAAGTTGCCGCCGTTCGCGCCGCGTGAGTTTGTCCCGGCGGAAGTTAACCTGGGTGACTGGTCGCAGCTCGCGCCGTTGTTCGATCAACTGGAGGCGCGCGCGGCGAAGGCGGTGACGGTGGCGGAATTCGAGCGGTGGCTGCTGGCGTGGGGTGAACTCAGCGCGGCGCTGGATGAGGAATCGTCGCGCCGCTACATCGCGATGACGTGCCATACGGACAGCGCGGAGGCGAAGCGGGCGTATCTCGAATACGTGGAGAAGGTCGAGCCGGAGTTGAAGCCGCGCGAGTTCAAGCTCTCGCAATTGTTCCTCGCGCATCCCTGCCGTGCGCAGTTGCCGGAGGCGCGTTACGAGGTGTTGGACCGCGATGTCTGCGTGGAGGTGGAGCTGTTCCGGCAGGAGAATGTGCCGCTGGAAACCGAGGAGTCGAAGCTCGGCCAGCAGTATCAGGAGCTGTCGGGCTCGCTGACGGTGACCTTTCGCGGCGAGGAGCGGACGCTGCCGCAGATGGCGAAGCATCTGGAGGAGCCGGATCGCGCGTTGCGGCAGGAGGCGTGGGAGCTGGTGGCGGAACGCCGGCTGGTGGAGGCGGAGAAATTCGAGGAATATTTCGACCAGATGGCGGCGCTGCGCGAGAGGATCGCGGCGAACGCGGGGTTTGCCAATTATCGCGGCTTCGCGTTCCGGCAGCTCGGCCGGTTCGATTACACGGCGGAGGATTGCCTGGCATTTCACGCGGCGGTGGAGAGCGAGATCATGCCGGTGGTGCGGGAGATTCAGGCGGCGCGACGGGGGCAGTTGAAGCTGGCGACGCTGCGTCCGTGGGACTTGGAGGTGGACCCGCTGAACCGCGCGCCGCTGAAGCCCTTCGCCAATGTGCCGGACATGGTGGCGCGCACGCAGCGGATTTTCGACGGGCTGGATGGAGGGCTGGCCGGGGGCTTCCGCCAGATGCAGGACTTGCAACTGCTCGACCTCGAGAACCGCAAGGGCAAGGCGCCGGGCGGGTATCAATGTTCGCTGAATGAATCCCGGCTGCCGTTCATCTTCATGAACGCCGTCGGCGTGCAGCGTGACGTGGAGACGATGCTGCACGAGGCCGGCCACGCCTTCCACGCGCTGGCGACGCGGGATGAACCCGTCTATCCGTACCGCCATGCGCCCATCGAGTTTTGCGAAGTCGCCAGCATGAGCATGGAGCTGCTCGGCAATGAGAATCTCGAAGAGTTCTATCCGGCGGCGGAGGCGAACCGCGCGCGCATCACGCATCTCGAAGGCATCGTGAAGTTCTTCCCGTGGATGGCGACGGTGGATGCGTTTCAGCACTGGATTTACACGCATCCCGGCCACACGCGGGCGGAGCGCACGGCGGCTTGGCTGGCGTTGATGGATCGTTTCGGCGGAACGGTGGACTGGAGCGGCCACGAGCGGGTGCGGGAGAATCTGTGGCACCGGCAGCTCCACATATTCCTGCACCCGTTCTATTACGTGGAGTACGGCATCGCGCAGCTCGGGGCGTTGCAGGTGTGGGCGAATTCGCGCCGTGATCACGCGAAGGCGCTGAAGGAGTATCAGGCGGCGCTGGCGCTGGGCGGCTCGCGTCCGCTGCCGGAACTGTTTCAAGCAGCGGGCGCGCGGCTGGAGTTCACGGCGGCGACAATTCGTCCGTTGATGGAGCTGGTGAAGGCGGAGCTGCGACGGCTGGCGGCGGTGTGAGAGTTCTATGACCAATGCTCAATGACGCAATGGCCAGTCGGCGGGAACTTGGGCATTGGTCATTGCGTCATTGAGCATTCAAAACGCCTTCCCTCCCTGGATGAGCGTGACGATGGCGTTGCGCATTTTCGCGAGCGCCTGGGAACGATGGCTGATGGCGTTCTTCTTTTCCTCGCCGAGTTCAGCAAAGGAACCGCCGCATCCGGCCGGCAGGAACAGCGGGTCGTAGCCGAAGCCCGCCTCGCCACGCGGCTCGAAACCGATGCGGCCTTCGCAGGTGCCGTCGAAGATATGGCCGGCGAAGGTGGGCTGCGGCGGCTTCACCTGCATGAGCGAGAGCGTGCAGCGGAAGCGTGCGGTGCGGCGCTCGTCCGGCACATCGGCCAGCAGACGGAGCAGCTTGGCGTTGTTGTCGGCGTCGGAGGAGTTTTCGTCCGGCGCGGCCCCTGAAACTTCGAGCGCGGCGAAGCGGGCGGAGTGAACGCCGGGCGCGCCGTTCAGCGCATCGACTTCGAGCCCGGAATCATCGGCGAGCACATAGGCGCTCGCGCCGGGCACGCGGAAATCAAAACCGGAAAGCGTCTGAAGCCAGCGCGCGAGTCCGCGGGCCTTCTTCGCGGCGTTCTTCACGAAGGTGGGCTGGTCCTCGATGACCTTGGGGGCTTCAGGAAAATCCTTGAGGCTGAGGTAACGGAACTGCGTGCCGAGCACGGCCTGGATTTCCTGGACCTTGTGCGCGTTGCGCGTGGCGATGATGAGAGTGGTCATGGAAGAATTTGTGCAACCACGGATGGAAACGGATGGACACGGTTTGAGGAACCAAGGGAGACACGAATTCCACGAATGTTCACGAGTTGAGAATTCCTCCTTCGTGCCGATTTGTGAAAACCGTGTCTCTCATCCGTGTGCATCTGTGTCCATCCGTGGTTGAAAAACCTGCACGTCAATCCGGGCGGAAGAGCTTGCGAAAGCTCGTCATGGTTTCCTGCGCGGCGGTTTCGGAGTCGGGCAGCGGAAGGATCTCCGCCGAGGCGTAGCCGGTGAAGCCGATCTCGCGCAGGGCGTCGGCGATGGGCGCGTAATCGGTGTGACCAAGACCGACCGCCTGGCGGTTGCTGTCCGCGAAATGAACGTGGCCGAGATCGCAGCCGGCGAGCCGGAGCGAGTCGGCGATGTTCGTCTCCTCGATGTTGGCATGGAAGAGATCGACGAGGAGCTTCACGTTCTTCGTGAGGAGCGGTTTCAGCAGTTCGAGGCCGTCGGCGACGGATTTGACGAGGTTGGTCTCGTAACGGTTGAGCGGCTCGAAGAGCAGGGGAACTCCATGCGCGTGGGCGCGCGGGCCGAGCTGTTCCAGGGCTTCGCGCAGCCAGTTAAAAGCCTGTTCGCGTCCGACTGTTCCTTCGCTGCGGCCTTGCATGGAGCCAATGATGGCGGGCGCGCCGAAGCCGCCGGCGAAATCAATGACGCTGGCGATGAAGTGGCGGGCCTGGCCGCGAATCTGGGCGTCGGGATCGGTGAGGCGCAGCTTGTGGACGACCCAGCCAGCGCCGGTGCCCATCGCGGCGAGCTTGAGCTTGTGGGTCTTCAGGAGCTGCTTGAGCTGGCGGGCGTTGATGTCCTCAGGGGAGCGCGGGAAAATTTCCACTCCATCGAAGCCGTGGCTGGCGGCGCGGGCGCAGCCGGCGGCGAGGTCATCCCAGAAAACGAAGGGTCCGCCGCGCACTTCAGGCACGAGGGAGATGGTGACGGCGCTGTGAATCATGTGGGTGAAGAATTGGAAAAATGAGGGGAGCTGAAAAGGGAAAACTTTGCGGAGGTCCGGCAATGGGTGCACCTCGGCACGGCCTCGAACACAAACTGCGCAGGAGCGCGGCGTTTACGCCGCTTCGCGTGGTCAGGCCGGCCGATGAAGGGTTTTCGCCGCAACGCCCGCACGTTGAAGCGGCGTGAAGGCCGCGCCCCGGGGCAGCAGGATGCGCTCTCCAGCAACGTGCGCCGTTGAAATTCCCTTTCACGGTGGGCGCGCGCTTGCTTAACCTTCGCCCGCACATGTCGAACGAAACCCAGCTTACCCCGATGATGGCGCAGTATCGCCGCATCAAAGGCGAACTGCCCAAGGATGCGCTGCTGCTGTTTCGGCTCGGCGATTTCTACGAGATGTTTTTTGAGGACGCGCTGGCCGGCGCGCAGCTTCTCAACGTGTCGCTGACCAGGCGCGGCGTGGTGCCGATGTGCGGCATCCCCCATCACGCGGCGAACGGCTACATCGCGCGCATCCTCAAGGCGGGCCGCAAGGTCGCCATCTGCGACCAGGTCGAGGAGGCGAAGCCCGGCCAGCTCGTGAAGCGCGAGGTGACGCAGATTCTTTCGCCCGGCACGCACTTTGACGAGCGGATGCTTTCGTCGGATCGAAACAACTTCGTCGCGGCCGTCTGCGCGTCCGGGAAGATGTTCGGCCTCGCGCTGGTCGATCTCACCACGGGAAATTTCAAGTCAACGGAAGTCGAGGGCGAGGCGGCGCTGCTCACGGAGCTGGAGCGGCTCCGGCCCGCCGAGATTATTTATCCGGCGGAAGCGATGGCGCTGCACGCGGCGTTGAAGGACGCCTTCTCCATCGTGATGCCGCATGACGACTGGGTGTTCGCGCCGGAGACGGCGGTCTTCACGGTGAGGGAACATTTCAAGGTGGCGACGCTCGACGGCTTCGGCCTCAGGCAACGCACGGCGGCGGTGGGCGCGGCGGGCGCGATCCTGCATTACCTCACGCAGCATCTGCGGCGCGACACGAAGCATCTCACCACGCTGTCGTTCTATCAGCCCAGCGAGTTTCTCGTGCTCGACTCGACGACGCTGCGGCATCTGGAAATCCTGGAGCCGATGCACCGGGACGCGCCGCGCAACGCGTCGCTCTACGGCGCGCTGCATCGCACGGTCACGCCGATGGGCGCGCGGCGTCTGCGCGACTGGCTGTCGCAGCCGCTCGCGGCGGTGGCGGCGATTGGCAGGCGGCAGGATGCGGTGCAGGCATTCCTGGAAAGCCGCGAGGTGCTGGAACGGTTTCGTGCGCAGCTCGCGGAGGTCCGCGATCTCGAACGCACCATCGGACGGCTGAGCATCGGCAGCGGGAACGCGAGGGATCTTCATGCGCTGCGACAGGGGCTGGAGCAGTTGCCGAAGATCAAGAACGCGATGGAAGAGGCAGGGACGCGTTCCACCGCGTCCCATTTATCTCCAGGTCTTGGCATCGTGGAGACAGTCGATGTTTCAAATGAGATCAGGGACGGGGTGGAACCCGTCCATACCTTGATCCAGGAACTCTCCGTTGCCATCACGGAGCTGCCGGCGCTCATTGAGCTGATTGCCCGATCAATCGTCGAGGAGCCGCCGCTCGCGTTGAAGGAAGGGAACTTGATTCGCGACGGGTTCAGCCCGGAGCTGGATGAACTGCGCTCGGCCCAGCGCGGCGGCAAGGACTGGCTGGCGAAATTGCAGCAGGATGAAATCGAGCGCACCGGAATCACGTCACTGAAGGTGCGGTTTAATTCGGTGTTCGGCTATTTCATCGAGGTCACGAAGTCGAACTTGGACAAGGTGCCGCCGCATTACATCCGCAAGCAGACGGTGGCGAACGGCGAGCGTTTCATCACGCCGGAGTTGAAAGAGATGGAGGGGAAGATTCTCGGCGCGGAAGAGCGGAGCACGAAGCTGGAATACGATTTGTTCCTGAAGATTCGCGAGGAAGTCCTCCAGTGGCTGCGGCAAATCCAGCAGACGGCGGACGCGCTGGCGCAGCTCGATGTGCTCGCGGCGTTCGCAGATTGCGCGCGCTTGCACGGCTATTGCCGGCCGCAGGTCAATGACGGCGGAGAACTGTTCATCCGCGATGGGCGGCATCCGGTGCTGGACCAGTCGCTGGTCGAGACGCGCTTCGTGCCGAATGACACGCGGCTGGGAATTGCCCAGGCGGAACACGCCGGACCGGAGACCGGTGCTCCGCAGATCGCGCTCATCACCGGGCCGAACATGGCGGGCAAGAGCACTTACATCCGGCAGGTCGCGCTGCTGGCGCTGCTGGCGCACACGGGCAGCTTCCTGCCGGCGGCGGAGGCGCGCATTGATTTGATCGACCGCATCTTCACGCGCATCGGGGCGAGCGATGATCTCGCGCGCGGGCAGAGCACGTTCATGGTGGAGATGAGCGAGACGGCGAACATCCTGAACAACGCAACCGCGCGCAGCCTGATCATCCTGGACGAGATCGGGCGCGGGACGAGCACGTTCGACGGGCTGTCGCTGGCGTGGAGCATCGTGGAGCATCTGCATCATCAGGTCGGCGCGAAGACGCTTTTTGCGACGCATTACCATGAGCTGACGGAGCTGGCCGGACGGCTGCCGCGCTTGAAGAACTTCAACGTCGCCGTGCGCGAATGGAACGATCAAATCGTGTTCCTGCACAAGATTCTCGAAGGTGGCGCGGACAAGAGCTACGGCATCCAGGTGGCGCGGCTGGCCGGCGTGCCGAAGCCGGTGATTGATCGGGCGAAGACGATTCTGGGCAACTTGGAGGAGAGTGAACTGACTCCCGAGGGAACGGTGCGGCAGCCGGCGCGTCACCGGGCGGAACGCGAGAAGCTGAAGACGCTCGCCGCCGCGCCGCAGTTGGATTTGTTCGGGAGTTAAACTGAACGCCGGAGCAGAGATCCGCTAAACACGCTAAACAACGCGAAAGGCGGGCTGAACGAAGTTGCTTCCGTCCGAAGGATTCTGTTCAAGGGGAACTCTTCCAGCCTGTTTATTTTTGGCGCCTTTTCGCGTGTTTAGCGGGCACTCCTTCGGAGTTCCGATTAAAAAGAAAACGCCAACTTGACGGTCGGCGTTTGGCTTATGAAAAAGCAGGGAAAGCCCGGGGGGCGTGGAGGAAGGCGGTTACGCCTTCGGCACTTTGGCGCTGAGCATCACGATGGGGCGGCGGGCGCTGCTGATGACTTTGCGGTGGTTGCGGCGGCGGCGGCGTTCACGAACTTCCGGCGCGAAGTTTCCCAGCGCCAGTTGAACAGTGAATGCTACGACGGCCAGCCCGATGATCCAGTAAACCATGTTATCGCCAATGTTCATGTCACTTGGTTATCGGCGGGAAGGGAGGGAGTAAAGATAAATGTTCCGCAAAGCGCGGAACAAATGCGGAGAAGCTGTGGAACCTTGTTCCAGCCTATTGCTTTCGCAGGCGGTAATATTTCTGTGCGGGCGAAGGCGCGGTGATGATGGAGATCTGGCTGGCGTTTGTTTGATACGGGAAGACGGTGGGGGTCCAGGTGGTCGCCGCAGGAGCAATGGCCAACGCTGTGGATTGATCGAGCACGTAGCCCGTCGCGGAGGCCGGCCAGAAAACTCGGACGGTGCCGTTGGGCAACGTCTCGACGCTCAGCAGCGGTGCGCCAGTGGTCTGGATGGCCTGGGCGAGGGCCCAGAATCCGCCGACCAACGTGTAGGCTCCGCCGCTCATGGTTCCCGCATCGGGCTGACCAATGGTGCCGCTGAGGGAATACGATCCGCCTGAGCTCGTGCCGCCTCCGCCATCGATGGTAAACCAGTCGATGCTGTAGTTCTGGCTGAACGCGCTGGTGGCGGCCACAAGGAAAAGTCCGGTGGCGAGGGTGGCAAGGCGGTTTGTTTTCATGGCTAAAACGGCGTGAATTTCAGGCCGCAAGATGGCAGAAACCGGCCGTTGAGGAAAGTCATTCTTTCGTCTGACGCGTGTTGACGAAATTGTGTGACGAACATTTGACGACCTTGGGGAATTCCTGCAATGTCCGCCCCATCATGCGTCTGAAATTTCTCTCGTGGATTGCCTGCCTGTCCTGTGGTGCGTTGACTGTAGTGGGTCAGAACAACGCCGCTCCCAAGACCCTCTCCATCAGCCTAGATGACGCGCTGCGCCGGGCGCTGGAGCAGAATTACGCGATTCGTTTGGGCCACTTCACGCCCCAGACCGAGCGGCTGAATCTGGAGGGGATTTATGGCGCGTATGATCCGGTGTTCAAGGGAAGCGCCGGGCAGAATTTCACGAGAAGGGAGGGAACTTATAGCATTCTTACCGGTCAGAATATTCAGGGTGATGAAAATTGGGTCAGAGATTTCAGCGCAGAATTCAGTGGATTGCTTCCAACGGGGACGGAGTACAGTTTGGGTTGGGCCATGGAGCGTAATAATGGTAAGGGGTTTAATGAATTGCTCAACTTGGTAAACAGACCTGCCGAGTACAGCAGCAGGGTCGACATCTCCGCAACCCAACCTTTGCTCAAAGATTTCTGGATCGACAGCACCCGTACCGCCATCCGTGTCGCCAAGATCGAAATTAGGAAAGCCGATATCGGTCTCCAATACACGATCATGACCATTGTGAGAGATACTGCTGTCGCCTACTATGAATTGGTTGATGCCCGCGACCAAGTGAAGGTTCGGGAGATGGCGCTGCAACTGAAGGATCAGTTTTTATCCGAGACTCAGAAGAAAGTGGCTGCGGGAACGATGGCATCCTTGGATGAAAAACAGGCGCAATCCGAGGCGGCCACGGCTCGGGCGGCTTTGACTGTGGCTCGTTCTGAAGCTGAAGTGGCGGAGAATAAGCTGAAAGGTTTGATTTCGGATAACTTCAATTCGATTCATACGACGGTGCTAGAGCCGTCCGAGAAGCTTCTTGCCATGTCGCAGCCAATCAATGTCATCGAGAGCTGGCGAACCGGGTTGGAGCAGCGGCCGGATTTTATTCAGAAGAAGCACTCAATCGAGCAGGAGAAGATTCAGTTGAAATATACCAAGAATCAGCTCTACCCGGCGCTTGATATTCAAGGAAGCTACGGTCGTGCAGGGGTTGGCAGAAACGCCTATGATCCGCACGATGCCATTGGCGACAATCGCGCCCCGAACTACGGCGGTGGGCTGGTGTTAACCCTGCCATTGAGCCGCAAAGCCGAACGCGCGGCCCACAAGATTCAGAAAATCAGCGTGGAAGAGGCGCTCCTGAGATTGAAGGAGGCAGAAGAGGACATTATTCGCTCAATTGATACTTGGACAAAACTAGTTCGAAGCTCTTTCGCTTTGATTGAATCCACCCGTGAAGCGCGGGTGTTCGCCGAGGCGGCGCTGGATGCCGAGCAAAAGAAACTGGAGAACGGCAAGAGCACGAACTTTCAAGTGCTTGAGCTGCAAGACGGACTGACCCAGGCGAGAGCCGCTGAGATCAAGGCTTTGGCGAGGTATAACATCGCATTGCAAGAATTTTATTACGTGGAGGGAACGATTTTTCAGCGGAACAAAGTAGTGATTCAGTTGAAATAACTCTCCTAAACAGCTTTCAAGCCCGGTTCCGCCGCTATTGCGCCTGGACCGGGCTTTTGTTATTCCATCGCCCTTATGAAGAATCTGGTTTGCGGCCGCGCTTAATCATGTCCGATGCCACCTCATCCCATCCGCGTGTCCGTGTGGATGGCAAATTCTTCCGGCTGGGCGACACGAAGTTTTATCTCAAGGGCGTGGCTTACGGTCCTTTCGCTCCGCACGATGGTGGCGATGCCTTTCCCACGCCGGAGGAGACAGCGCGGGATTTCGCACAGATTGCGGAGCTGGGCGCGAACCTGATTCGCACCTACATGCCGCCGCCGCGCTGGATTCTCGATCTTGCGGCGGAGCACGGGCTGAAGCTCCTCATCGATATTCCGTGGCCGAAGAATCATTGCTTCCTCGATTTGGAACGCACGAAGGAGCAGGCGCGAGAGGCGGTGCGCGGCGTGGTGAAGGCGTGCGTCGGGCACTCGGCCGTGTTCGCCTACAGCGTGGTGAACGAGATTCCTCCCGATATCGTGCGCTGGAGCGGGCCGACCGAAGTTGCGGACTTCATCAATGAGCTGATCGACCTGGCGAAGGACATCGATCCCGACTGCCTCTGCACCTTTGCGAACTATCCGCCCACGGAATTTCTCCGGCCGCAGAACGTCGATTTCTTCTGCTTCAACGTTTACCTGCATCACCGCCGGCCGTTTGAGAACTACCTCGCGCGTCTCCAAATGCAGGCGGACACCAAGCCGATCATCCTCGGCGAGTTCGGCGTGGACTCGAAGCGCGAGGGCGAGGGGGAGAAGTGCGTGATGCTCGGCTGGCAGGTCGAAGCGGCGTTTCGCAGCGGCCTGGCCGGGCTCGTGGTCTTCGCCTACACGGATGACTGGTGGGTGGGCGGCAATCGCGTGGAGGACTGGTTCATGGGCCTGACGACGCGTGAACGCCAGAAGAAGGCGTCCTTCGCCGCCGTCCAGAAGGCTTTCGCCGTCGCGCCGTATTTTCCGCTCACGCATTATCCGAAGGTCTCGGTCGTCGTGGCGTCCTACAACGGCGGACGCACGCTGAAGGTCTGTCTCGATTCGCTCGTCCGCCTGAACTATCCGAACTACGAGGTCATCCTCGTCGATGACGGTTCCACGGATTCCTCGCCGGAGATCGCGTCCCTCTACAAGACGATCCGTTACATCCGCCAGACCAATCACGGGCTGTCCGTGGCGCGCAACACCGGCATCCAGGCCTCGACCGGCGAGATCGTCGCCTTCACCGACTCCGACTGTCGGGCGGACGAAGACTGGCTCTACTACATCGTCGGCGATTTGCTGACGAGCCGGTTCACGGGAATGGGCGGCCATAACTTCCTGCCGCCGGAAGATTCACCGGCGGCGGCGGCGGTGCTGGTGTCACCGGGCGGTCCGGCGCATGTGATGTTGAACGACCGTCTGGCCGAGCACATTCCCGGCTGCAACATGATCTTCTACAAATGGGCGCTGGATGAGATCGGCGGCTTCGATCCCATCTTCATGAAGGCGGGCGATGACGTGGACGTGTGCTGGCGATTGCAGCAGCGCGGTTACCGAATCGGGTTCAATCCGGCGGGCTTCGTCTGGCATTTCCGGCGCTCGAACGTGCAGGCGTATCTCAAGCAGCAGCGTGGCTACGGCGAGGCGGAGGCGATGCTTGTGCGGAAGCATCCGGAATACTTCAACTCGATTGGCAGCAGCATCTGGCGCGGACAGATTTACACGGCGTCCAAGTTCGGCCTGGTCATCGGCCGGTCCGTCATTTACCACGGCGTCTTCGCCACCGGCTTTTTCCAGACACTCTACTCGGCACCGCCCGCGTGGACGCTGATGCTCTGCACGTCGTTGGAATATCATGTGATGATCACGCTGCCGCTGCTCGTGCTCTCCGTGCCGTTCCCGTTCTTCCTCCCGGTTGCCGTCATCAGCCCGCTGATCTCGCTCGTCATCTGCGTGGCCGCCGCGTGGCAGGCGGATTTGCCGAAGAACAAGAAGCGAATCTGGTCGCGCCCGCTGGTGGCACTGCTCTTCTTCCTGCAACCCATCGCCCGCGGCTGGGCGCGTTATCAGGGCCGTCTCGGGTTGCAACAGACTCCGCCCGCTGCGCGGGAACGCCTCGAACTGCTCAAGCAGCGTGATGCCGGTGAGGCGCTCGACCAGATGTTCTTCTGGGGCGACGGACAGATTGATCGCATCGACTGGGTGAACGGCATCGTGATGCGCCTCGATCAGCAGGGCTGGGCGAGCAAGACCGACACGGGCTGGAGCGAGTACGACATCGAGCTGTTCGGCAACCGCTGGAGCCGGCTGCAGCTCACGACGGCGACGGAGGATTACGGCGGTGGCAGACGGCTGTTCCGCTGCCGGCTGCGCGCGCACTGGTCGCTGCTGGCGAAGCTCGCGTTCTGGTCCGCGCTGGGATTTGAGCTGCTGCTCATCGGCGTGGTGCGCCATGACATGGCGTGGTTCTGGATGCTGCTGCTGACCATGCCGATCTTTGGCTGGTACATCGAGCAGGAGAAGCGCAACCAGCAGCGCCTGATCGCGGCGTTCCTCGGCGACGTGGCGAAGGAGCGCGGACTGGCAAAGCTCCGGTTCAACGCAGCGCAGGACAAGTTCGAGCCGGCGTGACGTTCAACGTCACATTCACTTTGAGTTCCGCCGGGGATGTTGAAATGATTTGGCCATGAAGATTGAAGCATTGCACGTCGGTCTGAAGGTCCGGCATCCGCAGTATGGCGTGGGCGTCGTCCGGGCGATTTCCGAACACACCGCCGAAGTCCGGTTCGATGACGGCCAGCGCACGGTGGAACCGAACGCCGCCGGTCTGGAACCCGCCGAGCCGCAGGTGGCCGTGAGCGGACTGAGCCAGCCGCTCGCGCGCTTCGTGCAGGAAACGGCAGAGGCCGCCGTGCGCGCGCTGGGATTGGAAAAGCCGGAGTCCGTCTCCAACCAGATGCTGGCCCGCTGGAACAATGGCCGGATGGTTTTGCACCCGGCTGACCCAGCCTTGCAGACCAAGGAAGTGCCGCTCGAAGTGTTCTTCCACAAGGTCGTGATGGTCCGAAACAACCTCCGCGTGCTGGAGCAGAAGATTAACGCGCACGACAAGCTGACCGACGCCGAGAAGGTGGAGATGCAGCAATACATCACGCGCAGCTACGGCTCGATGACGACCTTCAACATCCTGTTCCGCGCCAAGGAAGATCAGTTCAATGCGTAGCCGGCTGGACTCCGCCGGTTGCAAATCGAACTAGAGCGACTGGCGCAGCGCGGTGAGGCAGCGCTGGTTTTCGGCGGGGGACCCGATGGAAATCCGGATCCATTCCGGCAGCTGATAGCCGGCCATCGGGCGCACGATGACGCCGAGCTTCTGCAAGTTCACGAACACCTTCTGGCCGTCGCCCACGCGCACGAGGATGAAGTTGGCGGCGGACGGAACGAAGGTCAGCTCCAGCTCGCGGAACGCTTTCTCAAACAGCCTCAACCCTTCGGCGTTGTTCCGTCGCGTGCCGGTGATGTGTTCCTCGTCGTCCAGTGCGGCGAGGGCGCCGGCCTGAATCAGTGAGTTGATGTTGAACGGCTGACGAATCTTTTCCAGCGCCGCGATAAGGTCAGGATGGCCGATGCCGTAGCCGAGCCGCAGTCCCGCCAGTCCGTAAATCTTCGAGAACGTCCGCATCAGCAGAAGATTGGGAACCTGTCCGCTGCGAATCATGGGGAGCAGATCAAACGGTTCATCGAGGAACTCGACGTAGGCTTCATCCATCGCGATGAGAACGTGCGGCGGCACTTCCTGAATCAGCCGAGTGATGTCGCTGGCGGAGATGAGCGTGCCGGTCGGGTTGTTTGGATTCGCGACGAAGATGACGCGCGTCTTCGGCGTGATCGCGCGAAGCATGGCCGGGATGTCATGGCCGAAGTCCGCGGCAGGAACCGTCACGAGGCCGGCTCCAAACAGCCGGGTCACGATGGGATAGACCGCGAAGCAATATTCCGACACCACGACTTCACTGACGGGCGTCATCAGCGCATGACCTATGAACTCGATGATCTCGTTTGAGCCGTTGCCGAGAATGAGGTTCGCAGCCGTGACGTTGAGTTTGGCCGCCAGCTTTTGCTTGAGGTAAAACGCGTTGCCGTCCGGGTAGAGATGGAGGCTTTGGATGGCCTGCTCCATCGCGGCCATTGCGGCGGGAGACGGCCCCAGCGGATTTTCATTCGACGCGAGCTTGATGATGTCGGCGGCGTCCAGGCCGAGCTCGCGGGCGACTTCTTGAATGGGCCGGCCCGGCTGATAGACGGGCAGCGTGGCGAGGGAAGGATTGAGGGGCAGGGGAGTCATGGGATGGAGGAGCGTTCCGAATTCGCGTCGGGTGAAGGGGCGGTCAGAGCGCCTTGAGAATTTTGCCGACGTCCACGTATTGGGC
>Ga0163153_10005866_pt1 | contig 14216 bp, 7 predicted proteins | sample OliLakLV19MP6IB1_FD_148629 | JGI IMG/M metagenome (GOLD analysis project Ga0163153, IMG submission 148629) | Freshwater microbial mat bacterial communities from Lake Vanda, McMurdo Dry Valleys, Antarctica - Oligotrophic Lake LV.19.MP6.IB-1 | ecosystem: Environmental > Aquatic > Freshwater > Lake... | reverse complement strand
CTCGACAACGGCCTCTCGTTCCTCGGCGCCAGTTTCGATGCCGGTGAGCGCATCGCCAAGGTCCGCATCACCAGCGGTTCGGTCGCTCTCGGCGCCGGCGTTGGCGAAGGCGGCAACGACGACGTCGTCGCAATGGACGATTTTTTCTACTCCGAACCCCAAGGCCTCGGCAACCTGTTCCTTGTCGATGCCACCAACCAACTCGTCCGTCTGAACGCCAACGACCCCGGCGCCCTCGGCGTGACGACGCCGATCACTGGCCTCCAAAACAGCGAAGAAATCCTCGGCATCGACTTCCGTCCATCCACCGGCGAACTCTTCGCGCTGGGAAACAGTAACCAGCTTTACACCATCAATACCTCGACCGGCGCGGCCACCACCGTTGGCGCGGCGCTCTCCACCAGCCTGGCGGGCGACGCCTTCGGCGTCGACTTCAACCCCACCGTCGATCGCCTCCGCGTCGTGACCAACTCGGAACAGAACCTCCGCATCAACCCGAACACCGGGGCGCTGGTGCTGGAAGACACGCCGCTGGCGCCGGACGGAAACATCGTCGCTGCCGCGTACTCGAACAACGGTCCCGCCTCCACATTGACGACCCTCTTCGGCCTCGATTCCACAACCGATTCCCTCGTCCGCATCGGCGGCGTCGACGGCACTCCCTCGCCCAACGGCGGCGAAGTCATCTCGATCGGCGCCCTCGGCGTCGATTTCTCGGACGCCGCCGGCTTCGATATCGCCGGCGGTTCTGCCGTCGCCTATGCGGCCTTGACCGTCGACGGCGCGGTCAAGCTCTACAGCATCGATCTCACCACCGGCGCGGCGACCGCCGTCAGCGACCTGCGCGTCACGGGACCAATCCGCGGCCTGGCCGTGGCGATTCCTCCGCGCGTCCAAATCACCGCCAGCACCCTGGTTGTCGAGGAAGACGCCGGCACGAAAGACGCCGTCCTCACGGTCACGCTCAGCGAAGCCGCCACACGTCAGTCACGGTCGACTTCGCCACGCAAGACGGCACGGCCATCGCCGGCACGGATTACGACGCCACGACCGGCACGCTCACGTTCCTCCCCGGCGTCACGTCGCAGCAAATCAACGTGCCGGTCCGTGGCGATGTCACCATCGACGGCGATCGCACGTTCAAAGTCGTGCTCAGCAATTTGAGCTCCAGCGCAGTCGCACAGGTCAGCGAAGGCAGCGTCACGATCGCCGACAATGACGATCCCGCACCCGTCGCCGTCGACGACGAGTACGACGCCACGGAAGACGAAGTATTAAGCATCGCCGCACCGGGCCTGCTGTCCAACGACACGAACGCCGTCTCGGTCATCGCGGCAGACGACACCAGCACGCTGGGCGCGACGATCACGTTCAACGCCGACGGCAGCTTCACCTACGACCCAACCGGCGTTGCGTTGATCCAAGCCCTCGCGGCCGGCGCCACCGAGGAAGACACGTTCGTCTACAACGTCACCGATCTGGAAGGCCACACCGCGAGCGCCACGGTCCGCATCACGCTCACCGGCGTCAACGACGCGCCCCTTGTTGGCGACGACGACTACTCAGGCATTCCAGTGCAGGTCGGCGATGAATTCGAAATCATCGGCATCGATCCGGCCAACATGCTGTTGAACGACAGCGACCTGGACGGTGGCACGGTGACCGTCGCTAGCGTGGCCGCGACCAGCCAATTCGGCGCGGCGGTCCAGATTCGCGTCGGCGATGGCTTCGTCGAATACAATCCGCGCGGCGCCGCGGCGATCGAGGCCCTGTCGAAAGACCAGGAACTGCTCGACACCTTCGAGTACACCGTCAGCGATGGCCAAGGCGGCATGACCACGGGGACGGTGATGCTGAAGGTCATCGGCCTCAACGACGACCCCGTGGCCGGCGACGACGCCTTCGCCACGCCCGCCAACGAAGTGTTGCAAATCACGTTCACGGAACTCACGAACAACGATACGGAAATCGACCAGCAAGACGTCCTGACGATCGCCTCCGCGGCAGCGACCAGCCTCGCAGGCGCCGTGATCACCCTCAACGGCGATGGCAGCATCTCCTACGATCCGACCGGCGTCGCGGCCTTCCAGGCGCTGTCGTTCGGCCAGACCGCGACCGACACCTTCACCTACACGATCAGCGACGGCCAAGGCGGCACCGATACGGCCACCGTGACGATCACCGTTTCCGCGACGAATCACGCCCCGGTCGGTGTCGACGACGTCGCCACTGCCACGGCAAACGTCCTACTCGAAGTGCCGGCCGCCGGCGTCCTGACCAACGACACCGATGCCGACGTCGGCGATACGCTCGCGGCCGTCGCGGCCACGATCACGAGCGTCCGTGGCGCGGCGGTGATGATCAACGCCGACGGCAGCTACTCCTACGACGGACGCGGCGCCGTCGAGTTAAGCGCACTCCCAGCCGGCGCCATCGTCGAGGACTCGTTCACCTACACGGTACGCGATCTGGCCGGCGCGCAAGCCACGGCCACCGTGCGCGTCACCGTCACCGGCGTTAACGATCCGCCCATTCCAGGCTTGGTAACGGTCGATGCCGGCGAGGACGCAATTCTGCCGGGCACGGCTGGCGCGCTGTTGGCGACCTCCAGCGACCCGGACACGGGCGACACCGTGACCGCCGTCCTCGTTGCGGCGCTCACCACGCCGATGGGCGCCACCATGAGCATCCTCGAGAACGGCAGCTACTTCTACGATCCCACCACTTCGCCCCAGATCCAGGCGTTGCAAGCCGGCGAAACGCTCGAAGACACCTTCGCGTTTTCGATCAAAGACGCCGCCGGACTCCTTGCGACCGCGACCATCACCTTCAACCTCCAAGGCGCGAACGACGCCCCCGTTGCCACCGACGACACGGCGGACGCCTTCGAAGACCAATTGCTCGCGGTCTCGCTCGTCAACAGCGTGTTGAACAACGACAACGACGCGGACACGACTGACACGCGCATCGCGGTGCAGGGCACGTTCACGTCGACGCGCGGCGCCACCGTGACCATGCACGAGGATGGCAGCTACGACTACGATCCAACGCTCGCCCTCACGCTCCGCACGTTGAAAGACGGCGAGACCATCGACGACACCTTCCAGTACACGATTCGCGACGCCGCCGGCGCGGAGGACGTGGGCACGGTCACCGTCACCGTGACGGGCCTCGCCGCCGACACCACCGCGCCGACCTTCACCACCTCGGCCCCGACCATCGTCGAAGGCAACGCTGGCCAGGTGGCCATGGAGTTCACCGTCACGCTGGATTTCGCCAGCCTGCAGACAATCACGATGAACTACGCCACGGCCGACGCCACGGCCACGGCCGGTGTCGACTACACCGCCGCCAACGGCACGCTCACATTCACCCCGGGCACGCTCACCCAGACCTTCACGGTCCAGATCATTGGCGACACTTTGGCCGAAGGTGACGAAACGTTCTCGATCAACATCACCGACGCCGTCAACACCACCAGCGCGACCGGTTCGTCTCTCGGCACGATCGACGACGACGACAATCAAGCGCCCACCGCCGTCGCCGATACCGGCGCTACGACGGAAGACGCGGTCCTCACCGTTACCAACCCGTTGTTGATCGCCAACGACACCGACCCGGACAATCACGTGCCGCTGACGGCCGTAGCCGCCACGGTCACGAGCACGCAAGGCGCCGCCGTCACCATCAATGCCGACGGCAGCTACTCCTACGATCCCACCGCCGCCGCCGCCTTGCAGGCCCTCGCCGCTGGCGCCACGATCGACGATACGTTCACCTACCAGGTGCGCGACAACCTCGGCGCAACCTCCTCGGGAACCGTGACGATCACCGTGACCGGCGTCAATGACGCTCCCACGGCCGGCGACGATACGTACGCCGCCAACGAAGACGCAGTCCTGACAGTCGACGCCCCCGGCATCCTGGCCAACGACGACGATCCCGATACGGCCGACACGCTCACGATCCTCGCCCCGACGACGTCCACCAGCGGCGCCGTGGTGACCGTCAATCAAGACGGCAGCTTCACTTACGACCCCCGCAACGTCGCCGCGCTGCAAGCCTTGGCCACCGGTGATACCGTCGAAGATGAATTCACCTACACCGTCGAAGACGGCCACGGCGGCACGGTCAACGCCACGGTCACGATCACCGTCACAGGCGTCAACGACGCCCCAGTCGCGGCCGCCGACGACGATGTCGTGGACGAAGACGTTCTGCTTACCGTCCCCGCCGCCACCGGCCTCTTGGCCAACGACACCGACGTCGACACAGGCACGACGCTCACCATCGAAGCCGCCACGCTGACCAGCACGCTCGGCGCCGCCGTCACCATCAACGCCGACGGCAGCTACACCTACGACCCGCGTTCCTCCACGACGCTAAGAACCCTCGGCATCGGCCAAACCGCGGACGACACCTTCACCTACAAACTCCTCGACGGCGACGGCGGCGAAGCCACCGGTACAGTCACGATCACCGTCACCGGCACCACGGTCGACGGCCTGCCGAAGATTACGATTGCGGACATCACCGCCGACGAAGGCGATTCCGGCGACACGATCGTCACGTTCACGGTCACGCTCGGCTTTGCCAGCTTGCAAGCAGTGGCCGTCAATTTTGCCACGGCCAATGCCAGCGCGACGGCTGGCGAGGATTACGTCGCCGCCAATGACACGGTCACTTTCGCGGTCGGCGCCACGACGCAGACCTTCCAAGTCATCGTTAACGGCGATGCGAAACACGAAAACGACGAAGCGTTCCTTGTCATCTTGAGCAACGCGGTCGCCGGTGACATCGATGATAATCAGGCGGTCGCCACCATCACCAACGACGATCCGATCCCGACGGTCTCGATCGCCCACGCAGCCGCCAACGAGGGCGACTCAGGCACGACCAACCTTACCTTCACGGTCTCCCTTTCGAATCCAAGTGAGAGCGAAGTCACGGTCAACTACAGCACCTCGAATGCCGCGGCCGAATCCGGTGTCGACTATGTCGCGAAATCCGGTACGGTCACGTTCGCCCCGGGCGAAAACAGCAAAACCATCGACATCGTCGTCAACGGCGATACGATCGTCGAGCCGAATGAACTTTTCCTGGTGTTGCTCGCTTCCCCGTCCGGCGCTACCCTGGGCAACGCCGTCGCCGAAGGCCAAATCACCAACGACGACGGCGCGACGATCTCCATCGGCGACGCCACCATCGTCGAAGGCAACGCCGGCGAAGTCGACCTGGTCTTCATCGTCACCCTGTCGCAAGCCCTCTCCGCCGACGCCACGGTCGATTTCGCCACCGTGGCCGGCACGGCCCTCGCCGGCACGGACTTCACCGCCCAAACCGGCACGGTCACGATTCTTGCCGGCCAGACGACCGCGCAAATCACCGTCAAGGTGCTCGGCGACTTGCTGGACGAACTCGACGAAAACCTCACCGTCACGCTCTCGAATCCCTCGACCGGCGTAACCATCCAAGACAATTCCGGCGCCGGTACGATCACCGACAACGACGAAGCGCCGACCATCTCCGTTGCTGACGTCATGGTTGTCGAAGGCAACACCGGCACGACGAACCTCTTGTTTACGTTCACGCTCTCGGCCGCCAGCGGCCAGACGGTCACCGTCAACTACGCTACCGCCAATGGCACGGCCACGTCCGGAACCGACTTCACAGCCGCCACCGGAACCGTCACCTTCGCCCCTGGCGAGACGTCCCAGACCGTCACAGTCCAAGTCACCGGTGATACGACGCCCGAGACCGACGAAACCCTGCTGTTGAACCTCACCGGAGCCGCCAACGCCACTACTCCGGACAACCAGGCGCAAGGCACGATCGATGACGACGACACCGTCACCCCCACGCTGTCCATCAACGACGTCTCCGTCAATGAAACCAATACCGGCACCGTCGAAATGACCTTCACGGTGACGTTGTCTGCCGCTCAGTCGCAAGACGTCACGGTCAACTTCGCCACCTCCAACGGCACGGCAATTGCGCCAGGCGACTACGCCACGCAAACCGGCACGCTGACATTCACCGCGGGACAAACGCAGCGAACGATCACCATCATCATCGCCAGCGACGTGCGCGATGAAGACGACGAAACGCTCACCGTCACGCTGTCCAGCCCGTCCACCGGCATCACGCTCGCCGACGCCACAGGCACGGGCACGATCAACGACGACGACGCGGCGCCGCTGGTTGCAATCGCTGATCCGCCTGCCGCGGCCACCGAAGGCAACAGCGGAACAGTCGATCTCGTATTCACGGTCACGCTGTCCGCCGCGAGCGACCGGACAATCACCGTGCCGTTCTCGCTCGCCGGCGTCAACGCCACGCTCGGCAGCGACTTCCAGGACCAAACCGGCACGCTCACCTTCGAGCCGGGCGTAACGTCGATGAACATCACCGTCAAAGTCATCGGCGATACCATCGACGAGCCGACCGAGACGTTCACCGTCAGTTTAGGTGCGCCGACCAACGCCTCGCTCACCGACGGCGTCGCCACAGGCACCATTAACGACGACGATCCCGCCGCCTCGGGCCCAACGCTTTCGATCGGCGACAAGAGCATCGTCGAAGGCAACACCGGCACGCAGAATCTCGTGTTCACCGTGACGCTCTCCCAAGCCAGCACCCAGCCAGTCACGGTCAATTTCGCTACCGCCAACGGCGCCGCCACGGCCGGAACCGACTACACAACCACGAACGGCACGCTGACCTTCGCAGCAGGCGAAACCACGAAAACCATCTCCGTCCCCATCGCCGGCGACACCGCCGTCGAGCCGCACGAGACGTTCACCGTCACCTTGTCGAACCCGTCAACCGGCGTTTCGCTCGACAAGAACGTCGCGATCGGCACGATCACCAACGACGACGGCGCGGTGAACATGTCGATCACCGACGCCACCGTCAACGAAGGCAACACCGGCACGACGACCGCCACCTTCACCGTCACCTTGTCGGCTGCCGCCGCACAGAACGTCACGGTTAACTTCGCCACCGCCGCCGGCACGGCCATCGCCGGAACGGACTTCGTCGCCAACACCGGCATGCTGACTTTCCAGCCGGGGGAAACCTCGAAGACCATCACCGTCACCATTAATGGCGATACGCTCGACGAAGCCAACGAGTCCTTCTCCGTCGTCCTGACGGGCGTCTCGTCCAACGCGACATTACAAGACGACACCGGCGCCGGCTCGATCACCGACGACGACGCTCCGCCGACCATCTCCATCGCCGATCAATTCGTCGCCGAAGGCAACACGGGGACCAAGACGCTCACTTTCACCGTCACGCTCTCCGCGGCCAGCGGATTGCCCGTCACGGTCAATTACGCCACCACCGGCGGCACAGCGACCTCCGGTACCGACTTCGTCGCCGCCAACGGCCAGGTCACCATCCCGGCGGGTCAGACGTCCATGACCTTCACCGTGACGATCAACGGCGATACGACCGTCGAATCAAACGAAACCTTCACCGTCACGCTCACGAATCCCACGAACGCCACCTTCGCCGACGCCACCGCCACCGGCACGATCACCGACGACGACAGCGCGGTGACAATCTCCATCGGCGACGCGACCGTCACGGAAGGCGATAGCGGAACCACGACCGTCAGCTTCACCGTGACGCTCTCCGGTCCCAGCGGCAACCCGGTTACCGTGAACTTCGCCACCGCCGACGGCACCGCCACGCAGCCCGGCGACTACACCTCGGCCACTGGCACATTGACCTTCGCCCCAGGCGAAACATCAAAGACGATTACCGTCACAATCGCCGGCGATTCGTTAGACGAAGCCAACGAGACGTTCACCGTCAATCTGACTTCCCCCAGCGGCGCCACGCTGGCAGACGGCACGGCCACCGGCACCATTACCGACAACGACACCGCCGGCACGGTGCAGTTCAGCAACCCGATCTTCACGGTCAACGAAAACGGCGGCTCGGTGACGATCACCGTCACTCGCACCGGCGGGACGGCCGCCAACGCGACGGTCAACTACACCACGTCGAACGGTAGCGCCAGCGCCGGTTCGGATTACACCACGGCCTCCGGTACGCTGACCTTCCTGGCCGGCGAAACGAGCAAAACGTTCACCATCCCCATTCTGAACGACGCCGCGCTGGAAGGTGTGGAGTCGATCAACCTGACGCTCTCGTCGCCAACGGGCGGCGTCACCCTCGGCGCGCAATCCACCGCCGCGGTCAACATTTCCGACGACGACGGTGACGCCAACCAGCGCTTCGTCAACAATCTCTACGAAGACCTGCTCGGCCGCGCTGCGGAATCGCAAGGTCTCGGCTTCTACGTCGACCTGATCCAAAGCGGCCGTTCCCGCGGCGACGTGTCTTTTATGATTCAGCACAGCCCGGAATACCGCAACAAACTGGTCAGCGACCTGTATCAGGAACTGCTCGGTCGCGCCGTCGACGCGGCGGGCTTGGATGTGCATACGCAGCTCCTCGCCCGCGGCAAATCGATCGACGACGTCCGCGCCTCGATCTTGGGATCGGACGAGTTCTTCACCCGTCGCGGCGGCGGCACCAACGAAGGTTTCGTCAACGCCCTCTACCAGGCGGTGCTGAACCGCACGGCGGACGCGACAGGCCGCGAGATCTACGTCGGCGTGCTGTCCAGCGGCGGCAGTCGATCCTTTGTCGCCAGCGAAGTGCTGAAAAGCATCGAAGCCGATCGCCGGCTCTCCGCCACGTACTACACCAAGTACCTGGGCCGCGCCGCCGACAACGCCGGCAACGAGTTCCAATCCAGCGCCCTCAACCGCGGCACCTACGAACCCCGCGTCCTCGCCGGCATCACAGCCAGCGACGAATACTTCGCCAAACTGTAGTGCTTGGGGGAAGTAGGTGAAGTAGTAAGTAGGTGAAGCAGATCGTAGGTGAAGCAGATCTCCTCTAAGATCTACTCCACCTACTTACTACTCCACCTACTCCACCTACTTACTACTCCACCTACTTCTATGGAACCCAGCGCCCGTATCGATTGCTCCATCACCCCCGGCTTCGCCGCCTGGATGGAGCAGTGCGGCGGCGTCGTGGCGGTCAGCACCTATCAGGCCGGCAAGGTCGGCATGTTCGGCTGGGACGGGCGGCAAGTCACCCTCATCATGCGCGAGTTCGACAAGCCGCTCGGCATGGCCTGCGAGTCGGGCCGCCTGGCCATAGCGACGCGACATCACATCTTGCGACTGGCCGACGCGCCATCGCTCGCGCCGCACTACTTGCCCGAGCAGCCGGGCCGTTACGACGCGCTGTATTTGCCGCGCGTCGCCTACTTCACCGGTGACGTCAACGCCCACGACCTGGCCTTTGGCGACGACGGACTCTGGCTCGTCAACACGCGCTTTTCTTGCTTAGCTCAGCTCAGCGAAGATCACAGCTTCGTCCCGCGCTGGCAACCGCCGTTCGTCACAACTTTGGTACCCGAAGATCGCTGCCACTTGAACGGACTCGCCATGCGCGATGGACGGCCCGCGTACGTCACGGCGCTCGGCATCGGCGACGAACCCGGCGGTTGGCGCGCGAGTAAGTCCGACGGCGGCATAATCATCGACGTCGCGAGTGGAGAAATCGCCGCGCGCGGTTTATCCATGCCGCACTCGCCGCGCTGGTATCGCGACACGCTCTGGGTGCTCAACAGCGGCGCCGGCGAACTCTGCCGCGTTGATCCTGCCACGGGCAAGCGCGAAGTCGTCTGCGCACTCGCTGGTTATGCCCGCGGCCTGGCCTTCGCTGGCGACTACGCCTTAGTCGGCCTCTGCCGCATCCGCGAAAAACACATCTTCGGCGGATTGCCGGTACAGAGTCGCTTTCCGGAACTGCGCTGCGCCATCGTGATCATCGATCTAAACACCGGCCAGGAAATCGGCGCTGTCGATTTCACCTCCGGCTGCCACGAGCTCTACGACGTCCTCTTCATCCCCGGCCCGCGCCGCCCCATGATCCTCAACCCCGAACGCGAAGCCGCGCGCCAAGCCTTCACCGCCCCAGAATTCGCCTACTGGCTCCGCCCGGAAAATTTCGCGTAGGCCGGGCCAAAGGCATGGGATAGAATTGCCTGGGGAAGCATATCGCCAAGCCGATTTGAAGAGCCTGACCATGTCCAAAGCAGAAGTCCTCGACCGCATCACAGTCGATCCCGCGATTTTCGGCGGCGAACCCATCATTCGCGGCCTGCGCATGTCGGTCGAACATGTGCTCGGCATGCTCGCCGCTGGCGATTCGCCGGAAAAGATTCTGGCGGAATACTCGTTCCTGGAGCGGGCCGACATCCAGGCCTGCATGGCCTACGCGCATCGTTCGGTATCCGGCGAGCAACCACAAGCGCAGTTGTAGCACGGTCTCCCGACCGTGCTACCGCCCCGACCGAAGGTCTCCCTTCCCGGCAACCGACGGAGGCATCCACATGCCCCAAGAAGTCCGCCTCGAACAACACCCCAGCATCCCGCTAGCCGTAGTCCGTCGCCGCGCCAGCCAACAGCAACTCCCCAAAATCGTCCCCGAAGCCTGTGGCGCCGTCTGGAATGTCGTGCGCTCCCAAAATATCCCCGGCGCCGGCCGGCACGTCGCCGTCTACCTCGACGACGCGATCAATCTCGAAGTCGGCGTCGAACTCGCATCCCCCTTCGCCGGCCACGGCGAAGTCATCAGCTCATCCACGCCATCCGGCCCCGTCGCCACGACAACGCACGTCGGACCCTACGGCCAATTGCACCTCGCGCACGAAGCCATCCAAAACTGGTGCAAACAAAACGCCCGCACCCCAGCCGGCCCAAACTGGGAAATCTACGGCCACTGGCAAGACGAATGGAACAGCGACCCATCCAAGATCGTCACAGACGTCTGTTACTTACTCACGCCGTAGGTCAGGCACCCTGGTCAAAGAAGAAAAACCAAGCCAAGGCAACCATTACCGCCACATCCCAAATGGTCGCCAGCAAATTGCCTGACAGAAGAAATCGCCGCCAGCTCATTCCGTCATTCAATTTTGATTCGACATTCAGACTTCGAACTTCGTCATTCCCCCGCCCCGCGGTGCTTCTCCATCACCACGGTATTCCCCGACGCGCTGTACTCCACGTGCGTCATGAAGCAACGCATCAACATGATCCCACGCCCACAATCGCGCTCGATGTATTCTTCCGCGGTGCAGTCCGGCACGTCGTCGGGCCGAAAGCCGGGCCCTTCGTCGGTGATCTGAATCCAGAACCGCGTGGGCGACAGCCGGCAATGCACGCGGACGTTCTTGTCCGCGTCGTGGCGATTGCCGTGCTTGATGGCGTTGACGATCGCCTCTTCCATCGCCAGCCGGACGCCGAAGATGTCCTGCTCGAACCAGGAGTGCCGCTCAAGCTGATCGAGAACTTCCTCCAGGACTAGCCGACCAGCGCCCGTTTCACTGGGAAACGACTGATCCGTCTGCCAAGTCCAGTCGGCGTCTGACATGGGCGTTAAATAGGCTGACTGGCGGTGTGCTAAGAAACCACTCTTGTGGCGAATGTCGAAGGACGAAATCCGAATGACGAATGAATGTCGAAGCCCGAATGTCGAATGAATGCCCGCGCGACTACCTATTCAAAGATTCGGTGGCCGACCAGCTTCCTTACACCAATCACCAACCCAACCTCTCCGACCCTCTCCGCGGTTCAAAACGGACCAGACCCCCTCCGTGTTCTCCGTGGTGAACCAGCACTAGAACGCGGCCAGCGCAGCGGCTTCGTCGTCTTTGATGTCCAGCAGCCGGTTCAGTTTCGTGATCGCGAAGACGTCGTAGATCTCCGGGCGGATATTGCTGAGCTTCAGCTTGCCGCTGTCGGCCTTGACCTTCTTATCCAGCGTAATCAGCTTGCCGAGCGCGGCACTGCTGAGGAAATCGACGTTGGTGAAATTGAGCAGAATCTTCTTGCGGTGGTCCTCTTCGACCAGCCGGAACAGCTCCGCCCCCAGCTCCTGGATGCTCGCTTCGTCCAGAATCTTGCGATCGGCGAACCGCACCACGGTCACGTCCCCGACCTCGGACACTTCCAAACGACGATTGGCGGCCATGCGACGGAACTCCCAAACGGGGAAAAACTCCCCAAAAAACGCCGAACGCCCCCAACAGCGAGGCGAGAAAATCGATGCAACTCGTGCAGGGTTATGATATTCGGTCGCCCCCAGGTGTCAAGCGGCGGGAGCGAGGTCGAATAGCCAAGCAACACACCCAATAAGCCCAGGGAAGGCTGTCCACAATCGCCATTCACAGGACGTCCAAGTACAGCCTTCCCTGGGTCCTCATGCCTTCAACCCCAACAACGAACGCCACTCGTGGAACATCAAGTCCTAACCGCCCGTGTATCCAATGCCCCAACGGGGCGACCGTCAGTAGCCAGGGGTGAGCGAAGCGAACCCCTGGAACGATCGCAAAACACCACCCCGTAGCCCCAACGGGGCGGCCGACGCCAGCAAGCGGCGCGCTTCCCACGCGAAACTGCGACATTCCTATTTCCCAAAGACTTGGTGCCAGATCATGAGCAGCATTGCGGCCACAACACAAACCGCCAGCATCGCGAACGGAATCAACATGACGCGCTCGGTGCTTCGTCGCTTGCCATACTCGATCATCGACACAACGGTCAGAGGAATCGCCGGTAGTCCAAACGATGTCGCGGCAAAGGCAACGATGATGATCGTGGGTCCGAAGTTATCGCCAGGGCCGCGTGCGCCGGAACCCATGGAAAAAAGCGCCCAGAGCCAAGTAAGCGCAACGCCGCCGAATGCCCAGCTCGCCGCACACACCAGAAAGAGCGTCCGCAACACCGCCTTGTCATAGCGCGGTTCACAGTATCGCCGGGCGACTATCAGCGCCACGCCCGGCGTCACCAACACGGTTGCGATTGGCCAGAGGAGAATGGACATAGCGCCCCAGCATATGTCGTTATTGATTCGATTGCTCCGCCCGTCGGTTAATCTAATGGCGTCGCAGCCAGCAAAACAAAACGCGGAACCGCAGCCATCGCCACAGTTCCGCGTTCCGAATTCCAACTACCCATGCACAGTTGTGGCACGGTCTTCGTTGTTGTGGCACGGAAACTGGTTGTGGCACGGAAACTGGTTGTGGCACGGTCTCCCGACCGTGCCACCGCCCCGACCGAAGGTCTCCCATCCAGCGCGACGCCACATCCGCCGTGGCACGGTCCGGAGACCGTGCCACAACAACCTATTGCCCTCAACGCCCTCCCCTACGCCCCCACCTCATACGGCGAACGCTGCGTCCGCGACAACATCGAATTCGCCTCGTCGTCGCCGACAAATTGCTCCTTCGCCGCGTCCCAAGTCAACTTGCGTTGCAGCCGCGCCGAGATATTTGCCAAATGGCAGGCGCTCACCGAGCGGTGCTGGCTCACCACGTCCGACATCGGCTTTGAGCGATCCGCCACGGCGTTGAAGAAATCCGCCATGTGATCGCCGACCTTGCGGCCGCGGTACACCTCGTCGGCCAAAACCTTCTGCACCTTGTCGCGCACGGCCTGGTCGTTGTCCTGATCCTCGATCGGCTTGCCCGTGATCCGGCCGCGGTTCACATACATCCGGCCTTCCTCCCCCTCGAACAACACCCCCTCGTCTCCCGTCTCCGTCGTCATGAACACTTCCACGTCGCCGGGATACAGATAGGTGCAACGCATCTGCTTCGGCGTGTTGTAGCCGCCAGGAATGTTCGGCATCTTGGTCGCCGTCGAGTCGATCGTCATCGGGCCGGACTCCGACACATCCATGCCCCATTGGGCGATGTCCATATGATGCGCCCCCCAGTCGGTCGCGATGCCGCCCGAGTACTCGTACCACCAGCGAAACTGGAAGTGACAACGCTGCTGACAGTAATCGGCCACCGGCGCCTGACCGAGCCACATGTCCCAATCGAGCCCGTCCGGCACCGGCTGCTTCTCGAACGGCCCGCCCTCATCCGTCGACAGCGGCAGCCCGACGGTCACTTTCTTGAGCTTGCCGAGTTGCCCGGCGCGAATCGTCGCCACGGCCCGCCCGAACAAATCCGTCTGGTTGCGCTGCTGCGTCCCCACCTGCAACACCCGCCCCGTCTCCTGCACGACTTTCACCAACTGCTGCCCCTCGGCGATCGTCAGCGTCAGCGGCTTCTCGCAATACACGTCCTTCCCCGCGCGCAGGGCCGCGATGCAAATCCGCGTATGCCAATGGTC
>Ga0163153_10005861_pt1 | contig 14225 bp, 11 predicted proteins | sample OliLakLV19MP6IB1_FD_148629 | JGI IMG/M metagenome (GOLD analysis project Ga0163153, IMG submission 148629) | Freshwater microbial mat bacterial communities from Lake Vanda, McMurdo Dry Valleys, Antarctica - Oligotrophic Lake LV.19.MP6.IB-1 | ecosystem: Environmental > Aquatic > Freshwater >... | reverse complement strand
ATCATGAACGCCCGAACATGGGCTTGGGTGGGATAACGCCAATTCAAAAAATGGCCATGGTGGCCTGATTTCTACTTTTGGAAATAGCTAAAAATGGGGGGATTACCGGTGGAGATCATTCGTTAGCATACCCCAATGTCGCTGCCTTGGCTGACGTTTACGGCAAGGAAAAAGTTTCCGTCATCCATTTCGATTCTCACTATGACGCGTGGTGGGGATATGACAGCCATCTGATCGATCACGGCTATCCGGTTTACCGCCTGATCAACGAGGGCCATGTACGGGCGGCCGATTACATACAGGTCGGACTTCGCGCTGCCGGCCCCGACAAATCCGGATTCAAATGGATGCGGGAACAGGGTATGCGTTATCACACCATGGCTGAAATTGAACGCCATGGTTGGCCTGCAGTGCTGGAACGCATCATTAAGGAGGCCAGCGAAGAAGGTCGCAAAATTCATATTTCCTTCGACATCGATGTGCTTGATCCAGCCTTCGCCGTTGCCACTGGCACACCGGTCCCTGGCGGCCTGACCATGCGCGAGGGCATTACCATCGTGCGCCGCTTGTGCGCGGAATCGAATGTAGTTGGCTTCGACCTGGTGGAACTGCACCCTTCACTTGATCCGACCTATGCCACCACATTAAACAGTGCTTACATCATCAAGGCCTGCCTGACCGGCCTGGCGATGAACAAAGAAGGTATCAAGGACCCGCATTACTTAAGCCCATTGGCATCGGAACACGCCGTCGATGATTACTACGGTGACCAGCAGCAGTATCTTGATGCTACCAAAGCTGAGGAAGAAAAAGCAGAAGCAGATAGCGCAGATGAGTAAGGCCTCTAAGCTCGTCAGCATTAAGATAACAGGAACTGGCAGAATAAAAGGGATGGCCGAATGTGGCACGTCAGCATTTCAACACAGCCGGGTGCCTCGAGGTAATTTGCGGGCAGCGTCGCTCTTGAAGAAAATGTCGAGCATCGACCGCTGCGACGGCAATGCATGTCAGAAAGAGCTTCTCCCTTTGAGTAGAACCTGCACGCTGCTGATATCGCTTTCACCGCCAATTGGGAACGCAAAGTCAAGATGCACCACCGTGCCGATGCCGGATCGATCATTACCAAAGCGAAAACCAAATCCGACATCCGAGAGCCAGCCAAGATTATCGCCTCCAACAGGGTTGTTACCCCAGGTTCGTCCAACATCCATGAATACTGCAGCACCCACGTGGATCAACCGAAATGGAAACCAATGGGTAAACAGGCGCTCTTCCACGGTCAGTAATGCCCGTGAATCCCCACCCTGATAGCGCAAGGGAAAGCCGCGCAGTCCATTGTCGCCGCCCAGCAGCAAGGGATCATCCAGATCCAGGTTGCTACCGATACTTCCGCTCATGGCGGCATGCAGCAACCACAGATCGGATTGCCGATGATGATAGATGGCTTCCATGCTCAGCAAACTGTTGGCCAACGAGCCCGACTCAAGCCGGGTATGGTAGTTTGCCGAAAGCAGCAAGCTCTTACTGGCCGAACTGCCCATCCCCGTAGACGCGCCCAAACCCAGCAGGAATGCGTTGTTGAGGGAACCCAGTGATTCACTGGCATAGCCCAAACGAACGTCGAAACGCGTACCAAGATAACGGTCTTCTGTTCGACCTATCTGGTTATGATTGCGTGTTTTTTCAAAACGATCTTCAAGCAATTCCCATTCAACGAAGGGATAAATAAATTTGCGGTCTGCAGGAATCACGGTGTAAGGCAATGTTTCATCAATACCCGAAGAAAAGCGGTGCTCATCGTATTGGATACCCATGGAATAACGATTTACCCAGCCGTCTTTCAGCCCCTTTGAGATTCCGGCGGAAACCCGGAATTGATCAATCTGGTGACGAAACTCGGCTTGAACGTCGCCCCGGTCATACAATGAATCGATTCGATCGTCCTGAATCAGCGAGATATCAAGTGCCCGGGGAGCCTCCAGGGCATAGAAAGGCCGTCCGTAGCTTGCTTCCACGCGCTGGCCATCGCTGTTATCTGAATACTCCATGGTGAGGGCATAGCGGGTGCTGCCCAATTCCCGATCATAGAACCTGATCTGATTCTCATCCCGATCCACCCCGGACTTGTGAAACAGTCCGAAGTAGATTCCGGTACCCAGAATATTGGCGTCGCGAATTCCAAAGGTGGTATTGTTTTCGCCCCCACTGCGCCCGAAAGACAGCCGTGGATCCAGCGTCCAAACATCCGTGGTATGCACCAACAAGTCGACCACACCATCGGTATAAGCAATCGGCTCGATGACGGCATTTTTGAGGTAATTGTTGCTTCGCAGAATGCGTTCTGACTCATCCAGCAAACGCTGCTCAAACACATCTCCTGTTTTGAACAGCAATTGCCTTTGGACAATTTTTGGCCGCGTGGTGATGTGCAGTTTGTTGGTCAACCGATACAGGTAGCGGTCTTCTCCCGGAATTTCCGGATTAAAGACATTCTCTGTGTCAAAGAATATTTCCCCAATTACTGCATGATGGCTTTCGAGGTAGTCGGACGAAGGTATTGCGGTGGCGTTTTTGGTTTCCTCATCATCAGCTACCAGGGGCTCACAGAAACTGGCCAATAGAACCAGCAACATGGCTCCGAGGTTCCGTACCCACCATTTGCATAAGGGCCTGGGTTTTACTTTTGGTCTATCGTTAAGGCTGCGTGTCACTTCAAATACCAACCACTTCCAATGTCAATTCGCGATCCTGAAACCATCTTTCAGAAACTGAATTCTGGACCTGCATAACCGAATTTATGGTTAATTGGCTGTTATTAAAGTGTTTTTCTGCTTAAAGACCCACGGCGCCTGGGGCCGTGAGTCGAAAACTTTTGAATGCTCAGAATTCTATGATGATGTTGCACTTCAATGGATGCCAACTGCAGTTAATCGTTAGAACCAGCCTCTCTCCACTGGCATCTGATTGATCGACCAACCCCTGGGCGGCAGATTTGACCCGCTCAAGCTGTGCCCTGGCTTCGGGCGGCAAAGATTCAACAGGAATAGCCTTCCCGGTTTGAACTATCGTTACGGGGATTCTGTCCTGAGGCACTGTGGCAACGCGCTTGGACGTCTCTTGCGCGACTGCTCCAGACACGGATATCAGAGCAAGCACCAGTCCGAATATTACAAACGTCAGTTTTCTCTTCACTTGCATATACTCCTTTCGTTGATGAGTACACTCAGCTTCTCATTTACTATCCTGTTTCGCTGCCAGCGAGCCTTCGACAATCCGCCGACCTTCAAAGAGTAGACTGAGTGTGGCGTTCAACCCCGGAAGGGTGACGTGATGATCTGTATCTGCAGAAAGTTGCCGCCTTGAATGACAGCCAGAATAGAGCAATGAGGCCCATATTATCGCGCTTTCCTTGTTGATCCGTCAAGCTGCTGCCGTGGTCGGATAAAAACCGGGTGGGAATGATGGGTCCAGAAAGACCTCCGTGGTTGCAGACTGGCAACGAATCAGCGAAGTGGGATATTCACCTTAGCCAATCCTCTGATACTGTTGAACCGTGAACAGTTACGAATCCAAACGCGATCGGCTTGCAGCGCAGATGAAATCCGCGACTGCAGGCGCCGTCGGTATTCAAAAGGACACGTCGAACCTGTTTCGCCAACGGACCGCTGCGACGCAGCAGAAAATCGACGTGCGCGATTTCACCCAGGTGCTGCGCACAGACCCTGCTCGCGGCTGGGTGGAAGTGGAGGGCATGACACCCTATTCGAGCCTGGTCGAGGCAACGCTGCAGCACGGCGTGATGCCCTGCGTGGTTCCGCAGCTCAAGTCGATCACCATAGGCGGCGCGGTTTCGGGGCTCGGCATCGAGTCGTCTTCGTTCCGCTACGGCCTGGTGCACGAAACCGTCCAGGAAATGGACGTTCTGCTGCCGGGCGGAGAAGTCGTGGTATGCACGCCCGAAAACGAGCACAGCGACCTTTTTCACGGACTTCCCAACTCGTACGGAACCCTTGGCTACGTCCTGAAACTGAAAGCCGGGACCATGCCAGTCAGGGGCTTCGTGCACCTGCGTCATCAGCACTGCCAGACGCCCTCGGCGTTCTTTGCCGCTCTTGAGCGCAGTTGCGGTTCCGATGCCGACTTCGTGGACGGCGTGATCTTCGGTCCGGACGAATTTTACGTGACCCAGGGGCGGCACGCGCAGAGCGCACCGGCAACCAGCGACTATCGCTACCGCAACATCTACTACCAGTCCATACGGGAAAAGCAAGAGGACTTTCTGACGATCCGCGATTACATCTGGCGCTGGGATTCCGACTGGTTCTGGTGCTCGAAAAACCTCGGTATGCAAAACCCCCTGTTGCGGCGCCTGGCCGGCCCGCGGCGACTGAATTCAGCGACCTACACGAAGATCATGCGCTGGAACAGCAAATACGGCCTGACCGCCGGACTGGACAAAATCCGTGGGCTGCACAGCGAGTCGGTCATCCAGGACATTTGCATCCCGCTCGCGCGGGCGGAGGAGTTTTTCCGCTTCCTGATGGACTCCGTCGGCATCCTGCCGATCTGGATTTGTCCGGCCCGCCACCGCGACCGGTCGGCGCCGACGCCGCTGTTCCCGATGAACGAGGATGTGCTCTATCTCGATTTCGGCTTCTGGGACGTGATCAAAAGCCGTGAGCCGCACGAACTTGGCCACTTCAACCGGCTGATCGAGCAGAAAACGCAGGAGCTGGGCGGTGCGAAGTCGCTTTACTCCGAGTCTTTCTACCAGCGCGACAGGTTCTGGTCGATTTACAACGAGGCGCACTATCGGCAGCTGAAGAAGAAGTACGACCCTCAGGGCCAGCTCAAAGACCTGTACGAGAAATGCGTGCTCGGCGCCTGACGCCGACCGCCTGCTTCTCCCTCTCTCGCCTCAGCGCGGCGCGTCGTAGCCGCCGGCCACGCCGCCCTTCGACAGCACGAGCTGCCAAAGCTGGATCGAGCGCGAGGCAAAGGCCCCGCTACAGGCCAGCAGGTAGTAGCGCCACATGCGGCGGAAGCGCTCGTCATAGCGATCGGCGGGGAGCTTCTCCCAGCCCGCTTCGCAGTTGGTGTGCCAGGCCAGCAGGGTTTTCGCGTAGGACGCACCGAAGTTGTGCCAGTCCTCCAGCACGAAAACCCCTTCGGCGGCCGTGGTGAGTTCGACCGCAGAGGGCAGGATGGAGTTGGGAAAGATGTACTTGGTGATCCACCGATCCGTGACCTTGCCGGTCACTTCCGAGCCGATGCAGTGCAGCAGCATCAGGCCATCGTCCTTCAGGTAGCGTGACATCTGTTGCAGACAGGCACGGTAATTCCTGGTGCCGACGTGCTCCATCATCCCGATCGTTGCGATGCGGTCGAAACCGGTTTCCGTGATGTCCCGGTAGTCCTTCATTTCGATGGTAACCGGCAGGCCGGCACAGAACGCCTGGCCGAAGGCCAATTGTCGTTTGGACAGGGTTACGCCGTATACCTCGACGCCGCAGTGCTCCGCCGCATAGCGTGCGAAACCGCCGAAACCGCAGCCGGCGTCCAGCACGCGCATGCCGGGCTCAAGCTGCAGCTTGCGACAACTGAGATCGAGCTTGTTGCGTTGCGCCTGGTCGAGAGAGTCCGCGTCTTTCCAGTAAGCGGAGGTGTACTGCATGTAGGGGTCCAGCATGATCTGGTAGAGATCGTTGCCCAGGTCATAGTGCTGCCGCGCGACCTTTCGGGAGCGCCGCCGGGTCTGCATATTGAGAAGTTTTTCGAGGACGTACGGCACGAGCAACGAGGCCGGCCGCACCTTTTTCTGGAGTCTGGCCCCGGTCACGCGCTCGAACAGGCCCGCCAGGTCTTCGCAGTCCCACCAGCCGTCCATGTAGGATTCTCCAAACCCGAGCGACCCGTGGGACAATACGCGGCCGTAGAAATCCGGGTTGTGCACCTTGATATCCCACGGATTCGCCCCGTTCGGCTGAATACCCGCCTCCGCCAACAAGCCTCGTATACTGCGTTCTGCGCTCTTCATTACTCCTAAGATAATGTAAGTTGCAAGAAAGATTCAATAGATTCAGAAGCGCATAGTGATGACCATCAAGTACGCATGCGGTGTCATCAGGGAGGCACGGGTGGACTGAGGTCATAGACCGATTCCGGATCAAAGTGGCCAGACCACCAGCAGCATCGGCACACCAATGGCCACGATGAGAATCTCTGTGGGCAGGCCCAGCTTCCAGTAATCGCTGAAGCGAAAGCCGCCGGGCCCCAGTATGAGGGTGTTGTTCTGATGACCAATCGGGGTGAGAAAGGCGCAGGATGCGCCCACAGCAACGGCCATCAGGAAGGTGTCGACGTTAACGCCCAAATGCTGTGCGGTGCTGATTGCAATGGGGCACATAACGGCGGCCGTCGCCGCATTATTCATGAAATCCGACAGTGTCATGGTAACTACCAGGATCAGAGCCAACGCAATGATGGGCCGGCCCTGCGCAACATCATCGAGCAGGGTCCTTGCCAGCAGATCGGCCGTGCCGGTGGTTTCCATCGCGACCGCAACAGGAATCAGGGCACCCAACAGCACAATAACCGGCCAGTCAATGGCGTCGTAAAGCCGCCGCAGGGGAATAACCCCAAACAGCATGAATAGCAGCACACCGGTTGCAAAGGCGATGACGGCAGGCATCAGGCCAAATGCGGCCGCACCAATGGCCAGCGCCATGATGCCCACGGCGGCGGTTGCTTTGCGCTGGTTGGGTATACTCAAATCACGCGCTGCCAAAGGCAGGCATCCAGACGCCGAGGCAAATCCCAACAGGGAACCAGGTGCGCCTTGCATCAATAACACATCGCCCGGTTTGAACAGGGCTGTGCGCAATCGTTTGATGGAACGCTGTCCCTGACGCGAAATCGCCAGCAGGTTGAGGTTGTAACGCGTGCGCAGTTGAACATCGGTTGCAGAGCGTCCGATCAGCAATGAGTTGGGCTTGATCACCAGTTCGCGCAGCACAACTTCTTTGTCTGCCGGGGCTTTGTCTGCCGGGGCTTTGTCTTTCGGGGCTTTGTCTGCCGCGGCTTTGTCTTCCGGCTCCTGCTCCTTCGCTGAGGCCATTTTACTTGCGGGGCTGGTTGAGTCGTCGCCTGTTTCGTCCTTTTCGGCGGCCTGCTCCGCTTCCTTCGTTTGCTGCTGTTCCTCAAGCACCAGGCCAAGCGAGGACAGGGAAGAAATCAGGGTTTCCGGGTCTGCCTCGATAATGAGAATGTCGCCAATTCGAAGCACCCGCAATGTGTTCGGCGCGGTTATGCGAAAACCGTTTCTGACCATGCCAATAATCTGCGCATCGGATTTTGCCAGCTCATCATCAATTTCCCGCAGGGTCTTTCCCTCAGTCCTGGAGCCTGCAACGATCCGTGCTTCGGTGAGATATGCTCCCGTTTCAAAACTGTCAACGCCCTTCTGTTCCCGCGCCGGAACGATTTTCCAGCCAAGCAGGGCCACGAACACGATTCCGCCACCGGCAATCGCCAGCCCCACCGGAGTGAAATCGAACATGCTGAAGCTGCCCATTCCGGCTGCCTCACGAAAGCCAGAAACAATCAGATTGGGGGGTGTGCCGATAAGTGTAGTCATGCCGCCCAGGATGGTTCCAAAAGAAAGCGGCATCAGCACTTTTCCGGGTGGCAGATTGAGGCGCCTGGAAATCTGAATGGCTACCGGCATCAGTAAAGCCATGGCACCGACGTTGTTCATGAAAGCGGAGAGCACTGCCCCAAGGCCCATGATTGATGCGATGGTAAGCATGGGGCCAGCCTTGGTGGGTAGTACGCGGCGGGTGAGCACGTCCACAACACCGGTGTCCTGTAAACCCGAACTCAGGATCAAGACGCAGCCAACGGTGATCACCGCTGGGTGTCCAAACCCGCTGAAGGCACTTGCCGCGGGTACCAGGCCGGCAAATACACAGGCCAGCAGGCCAGCCATAGCCACCAGGTCATGCCGCCAGCGCCCCCACAGGAATACGGCGATGGTGGCTCCAAGGATAGACAGAATCTGGATTTGTTCCGTGGTCATAGGCTTGATTGTAGAGGGTTCAGAGCACGAATAATTGGGGACAAATAATTTGGGTCAGCTCACTCTGACCTAAATTATCTTGCACCAGGAGACAGTCAGTCCGAACCCGGCAGATCAATTTTTACCAGTCCGTCCAGGGCCATTAGTTCTGCCGGGTCGCGCCCATAAACGTCGCGGTAAAACTTCGCCTTCCCGGACGAATCGAGCGCGGCTGTGAGATACAGTATCAATACAGGCGTTGGCTTGGACAGCACTACCCGCTGGGTACGGCCACTGTCCAGCACTGCCTGCATTTGCATCGGCGTGAAATCACTAAAATCCTGCAGCACCAGCTCAGCCAGTTCAAAGGCATTTTCCACCCGAATGCAGCCGGAACTGAACGCGCGCTCAGGAAGGTTAAAAGGCGCCTGGTTGGGTGTGTCGTGCATGAACACAAAATGCGCATTAGGAAATATGAATTTCATTCTGCCGAGGGCATTTTTTGGCCCCGGATCCTGCCGCAAGGTGTAGGGAATGCTGTTACCAAACGAGTTCCAGTCAATATCATCCGGGTTAAGTCTGCGCCCCGATGCATCGAGCACGGCAATGTTCTTGGCAGCCAGGTAGCCCGGATCCTTTTTGATAGCGGGCAGCGTGTCATTGCGCAGAATGGTAGGTGGAATGGTCCAGGTGGGGTTGAATTCGATATAGGTGATATCACCGCGAAAAATAGGGGTTTTCCGGTAGGGCTGACCGACCATGATGCGGGTTGTCCACACCACTTTTTGATTGCGCACGTAGGACAGCCGGAATCCGGCAATGTTTACCGCAATGAATTCGTCATTGACCTCCTGAGATACCCAGCGCAAACGTTCCAGCGACAGGCGCAACTGGTTGATGCGAGTTAACACCGGCACGTTCATTGCTGCGATGGTTTTCTTACCAGCCACGCCATCGCTGTCCAAACCATAAAGCACCTGGAAACTCCGCACAGCCTGTTCAAGCTGGCTATCGAAGAATTCTGTGTCGGTAATTTCCGGCGTGAACAATTCACCTTCTATCAGCAACCGTTGGCGCAGTAAGGCAACCCTCCCGCCCCGGTCACCTTGATGCAAAGTAGGCCCGGCTGGGACATTTGGCCAACCCCCCTGCTCCTGCAGTTGCCGGTAGCGCCGCAGTTGTACTCGGAGGATTTCGTAATAATCGTAAGTCGGTGCAATCGATTCGATGAATGCAGCAAGATTTTCGAAGATGACCGCATGCCGCACCGCTTCGACCGACGGATAGCTTTTCAATGCTTCGCGCCTGAAATTGATATTCGGATCCAGGTCCTGCGCCTTCACCTTGCCCAGGCTGCGGTGATGGCCATAGAGCATCAGGCTATCGGTAAGCAGTACATCCAGTGCTGCCCGGTTTGCCGGGCTGGGTGCGATTCGGGTCTGCTGCACAAGCACGTCAATTGCCCGCAAATGGTAGTCCCGTGGTTGCAGGCCGTGGCTGCTTGAGTCAAGCAACAATGTGCGCAACTCATCCAGCCGTTCGATGCTGGTCCACAGTGGTGCGTAGGCGTTTGCAGCATAAACTTCGCGCAGCAGGTCCTGCAGGTAAATGGTATCGCCCGCGACTTCAGCATCGCTGATATTGAGCAACTGCTCGATTTGTAGCTGAACAGCCGATATTTCGGAGTCCAGTTCCGGTGCGGCCCATGCCGTGCTGCATTGGACGAGGAGCCCAATGATGATCAGCATTCGCTTGTTTGGAGACACTACCCTGATGGTTGTGCCATGGTTTCTGGCGCAGCCGGAATCACCAGTAACGTGGCCTGCCGGTATCGATATGAACAAAATCTGAAGTGGCGTAATAACCCACGCCACCGAGTTTCAATTCCCGCGCCGTGTCCCTGAGTTTTGCCGTTTCCAAGCCGCGCAAGCGCACATCAATCGCCTTGCCAAGAACATGCTGGCTACTTTTGGCCACCCCCGTTGAGGTTTCACGCAGCAATTCGTTGGTCTGGCTGGAGCGATAAGCAGAAATCACCTCGAACACATCATCATTATCGGTGCGTTGTTGAACCTGCCACAAAATGTCCAGCAATTGCGGGTCTACTTCCTGTTGCTCCAGATCGCGCCAATCTGCCAGGAAAACCTTGAGATCTTCCAGTGCAAAAGGGTTGTACTCGCCATTGAGATAGTACGTTACATCGATGGATTGACCGGTGTGGGTATGGAAGAATTTCAGGCTGCGGGCTTCGGATATATTGCCCGAACCCACTGAAAAGCAGAGCAACCCTGATAGCAGCAAAGTGAATTGGAAGATGCGCAGCATGTCAAAATCTCCCTGATGGTTGGCAGTGAAATGATATTCGGGCAGATTCTACATCATTCAAGGTCGCGGCAACGCAGGAGGGAAATGAGCATCTGCTATCATGCGGAAAGAAGTCCCAGTTACCCAAGACTGCCCAGGGCGGCGCCGTCGATTTTGGCTGCGCCGATGTTCGCTGTCCCGACACTCAGCTTGAAAGGAGTCACCGACGCATGCACTACCTAACGTCACTGGCACTTCTAGCTACTACTCTCGTGCTCACAGCAGGCTGCTTCAACGCTAGCGCCGAAGTACTGCAAACTCCGCACGCCCAATTGGGCCCACGTCCCTTCTACCTGTTGGACAAACTGTCGCCGGGAGATTTGAAAGACAAGCTCTCGGCCTGTGCGGGCAGCCGGACTGTCTACACCGCATCTGATTTTTCAATTGGTCATCGTGGTGCCGCGTTGTTGTTTCCCGAGCATACCAAGGAGGGTTATCTGGCGGGCGCTCGCATGGGTGCCGGCATTCTGGAATGCGACGTGACTTTTACCAGCGATGGCAATCTGGTCTGTCGTCACGCGCAATGCGATCTTCACACCACCACCAACATCCTGGAAACGCCGCTGGCCGCCAAGTGTACGGTCCCGCCCAAGGTCAGTCGCGCCGGCAGGCTGAAGAACGGACCTGAAGTCAAATGCTGCAGCAGCGACCTTACACTTGCGGAGTTCAAATCGTTGAGGGGCAAAATGGATGCCGCCAACGTCAATGCCAGAACAATTGCCGAGTATATGGATGCCACTTCACGCTATCGCACCGACCTGTATGCCGCCGAAGGCACAGTGATGACCGTTCAGGAAGCCGCCGAGCTATTCGAGGATCTGGGTCGTAAGCATACGCCAGAACTCAAGGAAGGTGATCCGGCTGCAGCCGTCTCCGTCGAGGACGTGTTCGGTAGCCAGGCCAACTACGCTCAGGCGCTGGTCAACGTCATGGCAACGGTCGGCGTCGAACCGGAAAACACCTGGCTTCAGTCATTCAACTTCACCGACGTGATCTATTGGGTGGACAACACGGATTATGGTGTTCAGGCGGTCTTCCTGGATGGGCGCGATCCTGCCGCCGTTGCGGCCGCACCGCCGCCCACCACCGAATTCAGTGCTCTCAAAGATGCCGGCGTCAACATCATCGCCCCGCCCATACCTATGCTTCTGACTAGGGTTGGCGACAAAATCATTCCTTCGATTTATGCGGAACGGGCGAAAGCGGCCGGCCTGGATATCATCAGTTGGACAACCGAACGGTCCGGCCCAATCGTGGCAGGCGGGCCGCTGGATGGCAGCTTCTATTACCAGTCCACCTTGGACGCGATTAAAGACGACGGTGATATTCTGCGCATCATTGACATTCTGGCTCAGGATGTAGGCATTGTCGGCTTGTTTTCCGACTGGCCGGCGACTACGACGTTTTATGCCAACTGCATGGATCTCTAGTCTGCCCGCGCCTGTGCGGCAGGCGCGGACTCAGTAGCTATTTTTTGGCCTGTGGGTCGTTTCAGGCAATGTCTATGTAGTCAAAGCTGCACAAGTCCGATTATGATGACCGATCTCTCGCACACTCAATCTGGGAAAAAGTGCATGTCTTTTGAAATAGCTGTTGGCAGCAACATTCGGAAATCGCCGTACTTCGAGGCCACGGTTGCGGACGGCGTCAAGTCGTTTTCCGTCTACAACCATATGTTCGCACCCGCTCACTTCGGTGATCCGGAGGCCCAGTACCGGGCGCTGCTGGAAAGGGTGATCATGTGGGACGTTGCCTGCGAGCGACAGGTGGAATTGGCCGGGCCGGACGCGGAGCAATTGATGCGCTACCTGACCCCACGCGATATCACCGGGATGGCGATTGGGCAGGGCAAGTACGTCCCCATTTGCAACTATGCTGGTGACCTCATCAACGACCCGGTAGTGCAAAAGCTGGCCGATGATTGTTTCTGGCTATCGATTGCCGACAGCGATCTGTTGCTGTGGGCCGGCGCGATTGCCGCAGAACGCGGTCTGAATGTACGCGTATCGGAGCCCGATGCTTCGCCACTCGGGGTGCAGGGGCCGCGGGCCAACGACGTCGTCGCCGACTTGTTCGGTGACTGGGTGCGCGAGCTGAAGTACTTCTGGTTCCGGCAGACCGAGCTCGACGGAATCCCGATACTGCTGGCTCGCTCGGGCTGGTCCAAGCAAGGTGGCTTTGAGCTCTACTTGCGCGACGCCAGTCGCGGCACCGAGTTGTACAACCGGGTGAAGCAAGCCGGTGCACCGTATGGCATCGTGCCGGGCGCGCCGAGTGACATGGAACGCATCGAAAGCGGTTTGCTCTCGTATGGAGCCGATGCCCGTTACGGAGTCAATCCGTTCGAAGTTAACCTGGGCGCTTTTATGGACCTCGACCGCGACGACGACTTCGTCGGCAAGGCGGCGCTGCAACGTATCGTGGCAGAGGGTATCCGGCGGCGCCGGGTTGGCTTCGTCATCGGTGGTGAACGGATCAGCGGGACTAGCGAGTGGCACGGTGTAAAGCTCGGCGACGACGTCGTTGGTACGGTGACGGAAGCCACATTTTCGCCGCGACTTGGGCAGAATATCGCCGTGGGTATGCTGGCGGCCGGCATTGCCGATGACGCACAGCAGCTCAAGACGGATTTCGGCGATGGACCGCGTTCGGCTGCGGTCCGCAGTCTGCCATTCTGCTGATAGTCTGGTGTGATCGAGGAAAATTGACCTGAGGGCATCGGCAATGGGAAAACTTGCATTCATAGCGGAGTCGACAGTCCGAAGTATCGTGACCCGCGAACTGGCTTTTGATGCGGTTCGCGATGCGTTCGAGTCGGTTGCGATGAATCGATCGGAAGTATTCGATGTGGTTATCGGTAGCGGCCTTCGTGACAATGAAATATTCGGCGTCAAGTCGGGCACTGATATCAAGAACCGGATGGTCGGTCTCAAAGTTGGCACATACTGGGGCGGCAATGCGGAAAAAGGCCTGCCCGCGCACGGATCGACGATACTGCTACTTGATCCAGATACCGGCGTTCCGCAAGTCCTGGTCAGCGCGTCCTATCTGAACGGATACAGGACGGCCGCCGCGGATGCGGTGGCAGTGTCCTTCCTGGCTCGTTCTGACGCAGCCGTGTTGGGTGTTATCGGCGCAGGGCATCAGGCTGAGCATGAAATACGCGCTGTAGCGGAAGTCCGGAACCTTTCCCTGATCAAGGTTTTTACGCGATCCGAGACTCGTGCATCCTGGCTGGCCGATCGGCTTGCGGATATTGCTATCGAGATCCAGTTCACCGGGGCCGAAGCGGCGGTGCGCGGGTCGGATATTGTTGTCACCGCCACGCCGTCGAAGCAGCCACTGGTCCGGGACGAATGGGTTAGTGAAGGAACCCATATCTCGGCAATGGGCGCGGACACCCAGGGCAAACACGAACTGGATACCGCCATTATGAAACGCGCGAGCCTGTTCGCCGAATACCCGCAACAGTCGATCAGGATCGGCGAGTTTCAGCACGCGTATGGAGAAGGTCTAATCGACTCGGCAGCGTCCGTTTGCGCCCTGGGACTCGTCACGCTTGGACATTCACCCGGAAGAACCAGCGACGCGGAGCTGACCGTCTTCGACAGTTCCGGTATCGCTATTCAAGACCTGGCCATGGCGGCTGCGGTGTATGAAGCGGCCACACAAAAGGGTCTTGTTCAGTTCATCGAGCTGTGAAAGAAGCCTCACTTGTCGCTGGGGAATATTATCCAGTCGCCAGTCCGGACACCTTGGCAACGCCAGCGATGCTGCTGTTCCAGGACCTGGTGGACCATAATAT
>Ga0163153_10005860_pt1 | contig 14226 bp, 9 predicted proteins | sample OliLakLV19MP6IB1_FD_148629 | JGI IMG/M metagenome (GOLD analysis project Ga0163153, IMG submission 148629) | Freshwater microbial mat bacterial communities from Lake Vanda, McMurdo Dry Valleys, Antarctica - Oligotrophic Lake LV.19.MP6.IB-1 | ecosystem: Environmental > Aquatic > Freshwater > Lake... | reverse complement strand
GAGCGGGACCCCGTCAGCGGCATAGCGCATGGCCGCGTCGTAGATGAACGACTCCTCGCCCGACGGCAGGTGGACCGTGTACGGGCCCTCCCGACCCTCCACCAGGCGGTTGCGCAGGCGGATGTTCGCGAACGTGCCGCGCATCATCACCTCGTGGTGGCCACGTCGGGCGCCATACGAGTTGAATTCGAGCGGGGACACGCCGCGCGCCTGGAGCCACTGGCCGGCCGGTGACGACGGGGAGATGGAGCCGGCCGGCGAGATGTGGTCGGTCGTGACCGAGTCGCCCAGCATGGCCAGCGCACGCGCATCGACGATGTCCTCGACCGGCGCCGCGTCGAACGACAGCCCGTCGAAGAATGGCGGCTTGGCCACGTAGGTCGACGCGGCGTCCCACGCATATCGATCGCCAAGGGGGACAGGCAGGGCCCGCCAGCGCTCGTCGCCTTCGAACACGACCGCATAGGTGCGCCGGAACAGCTCAGGATCGATGGCCGTGCCGATGACCGAGCGGATCTCGTCGGGCGACGGCCAGATGTCGTGGAGGAAGACCGGCACGCCTTCGTCATCCACGCCCAGCGGCTCGGTCGTCAGGTCGATGTCGACCCGACCGGCCAGGGCGAAGGCGACGACCAGCGGCGGCGACGCGAGGTAGCTCGCGCGCGCCAGCGGGTGGATGCGGCCCTCGAAATTGCGGTTTCCGGACAGGACGGCCGCGACGACGAGGTCGTTCGCCTCGACCGCCGCCGCGACGGGCGCATCCAGCGGCCCGGAATTGCCGATGCACGTCGTGCAGCCGTAGCCGACCAGCGCGAAGCCGAGGGCCGCGAGCGGGTCCATCAGCCCGGCCGCTTCCAGGTAGCCGGTCACGGCCTTGGAGCCCGGGGCGAGGGAGGTCTTGACCGTCGGCCCCACGCGCAGACCGCGGGCCACGGCATTCCGGGCCAGCAGCCCGGCTCCGACCATGACCGTAGGGTTCGAGGTATTCGTGCACGACGTGATCGCGGCGATCGCGACCGAGCCGGTCTGGATCGTGGCGCGCTCGCCATCGACCTCGATCGACACCGGGCGATAGGCGCGCCGGTCCAACGGAGCGGCGTCGGCCACGATCGGTTCCGCGGGGGGCGCGAGGTGGTCGTCGCGCGGCCCGTCGTCGGCCGCCGCAGAACCGTTCGTGGCATCGAGAGCGGTGAACGCCGGCGGATCGGAGGCCGGGAACGAGTCGTCTGACGCGGTGTCGATCTCGCCCTGGACCTGGACGACGTCCTCCAGGCCGTTCGGGAAGTTCGTCCGGAAGTTGTCGCGCAGGTGCTCCAGCGGGACGCGGTCCTGCGGCCGTCGCGGGCCGGCAACGGAGGGCTCGACGGTCGTGAGGTCGAGGGTCAGGGCCTCATCGAAGTCCGGCCCGTCGCCGGGCTCACGCCACAGACCCTGCTCCTTGGCGTAGCGCTCGACCAGCGCGACGCGCTCCGGGGTGCGACCGGTCAGGCGCAGGTAGGCGAGCGTCTCGTCGTCGATCGGGAAGAGCGTCGTGGTCGCCCCGAACTCGGGGCTCATGTTGCTGATCGTCGCCCGGTCGGGGAGGGACAGCGAGGCCAGGCCGTCACCGGCGAACTCCACGAACGCGCCCACGACGCCGTGTGCGCGCAGCATCTCGGTCACGACCAGGACCAGATCGGTCGCGGTCGAGCCGCCGGGCAGCTCGCCCGCGAGCCGGACCCCCACGACGTGGGGCATCGGCTGGTAGAGCGGCTGGCCCAGGAGCACAGCCTCGGCCTCGATGCCGCCGACGCCGTAGCCCAGCACACCCAGGCCGTTGACCATGGTCGTGTGCGAGTCGGTGCCGACCAGCGTGTCCGGGAAGGCGACCCCGTCGCGATCGTCGACGACCGTGGCCAGGAACTCCAGGTTGACCTGGTGGACGATGCCCGTGCCCGGCGGCACGACGCGGAAGTCACGGAACGCCGTCTGCGCCCAGCGCAGCAGCTGGTAGCGCTCACCGTTGCGCTCGTACTCGCGCTCGACGTTGAAGGCGAACGCAGACGGCGTCCCGAAGCGGTCGATCTGCACGGAGTGGTCGATGACGAGATCCGCAGGTACGAGCGGGTTCACCCGGGACGGGTCGCCACCGAGCGCCGCCATCGCGTCGCGCATGACCGACAGGTCCACGATCGCGGGCACCCCCGTGAAGTCCTGGAGGACCACGCGCGAGGGCATGAACGGGATCTCCGCCTCGGCCGGGACGCCGGGTCGCCACGCGGCGAGGGTCTCCACGTCGGCCGGCGCGACCGCGCCGCCACCGGCATGCCGGAGCACGTTCTCCAGCAGGATGCGGACCGTGACCGGCAACGCCGTCGACCCCGTCGCGCCACCCAGGGCATCCAGTCGATAGATGTCGGGCAGGCCCGGGCCCAGCGCGGCGCGGGCGCTGAACGGGTCGTGGCTGGCTCGATTCGATGACAACGCGTCGGTCTCCGCTGGCTCGCTACACTCGATGGGTGGAAGCGTACCGCGACCGACCGGCCCACGGGGGCGTTGCCCGATGAAGGCCTGGGGCTCGCTCCCGGGTGACGATCCGTCGCGTGACCGTTCCGAGACCGAGGCCGCTATCGACGCTTCCGGCATCGACCTGGATCCCGTGCCGCCCGGTCACCACCGGCACGCTGACGAGGTCCACGCCGACGGCCACAGCCACCCACACCAGCACTCCGGACCCGGTGAGCGCCCGATCACCGGCATCGTCGGTGGCGGCGCCGTGGGCACCGCCCTTGGCGTCGCCCTGACCCGGGCCGGCTGGCCGGTCCACGCGGTGGCCAGCCGCGACCCGGTCCGCCGCCAGCGGTTCGCCGCACTGGTCGACGGCGCCCGTGGCTTCGCCGAGCCCCAGGCCCTCATCGAGGAGGTCGAGCTCATCATCCTGGCCGTGCCCGACGACGCCCTGGCCCCGCTGGCCCGGAGCGTCAGGGTGTACAGCGGGCAGGCCATGATCCACACCAGCGGCGCCCTCGGCGCTGAGGTCCTGGCACCGGCCATGGCCGCCGGCACGCAGGCCGGGGCGTTCCATCCGCTGGTCGCCTTCGCCGACACGGAACGGGCGATCGCCGCGCTGCGCGGCGCGACCATCGCCATCGAGGGTGACGACCAGTTGGCAGCGCTGCTGGCCGACATGGCGGACGCCCTGGGCGCCACCGCCGTCCGCCTGGTCGAGGGCTCCAAGGCCGCCTACCACGCGGCGGCCGTGCTGGCCGCCGGCGGGTTCATCGCCCTGCTCGATGCCATCGCCGAGCTCGGCGCCGTGGCCGGCCTCGACGAAGCCGGCGCACTGGCCGTCTACGGGCCACTCATCGAGGGCACCCTGGGCAACGCCAACGCCCTCGGCATCCGCCAGGCGCTGACCGGTCCCATGACCCGCGGTGACGTCGGGACGCTCGACGCGCACCTCGCCGCGCTGCGCGCCCACGCCCCGTCGGTCCTCCCGCTGTACGTGGCCGCGGGCCACCGCGAGGTCGCCCTGGCGCGCGCCCGGCGCGCGCTCGCACCGGAGACCGCGGCGACGATGGATGAACGGCTCGACGCGGCCTTGCACGGCCCCGGCGACGCGGTACCATAGGCGGCGATGGGACACAGCATCGCCGCCAAGTACGCGGCCCGGCCAGCGGCCCGCTTCGTCCGACCCTCGAGCCGCGCGCGTGAGCGCCGCCTCGGTCTCGGCGCGTCGGCGGGATTCGCAGCCGCCTCGCACCGCCAGACGGAGCTCCGTCGCGCCGATATCTCGCCGTTGACCGCGATCCGTTCGCGTCGCGGCCTGACGACCACCGGCACGACGGCCCACGGTGGCCGCCTGCGCCCGTCGGTCGCGATGCAGTGGACGAGCGCGGGCATGTCGGGGCCTGGCCGTCGATCTCGCGCCGCAACGGCGCCGTGGCACGCCTGAGGACCGGCACCGCCACCTCCGCTGGGGGCATCGTCGTCCGCTATGACGCCGGCCGACCGCATCTTGTCGTCGGCGCTCGTCGGCGCGAACGGGACGGCCGCACCTGGACCCTGCCCAAGGGCACGCCCAAGCGCGGCGAGACCACGGAGCAGACGGCCATCCGCGAGGTGGCCGAGGAGACCGGCCTGGAGGTCCGCATCACCGCCCCGCTGACGTCCATCTCGTACGCCTTCGTGCAATCCGGGACGCGGATCCACAAGACCGTCCACTATTTCCTCATGGAATCCACCGGCGGCGACCTGTCTGGCCATGATCACGAGTTCGACCAGGTGCGCTGGATCGCCTTCGATGAAGCGTCGTCCATCCTGACTTTCGAGACCGAGCGCGAGTTGGTCGCGCGGGCGGCCGCGGCCATCGCGGCCATCGGCGCCGGGAGCGCTGGTGCCGCCGATGGCGAGTCCTCCGCCGAGCCCGCCCCGTGACCGACCCAGACGCCCCGGTCGCCGAGCAGACCCCGCACGAGACGCCGCTCGCCGCCCGACACGCGGCCCTCGGCGCGCGGATGATCGAGTTCGCGGGCTGGCGCATGCCCGTCCAGTACGGGTCCATCCTCGACGAGCACCGCGCGGTCCGCGAGCGGGTCGGGCTGTTCGACCTGTCGCACATGGGCGAGCTCATGGTCGAGGGTCCGGAGGCCGCGGCCGGCCTGGCCCGGGCGCTGGTCAGCGATCCGACCAGCCTGGCCATCGGCCGAGCGCAGTACTCGATGATGTGCGCGCCGGATGGCGGCATCATCGACGACCTCATCGTCTACCGCCTGGCCGAGGACCGCTTCCTCGTCGTGGCCAACGCCGGCAACGCCACGGTCGTGTCCGACGCCCTCGCCGAGCGCCTGGCCGGCAGCAAGGCGATCCTCGACGACCAGTCGCTGGCGACCGGCCTCGTTGCCATCCAGGGTCCGCGCTCCGTCGACGTCCTGGCGCCGCTGACCGACGTGGACCTCGGGGCACTCCGCTACTACGCCATCACCGACGGGCTCGTGGCCGGTATCCCGGCCCTCGTCGCCCGGACCGGCTACACGGGCGAGGACGGCTTCGAGATGTTCGTCGACTGGTCGCGCACGGGAGAGCTGTGGGATGCGCTCGTGGCCGGTGTCGAGGATGCCGGCGGGCTGCCGGTCGGCCTCGGCGCGCGCGACACCTTGCGCCTGGAGGCGGGCATGCCGCTCTACGGCAACGAACTCGATCGGACGACGACCCCGTTCGATGCCGGCCTGGGCCGTGTCGTCAAGCTGACGAAGGCGGGTGACTTCGTCGGTCGCGCGGCGCTGGAGCGAGCCGCCACCGACGGGCCGAAGCGACGCCTGGTCGCCCTCGTCGTGGAGGGTCGGGGCATCGCCCGCCACGGCTACGCCATCCACGCCGGTGAGCGGGTCAGCGGCGTCGTCACCAGCGGCACCCAGTCGCCGACGCTGGGCACGCCGATCGCGATGGGCTACGTCGCGCCGGCCGATGCAGAACCCGGTACCGTCCTGGCCATCGCCATCCGGGACACGCTGGTCCCAGCGCGTGTCGTCGAGCTGCCGTTCTATCGGAAGAGGAGCACCACGTGACCGTCCCCACGGACTTGCGGTACACCCGGGACCACGAGTGGGTCCGGCTGGATGGCGAAGAGGCCGTCGTCGGCATCACCCAGTACGCCGCAGACCAGCTCGGCGATATCGTCTTCGTCGAGCTGCCCGACGCGGGCAAGGCCGTGGAGGCCTCGCGCCCGTTCGGGGTGGTCGAATCGGTCAAGGCGGTCAGCGACCTGTTCGCGCCGCTGACCGGCGAGGTCGTCGCCACCAACGATGCCCTGGCCGGCGGGCCGGAGCTGGTCAATAGCGATCCGTATGGCGAGGGCTGGATGGTCCGCCTGCGCCTGGCCGACCCGGCCGACCTGGACGACCTGCTGGACGCCGCCGCCTACGACGCCCTCGTCGCCGCGGGCTAAGGGACGCCCGTGCCCTACGGACCACATACCGACGACGACCGCGCGGCGATGCTGGCTGCGCTCGGCATCACCAGCGTGGACGCGCTGTTCGCGGACATCCCCGACGCGCTGCGCGCGACGCCGCTGGACTTGCCGCCGCCTGAGCCGGAGCTGCAGCTCGCAGCGCGCCTGCGCGGCCTGGCCGCCCGGAATCGGACCGACCTCGTGTCGTTCCTGGGCGCCGGCGTCTATCGCCACTGGAGTCCGCCGGCCGTCGACCAGCTGCTCCTGCGTGGCGAGTGGTACACGGCCTACACGCCGTACCAGCCGGAGATCAGCCAGGGCACCCTCCAATCCATCTATGAGTACGAGTCCCTGATGGCGGAGCTGGTGGCCATGGACGTCGTCTCCGCCTCGCACTACGACGGGGCCGCGGCCACCGCCGAGGCGGCCCTGATGACCTGCCGGGCGACCAGGCGCGAGCGGGTCCTCATCTCGCGCGGCGTGCACCCCCACTATCGCGAGACGACCGCCACGTACATGGCCGGCGGCCTGGAGCTCGAGGAGATCCCGCTGGTCCTCGAGGGTGATGCCGCCGGGACGACCGATCTGGCCGCCCTGGAGGCGATGCTCGCCGACACGGAGCGGCCGGTGGCCGGGGTCATCGCCGCGAACCCCGACTTCCTGGGGCTCCTGGAGCCGATGCCGCGGATGGCCGAGCTGGCCCATGCCGCGGGCGCCCTGTTCGTGGCCGTCATCGAGCCGGTGTCGCTGGCGGTCCTCGCGCCCCCTGGCGAGTACGGGGCGGACATCGCGGCAGGGGAGGGTCAGCCGCTGGGCATCGCCCCGCAATACGGCGGGCCGTATCTCGGCATCCTCGCCTCCACGGACGCCCTGGTCCGGCAGATCCCTGGCCGGCTGGTGGGGATGACCACGGATCTCGACGGCCAACGCGCCTTCGTCATGACCATGCGCGCCCGTGAGCAGGACATCCGGCGCGACAAGGCGGCCAGCAACATCTGCACGAACCAGGCCCTGCTCGCCCTGGCTGCGTCCATCTACCTCGCCATCATCGGGCCCCACGGTCTGCGCGACGTCGCTGCCAACGGCGCCGCCCGGGCCGCCGAGTTGGAGGCCGCCCTGGCCGACATCGGCGTGGAGCGCCTGCACCCCGGCGCCTACCTCAATGAGTTCGCGATCCGTGTCGCCGATGCGCCCGTGGTCCATCGCCGGCTCCTGGACCGCGGTGTCCTCGCCGGTCTGGTCCTGGCCGAGGCCATGCCTGACGAGCCGTCGGTCGCCGACGGGCTCCTGGTGTGCGCGACGGAGGTCACCACGAGCGAGGACGTCGCGCGCTTCGCCGAGGTCCTTGCCGAGGTCCTCGCCGGTCGCCCGCCGGTCGCGGTGGAAGCCGGCGCCGGGGGGATGCGATGAGCGTCACCGGGACGCGCCTCCAGCCGACCATCTTCGAGCGCGGCCGTCCGGGTCGCGGCGGCGGCAAGATCCCGCATCCGCCCAAGGACGCGCTCGATCGGCTGCCGGCCGACGCCCGCCGGGTGACGCCGCCGGCGCTGCCGGAGTTGAGCGAGGGCGAGGCCGTCCGCCACTACGTGAATCTCAGCCAGCTCAACTACGCCATCGACACGGGCTTCTATCCGCTCGGCTCGTGCACCATGAAGTTCAACCCCAAGCTCAACGAATGGGCGGCCCGCCTGCGCGGGTTCGCGGAGCTGCACCCCATGGCCCCCGACGAGACGGCCCAGGGCACGCTGCAGCTGCTCTGGGAGCTGGAGCAGGCCCTGGCCGAGATCTCGGGCATGCGCGCGGTCACCCTCCAACCGGCGGCCGGCGCCCAGGGCGAGCTGACCGGCATCCTCATGATCCGGGCCTACCACCGGGCCCGCGGCGACACCGAGCGGACGGAGGTCCTCGTCCCGGACAGTTCGCACGGGACCAATCCGGCCACGGCATCGATGGCCGGCTACGCGACCATCACCATCCCGTCGGCGCCGGACGGCGGCGTGGACATCGAGCGTTTCAGGGCCGCCCTCGGCCCGCGCACGGCCGCGGTCATGATCACCAATCCGTCCACGCTCGGGTTGTTCGAGTCGCGCATCGGCGAGTTGCTCAAGGCGGTCCACGCTGCCGGCGCCCTGGCCTACATGGACGGCGCCAACCTGAATGCCATCCTCGGTCGCTTCAAGCCCGGCGAGGCGGGCTTCGACGTCATGCACTTCAACGTCCACAAGACGTTCAGCACGCCCCACGGCGGCGGCGGCCCGGGCGCCGGCCCGGTCGGGGTGGGGGAGCGACTGCTGCCGTACCTGCCCGAGCCGCGGGTCATGCGCACCGACGACGGCGCGTTCCGCGTCGAGCGCACCGGGGAGCGTCCGACGTCCATCGGGCGGATGCGCAGCTTCGTGGGCAACACCGGCGTCCTCGTGCGCGCGTACGCCTATATCCGCGCCCACGGCGCGAGCGGCCTGCGCGAGGTCAGCGACGACGCGGTCCTCGCGGCCAACTATCTCAAGCACCGCGTGGCCGGCGCGTACGACCTGCCCTACGACCGTCCGTGCAAGCACGAGTTCGTGGCCTCGGCCTCATCCATCAAGCACGCCACCGGCGTGCGCACCCTGGACATCGCCAAACGCCTCATCGATCACGGCTATCACCCGCCCACGATCTACTTCCCGCTCATCGTCGACGAGGGCATGCTCATCGAGCCCACCGAGACCGAGAGCAAGGAGACGCTCGACGACTTCGCCGACGTGCTCATCGCCATCGCCGCCGAGGCCATCAGCGACCCGGACATGGTCAAGTCCGCGCCCCACAGCGCGCCGGTGCGACGCCTGGACGAGGCGAAAGCGGCCCGTCAACCGAACCTTCGCTGGCGTCCGATGACCGGTGCACAGACTCCCTGTCCGGATTGAGCGGCACCGTCCGGAGGGTCGGGATCGGTCGGTCGCTGGGAACCGACCGAACGCTTGTTAGGTTCAAGGTTGACAGCCCTTCAGGGGCTGTGGATAGTACGCGCAGCGCACCGACCCGAACCGCGCAGCCGCTGGCGTTCGCCTTGCTCATCCCGTTCGCCCGAGTTGGGAGGCTCGGATGGGATCAATAACGAGGTCGTCACGGCATCGAAGCGCGCGGTCCCGGCGAGGAGCAGCGGGAGCAATCGGGTCATTACCCGTTTCGGAGGACAGTTGATGCAGAAACGACTCATCGGCATCTTGACCACGGCAGCGATCATCGCTGCTGCTTGTGGTGGTGCCACCACGACGACGGCGCCTTCAGGCGGCGCGACGGATGCGCCGCCCTCGGCGCCCGTCACCGATCCGCCGGCAGCGACCCTGGATCCCAACGATCCTGAGGCCCTCCTGCTCAACTACACGTACGAGCCCGTCGAGGGCGTCCCCGGTGGTTCCGCCATCGTCGGTGACTGGCAGGCCGTCGCGAACCTGAACACCTACTACGACAACGCCTTCACCACGACCCAGGTCCTGGCATCGACGATGCTCGGCCTGTGGGAGGCCTCCGCCAGCGGTCACTGGAAGCCCGAGCTCGCGGCCAAGATGCCGCGCTTCTCGGACGAGTCCATCCGCCAGGCGGCCGACGGCTCCTTCGAGGTCGACCTGGAGCTTCGCCCGGGCCTCAAGTGGTCCGACGGCACGGCGCTCACCCTGAACGACCTCAAGTACACCGTGGACTGGGTCATGGATCCGGACCAGGTCGGTCTCGTGAGTGGCACCCTCGGCTTCGAGCTGATCACCGACTTCACCGTGGCCGCTGACGGCCTCACGGCGACGGTCGTCTTCAGCGAGCCGTATGCCGGCTTCTACGGCCTGCTTGGCACGTTCATCCTCCCGCAGCATTACTTCGAGACCATCCCCGTCGCCAACGCGGCGACGCTGTCGATGCCGGTCACTCCGGACATCGCCAAGGTCCCGACCTCCGGTCCGTTCATGTTCGATACGGCGTCGGCCTCGGCCATCGTCGTCAAGAAGAACCCGAACTACCTCGGTGGCGCGTTCGGTCAGGGTGCGTACCTCGACCAGGTCACCTTCAGCTTCTATGCCGACAAGAACGGCATGATCACCGACTTCCTGGCCGGGAACGTCGACGCTGCGCTGGACATGATCGCGGCTGACTACGCGGCCATCCAGGGTGTCGATCCGGCCCTCGGCCGGGCCATCCTCGAGCCGGCCTGGCAGTACGAGCATCTGGACATGAACCAGGGCCCCAACGGCCATCCGATGCTCCAGGACGTGAACGTCCGCAAGGCGTTCACCCAGGCCATCGACAAGTCCGACCTGTTCGCGGCGCTCTTCCCGGGCTACCCGGTGCCTGAGACGCCCGCGTGCTCGCCGGCTCCCCCCGGCACGTACTGGCGTGACGAGTCCATCGAGTGTCTGCCCTTCGATGTCGCTGCGGCCAACGCGCTGCTCGACACCGCCGGCTGGGTCGACAGCAACGGCGATGGCACCCGTGACAAGGACGGCGTCGAGGCCGACCTCAAGGCCTGCACCCTGGCCGGTGTCCCGGTCCGCCAGCTGACCCTGGAGAAGGTTGCCGGGTACTTCCAGGCCATCGGTGTCAAGGTCAACGTCAACCTGTCCGACATCCTCTTCGACGGCTGGAACGACACCACCGAGGAGAGCGACTGCAACATCTATCGAGGGACGTACGACCTCGCGCTCTTCGCGTGGGTCTTCTCCTTCGACCTGTTCGGCAACTACTTCTACAGCTATCACAGCGACCAGTGGCCGGATCCGGCGCCGCACGACGGTGGCAACACCTCGCGCTTCTCCAGCCCGGAGATGGACGCATCTCTGGATGCCCTGTCGATCGAGATCACGACCGAGGCGCAGATCGCGGCCGTGAAGACCGTCCAGGAGATCTACATCCAGAACGCGGCGGAGATCCCGCTGTACTACCGGAACGAGACGCGCGGCGTCTCGACCCGCCTCCAGAACTTCGAGAAGAACCCGACCACGAGTTCCGATATCTGGAACATCGAGGACTGGTTCATCAAGGAGTAACCTCGCGCGAATGGCAGGGCGCCGGCCATCGGCCGGCGCCCTGCGCTTCCCTCCCGATTCCGCCCGGCCGCATGCGCGGCGTGGGTTCACCCTCACAGGCGTAGGGGTCGATGAGCAAGTACATCCTGCGACGCAGTCTCGGCCTCATCCCGCTGCTGCTCGGCATCGTCCTCATCAGCTTCACCCTGATGAAGCTCGCGCCAGGTGGTCCCCAGACCCAGTTCAACCAGAACCCGCGGGTCACGGAAGAGCAGATCGAGGCGTGGCTCGCACGCTGGTGCATCGAGCGAACCCCCAACCCACTGTCCATCGTCCGCGAGTTCGGCGGCTGGTTCGGCGTCTTCAACTGCGAGACCGACAGCTTCCTGTCGGAGTCCGGCGGCCTGAACTTCCTGCCGACCGCACTCGGCGGTGGCGACAACGGCATCATCCATGGCGATCTCGGGCTGTCCATCGTGAGTGCCCAGCCCGTCGTGGACGTGATCGCCGAACGGATCCCGGCCACGCTCATCCTGACCTCGGTCGCGCTGGTGCTGTGGGTGACCTTCGCCATCCTGCTCGGCGTGGTGGCCGCGGTGAAGCGCTACTCCGTGTTCGACCAGGTGGTGACCTTCCTGGCCTACATCTTCTATTCGCTGCCCACCTTCTGGCTGGGCCTGATGTTCATCTTCTTCTTCAGCGTCACGCTGCGCTGGTTCCCGCCACAGGGGATCGTGTCCGCGCGTGACTGGCCGCCCTTCAACACGCCCCAATACTGGGAAGCGTTCGGGATGGACCCGCTGGCAGCCATCCTGGACATCGGAGCGCACCTGATCCTGCCGGTGACCGTGCTCGTGCTCGTCAACATCGCGGGCGACAGCCGGTTCGTGCGGGCGAGCATGCTCGAGTCACTGAACCAGGATTACGTGCGCACGGCCAAGGCGAAGGGCCTCAAGCGCAACACGGTCATCATGAAGCACACGTTCCGCAACGCCATGCTGCCCGTCGTCACGAACATCGCGCTGAACCTGCCGTTCCTGTTCAGCGGCGCGATCGTGACTGAGACGATCTTCTCGTGGAAAGGCATGGGCCTGTTGTTCATCGAGGGCGTGAACGCTCGCGACTACTTCCTGTTGATGGGCCTCATCCTCATCACCTCGACGCTCGTGATCGTGGCCAACCTGGTCGCCGACGTGGTCTATGCCATCGTCGATCCCCGGATCCGATATGACTGAGGCGACCGATGGCTGACACCATGGAACCGGCTGACCCGCTACGGGCCACGACCGCGGCGGCCTCGACCGACCTCAAGATCGCTGAGGCAGGCACCGCCGATTACGAGGTCGCGCTGGAGTCGCTCAACCAGTGGCAGCTGGCCTGGCGGCGATTCCGGCGCCATCACATGGCGATCCTGGGGTCGAGCTTCCTGTTCATCATGATCTCCATCGCCGTCCTCGGCCCGATCGTCTGGCCCTACGACCCGAACGACATCCCGGGCGCCCTCAAGCCAGGTGGTGACGCGCCCTCGCTCGACCCGCTGACGCACTTGTTCGGGACCGACTTCGGTGGCCGGAGTGTGCTCCAGCTGGTCATCGTCGGTGCCCGCATCTCCGTGTCCATCGGGCTGTTCACGATGCTCATCGCGACGACCATCGGCGTCACCATCGGGGCGCTGGCGGGCTTCGCCGGCGGGCGGCTGGACGGGTTCCTGATGCGCTTCGTCGACCTGATGCTGGCGATCCCGTTCCTGTTCGTCATCCTCGTCGCGGCGCGCTTCTTCGGTGGCGGTGACCCGCTGACCCTGATCATCATCTTCGGCTTGCTGTTCTGGCCGGGCCTGGCGCGCCTGGTCCGCGCCCTGTACCTGTCCCTGCGTGAGGCGGAGTTCGTGCAGGCGGCCCGCGCCGTCGGCGTCAGCGACACACGCATCACCTTCCGGCACATCCTGCCCAACGCCCTGGGTCCGATCGTCGTGTCCGCGACCCTGATCATGGCCGGCGCCATCGTCACCGAGGCATTCGTGAGCTTCCTCAACTTCGGTATCCGGGCCACGGACGTCAGTTGGGGCAACGCGCTGGCCAACTCGCAGGGCTACCTGCTCCAGGGCAACTGGTGGTGGCCGTTCTTCCCGGGCATGGCCATCGCGCTGACGGTCATCGCGGTCAACTTCATCGGCGACGGGCTGCGCGACGCCCTCGATCCACGGAGCAAGGAATGATCGAGGACATCGTCGACCTGTCACCGGGGGCCGGCGTCGACCTGGAACGACCGCGCGATCCGGACGTCCTGCTGGACGTGCGCGACCTGCGTACCTACTTCCACGTGATGGATGGGACGGTCAAGGCGGTCGATGGCGTCAGCTACTCGATCAAGCGCGGCAAGACGCTCGGCATCGTCGGCGAGTCGGGCTGTGGCAAAAGCGTCACGGCGCTGACCATCATGCGCCTGCTGGACATCCCGCCGGCGGAGATCGCCTCGGGCCGGATCTGGTTCAAGGATCGCGACCTGCTGGCCCTCTCGGAGGAGGAGATGCGCCGGGTCCGCGGCAACGAGATCAGCATGATCTTCCAGGAGCCGATGACCAGCCTGAACCCGGTGTACACGGTCGGGGACCAGATCTCCGAAGGGGTGGCCCTGCACAAGCGCCTGAGCAAGAAGGAGGCGCTGAACAAGGCCATCGAGTCCTTGAAGCTGGTCGGCATCAACAACCCGGAGCGCCGCGTCAAGCAGTACCCCCACGAGATGTCGGGCGGTATGCGCCAGCGGGTCATGATCGCCATGGCCCTCGCCTGCGACCCGGACCTGATCATCGCCGACGAGCCCACGACCGCCCTGGACGTGACCATCCAGGCCCAGATCCTGGACCTCATCCGCAAGGTCCAGGATGAGACCGGCGCCGCGCTCATGCTCATCACCCACGACCTTGGCGTCGTCGCCGAGACGGTCCAGGACGTCGTGGTCATGTACGCGGGACGGGTCGTGGAGCAAGGGACCGTCGACGAGGTCCTGATCGCGCCCAAGCACCCGTACACCCAGGGGCTGCTGGACTCCATCCCGTCCAAGGGCAAGCGCGGCCAGCGCCTGAACGTCATCAGGGGCATGGTCGCCAACCCATTCCGCCTGCCGACGGGTTGCAACTTCGCGCCGCGCTGCCCGCACGCCTTCGACCCGTGCGCGACCCACGATCCGCGGATCGAAGGAGCCACCCCGGCTGACGTCGCCTGCTGGTTGTACACCCGTGCCCCCGGCGGACCGCCGCCACCCGAGATCCGGCCCACGGTCCCACCGACGGAGGTCAGCGCT
>Ga0163153_10005859_pt1 | contig 14229 bp, 10 predicted proteins | sample OliLakLV19MP6IB1_FD_148629 | JGI IMG/M metagenome (GOLD analysis project Ga0163153, IMG submission 148629) | Freshwater microbial mat bacterial communities from Lake Vanda, McMurdo Dry Valleys, Antarctica - Oligotrophic Lake LV.19.MP6.IB-1 | ecosystem: Environmental > Aquatic > Freshwater >... | reverse complement strand
GCGACGGCAACCCCGAAATCTATATCATGGGCGCCGACGGCTCGAACCCCACCCGCCTGACCAACGAGGCCGCCCGCGACGAGCCGTATGCGTGGGTGCCATAGGAAGGCAGACGCTGCGCGAAGACAAAGAGATGCTGCACTAAGAAAAAGGCAGGGCGACCGCAGCGCCGGGGCAGGGGGCGGGTGTGAGCGCTGACAGGATCCCTAAGCAGTGGGGCAGGCCCAACCTGCCCCACTGCTTATTAGAATTGCCTTGTTTTTCAGCCAAAAACTGCTCGTTGCAAGTAGAACAATTTCTCTTTACAACATAGCTAGGGCTAAAGCCCCCGGCCGCGTACCGCCAAGCGCCCCCTTACCAACTGAATGCCATACGTCCACCACCGCCGTGACAGGTGCGACAGGCGCGACAGGAAAGTCAACACCCGTGACAGGTGCGACAGGCGCGGCAGGAAAGTCAACACCCGTGACAGGTGCGACAGGCGCGGCAGGAAAGTCAACACCGCCGTACTCAGCGGCTCCCTCCGCCGTGGCACTTGCGACACTCGTGACGTTCCCAACACCCAACCAGCTCGACTCTGGCGCAGCCTCCTCTTCCCGCTGCCCCCTTCGTGCAATTCGTGAAATTCGTGGCTAACGCCTTTCTCCCTCGTGTACTTCGCCGCAAACGCCTTTCCTGCTTTTGGCTGAATCCCTACTTGCGACTCGCCCCGGACCCGTTATAATTCACTCACCCCAGGGTACGCGCCAGAGACCATGCCCTCGGTAAGGAGCTAACTCAGCCATGTCTGCCCTGCCCAATTACGCCTACTTCAAAGGTAAGATCGTGCCCTACGGCGAGGCCAAGGTCGGTGTCATGACCCACGCCCTTAATTACGGCACCGGCATCTTCGGCGGCGTGCGCGGCTACTGGAACGACGACGAAAACCAACTGCTGGTCTTTCGGCCGCACGACCACATGCGCCGCTTCCTCAGCTCGTCGCGCCTGCTGCTGATGGAACTGGGCCTGAACGAAGAACAGCTCGTCAACCTCATCCTCGACCTGCTGCGGGCCGAGGGCCGGCACGAAGACATGTACGTGCGCCCGCTGGCCTTCAAGGGCGATGAGATCATCGGCGTGCGCCTGAACGACCTGCACGACGAATTGACCATGTTCGCCGTGCCCTTCGGCCGCTACGTGGATAAGGAAGAGGGCGCGCACGTCACCATCTCCTCCTGGCTGCGCGTGGACGACAACAGCATCCCGGCCCGCGGCAAGATCACCGGCTCCTACGTCAACTCGGCCTTCATCAAGACCGACGCGCTGCGCTCCGGCTTTGACGAGGCGATTGCCCTCAACTCCGACGGCCACGTGGCCGAAGGCTCGGCCGAAAACATCTTCATGCTGCGCGACGGTGTGCTCATCACCCCGCCCGTCACCGACAACGTGCTCGAAGGCATCACCCGTCGCACGATCATGACCCTGGTGCGCGACGAACTGGGCATGGAAGTGGTCGAGCGCTCGATTGACCGCAGCGAGCTGTATATCTGCGACGAACTCTTCTTCTGCGGCACCGGCGTGCAGATCGCGGCCATCACCAAGATTGACCACCGCCCGGTGGGCGCCGGCCAGATGGGCCCGCTCTCCAGCGACCTGCGCGACCTGTATTTTGACGTGGTACGGGGCAAGGTGGCGAAGTACCGCCACTGGAACACGCCGGTCTTCGTCAAGGAAACGTCCGCTGCCGACTAACCCGGCCGCGAACTAAGCGCGATGGTCTTCCACCCGCCGCGCACCACTGGCCTGGCCCTCGGGCTGAGCGCCCTGCTGGTGCTGCTGGCCGTAGACGCGGCCCTGCTGGCGGTGTTGCGCGCCAACCCGCTGGCCCCCGCCGGCTTCCTCAGCCTGCTGCTGCTGGTGGGCAGCCTGCCGGTCGTGGTCTGGCTGCTCTATCGCGGCTACGGCCTGCTGCGCTCGCGCTACGTTCTCAGCCGCAACGCCATCGTGGTCGAGTGGGGCGACCGCCGCATCGTCCTCCCGATGGCCCTGCTGGATGAGGTGCGCGCCGGGGCCGAGGTCGAAGCGCCGCTGCTGCGCCCGCGCGGCCTCCCCTGGCCCGGCAGCACCGTGGGCACCGCCACTATCGCCGGCTTGGGCGAGGTCGAGTTCCTGGCCGCCACCGCCAAGCCCGGCCTGGTGCTGCTGCGCCACGCCGAAAGCTGGCTGGCGATCTCGCCCGCCAACCCCACCGCCTTCCTCGACACCCTGCAAGCCCTGCGCGCCGAAGGCCCCGAAGTCACCATCGAGCCGGAGTCGGTCATCCCGGCCGTGCAGCGCTGGGCCGTGCTGCACGACCGGCTGGCCCTGGCCCTGATCGGCGCGGGCGGGCTGAGCGTGCTGCTGCTGCTCGGCTACCTGGCGCTGGTGGCCGGCCAACTGCCGCCTGAGATCGCGCTGCACTTCGACGGCCAGGGCGTGCCCGACCGCTTTGGCCCGCCCACCGGCCTGCTGATCCTGCCCGCCATCGCCGGCCTGACGTGGCTGGTGAACACCGGCCTGGGCCTGTGGCTGCACCCGCGCGTGCCGGCCCGCGCCGCCACGTATCTGCTGCTGGGGGCTACGCTCTTCGTCCAGGCCCTCGTCTGGGTCGCCACCATCGGCCTGCTCACCGCCGGCAACACGCCCAACCTCGGCTAAGCCCGGCTCGCCCGGACCCTGCAGCGGCGCTTCACAATTGCTCCATAATCCCCCGGCATACTGCTGAAATTGCCCTGGCCGCCGACTCAAGGCGCTGGTCTAACTGGCGTTTACACCAGCGGCCCAGGCGCGTCACACCCGGCCGGCCGGTGTCCTAAGGGACATGCCCGGCCCTAGCTATTCGGCCAGGGCGCGGCCCTTGAAATTCGACGAAGCGCGTGATACAGTTAGGTAAGCTTAACTAAACAGGTTACTTAACTATGTCAAGTGTTAAACAATTCCGCGACAAGTTCCGCGAGTGGACCGATATTTTCACCTCGCGCTCCATGGCCGACACGGTGCGCTTCGTCAAGCATTCCGACATGAGCTTCGCGCAGTACGGCACGCTGATGCAGCTTTACCACGTGCATCAGTGCGGCCTGACCGACATCGCCAACCGCCTGGGCATCACCAGCGCCGCCACCAGCCAACTGGTGGATAAGCTGGTGCAGAGCCAGATGGTCGAGCGCACCGAGGACGAGCACGACCGGCGCGTGAAGCAACTGACGCTGACCGCCAAGGGCCGCCAGTGGGTCGAGCGGGGGATGCAGGCCCGCATGGCCTGGACCGTCACCCTGGCGGAAACCCTGTCGGCCGACCAGCGCGCGGCGGCCATCCGCACCATGAACGACTTGATGGCAGCCGTGCGCACGCTGCCGGCGCCCGAATCGGCCCCGCTCCAAGAATGACCGCCCCGACCTACGACCTGAGCGGCCGGGTGGCCCTCGTCACCGGCGCAACCTCCGGCATTGGCCGGGCCACCGCCCAAGGCCTGGCCGCCGATGGCGCGACGGTGCTGGTGGTCGGCCGCAACGCCGACAAGACCAGCGCCACGGTTAATGAAATCAGCGCCGCCACCGGCAGCGGCCGGGTGGTGGGCCTGCTGGCCGACCTCAGCCGCCAGAGCGACGTGCGCCGGCTGGCCGAGGAGGTGCGCACCCGCTGGCCCGCGCTGCACGTCCTGGTGAACAACGCCGGGGCCATCTTTAGCAAGCGCGCCGAAAGCGCCGACGGCCTCGAGCAGACCTGGGCGCTCAATCACCTCAGTTACTTCCTGCTGACCGAGCTGCTGCTCGACGCGCTCAGCGCCGGCGGCGCGCCCGGCCGGGCAGCCCGCATCGTCAACGTCGCCTCGAACGCGCATGTGCGCCTGAAGGGCCTGGATTTTGCCGACCTGGAGAAGCGGCAGGGGTATTTTAGTTTTGGGGCCTATGCCCAGTCGAAGCTGGCGAACATCCTGTTCACCTATGAGTTGGCCCGCCGCCTGTCACAGGCCGGGCGGCCGATCACGGCCAACGTGCTGCACCCCGGGCTGGTGCACACCGGCTTCGCCAGCAATAACCACAGTTGGGTGTGGCGGTTAGTGTATGTCTTTCTCAACCGCATCGCCCTGACGCCCGCCCAAGGGGCGGAGACCATGCTGTACCTGGCGGCCGCGCCCGAAGTCGAGGGTGTGACCGGCAAGTATTTTGTCAAACGGCGGCCGGTCGCCTCGTCGCCCGCGTCGTATGATGCGGCGGCGGCCCGGCGGCTGTGGGCTGTGAGTGAACGGGCCGTGCTGCTGCCCGGGTGAACTTCTTTGCTAGAAAGGGTTAATAATCGTGGAACGACCAAATTGGCGTGACCGGCGTGCCGGTCCCAAGAACAACGGCTTACGCCGCTCCCTGCAATACCTGACGCGCCTGAAGTTTGGCGCGCTCTGGCCCTACATTTTCATGATCGTGGCGACTCTGGCCCAGTTGGCGGTGCCGCGCATGGTGCGCAACATCATTGACGCCGTCACCAACGGCGTCATCGCCAAGCAGGTGCTGGCCGCGCTGCCGCAAATCCCGGCCGCCTTCGTGAACCAGGCCCTGCCCAACCTGCTGGAAGCCCTCAAGCTGCCCAGCACCTGGAGCCTTGATCAGCTCGTCACCGAGATGACCACCCGGCAGGATACCGCCCCCAACGCCCTGCTCACCGCCCTGGTGGCGATTGTGATCTTCGCCACCGTGCGCGGCATCTTCGCCTTCTTGCAGGTCTTCTGGGCGGAAAAGAACTCGCAGAGCGTGGCCTTCGACATGCGCAACGATCTGTTCGCTAAGATCCAGCGCCTGTCGTTCTCGTACCACGACCGCAACCAGACCGGCCAACTGATGATCCGCGCCACCGACGACGTGGAGAAGGTGCGGCTGTTCATCGGCCAGGGCGTGGTGCAACTGCTGGGCGCGGTGGTGCTGCTCACCGGCACGCTCATCATCATCTTCACCACCAACGCCCAACTGGCCTGGGTGGCGATGCCCATCCTGCCGATTGCCCTGGTGCTGTTCGTCATCTTTGGGGCCATCAGCGCGCCGCTGTTCGGCAAGGTGCAGGCGCGCCTGTCGGCCCTTAACACCATCCTGCAAGAGAACCTGGCCGGCATGCGCGTCATCAAAGCCTTCACGCGCGAGCCGGAAGAGCAGGTGAAGTTTGGCCAGGCCAACGAGGCCGTGTTCGCGCAGCAAATTGCCGTGGCCCGCATCTTCACCTTCCTGTTCCCGCTGGTGTTCCTGGTCGCCAACCTGGGCCAGGCCTCCATCCTCTTCTTCGGCGGGCAGCAGATCATCGCCGGCACGCTGACCCTGGGCGAGTGGCAAGAGTTCAGCCTATACCTGGTCTACATCTTCCTGCCGGTGGCCCAGTTCGGCTTCATCATCACCCAGCTCGGCCAGGCGTCGGCTTCGGCCGGCCGCGTCTTTGAGATCCTCGACGCCAAGAGCGATGTGACCGACAAGCCCGGCGCTTCCACCCTGCCGGCCGTCACCGGCCGCGTGAAGTTCGAGGACGTGACCTTCCGTTACTTCAGCAGCGGCGCGCCGGTGCTCAGCCACGTGACCTTCGAAGCCGAGCCCGGCCAGACCGTGGCGCTGCTGGGCGCGACCGGCTCCGGCAAGACCACCATCATCAACCTGCTGCCGCGCTTCTACGACCCTAGCGAGGGCCGCATTCTGATTGACGGCCACGACCTGCGCGACGTGACGCTCGACTCGCTTCGCAGCCAGATCGGCATCGTGCTGCAGGAAACGACCCTGTTCAGCGGCACCATCCGCGACAACATCGCCTTTGGCCGGCCCGAGGCCACGCTCGACGAGGTGGTGGCGGCGGCCAAAGCGGCGGCGGCGCACGAGTTCATCGAATCCTTCCCGCAGGGCTACGAGACGCCGGTGGGCGAGCGCGGCGCCACCCTGAGCGGCGGGCAGAAGCAGCGCCTGGCCATCGCCCGCGCCCTGCTGCTCGACCCGCGCATCCTGATCCTGGACGACTCGACCAGCAGCGTAGACCTGACGACCGAGGCCAAGATTCAGACGGCGCTCGACCGGCTGATGAAGGGGCGCACGAGCTTTGTGATTGCGCAGCGCATCAGCACCGTCATGCAGGCCGACCAGATCTTGGTGCTCGACCAGGGCACCGTGGTGGCGCGCGGCCAGCACGCCGACTTGATGGAAGACAGCCCGATCTATGCCGAAATCTACCGCTCGCAGTTGGTGAGCGACGCCGCGACCGAAGCCGCTGTGGCGGCCCAGGCGACGGCGACCCCGGCCTAAGCGCGAACCGATTACTGATGAAAGCAGGATAAACAACTATGTTTGGTGGACCTGACGGCATGCGCCGTCTCATGAGCCAGGATCAGCTCAAGCCCAAGCGGCTGGGCGATACCATGGCGCGGTTTGGCAAGTACTTTGCGCCCTTCTGGCCGGGCCTGGTGATCGTGGCGGTGCTCATCATCGTTTCGACCTGGAGCCAGGTGACCAGCCCCGATTTGATCGGGCAGGTGGTGGATTGCTACCTGGTCGTGCCCTCGGCCGCGACCAGCGGCGCGTTCCCCGGCGCGAGCGCCGACAGCGGCGGCGAGACGGCCGCCAAGTCGAACTGCTGGCTGGCGGCCGACCCGGCCACGCTGGGCTTCACCCAGCACTTGATGCAGAGCGTGGTGACGGCCGGCGACTTTCCCCAGCCGCTGAACGACGCCAGCCTGATGGACTCAGACGCCCGCTTGGCCGGCCTGACGCGAGTGATCCTGGTCATCATCGGCCTGTACGTCGCCAGCTCGGTGCTGACCGGGTTGACCTTCTTTACTATGACCTGGACCGGGCAGCAGGTGCTGCGCACCATCCGCAACGATGTGTTCAAGCACCTGCACCGGCTGTCGCTGGCCTACTACGCCGAGCACGAGAGCGGCGACCTGATGAGCCGCATCACCAGCGACGCCGACACCATCCAGCAGGCCCTGAGCTTTGCGCTGATCAGCGTGCTGAGCGGTGCGCTGCTGCTGGTGTGGATCTCCTACAACATGCTCACTAAGAGCGTGCCCTTCGCGCTGCTGAGCCTGGCCGTTGTGCCGGTCATGGCGGTCGCCACGCTGTGGTTCTCGGATCAGGCCCGCAAGGCCTTCCGCAAGACCCGCGTGGAGATGGGCAGTGTCAACGCCGAACTGCAAGAGAGCATCGCGGCCGTGCGCGAGGTGCAGGCCTTCAACCGGGCGGAGGAGAACATCACCAACTTCCGCCAGACCAACGCCTCTAACCGCGACGCCAACGTGCGGGCCGTGGCCTTCACCAGCGCCCTGGCCCCCACACTCGAAGCCCTGGGCTACGTGGCCCTGGCGCTGGTCACCGGCATCGGCGGCCTGTACCTGCTGCGCGAGCAGAGCTTCTTTGGCACCGCCGTCTCGCTCGGGTTGATCATCACCTTCCTGAGCTACGTGCAGCGCTTCAACCAGCCGATCCAGCAGATCGCCGTGCTGTGGACCAATATCCAGAGCGCGGTGGCCGGCGGTGAGCGCATCTTCGGCCTGCTCGACGAGCAGCCGGGCGTGCAAGACAAGCCCGGCGCGCGCGAGATGCCCGCCATCCAGGGCCGGGTCGAGCTCGACCATGCCTCGGCCGAATACAAGGTGGGCGTGCCGGTGCTCAAGAACGTGACCTTTACGGCCGAGCCGGGGCAGACCATCGCCATCGTCGGCCCGACCGGCGCGGGCAAGACCACCATCATCAACCTGCTGCCACGCTTCTATGACGTCACCGGCGGCGCGGTGCGGATTGACGGCCTGGACGTGCGCGACGTGACCGCCCGCAGCCTGCGCCGCCAGATCGGCATCGTGCTGCAAGACACCTTCCTATTCAGCACCACTGTGATGGAGAACATCCGCTTTGGCCGGCCCGACGCCACCGACGCGGAGGTGCTGGCAGCGGCCAAGCTGGCCTACGCCGACAGCTTCATCGAGCGCCTGCCGGAGAAATACCAGACCGTGCTGGGCGAGCGCGGCAGCGGCCTGAGCCAGGGCCAGCGGCAGTTGCTGGCCATCGCCCGCGCGGCGCTGGCCGATCCGCGCCTGCTGATCCTGGACGAAGCCACCTCCAGCGTGGACACGCGCACCGAGCGCCTGATCCAGCAGGCGTTTGACAAGCTGCTGTCCGGCCGGACGAGCTTTGTCATCGCCCACCGCCTGAGCACGATCCGCAACGCCGACCAGGTGTTGGTGCTCAACCAGGGCGAGATCATCGAGCGCGGCACGCACACCGAGCTGCTGGCCCAAAAGGGTTTCTACTACGACCTCTACATGAGCCAGTTCCGCCGCGACGACCCGGAGGCGGAGGCCGTCGCCGCCAACGGCCACAAGGCCGGTCAGCCCGCGCCGGCCTAGCTTCTCTCGCACAACCAGAAAAGCGGGCGGCGTATCGGTTACGCCGCCCGCTTTTCTTTTCCCCTAATCGTCTGCCTTACTCGCCGCTTCGTGACCCTGGCGCAGCTACTTTGCTCCCGCTGCCCAATTCGTGCAATTAGAGCGGCCTCCTGTCTGAATTACGGCGTCTGATGAGTAGCGAGCGCGGGCTTTCAGTCCGCGGGTGGGATTTCCCCTAAAGGGTGCTTCGCGATCACCCGCCCCAGGGCAGCGTGAGGACCAACGGCCTGAGGCGGGTTCGAAATGACAGTGAATGCGAGGATGGGTATCGCCGGGCGGGTGCGACCGTCAGTTCTCCGGCAGTGTGCTGATTGGTCAAACCCTCTTACCTGTCATTCCGAACCCCCGCTCGCGGCCTTGTAGCAACGTAGCGGGGTTGGCGGGGTGAGGAATCCCACCGGCTGAACTTGAGTGGCCTCCTGTTTGCGGGTTGATTTGGGCCGGTCGCAAAGCGCCTTACATCCGTCAGGAGGCTGCTCTAGCGGCCAAAGGTTTTCCACTCGCAATTGCCCTCCCCCTGGCTCCATGCTAAACTCCCCCGTCCATCCTGATCCCTGAGGCAGCGAAATCGTGCGTGTAAAATTTTGGGGCGTCCGGGGCTCAATCCCCACGCCGATGTCCACCGAGCAGTTGAATGACCGGCTGTTCCATGCCCTGTCGGGCGCGGCCGGCGTCAACCTCGGCAACCCGGCGGACGTGCAGGCTTACATCGCCGGGCTGCCGCCCAACGTGCGCGCCGTCGTCGGTGGCAACACCACCTGCGTTGAAGTGGACACCGGCAGCGACACGCTCATCATTGACAGTGGGTCGGGCATGCGCGCCCTGGGCCTCAGCCTGATGGCGCGCGAGTTTGGGCGCGGGCAGGGCACCGCCCACATCTTCCTCACCCACGCCCACTGGGACCATTTGCAGGGCTACCCCTTCTTCGCCCCGGCCTACGTCCCCGGCAACCGCCTGATCTTTTACGCCGTCAACAACAACCCGCAGACCTTCCTGGAACATCAGCAGGTTGCGCCGATCTACTTCCCGATCCCGCCCAACGCCATGCCGGCCGACAAGGAATTTGTGCAGTTGCGCGAGGGCGAAACCGTCACCATCGGCCGCACCGTCATCTCCAACCTGTCGCTCTACCACCCCGGCACCGCCTACGCCTACCGCTTCGACGACGGCGAGAGCGTGTTCGTCTTCGCCAGCGACGGCGAGTACAAGTCGCTCACCGACGCCCACCTGCGCCGCTACACGTCCTTTTTTGCCGACGCCGACGCGCTGGTGTTCGACGCCCAGTACTCGCTGCGCGATGTCTTTCTGAGCAAGGCCGATTGGGGCCACAGCTCGGCCATCATCGGCGTGGATATTGCCGAGCGCGCCCGCGCCAAGCGCCTGATCACGTTTCACCACGACCCGACTCACTCCGACGAGCAGCTCTACGCCATCGCCGCCGCCGCCCGCGACTATGCCCTGGTTAACCAGATCACGCCCAACACCCAGGTCATTGTGGGCACCGAGGGCTTAGAGCTGTTCTTGGGCCAGGCCCCCGGCCTGGAAGTGATGGAAGACCGCCAGAACGGCATTTGGACCCTGGCCCTGGCGGGGCATTTGAACGCCGCCACGATCGGCGAGGCGCAGGCCCGGCTGGGCTTGGTGCTGGCCGAGGCCCCCGGCGGGCGCGTGCTGCTCGACCTGACCCTGCTGGCGACCGCCGACGCCATCGGCATCAAGGGCCTGATTGACACCGCCCAGCGCCACCCGACCGTCAGCCTGGCGGTGCTGGCCCCCACGCCGCCCGTGCGCCGCGTGCTCGACCAATCCGGCGCGGAGCAGGCCTTGCCGGTCGTGCGCACGCGCCAGCAGGCCCTGGCGGCGCTGGCCGGCCCGGCCCACCTGCGGCTGACGGCCGAGACCATCGGCGGGCAGTTTCAGTTGGAAGATTTGCTGTTTGTGGACGAGTTGGGGGCGGTCTACCTGGGGCGGGAACTGCCATCCCAGCGCCCGCTCTCGGTGCGCGTGGTGGCCGGGCAGCCCGACAACCCGCTGCGCCGTGACTTCGTGGCCCAGTTGACCGGCTGGCAGCGCGTGACCCACACGCGCCTCAGCCCCGGCTACGCCATCGTCCAGTCGGACGACTGGGCGGCCTACGTCTGCGCCCCGCCCGACGGCTTGTCGCTGCGCGAGTGGCGCGCCCGCCGCCCGGCCTGGACCGAGGTGTGGGGCCTGGCGCGCCAGTTGGCCGAGGCCGTCATGGCGGTGCATGCTCACGGCCTGACCCACGGCGACCTGCACCCCGAGAACGTGATGATCACGGCCGGGCTGGTGCGCCTGACGCGCACGCCGCTCTTCCCGCCGCCGCCGGGCGTGTCGTACACCGCCTACCACGCGCCCGAGCAGTTGCGCGGCCAGGCCGCCAGCGCCCGCGCCGACGTGTACTCGCTGGGCCTGCTGTTGTATGAGCTGGTCTTGGGCGCGCACCCCTTCTCGGCCGAGAGTGAGGAACTGCGCCTGACGCTGCAACTCTACAGTCAGCCGCAAAGCCCGCGCCTGCGCTGGCCCGAAATCCCCCTGGAGCTGGAGATGTTCCTGCTGCGGCTGCTGGCGCTCGACCCGGTAGACCGCCCGGTGGACGGCCAGGCCGTGCTCCAGGTGCTCAGCCAGTTGCAATTCGAGCCGCGCCGCGAAGGCGTGGACTAAACCCGTCGCTGCAATAAAAAGGCGGACACCTCTCCGATATCCGTTTTCTGACGACTGCCTTCTGGTGGCGGCGCTTGCCTGCCCCGGCCTAGGGCTGCTGGTCACGCAATCCGTGGCGGTCATCAGGCAGCCGGCGGCAGCGCGCACTCGCTGTAAAATAGTGGCCTTGTTCGCGTCATCTCGCACCCGGAGCCAACCGCATGCCTGCTGATCTAGTCGTCCACAACGGACTGGTTGTCACCGCTACCGAGACGTTTCCCGGCGGCGTCGCCATCACCAACGGCCAGATCGTGGCCGTGGGAGCCGACTCGGCCCTGCCCGCCGCGCGCGAGGTGATTGACGTGGGCGGGAAGGTCATCACCCCCGGCCTGGTGGACTTCCACGTTCACTTTCGCGAGCCGGGGCTGACCTACAAAGAAGACTTCACTACCGGCTCCACGGCCGCCGTCCTGGGCGGCCTGACCTGCGTGCTGGATATGCCCAACACCAAGCCGCCCACCAGCACGCCGGAGGTGGTGGCCCAGCGCGCCGCCGCCATCGCCGCGAAGTCGTATTGCGATGTGGTGCTGGTGGGCGTGGTGGTGCAGGAGAACGTGGACCAGATTGTGCCGATGGCCGCCGCCGGGGTGGTGGGCTTCAAGGTCTTTCTAGGCGAGACGATTGGCAACCTGCCCGCGCCCGACGACGGGATGCTGCTCGACGCGCTGGCCCAGGTGGCGCGCACCGGCCTGCGCATCGGCTTCCACGCCGAGAACAACCAGATTCTCCAGCACCGCACGCGGCAAATGCGCGCCACCGGCCGGCAGGATATGGCCGCTTTTCTGGAGTCGCGCCCGGCCGTGTGCGAGGCCGAGGCCATCCAGCGCATGGCCCTGTTCGCGCGCTACACCGGGGCCAAAATCCACATCTACCACCTCAGCTCGCAAGACGGCGCGCAAATGGTGCGCGAGTGGAAAGACAAGGGGGTGGATATCACCACCGAGACCTGCCCGCACTACCTGTTCCTGCCGGCCGAGCAGTATCTGGAGCCGCTGCGCACCCGCCTGCGTGTGAACCCGCCTGTGCGCACCGGCGAGCACGGCGCGTATCTGTATCAAGCCCTGCTGGACGGCACGGTGGACATGGTTGCCACCGACCACGCCCCGCACACGGCCGAGGAGAAGCTCAACCCCGATCTCTGGCAGGCGCTGTCGGGCTTCACCGGCACCGAGACGCTAGTCCAACTGCTGCTGTCGGAGGCAGTGCACAAGCGCGGTCTGACGCTCAACCAGTTGGTGCGGCTGTGCTCGGAGAACCCGGCTAAGATTTGGGATGTGTGGCCGCGCAAGGGCAGCCTGCATATCGGCGCGGACGGCGACCTGACCGTGCTCGACCTGAACCGCCCGTGGACGATTGACGAGGCGCGGCTGCACAGCAAGAACAACATCACACCCTGGCATGGCTGGCAGGGCAAGGGTCAGCCGGTGATGACGATTGTGCGCGGCCGCGTGGTCATGCGCGACGGCGCGCTGGTGACGGACCGGCCCACCGGCCAGATGGTGCGCCCCCTCCCCCCGGCTGCGCCGCAGCAGTCATAACGTGCTAGACTTACGCGATGACGCTTAACAGTCCGCCCCTACCCGCCCACCTCCCGCGCCGCGCCCGAAGCAGCGCCTAGTCGTCGGCCTCTCCGGCGCCAGCGGCGTCATCCTGGGCATCCGCCTGCTTGAATACCTTCAGCACAGCGCCGAGTTGGAGGCTCACCTGATCCTCAGCGCCGCCGCCAAGACCACCATCAGCGCCGAGACCGACTGGAGCCTCAAGGACGTGGAGGCGCTGGCCGCGCAGGTCTACGACAACCGCGACATCGGCGCGGCCCCGGCCAGCGGCTCGTTCGCTACGCGCGGCATGGTCATCATCCCGGCTAGCATCAAGACGCTCTCGGCCGTCGCCAACTGCTACGCCGCCGACCTGCTCACGCGCGCCGCCGACGTGTCGCTGAAGGATGGCCGGCCGCTGCTGGTGCTGCGCGAGACGCCGCTGCATATCGGCCACCTCCGCCAGATGCTGGCCGTAGCCGAGGCTGGGAGCATCCTCTTCCCGCCGGTGCCCGCCTTCTACGCCCGCCCGCAGACAGTGGACGACATCATTGACAACACCGTGGGCCGGGTGCTCTTTCGCCTGGGGATTGACAACGAGCTGTTCCTGCACTGGCAGGGCCTGCGCAATGCCGCGCTCGCGAAGCGCGGCACCGCCCCAGAGCAGTAGGGTGGGGGGCGGATTGCGCTCCGCCAACAACCCCCGGCAGCGAACGCCTCTACCCATCCTCAGAAGCTGGCCGGCGTGTCATCCCGGCCTGCAACTATCAGCCCGGCGTCCTACCGGTTGAGCATCTCGTCCAGCCGACGCCGCAGATAGGCGCGCTCGGCGCTGTTGCCTCAAATCGCCCGTGGCCCGCTCGTCGGCCTCAGCCCACGGCTTTCTTGATGAGTGCGGCGATCTTGGCCTCGGTCGCGGAATTCAGCTCGATCAGCGCATAGGCCACTGGCCACATGGCGCCGTCGTCGAGCTGCGCCGGGTCGTTGAAGCCGAGGGTCGCGTAGCGCGTATTGAATTTCGCCGCGCTTTGGAAGAAGCAGACGTTCTTGCCGTCCTTGGCATATGCCGGCATCCCGTACCAGAGTTTCGCCGCGAGGGCGGGCACGCTCTCCTGGATGAGGGCGTGCAGCCGCTTGGCCATGGCGCGCTCCGGCGCCGGCAACTCGGCGATCTTCGCCAGCACGGCGCTTTCCCCGTCCGCCTGTTCCGCAGCTGCCTTCAGTTCTTTGGCGCGTTCCTTCATCGCGGCTTTTTCATCGGCCGTAAATCCCTTGGACGGCTTATCGCTCGTGCTGGTTTTCTTGGCGGACTTCGGCGGGGTCTTCGTTGGGCTCATCAAAACCTCCTGATACAGACTGCCTGAGGTTGAAAACCTCAACGCAGTTCAACTACGGTCACATGTTACTCTAACGTGCGCGGCCTGAGTAGCTAACACTTTCGCCAAGCAGGGGCGAGCCGGAAGGGGCTCAGCCGCAAGGTCAAGAACGGCAAGGTCGAGCTTTGACAACTCAGCCAGCGCTGCAACTTGCGCCAGCCGATTTGGAAGA
>Ga0163153_10005858_pt1 | contig 14230 bp, 3 predicted proteins | sample OliLakLV19MP6IB1_FD_148629 | JGI IMG/M metagenome (GOLD analysis project Ga0163153, IMG submission 148629) | Freshwater microbial mat bacterial communities from Lake Vanda, McMurdo Dry Valleys, Antarctica - Oligotrophic Lake LV.19.MP6.IB-1 | ecosystem: Environmental > Aquatic > Freshwater > Lake... | reverse complement strand
GTTCAAAGATATAAAAATTCAGATTGACACCGCCTAATTTCTGCCTGCAGACAAAATCGCATAAGAAGCTTGAGGTGTCTGCCAACAAACAGGCATACCTGTTATCATATTTTTTATTCTTCGGCAGAATTAAATGGATGCTATCATTAGTTGCACACGGTGGAAGAACAGAAGCTATTAAAGTTCTTTCATTTGTTGCGGATGTAACCTTTTTGAAACATAACATCCACGAGAATGGAAATGGTAAGTCAAAATGTGTCTCTTGTACACCATAAAAGGAGAGCGCCAATGCGGCTGGGTTTTGATGTTCTTGTAAAGTTAGTTCCCGTGATTGGCGTTGCCTAGCTACTGCGTATTCGCTCAACACAACTGTTGCAGCACGGTGGTCAAAAAGAGCAAACATCTTGCCTTCATACAGACGACGAGCTGTATTTGTATTCTGAGTAAGCAAACCATTTTTCTCGAAAAGCCAATTCTTTTCGAGAAAATCGCTTATTGGTTCAAATCTATGTGCATCATTTGAGGAATGAAATTGCGTTGTAAGAGTTGAAGCCCAAACAGATTCATTACCAACCAAAAAGGGTGAGGAACGTCTATAGATTGCTTTGGTCAATTTAGCATCGCGGCGACTACGAAAAATGGGACACGTGCGTGTATTCGGGTTCAGCAGGGCAATCTCGTCTGCGGTAAGCCCAAACCGTCTCTCAGAATCACGGAGATCACTCACCTGATGCGCAAAAAAGACAAACTCAGCGGCCTGTGGCTCTGTTTGTTCTACCTTGTTACTGCGTAGTGTAAGCAGGCAGAATTTGTAGCTACGATGTACACCAGGAAAAATTGCATTCCGGTTTTCAAAATCATAAAGACTGACCAGCGCGCTACGCTCCATGATATCCTGAAAGTAAAACTTTGTCGTATCGTCGGTGGCGATACCACTAGGCACAATTATCCCACTACGGCCACGCATGGGAATCAAATGGCGCACCAACTCGGCAAAGATTGTATAGGTATTTACATCACCGCGGCCACAAAGCGGATAGCGACTGCTATCACGCACGAGATGACTGTCACCCTCGGCCTTACGCTTATCCGCTTCAAAGTCAACCAGCAGGGTTGGATTATCGTTTGCCAGATCAGCAATCAGTTGGCGACGGGCAGCGGCATTGGGGGCACCGGCAATCGCCGGATCACGCGTAGCGAACCACTCTTTCTCCTGAATCTTGATCCGCTCCCACGGCGGGTTACCCAGCACCACATCAAAGCCACCCGTCCAGCCAGTCACATCCTCATCTTCCAACTCATCCAGTTTGGGCTGAAAGATGTGGGGAAAGGCGAGATGCCAGTGGAAGAATTGGTATTGCTCACGCAGGCGCACGATTTCAGCGGCCATCCAGGGCGTGCACTGTGCTGGGTCGGTTTCCAGTTGGCGGAAGATCTCCTCGGTGATCGGGTAGGGGAAGCCGTCGAATTGGTTGTCATTCTGAGCCGAAGGCGAAGAATCTCGGTTCGACCCGACGTGAGATTCTTCGTCGGCATTCGCCTCCTCAGAATGACAAATCACCCCCTCCTTTTTCACCCAGACAAAGGCCGCACACCAACCATCAGCCCACAGGCGGCTTGCTGCATAGTCGGAAGACTGGGTACATTCCTCATACAAAGCTTCCTGGCGGCGCACGGCGGCGACCGTGCTGTCATCCACACGATCCACCTGTACCATACACGCCGCTAGACTCTCCCAACGCCGCCATGCTCTGCCACTGGGATCTAAGAGGCTGCGGCGGCCCTGGCGCTCAGCCTTGTTCTGCTTTTTGAAGCGACTCACATACGCATTGTCATCGCCCAGGATTGGCTTGAAGGCATCGTCAGGAATGCCCCGGCGCAAGAGGGCCGGGGTCGCGCCCAAGAGGCTGTTGCCACATTGGATGTTGCGGTCAAGAAAACCAAGCGGCTTGCCGGGGTCCAGCGTCTCCATCCAGAGCGCCACCTTGCACAGTTCCACCGACATGGGGTTGATGTCCACACCGTGGATACAGTGGTGAACCACCTCGCGCAGAGCGCTGCGCCGTTCGGCGGGGCTGGGTTCATCATCACCCGTGCGCACACGCGCCAGATGCAGCGCCAGCCGGTTGGCCGCGGCAATCAGAAAGTGACCGGAGCCACAGGCGGGGTCGACCACCTTGATGGCGAGAATGGCGGCTTCGCGTGCGCTACGTTTGCCATTCTGACTGTTGCTCCTGTCATTCTGAGCCGAAGGCGAAGAATCTCTGCCCAGTCGCCCCCTGTTGTCATTCTGAGCCGAAGGCGAAGAATCTCTGCTTGGTCGCACGCGAGATTCTTCAGTCGCTGGCACTCCTTCAGAATGACGGTAACGGGGGAAGCGAGATTCCTCCTCCCTCCGGTCGTCGGAATGACAGTTAGCCAGCCGGTCGGCCACCACCGGTTCCAACGCGCTGTCGAGCAGACAGGTGATCAACACGGTGGGGGTGTAGTAACTGCCGGTTGTCTTGCGTTCTGAACCGGCCACGGTACGCAAGGCAAAGGTGGCGGCATCGACACTGAGTTCCGGCTCCAATTCGAGCAGCGATTCATAGACGCTGCCCAACTCTTCCGCACCCAGATTCTTGAAATCGACCACCCGGCGCACGTTGCCTTGGTTAATCGCCGTGAGCGCGCGGATCGCATGGAGCAGATCGTAGTTGGCCAGGTCGGCTTGATCCAACAGGGGCGTTGCTTGGGCGGAAAAGAGAAAGCTGCCCAGCGCGGGTAAACCCAAGGGGGCATAGCCGTCGCGCAACTGGCCAAAGAGCAAGCGCAGGCCACGGTAGAGATCGGGGTGGGGGCTGCCGCGCCGCGCCGCCGCCAGCGCACGCAGCCGGCCCACACTGTAAAAGCGGCGATAGCGCGCCTGCATGGCGTCAGGCGTGTCGGGCAGCAACAGCAAGTCGCGATCTTCGGCCACCAGCAGAAAGATCAGCCGGTAGACCATCCGCAACAGTTGGCGGTAATAGTCCTGCTTGCTCAAGCTACCCTGTTGCAGCGCCCCCTTGAGGACGCGATTGCCCCCTTGTGCAGACGATTGGCGCAGAAAGCCCTGGCCCAATGCCTCAATCGCCGCCTGTACCCCCTGGCGCAGTTCATCCAGCGCCCGTGTTCCCTCTACGACCGCGGTCTGTGACCATTGCTCCAGCCAACAGGTGGGGGCTTGGGCGGTTGGTTCAGTGGGTACTTGGGGATCCTCTTCGTCGTCAGCGGACGGGGCCAGGTCGAGGGGCGCGAGTTCGCCGGCAGGGGTGATGGTTTCGACGCGACTTTGGTGACAGAGCAGCCAGAGCAGGCTAAAGTCAGCATATTGCTCGCCGCTCATCATCGCGGCCAGGTCGAACTCAACAAAAGCGGCCCGCGTCAGGCTGGCATTGTCGCGCAGGATGCGCAGGGCGAAGCCGTTGCTGACAAAGCCCCACTGATGGTCAGCACTGCGGTTGATAAATTCCTGGAGCAGGCTGTGCGGGCTGCGGCGCAGCGCGGGGTCACGGCTGTCGAGTGGCTGGCGAAACGAGGTCATGTGGATCGGGACATTTTCCCAACAGTGGTTAATTGGGAAGCTCTGCTCCTCATCCCCTTCCTGCTTGTTGGGTAACTTCATCGCCCGCTGCGTCAACAGCCGGCCATAGCCCAGCTCCTGAAAGAGAATGCGCAGCCAGCGGTCGCGCGTCAATGCAAAGCCATTGTCGGCCTGATCTAGTTGCTCTTGCTGCGCCTGAAAAGCCTGCCACACCCCTAACAGCCGGTTCCAGGCGCGATTGATCGCCTCGTTGAGCCGTTCGCTGGGTCCCAGATGGTAATCTTGGGGCTGCAAGCCGGCAACCTTGCCCTCGGCAATCTTCTGCAGCAGGTCGGCGGGCAAGAGCGCACCCTCGGTTTTGACAGTGCTAAAGGTGGAGCGGGAGATGGTTTTCATGATCTATTCTTATCCAATCGTTCACAATTGTATATGTGAGTCCATGTCATGCCGAATGGAGGAACGGAATGAGGCATCTCCGGCTCGGCGCAAGACCAGATTCTTCGCTCCGGTCCTTCGCTCAGAATGACAAATGAGATTCACGGTTCATCCAATTGCCAGCCCTTACTGAGGTCGCGCCATTCGGGATTCATCGACTCGATCAGGGCAATTTTCTTTTCACGCCGCCAGCCCTTAATCTGCTTTTCGCGTTCTATAGCGACATGAACATCGTTGGTCGTTTCATAGTAGACCAGTTGGTCAATATTGTACTTACTTGTAAATCCAGGTGTCATGTGGTTTTTGTGTTCATAGACACGGCGTCCAGGTTATTTGTCATGCCGGTGTAGAGCGTACGGGAACGATTGGCCATGATATAGACGTAAAAATTGCGCTGTCTCATACGTTCTTTCGCGCTTGTATTTTTAGGACTTACACAGGCCACCTGTCATTTCGAGGAGCGCTGTTTGCGACGAGAAATCTTGAGTACGCCAACCGGAGATTTCTCCTCAAAAAAGCCTTCGTCGAAATGACAATGGCGGAAGTTAGTACCTACACAGGCCACCTGTCATTTCGAGGAGCACTCCGGAATGGCAAGGGCCGGGCCTCATACTACCGGCAGCAACACATAGATGCCCAACACATCGGGCGGCAACTGGGGCTGGATCCGGTAGCGCACGCCGGTGAGCCGGACGGCACTGCGTACGCGGCGATGGGCGTCGAGCAATTCCTCACCCCGTTCTGTGACACGGGCATTGAGCGCCGCCTGCAACTCAGGCAAGGTGGCAAGCGTCCGTTCGAGCTGGGCCGTGGCCTGTTCGGGCGGCATGTTTACATCCGGCTCGACTTGGAGCAGGGCGTCGGCTTCGGCGGGTGTCAACCACTCGGGCCGATCGGGCCGGCCCCGGAAGCCAAGCACTTCACAGGCTTCGGCCAGCAGGGCCGTCTCTTCCGCCGCCTTTTGGGTAATGATGTGATAGCGATAGCGCAGGAGCAAGAGCGTGACGCGGTTAGCAACGCCCCTTGTCCGGATCACGCTGGCCCGGCGCACCACACTTGGTAGCAGCGGATCGAGCGCCGTATCGAGCGTGTAGGCAGCCAGCCCAGCCACTAACGGATGGGTACGCGCCAGGTAAAGCTCCTGATCACCCACGGGCAAGGTAAAGCGGGCCACAAAGATCGCCTGCTCCTGCGCCGCCTCGATCAATGCTCGGTTGTTTGGCAAATGAAATTCGGTGGCACCTGTTCGTGGTGTAAGATAGCCGCCACTTAAACGCACCAAGTCGCTGACAAAGCGTTCCACATCCGTCGCCGCGCCAATCGCCTCACGCATGGCCCGATATTCCTGCACCACCTCATCGACTTTGAGGCTGTACTGAGCAAAGAGCGTGCGGGAGCGCTTCTCCCGTTGGCTCACATTGTCCCAATCCAGATGGAGTTCAGCGGCCGTGCGATCATCCAGAAAATCAAAGGTGATTTGCAGCGGGTTGGTCCTGGTGCCACGTAAGACCATCCCATTGAGCAGCGCTTGCACCACCTCGCTGGTATTGGCCGGCAACGGCACTGAGATGCCGGTGTCACCGCGGATCGTCTTATGTTTACGCAGCAGTACATCAAGCACAATGCCGTCGATCTGATTATCAATGCCATAGTAAGTCAGGGTGCGAATGGTCGGGGCACGCTGGCCATAGCGGTCGACGCGCCCCTCACGCTGCTCATGGCGCGTCGGATTCCAACTTAGATCATAGTGAACTACGGCATTGAAATATTGTTGCAGGTTGATGCCTTCGCTCAAACAATCGGTCGCCACCAAGACCCGCTGTTCGTGGCTCTCCATTTGCGCAATGCGCGCTTCGCGTTCCGTCGGCGGCAAGAGCCCCGTCACGGCTTGCACCTCGACCTTGTTGGGCAGTGCCTTGCGCAGTTCCGTCGCCAGATATTTAGCGGTCGGAATAAAGCGGCAGAAGAGAATGGGGCAATAGCCATCCTTGAGCAGCTTTTTGACAATCGGGATCAACTGCGCCAGTTTGGCATCTTGTGCCGGGCCATAGAGTGCATCGGCCCGCCGGGCATAGTCTAACATACGCCGTCGCTGTATATCCGGTTGTTCGTCACCTTCCTGGCTGCCCGGAATCGTATCCACATAGGCGCTATTTTCAGCATCCTCCAGATCAAGGACCGTACTTTCGCCCACTGCATCCGCTTCCGCCACCGATTCTACATCGGCGGTGCCGGAGCGGGTACGCAAGGTGGCCGCCGCCGCCGCCGGACTGCTAGCCAAGCTACGCAAGAGCGCTAAGGCTGACCACCAGGCCACCCGCTGCCGTTTTAGATTGCCGGTTTCATCCATCACCCGTTCACGCGCATAGGTGAGGATGGTGTCGAAGAGGCGTTTATACGCTGGCGTCAGTTGATAGCTCTCTTCGGCCTCTTCGCGGTCAGGAAAGACCGTCTCTTCATCCATAAAGGCACGCACATCGGCGCGCCGGCGTTGGATCAAGTGGCGCGCCACCTCACGCCGCCGCCCTTCGTTCTCACGGCCAGAGAGATCTTCCGGCAGTTCGCGAAAGTCAGGGCGCAACAAAGCCAGTAACGAGCGGAAGGCCCCTTCATCACCGCTATGGGGTGTGGCTGTCACCAACAGCAGATGGCGATTGGGATCAGCGGCCAAATCACGGATTAATTGGTGGCGGAGATGGCGGCTCCCGCGGCCATTGGGTGAGAAGGCACAAGTATGTGCTTCATCGACAATCACAAATTCGGGGCAGGTACGAACAAACTCATCGCGCCGGCGAGGTGATTTGATGTATTCGGTCGAGACAATCACAAAGGGATAAACGTCAAAGATTGAGTGGTTGAAGCCGGCATCGAGCCGACGCACCGTGCTGGGCAGCACTAACTCTGCCTCGATGTGAAACTTGTCCGCCAGCTCACGCTGCCACTGTTCCGCCAGATGGGGGGGACAGAGCACGGCCATGCGCCGGATCTCGCCACGGTCGAGCAACTCGCGCGCAATCAGCCCCGCCTCAATTGTCTTGCCGATCCCCACATCATCGGCAATGAGCAAGCGCACCGGATCGAGGCGTAGCGCCATGAGCAATGGCACCAACTGGTAGGGCCGCGGTTCAACATCGATGCGACCAAAGGAGCGAAATGGCCCTGCTCCCGAGCGAAAGCCAAGTTTTACGGCATCGCGTAACAGGCGGCTTGTGCGAAAATCGCCTAGTTCGGCAGGGGTCGGATAGGCAAAGGTCGCGGGCTGCACATCGTCAGCTTCCAATGGCAAATAGATACCCGCCGTCTCCTGTTCAGTGCCACCTAAGGGACGCAACACCAGAAATTCATCATCCGATTCGGGTAAGACCACCCATTCACGCCCGCGCGCACTAACCAACGAACCGATTGCATAAGTTACGTTACTCACGCGTGCACCTTTCCAAAGAGATAGTCATGATTCTTCACAATGCGCTCCCACTGTTCACGCTCATCGTATCGGAAGCGCAAGACCGTCAGCCCCAAGTCAAGTTGCAGACAATCGGTAATCTCGCGATCCGCAGCCGCCACATCACTATGATCATGGGGTGCCCCATCGACATAGATCACCACCGCTTTGTCATGGTAGTAGAAGTCACAGCGTGTGTTGCACTGTTCAATCAACCGTTGGGCGCTATCGGGCAACCGTAGATTGCGCGCATTGAGAAAGTCCAGCCACTCCCGTTCCAGGTCACTGTCACACTGCGCCTTGAGTTGGGTCAGATAATCACCCCGCGCCAAGCGCGTTGGCGTAATATCGACGGTGGCGTTGGCCAGTTCATAGAGCGGCGTCAAGACCAGTTTGCGATCCAGCAATTGGTGATCCATCTGGTTGAAGTAGCTCATGAGACAGTCATAGCAGGCCGCCTCACAATCTTCTTTGGCGGTGGGGGCACGTCGTTTATCCTCGCGTGTATCGGGATCAAAGTGACAGAGTTCAAGCGCCTGGCGTGCCACTTGCTTGATCGCTTCCTCATCGGTGACCATCTGACGCAGAACTCCTGCTCCCCCTTCGGCAGATTCATAGATCAGGAGCATGTTGCGCTCATCGCGTGAGGGTAGGGGTTCTGCCGCCAATTCGCTATCTTCCAACTGGTAGATGATTTGAATGGCGCTCTTCAACGCCGGCTGCAACGAGGCCATCACTTCGTTGCTATAACGTTCCGCGAATTCAATCAACAGTGAGTTGCGCCGATCTTCCACATAGGGAATGACCTTTTCGCGGCGGGCAGATAGCTCATCATCCTTATCGCTCTCGATCTCTTGTTCATTTTTGGCCCAATAGCCCCGCTCAACATCGAGTACAAAGCCCAGATCCTGTTTGTCCTTGCGTCGGCGCCAGCCCTTGTTAATGCGCCAGAGCGTTGCTGTATCGCCATAGGTGAGGGTCAATAGATCGTGGCCATCAGCGCTTTTGACGTGGGCCGTGGCGAAGCTGGGCCGACCATCGCGTTCCTCAAAGCGTACGCTGGTTTGGAGTTCATAACCCATGCGGACCCGCTCTTCTTCATCACTGTTAATGCGGTCGCGGCGCTGGGTGGAGACATTCTGCATCCGGAAGAGACTGCGCAATGGAATGGCCAAGCGCGCTTGGCAGAATTCGCAATACTCCAGGTTGTCAACCCCATTGGCCAGCGGATGCAGATAGCCACATTGGGGACAAACCTTAGCGGTACCCGTTGAAAGCGTAGAACCGGCATTACTATTGGGATCGCCAACCGGCAAAATCACCTTGTTGATCAGATAGCGTGAGCCTTCGTGGTAGATGATCGAGCGTGGCCCAAATTCCGAGATTGCCAGGAAGCGCGGCCGCGAGAGATACTCAGTTTGGTCGCGCCGTTGATTGCCCCGCCGCGCCGGAATAAAGGCCGAAAGTGGCAGACGAGGGAAGTTGTAACCGGGCAGAAACCCCTCGCTGGCAAAATAGCGATAACTGTAGAAATCGGACTGGACAACATTCGAGCTATCGGTCAACAGTTGGATCTGCTTTTCCGCTTCGCCACGCAAACGCGTTGCCTGGTCTCGATCACTCTTGACACGTGAGTTATCCATCACAATCTCATTCTGTGTCTTTTGCTGATGGAGCGCGGAAAGATAAAGACTGCGCCAACGCGCACACGCCTCATCAAAACGATGCATTGTCTGGTTCAGCACCTTGTCGAGCCAATCCGTGGTGAACCAAGTGGCATCTTGCAGTTCATCGTGCATACCGGCAAATATCTCTGTCATGCGCCGGTGGGCAGCTTGGCGCGGCAGTGTACGTTCAAGCTCCTTCATCACCGAATCCTTGAGGGCTAAGGCCGGCGGATCACCTTCAAGCGAAATTAGATCCGCCAATGATGAGTGCAGCGATTGGCCAGTCTCCGCCAACCAAACGGCATGAACATGCGAGCGAACCAGATCCTCATTCGCGAGATCGAGCCTTGGTGGCTTGACCGCACCATGAACCATCAACGACGGACGTTTATAGAAATACTGATCATGCGGACTGCCGGAAGTGCAATAGGTAAAGACCAACGCTGGTTGGCCACTGCGACCGGCGCGGCCACTGCGCTGGGCATAGTTCGCCGGTGTCGGTGGCACATTGCGCATGTTGACCACGTTGAGTTGCGAGATATCAACACCCAGTTCCATGGTCGGTGAGCAGAAGAGCACCGGCAGCGTTGCTTCACGGAACTCATCTTCACGTTTTTGCCGTTCATCACTCGGTACTTGGGCCGTGTGTTCACGCGCCTGTAGACCTTGCAACTCGATCGCCACTTCTTTATAAAAATAAACAAAAAACTGGTTAGTTTTCACTGCGGCAGTGGATTGACGTCGAATCCGAATTGGATCATGGAAAGGTTTAGCGCCATCACCGGCCTGCCAGATCATGACATCGGCTGGAATTTGGTAACCGGCCACATCTGCTGTATCTTTAGCTTCCTCAATAATCTCAATGAGTCCAGCTTTAGTGAGAACATCGAAAAGAGCGGCAATTAGCTTCTCTGTTTCTGTTAAATTGAGATTACCGCTGTAATCAGGCAGCGTACTTTGACGACGGAGGTATGCACCAAAACGGCTACGATTGGAAACTGCAACATACTCGCCCGAGTTGTCGCGTAAACGCCTTGGTCCAGGAAGGGCAACACGTGAAGGCGTCATGCGTAGTTCCGTTTCTTGATCAATTGCCCACGGTTCTAATAAGTGCTGATTACTATTTGTACGAATACGTTCTTGGTATGTTGGCTCAAGAACATCTACTCGAATAGCCAATTCGCGACGAAGCAGATCAAGCAAGGTCTTACAGACTTGATAGCGAGTCTCAGACGTAGCATCGGCCAGTGCCGGATGGCAATCTTGCCAAACTTCGTCATCTTCAGCCACGTCCTGTAAATCTGGGTAAGCAATTTTCAAAAGCCCACATTGCTCTAAGTTGGGAGCGGTCAACCGCCAGCCGCGCCGCAAATCGATATAGAGTCGATATGCCAAAATCTGGCGCAACGCTTCGTCTGTTTGGCGTCGGGTTTTACGATTGAGACTATCGGTATTGCTGGCATAGAGTTCGAAGGGCAGATTCAGTCTTTCAAAAACACGAAGTGCTAACTCGTCGTACGCCAATCCCTTGGGGCCAGCTTCAACTACTGCGCGGTAGAGGGCTGCACGCAGTAACCCAACTTCAACAAAGTCGTTAAAATGGCCTGCTTGTAGTGATGCATCTTGCCGATTGTCAGTAAAGCTAAGCAGCTTTTTTGCTTTTTGTTCCAAAACTGTATCATGCTTTAATGATCGATAAGCCGACAGCGTTAAAATGGTAGTCGCCGTGCTGCGACCTTCCGATGATAAACCAGAGAGCTTGGCAAAATCAGAACGTTCGCGGTTGCCATAGGCCGCACCACAGTTGAGGCAAAAAGGGAGAGGAGATTGAACAAAGTGATAGAGTTCACCTTGGGCATCAGCTTCTCCCAATGGATTGACCCGGATCGGTTGTGGTAGCTTCTTGCGTTGGTCGCGCTTGACGCGATACTCTTCGCTGGATATTTGTTCCAGCCAATCTTCCGGCAGCCGTTCGTTATCGATCAATTCATCTTGGTCATCGCTCCACGGATTTTCGCGGTTGGCATAAAGAAAACCATTTTCGTTATCTTCTTCGCGTGCCTGATCGGTCAGGCCGCGCGGTACAACCACCATGTTATCCGTCTTTTTATCCGTGAAGCGGCGGATCACATAATATTCTTGCCCACATTCACGGCAAAAGGCCAAGGGTAGTAGAATTTTATCACGATCATTCGGTACAAATTTTTGGCCATTGAGTGTAATATGCCGCACTGCGGGATCTTCAAGTGAGGCATAGGCCGTGTCACCACGACTGATAAATTGATGCAATCGAAAGGCAAAGACGGGGCGGCCGGTCTTTGGATCATGCGCCTGATAGCCGCCCATTAATACAGAACGGATTGCGCGCTCGCATTCATCTGTCGATAACCCTATTTGCGCGGCAAGGTCTTTGGCGGCAGCTTGTAAACTTTTTGGATCTGCCCTTTTCAGGCGGTTAGCCTCTGCCTCATAAATGAGGCCAAAGGTTGATTCAATCCAACTAGAGAGCGGATCGTTAACAAATTTCTCATAATCCGCGGAAGGGGGTTCATTACTAAGAATACGACGGCGCAACGCTGCGCGAAAGTGGGTATCATCAAGTACACGGTCAGGTGTGGCGCGCGTCAACGTTTCGCCGATCACCCGTTCTGCTTTTACTGGTGCACCAAAGAGACGTGAGGCCGTTTCGGCAACAAGTCGCTGTTGTTCCGTGTAAGTGCCTTCGCTCGCTAAGGTGGCGGAAGTACCAACAACCTGCACATGAGCGTTCTCACTGACGTTGCGCACCCGTCGAATCAACATGGCCACATCTGCACCTTGGCGGCCACGGTAAGTATGGAGTTCATCGAGCACCAAGAACTGGATGCCGCGCATGGCACGGACTAGCTTCTGCTCATCAGGTCGCGTCATGATCAGTTCGAGCATGACATAGTTGGTAAGCAGAATATCTGGTGGATTATTAACAATCTCTTCGCGTTCCGGTCCTTTTTCTTGACCCGTATAGCGGCGAAACGTAACGGATGAATTGGCGAAACCCAGGCTCAGAAATTTCTTCAGTTCATTTTCCTGACTATTGGCCAGTGCGTTCATCGGATAGATAATGACGGCCTGAATGCCTTTGCCGCTGCCTCTACGTAAGACATGATTCACAATGGGTACAATGTAGGCAAGGCTTTTGCCGGAACCGGTGCCGGTGGTTAACACATAATTATCGCCAGTCTGTGCGGCTACCAATGCATCGGATTGATGTTTATGCAGCAGCATTGCTTTGCCTTGGGCAACTTTGTCTTTGTCCATGCGGAAGATCTGCTTGGCCAGTGGGTGTAACTTTCCCTTCTCTGCCAAGTCATCGATCCACGCCCCAGGTTCAAAGTTAGGGTTAAGTTGGAGGAGCGGATCGGGCCACAGTGCACCGGCCTGAAGTTCATTATCGACGCGGTCCTTGATTTTTTTATCTTTGATCGTAACAAAGCTGCCGATATAGTTGGCGTAATCTGAAATCAAGGTATTGCGTAAGCCAAAAACATTCATAACAATAGTCTTCTGTTGTTACTTATATGGGAAAAACAAATTTTCAATGAGTCTGGGGTAATCTGTGGTGGGCATAAGAAAGAAATTCTAGAATAGAAGTATAAGCCAACTTACCGCTATTCAAAATGAATCAACTAATGATTGCTACAAGAAAGGTCAATTAATGGCTTGGGCATAATCTTTGATAAGGTTTTCAGTAGGCAAACTGTCAAGTAACTTGGAAGCAACTAAATTATAATAGAGTGTAACACAGTCAGATTAAAATTGGAAGCACAAGTCAGTAAATTGTAAGCATAAAATTTATAATTTCAGGGTTTTCTGTAGCTTTGAGTAAATGTTCGTAGTAGAGCGAATTAATGCTCCGTTCCAGTTGATGTGTACTCCAGTTCTGTTCCACCGTTTCTCGTATATGGTAATCACGTGCCAAAGGGTTATCCATCGGCATAACCAATCGAAAATGTGTCCATGTCAAAAAGCTGCGCAGCGCGTAGCTTTTTGGAAACTCCGGGAATGCCCTGAAAAACCGACGCAATCACGCCGTAGATCCCGGCACTCGACTCCCCAACACCACCAGATTCCTACCCATTCCCCAGATGATCGTCGCCCCGATCAGGCTTGCCCTGGCAGTTCAGTAGGTTGGGAATTAACTTCGGTATATCTCAGCTTTAGGCTAAGCTGAGAGGGCGTGGCACTGGCCGGTATCATTCTCCATTTGGCAAATAACTTCCGGCCAGTGCCACGCCCTCTTTTGGTGTCTGAAACTTACCCTGAAACTACAATACACCTCCTCCACTCCAACCGATCGACGGAAGCGATAGAAGATGGTAAAGTAGGGCAAATGTTCTATTCAATCGCGAGGACAGATAGGAGAAGGGGGGGCATGCTATGCCAATCGTAAGCAACCCAATTCGACTGGTTGAAGGCGACTGTTCTTTGAACTGGCTGAACCCCGCAACGGATATATACGATGAGACAGCCATTGATCTTGCCCCAGAATGCGTCCGTTTCTTTTGCGAAAGATAGGGACGGAAGCTAAAAACTGCACCCAGCGCCGCGCTTGATGATCGCGTTCCCGCCTGGGCTATGGCAAAAAACACCTATCCACGCAGCGCGAGCCTCCTGGAAGCAAAGTTCAATTTTTCTTCGCGCCTGGAAGGCAACCGCTTCTCGGTGCGCTTTGTATGACTTCGTGGATAGGTGTCCCACTTTCCTCATTCACCACCCCTAAACCAACTTTTGTACTGTCGATATACTGCCTCATCACACGCACTTTCACTACACGAAAAACTATCGTCCATTGTACGGCAACGTCATGGCGCGTGAGTGTTTCTGATAATAACGAGCGTCACATGAAATATAACAGTATATTAACCAAGAATTAACATTGTTATCTTTTTGTAACAAAATCACTATTCTCAAAGCCGATTTTTCGACATATACTTTGCATATAAGGAGCTTAACTTACTAAAGATTCGTAAATAGAACTGCCACAAAACCAAAGCTGTCAGGTTTCTGCAACCTGACAGCTTTGGTAAAGACTCATTTGTACTTAGTTCTACTTTGGTACTTTAGAAAATTGATGCTGAATTGTCA
>Ga0163153_10005857_pt1 | contig 14232 bp, 14 predicted proteins | sample OliLakLV19MP6IB1_FD_148629 | JGI IMG/M metagenome (GOLD analysis project Ga0163153, IMG submission 148629) | Freshwater microbial mat bacterial communities from Lake Vanda, McMurdo Dry Valleys, Antarctica - Oligotrophic Lake LV.19.MP6.IB-1 | ecosystem: Environmental > Aquatic > Freshwater >... | reverse complement strand
ATCGTAATAACATCATCGCCAACGCCGCCGCTCCGTTTGCCGGCGCGCCGTTTCGCAAATTCAGTCCGTTCGGAGATCAATTCATTGGTGGTTCGAGCGTCGCCGCGGCTGATTTCACTGGCGACGGCAAGGCGGACATCGTCGTCGGCTCCAGTACCGGCATGCGGGCCACGGTGCGCGTATACGACGTGACCGCGAACTTACCGAGCTACACTGCGGTGCAGCAAGTCTTGCCGTTCGACGCGGCCTTCCGCGGCGGCGTGTTCGTTTCCGCGGGACGGATCAACGACGACGGAACGCCTGATATCATTGCCGCGCAGGGGCCGAGCGGCGACGCACGGGTGGAGTTGTTCGACGGCCGCACCGGCGCTTTGCTCGCCAACTTCGACGGCTACACCGACGCCAGCAGCAGTTCGCCGATTCGCGGCGTCGGCGCCGATCTCGACGGTGATGGTTTGATCGAGCGGATCATCACCAGTCAAGGTCCCGACGGTCGCAACAATTTGATTCGCCGCTTCACCACGAACGGTACGCTGGTCGATCAGATCGTGGAGGACGAATCGCAATTCCTGAACGGCTTTCACCTGGCCTCGTTCTTCGCCAACGAAGATGTCCTCGGCGCAGGCGGGCTGGCGATTCCGGACACATCCGACATTGTCTCGAAACTCTATCAACAAGTTCTCGGCCGCGCGCCGGAACCGGCCGGGCTCGACTACTGGGTCGCGCGGATCAATGCCGGGGAATCGTACGGCACGGTCGCGTCCGGTATCTTCGAAAGCGCCGAACGGCTTGATCCGATCATTCGCCAGTACTACCGCGACTACCTGCTACGCGAAGCGGAGCAAGCGGGCGTGAACTACTACCGCGCCGTCTGGCAAGCCGACGGCGGGCCCGACAATGTCGTGGCGAACATCATCGCCTCGGCGGAGTTCTTCGCCTCGGCGGGCGGCACGAACACGCTTTGGGTCACGGAACTTTACCGCCGGTTGCTGGGACGCGAGCCGGACGCCGCAGGTTTGGACTACTGGACCACGCGCTTGTCGAGTGGCCAGCTTTCACGGCAACAAGTTGTGTTCGGCTTTACGCGCAGCGACGAAAATTTCCGGAACCTGATCACTGGTTGGTATCAGCAATACCTAGGCCGCACGCCCACCGCCGAGGAACTGAATACTCGCGTCGATCGGATGCGAAATGGCGCGACGCAGCGGACGATTCAGATCGAGCTGATCGACTCGCCGGAGTACCGGCTGACGCCGTAGGATGGTTGCACCACGGAGTCACGGAGGCACCTGCCACTACGGAGTGCGGTGACTTCCGGAACGGGAGACCTGCGGTCGGCCAGGTGGCACGGTCGGGAGACCGTGCCACAACAGTGAGAAGAGGAGAGGATTGAAACCACGAAAAGCGCGAAAGGCACGAAAAGTTTCGGGCAAGGAGTTTGCGCGGTCTCAAAGGTTCCACTGAAAACTGAACACTTCAAACTCTCTCACTCATCTTCATCATCCTGATCGACGCGCTGCATTCTGCGCATCGCTTTTCGTTCCGCCTTGGACATTTTGCGGTTGCCGGGGTCGGATTGCGGCGGGTCGACGCGGAGTTGTTGGCCGCTGTGGCGTGCGGCGAGGGAAGCTGCTAGCGAGTTCGTCGGGGCGGTGGTTTTCTCCACGATCGCGGCGGTCCTTTGCGTGACCATCGTCGGTGTTGGCGTCGAAGGCACGTCGCTGCGTCGCCGTGCGGCGGCGGATTTCTTGTCGGCTTCCTCGTCGGCGACGGGCTTGGCTTCTTTCTTGGCTTTCGGTTGACGCACTTTCTTTGGCCGCGCGATCACTTTGCCGTCGGCGTCGAGGCAAACGTAACGCAGATGAATCGCCATCGCGAGCGTCAGGAACAAGTTGCCGACCATTTCGGCGCCTTCCTCAAGCATCACGCCGCGAGCGCCCGACTCCGGCAATACCCAGCCAAGCTGCGCCGCCACGGCCACGCCGTAGGCGATCGCGGTCGCAAAGAACGCCGCGATCGAGCTGCGGCAGCCGCGCATATCGAGCAGCAAGCGCATGCCAACCGTGCCGAGAATCAGCAGGTAAGCGCCTGCCCACCACAGCGAACCGTCGCCGGCGATGCGCGTGCCTGTCCAGTGCGACATCATTTCTTTGAAGGCTTCGTGCAGGCTGCCGCACTCGTCGATGCTCATCACCAGCCAGCAGAGTGCGGCCCATACCCAAATGCGGTAGCCGCCGTGGTAGTCGTCGGCCTTATGTCGCCGGATCGAGTACACGAGCAATGAGACCAGCGACGCGGCGGCCAGCGTCATCGACGAAAACCAAACCGCGAGGCTGCCTTCGCCGTCCAAGTCGAACGCTTCAATCCGGCCGTCCGTGGTTTGCGCGGAGAGCGCGGGCATCCAATAGTAGAGCGCTTCCAATCCGGCGACGATCAGCAGCCCGGCCAGGAAGGAAACGGCCAGCACCCAGGGGCGTTGCGGGCAGAGATCGGTGATCCGCGCGCGATTCCCATGCAACGCACCGGAAGAGTACGCCACGGTGGGAGCGTCCCCTTTTCCCAGGCTGCGCAATTCCTCGGTCGCGGCGTCAGCGGCCGTCTCGTCCGTCAGTAGTCGGCGGCGGCGCTCATCGCGATTGGCAAACAGCATAAGTTAGCCTTCCCTGGCAAGCTGGAGCGGCGAATCATACTCCTGCGCGAAGAAACGCGCAAGAGAGGTTTGCCGCCCGGCGTCCCAGCCAGGCGCGCACAACCGCCTTAAGTGATACCATCGGCAAGCCGTTGGATGGAACTTCGGCGTTAGACTTCAACCGCTGGTCGGCGTCCGCCCGTCCGAGGGCCTGGCGGCGGTCCCCCCTCGCCACGTCGCCCGCTCGGTCCCGGCGCATGAAACATTTCCCGCAGTTCTTCGCGATCCACGTTGCCGTCGTGATTGCGGTCGAGTTGATTAAAGAATTCTTCGACCGGCGCCGGCAAGTCTCCCCCAGGGCGTGGGCCGCCGCCAGGGAACCCAAACGGAGGTCCACCGCCGGGTCGACCAAAACCGCCGCCGCCGAATCCACCACGAGGCCCCATGCCTCCACGGGGTCCTGGCCCATCCGGCCCGCCTGGACCGCGGAACTCGCCGCGTTCGCCTTGCTCACCGCGTCCGGCGTCCGGCGGCCCACCTGGTCCGCGACGCTCCCGATCCCCGTCGCGTCGCTCGCGTTCGCCGCGGTCACCTTCACCGTCGGGACGATCGCCCTCACGGCGATCCGCAACCGGCCGGACTGGCCGTCCCGGTGCGCCAAATTCATTTGGCGTCAGTTCGCCGTCGCCATTGCGATCCAATTGTCGTAAGGAACGCTGCGCGGTGTCTAATTCGCGCTCGGAAATCTTGCCGTCGTGATCGTTGTCGAGAACGCCAAACAGCCCCGCCATGGGGCGCATTGGGCGACCGCCTGGGCCATCATCGCCGCGCGGCCCTGGCCCGCGAAATCGCTCGGTCCCCTGACGGAGCCGATCCTGAAACGTCTCTTGAAGCTTGCTCATGCCGGCATCGAATTCCTCGCGGGTCAACTTGCGGTCGTCGTTCGCGTCGGCTTCGGCCACGAGGCGGCGATACATTTGGCGGCGCTCGGCGGGAATCTCCGCAGGCTCTAGCTCTCCATCCTGACTGACGTCCAGGCGGCGGAAAATCGTGTCGAGCACAGGGCGCGAACGATCTCGATCACCACGTTGATCCCCGTCGCGGCGCTGATCTCTGTCACCACGTTGCCCCCTATCGTCGCCCTGATCTCGATCGCCGCGCGAGTTTCGCCGATCGTCGCGCTCGTGCGCCTCATGATCGGCCTGCGGCGCATCGACCGCCCTTTCGGGCGCCGGCGGTGCAGCGGGCGGCGCTGGCGGGTCCTGCCCAAAGGCCTGGAACGGGGTTAAACAAAGTACGATGAACACTCCGCGCGCAAGGCGAACTCTCATGACGGTTTCCTACACATGACTTGTGGGCGAATCGAAGACGCCGCCAGGTGCGTCTCTAGGATTAAACCCGGCGCTGGCGGTCCGGTTTCGTTCGGCGTTTCGTGGCGGACTTTTCAGCTGTGCCCGCAGCCGGTCTAATGTCGCGGCAGTTTACTCGCCTTCGCCTGCCTGAAAGGAACCCATTCGACGATGCGGCGCACTGGACTGCTGACGATCGTATTCGTTGCGCTGAGTACAAGCATTCTGCCTGCACAGGAGCCTGACTTAGACGCGCTCCGCGCGCGATTGTCCGACGGCGTCCTCCGCTGGGGCGGCGATGCCGAAGGGGGCGCCCCGTATCAACTCCGCGATCCCGAAGATCCGGCACGCGTCATCGGCTTCGAAGTGGAACTCGCCGACCTGTTGGCCGAGCAACTGACGAAGCGCCTAGGCAAACCGATCCGCGCCGAATTCGTGCAATATGAATGGGTCAGCCTGCAACTCGGTTTGGAAAAGAACGACTTCGATCTGCTGATCTCCGGCTACGAAGTCTCGGCGGAACGACGCAATAGCGTCCGCTTCTCGCGCCCCTATTTCATCTTTGCGCAGCAACTCACAGTGCGCAAGGATGAAGAGGCGATTCGCACGCTGGATGATTGTCTCCGTCGCCCCGTCGGCACGTTGAGCGGAAGCGCGGCGGCGGAGTTGTTGGAAACGGCTGGCGCTCGTGACGTCACCGGCTACGACGACAACGTGGGCCCCTATCTCGATCTCGATCTCGGTCGCGTCGACGCCGTGTTGCTCGACGCGCCGATCGCCGTTTACTACGCCAGCACCAATCCGAGGCTCAAGTTAGTCGAACCGACGTTCGCGCCTGGCGAATATGCGATCGGGATGCGTCCGTCCGACGAAACGCTCGCGAAGGGTGTCGATCAGGCGCTCGGCGAGCTACTGCAAAACGGCCGTTGGCAGCAATCGCTGCGCAAGTGGCGGCTATGGAACAATCAGCAATCGGCGCTCGCGCGGGGCGATCGCGCGGAAGCAGAACAGACGGGCCTCGGATTTGCGCCGGACGGAACTCCGGACGCCGCGTTGCAAGTGCTGCCAAAGGAATTTGTCAATATCGACCTGGTCACTTCCGCGGCCGATTCCTGGACGTTCTCCAAGTATGCGCCGCTGTTGGTCAGCGCCGCCGGCATGACGATCTTGCTCACCGTGATGAGCATGACCGTGGCGATGCTCATTGGTCTGTTGGTTTGCGTAATGCGCCTTTACGGCCCCTGGCCGGCGCGCGCCGCCGCGCTGGGGTATGTGGAATTTTTCCGCGGCGTGCCGCTGCTTCTGGTGCTGTACTTTCTGTACTACGGTATCTCGGGCGAAGACTTTCAGTTGCCGGCGATTGCGGCGGCCGTGATCGGCTTTGGCCTGAACTATGCGGCCTACGAAGCGGAAATCTATCGCAGCGCCATCAGCGCCGTGCCGCGCGGGCAATGGGAAGCCGCGCGAGCGCTCGGCATGCCGGAAACGCTAACGTTTCGCCGCATCATTTTTCCCCAGGCGATCCGAACGGCGCTCGGGCCGATGACGAACGATCTCGTCGCGCTCTTTAAGGACACCAGCCTGGTGAGCGTGATCGCCGTCCGCGAGCTGACGAAAGAATACTTGATCCTCTCGCGCTCCAGCCTGAAGTTCGTGGAACTGGGCTTGCTGACCGCGGCCCTCTACCTGGCTATGAGCATTCCGCTTGGTTACCTCTCGCGCTGGCTGGAAGCACGCTGGGGCGAGAAGTAGCACGAACACCAGCCCGTTGCGCTAGCGAGGGAGAGAGGATGTCGCCAGCACGTGCAAGACGAAACTCTCGACCGCACTTTGGCAAACATCCGTGCGCGTCGTCGTTGAGAGTTTGATCAGCAACAGTATACGGCGTCCTCACTCCCTTGCTGGCGCTACGGGCTAGTGTCGACGATTCCATTCGCGATTTACTCGAGGCGCTCCATATAGCGCAAGAACTGCTGATCGAATTCCTGCAAGTCCGGGCCGAATGCCTGTTTAAATTCGAGCAGCCGTTCTTCGTCGGAATCTTTCACCAACGGGCGCTTCTTGGATAGCCCCGCGAGATACGCGTGGTACTTCTTCGCGTGCTTCTGGAACAAATAGTAGTTGAGCGCCCAGCCTTCGCTATAAGCGTCCGCGGCCTGCTGAGGATTGCGAAAGCGGCCGTGGTCTGCAAGTACGCCTTCGACGAGCAGGCTTTCCAGCGAGCGTGATCCGCGCCGCGAAAGATAATCTCGAAAGCCATCGAGTCGAAAGTGATTCACGGCGCCAATCGTGCGCCAACCTTTGCCACGGCCCAGGTCCGGCGATTCGAAGTAACTGGCGAGGCCTTCATTGACCCACATTGGCACGTCGCTCAGGCGGGTGTGAAAGCCGCAGTTGTAGGCGATCTGATGCGTCGCTTCGTGGATGATCGTCGCTACGGTCCGCTCCGCCTCGGGACGGCTAAGTAGTTGGTTGATCTGCGCGGCGTTGGAACGGCGATCTCCCGGCTGCCGTAAGCTGGCCGACCCGGAGAGGTCGTACATCGTCATGCGGTTGGTTTGCAAATTGTAGTAGCCGATGATCGACTTCGCGGCCTCGCCGACTTCTTTCTCGGCATGGGCGACGTACTGCGCCTGATCGGCGAACACGATCGCGACGAGCGGGAACTCCGGTTCGTGGAGATTGAAGTCGTTGCGCTTCCAATAGTTGTTGAAGGCCAGATACAAACGCTCGAACAACGCGCCGCACCACTGCGCGTACGCCTTGGAAGTGTTGTGGCAGATCAAGTAGTGCGCCGTGGCATGGACTTCGAAGCCCTCGGGCAATTCCGCCAGCAGTTCCTTGCCGATCCGCTCGCGGTCATAGGGCGCGAAGTCTTCCGCGTCCGAGGTGTGCGAGACTTGCTCCGCCGGCTCGATATTCCAGAGTACGCCGTCTTGGGCCAGCAGCAGCAGCCCGCCGTCGGCCGCTTTGATCTCCAAGCGACCAATCAGGTCGATTTCCTTCCCATCGCGCAGTAGCTTCACCCGTTCGGCAGCGATAGCCTGGCTCGTGGCCAACGCGACTAGCAGCAACAGGCCTGCCTTCAGCCCACTATGGAAGTTGTCAGTCATACGTTTCGCCATGATTTCACCGTACCATACGCCTCGCCCCGCAGACAAGGTTCAGCGGCCCGGCGCGCCGTTTGCGTTTCCGGAGGATGAACCACGCACACTTTCTGGAGTACCCCATGCAACCTTTGCCGTCGGAACCGGACTACGCCGCGAATCCGGCTACCCCGTCGCCCGCCCAGACGGAGGATGATGCGCGCCCGTCGCTTTCGCGCGACGATCTGCAATGCGTACGGCGAATTCATGGCGAAATCCGCGGTGCTTTACCGAAGTTGCCGAGCTCCATCGTTGCAGAACTGACCAATCTCCTCTCGACCATGGAAGGGCATCTCGCGGCCGAACCGCCAAATCCCGTTTCCACCGGCGAGGCGTTGGCGTTGATTCGCGATCAACTCGAAAGCGTTTCAGAGGATCCTCTCGCCGCGCAATTGGCGGAGCAAACTAAGCCCGTGCTCAAGGTGCTCGGCGAAACGGTCTAATTACACGTCCACCGTCAGACCTTGATAGGCGAGCCCCACGCGCAGCGAACCGCCTGCGGTCGGAAGGCGACTCGCGTAAGCGTCCAGGTCGCGCAGCATGGCGTCGCTGCGGCGCGGTTCGTGATGTCCGAGATCGAGCCGCTTCACGCCGGCGGCGATGGCCGTCGGCAGGCACGCTTCGATGGGCGTATGGCCCCAGCCAATCCGTGCTTGCGGCGCGTCGTCGCCGATTCCCGTTTCGCCAGTGTATTCGCGCTGCAAGTATTGGGCGTCCATGTAGAGCAGATCGGCGCCTAGCGCGAACTTGGCGAGCGTCAAATCCGGCGTCTCCGGCTGCTCGTGATCGGTGGCAATGACAATCGATTTTCCCGCGCGCTCGAAGCGATAGGCCAGGCTCCCGCCCGGATGAGTCAGCGCGAACGTCGTCACTGTGACATCGCCGCAACGCAATGATTCCCCGGCTTCGATCGCGGCGCAGCCCATCAGCCCCGGCATCTGGTCGACCGTTTGAGGGAGAAACGTTCCGGATAAGTCCGAGCTGGGATGGCCAATCCGCTCCATCGCGGCCAGCACGCGTTGCGCGCCGCGCACGAGGAACCGCGCGGTCGGGTCATAGAACGGCTCGAAGAACGGCAGCGCGCAGAGATGATCGAAATGCGCATGCGTGAGGAATACGTTTCCTCGCAGCCCGGTTGTGCTCGCGAGTTGCTGGCTCAACAAGCGGAGGCCCGTACCGGCGTCGACGATGAAAAGTTGGTCGCCCGCCGTGATCTGAATACAAGTGGTGTCGCCGCCGAAAAAGCAGGGGGACTGGCCTTCCCGCGCTGCGAACAAGCGTTCAAGCTCCGCCGGATCGCCCAACGCTGCGCTGATCGCGGCTTTGCCGTGATGTTCGATCGCGGAGCCCAACAAGCGCGCGAGTGAAGACGCCAGTTCTCCCGCCGGCTGCGGGCGCGGGTAGGAACCGGTCACTCCCCAATACGTTACGCGAAATGCCGCCGCCGGGTCCATCGTCGCAATGCTTTCCGGGGAAATTCCTGCGTCACGAAACGTCGCCTCCCGCGGCGGTCATGATAGTATAACTTTAGCGGGGGACGCCAGCGCGGAACGGCCGCGTTTCCGAGGTAAAGGTCGCTGGGGCGGAAGCATCAGAAACTTGCTGTAGCGGTAGCAAAAGCGGATCGGACATCCAGTTTTGGCAAAAAAGTCGTCACGTTCGGCAGGACTGTCAACCAGCAAAACGCCGGCGATGTCGTCCGGTGGGCGGACGCTGGCCGTCGGCGATATCCACGGCTGCCGCATGGCTTTCGAGACGCTGCTGGCGATGATTCAGCCGCGCCCAGCCGATACGATCGTCACGCTCGGAGACTACGTCGATCGCGGCCCCGAATCCCGCGGCGTCGTCGACATGCTTTTGTCGCTGGAAAGCGAGTGCCACCTGGTTCCGCTGTTGGGGAACCACGAGCAGATGATGCTCGAAGCCGCCGACCAGCCGGAAACCATGTCGGGCTGGTTGATGTTCGGCGGCCTGGAGACCTTGGCCTCTTACGGCCTCGCTCGCGACGCGTACGAGCACGACTCCATCCCCGCCGCCCACCGCGAGTTTTTCACCGCACGCTGCCGCGAATGGTACGAGACGGACACCCATCTCTTCGTCCACGCCGGCGTGGAACCGCAGTTGCCGCTCGCTGAGCAACAAATGGAAGTCCTCCGCTGGGACAAACTCCGCGACCGCGGCCCACACCAATCCGGCAAGACCGTCATCTGCGGCCATACGCGGCAGATCAACGGTCTGCCGCTCGACTTGGGCCACACCATCTGCATCGACACCTGGGTCTACGGGGAAGGCTGGCTGACCTGCCTGGACGTCGCCACCAGAAAATACTGGCAAGCCAATCAGCGCGGCGAGTCGCGGGAAGGAGAGTTGGACGAAGTTTGAAGTTTTCAGTGTTCAGTGTTTGGGGAACAGCGAGACCGCCGTTCTCGAATGCTGAAAACTGAACACTGAAAACTTCAAGCTCCCTACGTGGTGAATCGTCCGGCCTTTCTCGCTATACTGTGCCGATTCGATCCAGTCAACGTACCGGAGGCGGCGCGGCGTGCAGCTTGGTCAGACGCTTATCGACGATACGTTCGCAGAGGCCTTTCGCCTGCGCTATGTGCGTTTGATCGTCACGGCGCATGATGCCCATTGGTTGGACGCTGGATTGCGCGCTTTTACCGGCTACGCCAGTTCCGTTATCGCCTGTGACGCCGAAGCGGGCGTCGAGCAATATCTTTCACCGGAGCAGACGCTCGACGGCCGGCTTGGCGCCAGTGTCCTGGTGTTCGGCTTTTCCGCGGAAGGTCTGGCGAAGAGCGTGGCCAACCGCACCGGCCAATGCTTGATGACGTGCGCGACGAGCGCAGTCTACAACGGCCTGCCCGAGGCGGAGGAATGGATTCCGCTCGGCAAGCACATCCGCTTCTTCGGCGATGGGTTTCAAAAAAGCAAGCTGATTGACGGCCGCCGCTACTGGCGCATTCCGGTGATGGACGGTGAATTTCTGGTCGAGGAAAAACTCGGCGTCGCGAAAGGGATCGGCGGCGGCAACTTCATCATTCAAGCGGCGACCCTGCCTGGCGTCCTGGCGGCGGCGCGTCGGGCGATCGAGGCGATCGAGCCTCTGACGAACGTGATCACGCCCTTCCCTGGCGGCGTTGCCCGGAGCGGGAGCAAAGTCGGCTCCAAGTACAAGAAGCTGCCGGCGTCGACCGCCGATACGTTTTGCCCCACGCTGCGCGGCCGAGTAGAAAGCCGTCTTGATCCGCGCACCAACTACGCCCTGGAAATCGTGCTGGACGGCACGGACGAACCCGCGATTCGCGCTGCGATGGCGGCTGGCATCCACGCGGCCGCCGCGCCGGACGTCGTCGCCATTAGCGCCGGCAACTATGGCGGGAAGCTCGGAAAATTCCATTTCCATCTGCGCGAACTGCTATCCTAGCGTGAAGCGTCGAACGATCCGTCGTTCTGCCTTGCTTGACACCCCCGCCTCAGCCATCCAGAATCGATCGAATCCACTCCCATAAGTCCTTCCCTGAATTGCCGATGCGCCACCCAATTGCTGTCCGCCGAAACGTTGTGGGAATGATCTTGGCGATGCTCACCGCAACCGGATGTGGCACTTCGGAATACGAGAACCGCCTCAACACGCAGGGCATCGCCGCCGCGAAGCTCGGCGAGACTCTCGCCGTGTACGAAAAGTTGTGGGGTCAGGACAAGATCTACCCTGGCGATCTCGATTCGCCGACAATTCGGTTGCCGCTGGAAGTGCAGGTTCAATACGCCAAGGGTGCAGCCGACGCGGAGTTCGCCAATCAGCCAATCGCGCCCAACGAATGGTCGGTGCCGAACATGGAACTGCCCGCTCAGCGCGTCTGTTGGCGCGGTTACAAACTGACGAAGCAAAACGCCAACAAGCCGCTCTATGTCTACCTGTGCCAGCAAAAAGTCGGCAAAGGAAAGCCGCTTGTCGATGCCGTGAACGCGCTGTTGCCGAAAGCTTTTCCTGGCAAGCCAGTTACCTGGACGGACGAATCGTTTATCGCGGAGGATGGCGTGACGCAAGTCGCTTGGAAGAAGGCCCACATCACCGGCGACATGCCGTTCGGTACGCCCCCCGCAGGCGAGGAGACGATTCCCGGCACGCTCGATCTCTACGTCCACAATTCCAACGGCTGGGAAGTGCTCGTCGGGTTGCGGATCTCGGACGACTTGGACGAAGTTCTGAAGCTCACCACGATCGTTGCGCCGGCGGTTTGCGGCAGTCTGCAAGTGCCGGCACCGGCCGCGGCGCCCTAATCGGGCGTCGTCACGGCCGACAACCTTTTTCCTGTACACCGCATGAAATCGGCCACGCACTATCTCACGCTCAAGCTGCCGGAGCGAATGGCGTTCGTGAACATCACGCCGGAAGTCGAGGCGATGGTTCGCGACAGCGGCGTGCAGGAAGGCTTGGTGCTGGTGAACGCCATGCACATCACGGCCAGCGTCTTCATCAACGACGACGAACCCGGCTTGCACCGCGACTACAAACGCTGGTTGGAAGAACTGGCCCCGTTCGACGCCTCGCCGGACCGCTACCAGCACAACCGCACCGGCGAGGACAACGCCGACGCGCATCTGAAGCGCCAAATCATGGGCCGCGAAGTCGTCGTCGCCATCACCGACGGCAAACTCGACTTCGGCCCTTGGGAACAGATTTTTTATGGCGAATTCGACGGGCGAAGGGCGAAACGGGTGCTGGTGAAGGTGATTGGGGAGTGAGGCCAACTACTGAGCCAACTACCGACTTCGCTCGTTCCCAATCAACCGCCAGTCATTAGTTCGTCGACAAGTGGAGATCGGAGTTTCGCCTTCAGCATTGAAAACACTATCGCCCGCGAAATTCGGAATTGTCTCCGCCAGGTTGAACTTGGCGGTTCGATTCTGAATTTACGCTCACTGAAAGTCGCCTCTGACGCTCTTGAGTACTACATCCCCGACGTGCTTCGCGAATGTCATCCCGAATGGCGTCACGAAAGCCTTGACGGCGTGTCGCTGGCGTCGGCAAGCAAGCTTGGCGAACACGAGGCCGAGATCTACGGACTCTGTATTCTGATCTCAGACCAGACGCTTGTGCCGATGCACTTGCGGATGCAAGTCGACTCGCAAAGCGATGTCATCAATTGGCTGGAACTCCGCCTCGGTGAAATGACCTCGGACGGAATGCGACGCGTTCCTTACGATTCCCCGAACAATATCTATAAGAAGCTGCATTCGATGGACCACATGGCGAACGCGGATTTGATCGACTGGGCTTACAAGGTCTCGTTTGGCGATCGAAATGCAAAGTCGACGTAACGCAACCGCGGCTACCGAACTGCTTCACGAGCTGATACGCTGTGGTATTGACTCACGCTCTATTTTTCGGTGGTTCCATGCCAAAGTTTGTGATCGAACGCGAAATCCCCGGCGCCGGAAAACTCTCCGCTGACGAACTGCACGGCATTTCGCAGAAATCCTGCTCCGTGCTGAAGAACCTCGGCCCGGCGATTCAATGGGTCGAGAGTTATGTCACCGATGACAAGGTCTATTGCGTGTACATCGCGCCGAGCAAGGACTTGATCGAGCAGCACGCCAAACAGGGCGGCTTTCCGGCCAATCGCATTTCGGAAGTGCGCGGCGTGATCGATCCCACGACCGGCGAGTGAGCCATTCGCCCAGATAGTCACGGGCGGGAATCTCGCCGTGAATCGCATCAAGGCGGGTTGATGTGAAGCTTCCTGCGCCGCTACAATAGGGCCAGCCCCGCCCCGCCTGTTCGACAATGGTCGCCCCGCCATGCCGCATCGCAGCTTCACGCGACAGCCTGTATCGCGACGCTCGTTTCTGGTCGCTTCCGCGGCAGGATTGGGCGGTTTGCCGTTCATAGCGAATGCGGCCACGCAGGAGCGCAATCCGGGCGCGAAAGCCAAGTCGACGATTCTGTTTTTCTTGAGCGGCGGGTCGTCCCACATCGACATGTGGGATCTCAAGCCCGAGGCCCCGGCGGAATATCGCGGGCCGTTTCAACCGATTGACACGAGCGCCCCGGGCGTCCGCATCGGCGAACACTTGCCGCTCGTCGCCAAGCAGGCACATCACTTGGCGATCGTGCGCTCCGTCGGCGCCACGGTGAACACCAACGATCACCACGCCGGTTACTATCACAACCTCACCGGGCATGTACCCGACGCGACGTTCCTTTCGCTCGGCAATAACCGCACGCCGATGCCGGACGATTGGCCGTTCATGGGCTCGGTCGTGGGCGCGCGATTGCCGCAAGGCGACGGGCTGCCGAACGCGGTGACGCTCCCGCAGATGCCTAGCCCCGCGCCGTATACACGGCCCGGACAGTTCGCCGCGCGGTTGGGCGTCGAGTACGACCCGCTCTACGTGTTCGGCGACATCGCCGCGCCACTTAAGTTCCAGACGCCGGCGCTGGTGCTGGAGGGGGACGTCTCCGTCGATCGGCTGCAATCGCGCCAGGCGCTGTTGAGCAGCATCGATCAAGCAAAGCAAGAATTTGAAGCCGGCGCACGACCGCGCCAATGGTCGCAACTCCAGGAGCGCGCGATGACGCTCCTCGGCTCGAAGCAAACCACGGCCGCGTTCGACGTCTCTTCGGAGCCGGAAGCATTGCGCGAGCGTTATGGCCAGAACGTGAACGGCATGAGTCTGCTTCTGGCGCGGCGACTGGTCGAGGCTGGCGTGCCTTTCATCACCGTCTTCTGGATGGAAGACGAAAAACGGCTTCACAAGAAGTGCCAAAGCGCTGGCGGCTGGGATACGCACGCCAACAATTTCAATTGCTTGAAAGACGACTTGCTGCCGGAGTTCGATCGCGCCTATTCCGCGCTGGTGGAAGACCTGCACAACCGCGGCATGTTGGACGAAACGCTGTTGTTGATCACCAGCGAAATGGGGCGCACGCCAAAGATCGGGGACATCCGCTCCGGCGGCACGTATGGCGCGGGGCGCGATCATTGGACGCATTGCCAAAGCGTCGTCCTCGCCGGCGGCGGCATTCGCGGCGGCCAGGTTTATGGTTCTACCGACCGCCGCGCGGAGTTGCCCGCCGATAAGCCGGTCACGCCCGCGC
>Ga0163153_10005854_pt1 | contig 14241 bp, 15 predicted proteins | sample OliLakLV19MP6IB1_FD_148629 | JGI IMG/M metagenome (GOLD analysis project Ga0163153, IMG submission 148629) | Freshwater microbial mat bacterial communities from Lake Vanda, McMurdo Dry Valleys, Antarctica - Oligotrophic Lake LV.19.MP6.IB-1 | ecosystem: Environmental > Aquatic > Freshwater >... | reverse complement strand
GATACCCCCCATGGCACCGGCTTCCCACCCCCCTCTCCGCGGAGCGCCGTGGGCAAATAAAAGGATGGCAAGCTGTTATTTGACATGCTCTTGCGACGAACTTTCAGGGTGTTTCCATCCTTGAATACGCCGTCGAAATGCGTGCTCGGTCTCACGAGGCGGGACTGGGCCAAGCCGGCCAATGAAAGGAACCGCCGCGCCTAGGAGCAGCGGAGCCGCCGGATGAAGGGTATATAGTACCAAAACTTTTTTGCATAGTCAAGCTTTTATTGAACTCATGCTGCCACGCCTGGAAAGCGTCGGAATCGGACATGGCTCGGAATCACGATCACTACATCCACGGTCAGGAGTGGAAGTGAAGATCGTTTTCGCCGACAGTTTCTACTTCTTCGCCATGCTCAATCCGCGCGATGAGGCCCACACGCGAACCGTCGAATTCCCAAACACGTTCAAAGGCTTGGCAGTCAGCACCGCATGGATTTTCACCGAACTGGCTGACGGCTTGGCATTGCCGCGCTTGCGCACCAATTTCACCTTGCTGCTCGACCGGTTTTCTGCCGACCTGCAAGGGGGATTCAACGCGATGCTGACGATTGAATAAGACGGTCAGTGATGAAATCACCACCAGAAGTGGTTAGGATGGTGCGTGTCGGGAAGGGTGAAGTATGTGCTGTAAGCGTATATGGACTTCTCCCCTTTTCCGCTTCTTATTTGTAGCTGGACTCTGTCACCCATGCCACATTTCACCTGCAAATCTTGCGGCAACACCGTTGAACTCATTCAGATCAATGCCGACTCGGCGGTCCAGTGCGCCGCCTGCGGGAAGGAGTGTAGCATCGTCGCACCGCCGTCGACGGGCGATGTTCAAGCATCAGCGGCCCCGCAATCAGCTGGGAGTACTCTCGTTCGGGCCGCAAAGTGCGCGATTTTCTACTTCCCGGTTGCGCTGCTCACTGGTGTTGTGGTGGGGCTGTTCATGCCCGAACTCGTATTTCTCGTCGGTATCCTGATCGGCCTCGCTGTCCGGCGATATGGGCAAGGTCGCAATGTTTCTTTTCGAGTCATCGCAAGCGCCTTTGCCTTCGTTGCCGCTGCATTCAGTTTGAGATTGGTGGAGGTCGTCGCCTTTTTCTTGGCCGGAACTCGTGAGTGGGCGCATTTTTCCGAATACGTCGGTAACTTTCGCGGATGGTGGCTTGTTGTCGGCAGCAAGGTGTTGCACGATACATACCATCTACAAATTTGCGCGCTGGCGGCACTCTTGGCGTTCGCAGTGACGACTCGCCGGGACCGAAAGATGGGGGTCTCAAAATCTCGATTAGCGCGCTCGGTCGCCGCGGCCGCAGCAATCGTGGGCGTGGCCGCTTTCGTTTGGCTTCACGGTTGGGCGTGGACCGGCGCGTTTGTGGGGAGGGAAGGGCATTCCTTCACCGGGACCGACGCCGTCCAGAAAATCAGCAATGAAACACTGCTCGTGACAGTGGCGATGTACGAACCCAGCAGTCATGTCTCGCAAAAAGCCGCGATGATGCTGAAGGACCAGGTGCTACTGGAACGGGTCGCACTTCACGGAGACGACTGGGCGCGGCTGGCGGCTGTAGCAAAATTGAATAATCAACAGCTTCTTTCACGACTCGTGCTCCACGATGCAGATGCCCAAGTTCGCTTGGCGGCCGTGAAGAACGTGAACGACCAAGCAGTGCTGGCAAAGATCGCGCTTACGGACGCCGTCCATGTACGGAATAAGGACTACTACAATTCCGAGAAATACACGAGCAGTCGGGTTCGATTAGCGGCAGTCGTGAAGATCGCCGATCAAGCCGTCCTTGCAAAGGTGGCGTTGCAGGACGACGCTGGCGATGTTGTGCGCGCAGCCATATCAAAGGTTGCCGACCAGAAGGTTCTTAGTACCGTCTTTTTTGCCTGGGTGGGTGTCGATTTGGAAGATATCCGCGAAGCTGCGGTATCGAACATGACCGACGAGAAGGTGCTTCGCTATGTCGCCTTGGGTGACCCCTCGGACAATGTGCGTGTTAAAGCGATTGCAATGGTCACGAGCCAGGATGTACTAGCGAAGGTCGTGACTAGCGACGAAAGCTCGCATGCTCGGGCTGTGGCAATGTCGAAATTGGCGGATATTTTGGGGCTTAAGGGATTTGAGAGCAGCGTGCAGGTGGGCACAAGGGAAATATCAGTTCGCACGCCGTTTCGCTCCGAGCCACAGAGGCGCTTGATAATGGTAGTCGCGCTGCGAGCGCCCGACGCGCAATTTCGCGTCGCAGCCATTCAGAACCTCAACAGCGACAACGAGCAATGGGTGCTTCCCCGGATCGCGCTGCACGACGAGGAAGCCGAGGTCCGAAAAGCAGCTATTGAGGCGCTCACCGGTAGCCACCTGCGAAATAATCAGAAGCTGCTTGCCAGGATTTCACTCGAAGACAAGGACTTCTCGGTTCGTTGGGCAGCCATGGAGAAGCTAACCGACCCGAGTGCGCTATCGGCGGTGGTGGCCAACGAAAAAGACTCGGGATTCAAGCGGCGAGCAGAGGAACGGCTCAAATCCTTGACGGCTTCGCCGAAGTAACCGCAGAATGGGAAAAGGGGATAAGTATGCTCTGTCGCAAACCTCCCAATTGATCCGATCTGCCCGCATTGACCGATGCTGACGACATCATAATCCTGACCTCCAAGTCACCACGGACGGTGATCCTTGAGCTTCCCCCGTTTGGACGGAAGGAAGAAAAGGGGAGGAGGAAGAAAAGGGGAGAAGTATATATACATGTCCATCCCGTTTTCGCGACCCCGCATTTTCATCCCCCCGTTACCTCACTGACCGGCAGCGTTAGCTCGCGCGATGACGGGTATGATCACGCGATGTCGAACACCACGTCGGGATTGACCGAGTTCCGCGTTGCTTTGGGCGACGGGGTGCATGCTGCGCTGCGCTCCTTGAACGACCGGACGCCGCACCGTTTTACCGGCGTTTATCGCTATGACGGCGACATGCTCCGCAACATGGCTTTGTTTGACCGGTTCGAGCCGGACATTCAGCGCGGCATCGACATCCCGATGGCCGATGCCTACTGCGCCAATGTGGGTCGTAGCGGTGAACCGCTGGAGTTCGCCGATGCCACGTGTGATGCCCGCTTCGCTTACCTGCCGGGGAGTCCGGTGGTGTGCTACAGCGGCGTGCTGATCTCGAGTCCGCAGGGCGTGCCGTACGGGACGCTTTGCCACTACGACATCCGGCGGTGCGAGACGCGCAACAGCGACATCCCGCTATTGAAGGCAGCGGCTCCGTTGATCTACGAAGCGGTGGCAGGTCGGCGGCAGCCAGGCTGAGGCGGCCTGAGCAAGTAGGACGGGCCGCGCGGGTGGGGTGGGCCGAGTTTTCGAAGCCCACCGTTTGATCGCCTGCGGGCATGACGGGGCCGCTGCATCTTGGGTGCGAGACGGTGGGCTTCGCGGACTCGGCCCACGCTACTTGCTACAAAGCGAAGCGCGATCTTTTGAGCCGCACCGTCCGCGGTGCGCGTCGGGGCGGAGTGAAGGCACGCGCAGAGTGAAGGCACGCGCAACGCGGACGTTGCGGCTCAAAAGCGGAGGGGAGCGTTTCAGCCACGCGGACGTTGCGGCTAAAAGGCGGGAGCGTCGCCCTCGGGCGTTGCTTCCACGCATCACCCCTCCCAGCCCGCGCCGCCTGCTTTGGCGGTTGTCCCTCAGAATCTCCTTGAAATTGGGCGGTTTTCGTCGTCCCAGGGGCCGCGCCTCGCGCGGTCCGGGCCTTGTCGCCTTGTTCATACCTCACTGAACAAGGAGCTCGATCATGGGTGCATGGGGAAAACTGTCTTGTGGCGTTCTGGGTTTGAGCCTGATCACCTGCGGCTGCGCCGGCCAGGCCGCTAAACCAATGACCTTCCAGAAACCGGAGACGAAGCCGCTGGTCATCCGCACCGGGCCGATCCCGGCGAAGCCGATGCCCGCCGCGCCGGTCGCGCCCCCGGCGGGGGCCGCTTCCGTGTTCCTCGCTCCGACCGGCTTGATCACTACATCCAAAGCCGAACCCGCCAAGCCCGTTGATCCCAACGCGTGGATCGGCGAGATGAAGAAGGTCCACGCCGCCTTCGCCGGCACCAAGGGGTACGTCGCGCTGCTGGGCGACTCGATCACCTTTGCCGATGCGTTCTGGACGCCGCTGGATTACTGCGACATCTCGCAGTTCCTCGTGAAGGACGATGGGCTGCCGAAGAACCCGGCCGGGGGCGTCTGGAAGGACGCGATCCTCGGCAAGAAGAACAAGGGGCTCGACCACTGCAACGGCTCGGGCTGGCAGGTCGGCTACATCCTCCGCGTGATCGATGCCATGCTGATGCGCGAGAAGCCCGAGGCGGCCATCCTCATGGTCGGCACCAACGATTCCGGCATCAACCAGGTCGCCCCCGGCTGGCAGCAGCAGTACGAGAAGATCGTGGTGAAGTGCCTGGAGGCGAAGTGCGTGCCGATCCTCAACACCATCCCGCCGCGCATCGGCAAGGAGCAGACGATCGCGGAGTTCAACGTCATCATCCGCGCCGTCGCCGCGAAGTACAGCGTGCCGCTGGTGGATTACCACGCCGAGCTGGTGCGCCGCCGCCCCGGTGATTCGATCTGGGGCACGCTCATGCAGAAGGACGGCGTTCATCCCTCGGCGGGCAAGACGACCGACTTCTCCGAGGCGAATCTCAATGAGTCCGGCTACGCGCTGCGGACCTGGATGAACTTCCACGCCTACCGCGAGCTTTACTTCCGCGTGCTGAATCTGGAGCAGATGGAGACGGTAAAGGCCGTGCAGCGGTGAGTGAGTAAGCTCCAATTAACAAGCTCCAAAATCCAAACAAGCTCCAACGTTCAAATTTCAAAAGCGGACAATCGAAGAGGTGCCGGAGGTTCGCACGCTGCCGTGGACTCGCACGCTGCCGTGACACTGCTTGAGATTTGGATCTTGGAGCTTGTTTGGAGCTTGGTTTTTGGAGCTTGGAGCTTGCTTGGACCAAGGCGCTTCCGCTCTTCCCTTCGGCGCGTTAAGATGCTCCCCATCAGTGGAGCCTTCGTATGCGGCACAAAGTGAAATGGCTGACGTTCTGGGTAAGCATGGTCCTGTGGTTCGGCAACATGTGGGGCTGTGCCGCGCCGGGTCAGGAGCAGAACTACAAGAGCACCGCCCCCGAACGGCCCAGTCAACTCGAGCGCTACGACTCCTCGCGCGGCGACTTTGAGAAGCTCTATGCCGAGGAGACCGCCCCCTCGCTCACCGGCATCGACCGCTCCAACTGGCCGCGTATCGACGTCGCGCCCGATGTCGGCACCACCTACCACGGCCCGACCTACTTCACCGAGATCACCGGCGTCGACCGCGACGAGCCGCAGGTCGACTTTTCACAGCCGGTCGAAACGCAGCTCGAAACCGCTCTTGCCGGGACGCGCGACTCGGGCATCTATGACCCGCACCACACCCCGCAGCTCCTGACCGCCCCGCTCCTCTTCGGACTCGACCTCCTGCTCCTGCCCGTCCGCGCGTTCCAGACTTCGCCCTTCCAGACCGCTTCAACGCCGGTCCTGCCGCAGACCGGCGCGATGAACGTGGCGACGCCCGACGGTACGACCACGCCGCGAAACCAGGGCAACCCCGGCAGCCCGCGCATTCCCGCCACGCCGGCCACGCCCGGCACACCGGGCACGCCAGGGACATCGCCAAGCACACCCGGTGCTCCTGCCGGCGGCGCGGCGCCCGGCGCTGGCGGCAACTGATCCCGTTTTCACATGTCCCTCGATCCGGCTTCTCTTGAGATCATCGTTCGACGCGTTGTCGCCGAGCAATTCAACGTCCATGTCGATTCGGTCACCCGGGCCACGCGATTCATCGAGGACCTCGCTGCCGACAGCCTCGATGTTGCCGAGGTCTGGGGCACTATTGCCAGCGAGGGGCCGCACGGGATGAACGATGACAGCCTCGACACGACCGAACGGATGATGAAATTCGAATCGGAGTTCGCAGAGGGCAAGACGAGATCGATTCGCACCGTCGGCGACCTCATCGACTTCATCCTTGGCGACGACGATGGCTCGCCGGGGATCGGCGCAAAACTGAAGCGGCCACCGGGGCAATGACAGTCGGCGTGCGGGAAATGTGAAATGAATGATTTTCGCACCTGACCCCACGCACAAGGGGTGCGTGGGCTTTTCTTTCTGCCCTCGATCTCTCCATTCCCCTGCCAGCCGCCTGCCTCCTGCCTCCTACAATCTCCGCGATGCACCCCGACACCTTCGAGCTCGTCAGCGAGTACCAGCCGATGGGCGATCAACCCCGCGCCATCGAAGCCCTCGTCGACGGCATCACGCGCGGCGACACGTACCAGACCCTGCTCGGCGCCACCGGCACCGGCAAGACGTTCACCATGGCGAACGTCATCGCCCGCACCAACAAGCCCACCCTCGTCATCAGCCACAACAAGACCCTCGCCGCCCAGCTTTATGAAGAGTTCAAGGAGCTCTTCCCCGACAACGCGGTGAGCTATTTCGTTTCGTATTACGACTACTACCAGCCCGAGGCGTACATCCCGGCCCGCGACATCTACATCGAGAAAGACGCCTCGCGCAACGACGACCTCGACCGCCTGCGCCTCGCGGCGACGAGCGCGCTGATGAGCCGGCGCGATGTCATCGTCGTCGCCAGCGTGTCGTGCATCTTCGGCCTCGGCTCGCCCGGCGAATACAGGAAAAAAATCGTCAGCATGGCCAAGGGCCAGACGTTCGTGCGCCGCGACCTGCTGCTGGCGCTCAGCGAGATGCAGTACAAGCGGGCCGAGGTCGACTTCAAGCGCGGCACCTTCCGCGTGCGCGGCGATGTGATCGAGATCAGGCCCGCCGATGAGGAATACGCCTACCGCGTGGAGTTCTTCGGCGACGACATCGAGCGCCTCGAATACATCAACCCGCTCACCGGCGAGATTCTCGCCGAGGAAAAACTCATCCTCATCTTCCCCGCCGTCCACTACATGATGGACCAGAGCAAGCTTCAGTCGGCGGTGCAGTCGATCCGCGACGAGCTCGACCACCGCGTGATGCAGCTGCGCCACGATGGCAAGCTGCTCGAGGCCCAGCGGCTGCTCGCCCGCACCAAGTACGACCTGGAGATGATGCAGGAAGTCGGCTACTGCTCCGGCATCGAGAACTACAGCCGCCACCTCGACGGCCGGCCGCCGGGGAGCAAGCCCTACACGTTGTTTGATTATTTCAGCATGGGAGGGAAGGGCCTAGGGCCTGGGGCCGAGGGCCTGGGGGAACAGGCGGATGCAGTCATCGCTTCCGCTTCCGATCACCTAGGCCCTAGGCCCTCATCCCTAGGCCCTTCCCCTTCCTTCTCCGACTGGCTCCTCGTCATCGACGAGTCGCACGTCACGCTCCCGCAGATGCGCGCGATGTATCACGGCGATCAGCAGCGCAAGAAGACGCTCGTCGAGCACGGCTTCCGGCTGCCCAGCGCGATGGACAACCGGCCGATGATGTTCGAGGAGATCGAGAAGAGCTGGCCGCAGGTGGTGTTCGTCAGCGCGACGCCGGCGCCGTACGAATTGCAGAAGTCCGGCGGCATCGTGGCCGAGCAGGTGATCCGCCCCACCGGGCTGGTCGATCCGCTCATCGAGGTGCTGCCCGCGGCGAGCCAGGTGCCGCACCTGATCGAGAAGGCCAAGGAGCGCGTCGCCGCCGGCGAACGCGTGCTGGCGATCACGCTGACCAAGCGCCTCGCGGAGGATTTGTCGACGTATCTCGCGGGAGAAGGCCTCAAAACAAAATGGCTGCACAGCGACATCGAGACGCTGGAGCGCGTCGAGATTTTGCGCGAGCTGCGCGAGGGAAAGTTCGATGTGCTCGTCGGCGTCAACCTGCTGCGCGAAGGGCTCGACCTGCCGGAGGTGTCGCTGGTGGCGATCATGGACGCGGACAAGGCGGGGTTTTTGCGGAGCCCGACGTCGCTGATTCAGCAGATCGGCCGGGCGGCGCGGAACGTCAACGCGATGGTGTATCTCTACGCCGATTCGGTGACGCCGGCGATGAAGCAGGCGATCGACGAGACCAACCGCCGGCGCGAGAAGCAGGTCGCGTTCAACACGGAGCACGGCATCACGCCCAAAACGATCCAGAAGGAAATCCGCCGGGGCATGGAGCTGGAGCTTCGCGCGAGAGAGACGGCCCGCCGGGCGGTGGGCATCGAGAGCGAGACGGAGTTCAACCTCACCGAGCTGGTGGCGGACCTGGAAAAAGAAATGCTCGTGGCGGCGGAGAACCTCGAGTTCGAGAAGGCCGCGCTGATCCGCGACCGCATCGCGGAGTTGAAGTCGCAGCCGGAGATCGGCGCGGCCGGCGCGGGCCGTGGCAGCACGCGGCCGCAGCGCCGCGGCGGCGGGAAACGCAGGCGGGTCGCGCGGTGACCAACGCAAGCGTGGGTGCCACCGACAGCGAAGCGAGTCTTCGAGCGGAGTCGTCGGTGTCGAATCACCGCGACGTCTGACGGAGCACGGACGACTGCGCTCGCCGAACCTCGCTTCGCTGCCCGTGGCACCCGTCAAGTACCGTGGCGCCTCCCCACCTCAATCCTCCTCATCCGCAAACAGCCGCTTCTTCGCGGTTTCCTTCGCGCTGCGGCCTTCGCGGTGCCGCACCAGCGCTAACGCAAACTCCGCGTCCTCCGCGCGGGTGATCTTCACGTTCGTCGTCTCGCCCTCGATCACATGCACCGATTCGCCCAGCGCTTCGACCAGCCCCGCATCATCCGTGATGCGCGAGGCGTCGATCTTTCCCTCGGTGATCTGCGCGTACGCCCGGCGGAACAAACCGATCTCGAATACCTGCGGCGTCTGCACCTCGACGAGGTTCAGCCGGCTCACCGTTTCGATCACCCGCTGGGCGCGCAGGTCCGCCTTGCCCGCGCTGCCGAGGATCGCGTCGAGCGGGTCAACCGTGTCGTCCTTGACATGCGCGGGGTCGATGCGCTTGAGTGTGCCAGCGACGGGCAGCGCGGGAACGACCGCGGCGAAGCGCGCCGCGGCCTCGAAGATGCGATCGACCAAGCGGCGCGTGGCGAGCGGCCGGGCGGCGTCGTGTACCGCAATATGCGTCGCCTCGCCGCTGGTATGCTTCATCGCGCTCAACACCGTCTCCCACCGCTCCTTGCGCCCGCCGGGCACCAGCTCGACGCCGCTGAACGCGAGCTTGTCGCCCCACTTGAAGCGGAACTCCTCGACCTGATCGGGGTTGACCGCCAGCAAAATCTGCCCGACCTGATTCGGCCGCTCCTGAAACAGCTCGATGGCGCGGAGAAACACAGGCCGGCCGCAGAGGTCGATTTCGATTTTGCTCAGCGCCGCGCCGAGGTCGCCGAAGGGGTCGCGGGAAACGTTGTCGCTGCCGGCAACGAAGCGCGAGCCGAGACCGGCGGCTGGGATGATCACCGTGATGTTCATGCGAGCAGTTTACCGGGGAGGCCGGTGATGCAGTCGAGAGGTGGGTGGCACTGACAAGGACTGCTCGGAGGCCTTGTCAGTGGCGGTGTCGAAGGTGCTCGGACACTGACAAGCTCCGCGGACTGCGCTTGTCAGTGCCACCCCACCCTGATCACCACCACGTTTCACTCCCCCGGGTTGAACTTATTCATCGCCGCATCGATCCCCTCGCGCACCCAACACTCGATCGCGTCGCACGCCTTGTCGATCGCCGGCGTCAGCGCTTCCATCTGCGTCTCGCTGAACCGGCCGAGCACATAATCGTGCAGCGGCATCCGGCCGGGCGGGGCATCGATCCCGATGCGCAGGCGGTGATAGCTCTTGGTCCCCAAGGCCCGCTCGACATCGACGAGGCCGTTGTGCCCGCCGGCACCACCCTCTTTGCGGAGGCGGATCTTGCCCGTCGGGATGGCGACATCGTCGACGACGATGAGCAAATCCTCCGGCGGCGATTTGTAAAACGTCATCGCCTCGCCGACCGTCAGGCCGCTGCGGTTCATGTAGGTCATCGGCTGGAGCAACACGCAGCGCTGGCCGGCGACGGGGCCTTCGAGCATGCCGGCGTGGAACTTCGCCTTGACGCCGGCGAGCCCGTGCCGCGCCGCCAGCCGGTCGAGCACCATGAAGCCCGCGTTGTGCCGGGTCCTGGCGTACTCGGTGTCCGGGTTGCCGAGCCCGATGATAAGTTTCATGCCGCGACGCCCCGCAATGAAAAACCGCGACGCAGGGTCGCGGTTGGATTGATCGAAAAAAAGCGACGCCGATTACTTCTTGCCTTCGGCCTTCTTCGCCTCGGGCTTCGCGCCGCCGGCGGCAGGGGCCGCACCGGCCTCGCCCTCTTCGCCTTCGGCCAGCTTGCGACCGATGACTTCCGGCTCCGCCCCGGCCGCCGCGCCCTCGGCAGCGGCAACCACTTCTTCCTTAACCTCAACCACGCCGGCGATGGCGACGTGACCGTCAGTGATCGCCTTGACGCCGTCGGGCAGCTTGATGTCGTTGACCTCGATGTGCTCGCCGACCTTCAGGTGCGACACATCCACCTTGATGTTCTCGGGAATCTCGGTGGCGAGGCACTCGATCTCGATCTCATTGTGGAACTGCTGAAGGAAAGCGCCGGCCTCCTTCGCGCCGACCGGCTCGCCCGTCAGCACGACCTGGATCTCGAGGCGGACCTTCTCGTTGAGGTCGACGCGGGCCAAGTCCACATGGACAACGTTCGAACCGAGGTGGTCCCACTGAAGCTCCTTGATCAGGCACGGCTCGGCGGACTTGCCGACGGCAACCTCGAGGAGGTGGACGTTGCGGTGGGCGAGCTCGATGAACGCCTTCTTGTCCACGGTGACGTGGATCGGGTCCTTCTTGTGCCCGTAGATCACGGCCGGGAGCTTGCCGGACTTGCGCAAGCGGATCGAGTTCCGCTTGCCGAGGTTTTCGCGGTTGGTGGCTTCGAGACGGGGGATTTGCGTGGTGGCCATGGTCAAACTCGGGGTTGGGGGTGTGATCGCCCGCCGGGCCAAAGGAGCGGCCGCGGGGAGCCCCGGATAGTAGCAGAAACCGGTCGCGGCTGCACAAATGATGTGGCAACGTGCGGGAAACAGCGCGTGAGGGGTCCCTGCGCCAAGCCGAGGCCCCGCCCCCCGCCGGCACCTGGGCGACGAGCTGCTCGGCGAGTTCCAAAGGCTCACCCTCGATGCCATCGAGCGCCTCATCCGCCTCGGCGGCGACGAGGACGCCGAGCACTACGCCCGCCTCTACGCCCAGGAGGCCATCGCCCGCGTCTACCAGCGTTTCCTCGAAACCGCCCACCGCCTGAAGTACTTCGAGTCCGGCGCCGACCGCCTCCAGCACCAGCGCGACCTCGACCCGATGCAGCTTCAGCGCTGGCGCGCCAAGTTCGCCGCCGATGAAAACTGGACCCGCGAAAACCTGCGCCACATCAACAAGACGCCAACCCTGCTGCGCGAGGCGATGGAGGGGCCGGGGTATCCGGCGGAGCCGGGGGAGGAGAAGCGGCCGAAGCGTGGGCGGGGGAAATGACCGGCCGAGACGAGGCGGCCAGCGAATCATGATCCGGGTGGCCGGGGCTGGAGGCTTTGCGCAAGCCCCGGCAGAGCGCGCGGGGGCATCGCTGGGCGGCTACCGTCGCAGATTGAGTTTGATCGCACCCGGTTGGGTCCCCCGATTGTTCGTGAAGCTTCTCTGACCAGCAGTTACAATAAGGCGCAGCGTCGTCGTTCGACGTGTTGTCCATTCTGTGGATCGACTAAACAGAAGTTAGGCACACATGGGAGCGTTCCTCGGCTATGGCGATGTCGGCGTTTGGGCGAGCAACCGGGAACGGGATGCGTTTCTTGACTGGTTCGCGGCCCACCGTTGTATGGCGGGCGACGCCACGTGGCAGTTTTGCAAGTCCGAAGGCAACCGTTGGACAGGATGCGGTATCAACTTAGACGACCTTATTCCCCGCGGCACGCTGTTCGTCGTGTCGCCGGAAGAAAAAGCATCAGCGGACGCTGAGTATTGGGCTGAAGTTGGCATTCTGCTCGGCATAGTCAGTCAAATCACTTTGGGCGAGTGGAAGCATCTGGTGAGCAGTCGAGAGGCCGTCGACTGGCGTCCTGCCCAGCAGCCAATAGACGATTAGACGAAGGGTCAGAACAAGCAATCATGAATCGGACAAATCATGTTACGACTACTGTGTTCGACCTGGCTGGGGACAACAAACGGGAGGGACAACAAACGGGACAGGTCCAATTAATGACGGCCGCCAATTGGACCTGTCCCGTTTTCTCACCCCGTGCCAGGAAGCTTCTGGCGCAACGGCGACGTGGACGCGTAGCGACGCGATGAGTACAGATTTCACCGATTAAATCTGCAGCTTGTTGTGACCCGATATATGTACTTCTCCCCTTTCCTCACCAGGGGGCATCTAGGATGTTCATTGAGGATCTGGTCAACGATATTACCCCACCACTGCGTCCGTCGGAAGTGCCATCACACGTTAATTGGAGCACAATCGAGGCGAAGATGGGCACGCCATTGCCGCAGGACTACAAGTGGTTTGTCGAGGTGTATGGAACTGGTGTAATGGCAAACGCCATCACGGTCTTTAACCCATTTTCAAAGAGCGAATATCTGAATTTGCTGACCGCAGGGATGACCGGCTGCGACCTCTTCCGACATGTACGTTCCAACGAAGAGGCGAGGCGGTTCCATACCCAATCTTCCCCGAGCCGGGTGGATTATACGCATGGGGAGCGGACGATATTGGCTATTATTATCTATGGTTGACAGCGGGCGCACCCGATAAATGGACGACGGTCGTCGCTGCATCTCGGGAGAGCCGATGGCAGCATTTTGCAATGCCGATGTCGGAGTTCTTGTTCAAATCGCTGACACGCAAAGTGAGAGTCTCAATTTGGCCCAAAGAATTCCCTGATAACAAAAATGGAATACACTTTGATCCCATCGACCCGTAGGAAGAGAAAGGGGGATGAGTAAAGATTGCACCGACTAAATCTGCGGCTTTTTGTGACCCGATATATGTACTTTCCCCTTTTCCTACCTCGGTCATTTTGCATGCATCAGAACGATCTCATCCAATCCGTCTGCAAGCGTCCCGGCATGTACACATGCCCGGGGACGCTTGAGAATGTCTACGCTTTTCTGGGTGGGCTCGAAACCGCCACCGGATGCTTGACCGGCTTCCGCGAGTGGCTCATGCCGCGTTTTGACAAGGGTGATAACCTGCATTGGTCCGCACTCGTCGATAAACTCTTGGATCAAGAGAATTGTCCGGCGGATCAACGCATTGCGAGACTCGGTGAACTGATCGATGAGTTCGACCGGTATACCTCGCAGCATGATGGGTTAACCCGAGTCTTCGTCCGCTACCACGCATGGCTCTTGACTCGCTCGTGGTACGGCCCCGACTCGCCCGGCTACATTGGACCACCTGATGGAGAGGAACGGAAAGGGGGATGAGTACAGACTGTTGTGGCCATGTTATATGTCCCACTCTCCATTTTTCCTGACCAGAGTAGGATGTGGATCATGACGAGCGTGTTTCGCGTTGTTGCTGACGTCAATAACTACCAGTTTGTCGCTACAGACGAATCAGCTTTCACGTCGACGTATCCGTTCGACGGCACTCGTATTGGAAGGCGATGGACGGTGCCGTGCGCATTCGTATATAACCCCGTAAGTGCGTTAGGCGACTTTCTTGGATGCTTTTGGCTTGACGCAGTATTCGCTGTCCATGAGCGCGCGCGACGACAAGTGGCGATATTCATGGATCAGGCGTGCGAGGTACTTCCATTGGTTGTGGATGATCATAGGTTGAATATATGTAATGTGACGAACGTCGTAAACTGTCTCGATGTTTCTCGCTCGATAATTGATGAGGATACAAATTCGATTGAGCGATATGCATTCGTGGCAAGTCGATTTAACTATTCCCTGTTCAAAATCCCGCAATCGCGCCAGAGCGAGATCCTGTGCGTTGAAGGGATTGCTGCGCCGCTGGATGAGTTCAAAGGGCGAGTCGAAAAGCTCGGCTTGACAGGACTGAGATTTCAAAAGCTGTGGACGGACGGTGTTGAATAACACCAAGGACACCTCATGTCAGTCAATCGCATGGACAACGTCGGCATCGTGGTCGAGGACCTCGATGCGGCCATTGGGTTCTTCGCCGAGCTTGGCC
>Ga0163153_10005853_pt1 | contig 14243 bp, 10 predicted proteins | sample OliLakLV19MP6IB1_FD_148629 | JGI IMG/M metagenome (GOLD analysis project Ga0163153, IMG submission 148629) | Freshwater microbial mat bacterial communities from Lake Vanda, McMurdo Dry Valleys, Antarctica - Oligotrophic Lake LV.19.MP6.IB-1 | ecosystem: Environmental > Aquatic > Freshwater >... | reverse complement strand
GGGCGGGAGGTCGCGGTCGAGGTTGGCGAGGGCGTCGACGAGCGGGTACTTCGCGGTGGGGGCGGAGGGCGCCTTGGCACCCGCGGCCCCGAGCGGCGCGTGCGACACCGGCCCGTACGAGGGATCGAGCACCAGGCCCGAGATCGTCACGGCGTGCGGGTCGATGGTCTCAAGGGCGGGGGCGCCGGCGGGGGCACTGGTGGCGGCACTGGTGGAGGTGCGCGAAGGGGCCGGCGAAGAGGGGTGCGTCGACATGGCCCAAGTGTAAGTGACGAGGACGGGCGACGCGAGGCCCGAAGGACGCGTTCTCGCGCGCAGCGGCGGCCGACCGCCCCCGTGAACGCGGGCGAATTGGGGATCCTCGCGACGACCCACCGCCCACGAGGTTCAGCCCTTGATCGCGGCGTCGACGCTCGGGAAGATCGGCAACACGCTGTCCATCTTGCTCGCCTTGATCACCCCGGCGATGAAGTCCGAGGGCTTGGCCAGGCGGACGGCACCGCCGCCGGGCTTGATGGCCTGGTGGAGCTTCACGAACGCGCCCATGCCCAGGCTGTTCATGAAGCTCAGCCGCTCGAGGTCCAGGACGACGAGCTTGGGCTTCTGCTGAGCGATCTGCTGGATCTCGCGCTCGAGGATATCGGTCTCGGCGATGCCGATGGAGCCCGCGAGGCTGGCGACGACCGCGCCGTCGCGGGTCTGGACATAACAGGTGAGCGGTGCGGAGGACATGGTGGGCTCCTGTCGGCGCCGAGCGCCGGGACGCAACCATGGCAGGTTTGGCCGGGGTTGTCAACCCTTTACAAAGCGCTCGTTCACTTGGCGAGCTTGGCCACGAGCCGCCACACGGTGTGCGGCGGGAGCTGGCGACCCGTCCGCGCGTTGAACCTCTCGACGAGCCCGTCGAACGCCGGGGTGTACGGGAGCTGGTCGCGCTGGCCCAGCGTGCCGACGGCGTCCGCGACCAGGCCGGCGAGGGCGGCTTCCTCGGCGGGCTCGATCTTCGGCGGCGGCGTCGACGAGCGGCCGACGCGGGCCAGGTCGCCGCGTTTGCGGATGGTGTGCAGGCGGTGGAAGGCGTCACGGCGGGTGAGCCCGGCCGCCTCCGCGTGCGCCTGAACAAAGAGTCGCTCGAACTCTTCGGTGTACGGCAGGTCGTCGAGCGTGCGCCCGATGGCTTCGTACGCGGCGATCAGCCCGCGGTCGCTCTCGACCAGGGCCTCACCGGCGCTCGGGCCCACGTCGAAGAGCGCCGCGAAGGCCGATGCGGCGCCGGACTCGACGGCGGGCTGGAGCGCGGGCGCTGACGCGCGAACGGGAGCGGGCGGCACAGTGGCCGAGCCACGCTCACGCGCCGCCGCGTCGAGCGCGGCCCGATAACCGCTCACCCCCGCGTTCCCCGACGAGCGGTAGCGGGCCACGACATTCGCCGCGCCGAGCCAGCCGGCGAACTGCGCATCGACCCCGGCGCCCGAGCCCGAGGCTCGCACGGCCGCCCGCAGCTCGTCGGCGGTGAGCCGAGCAAAGTCGGTGTCGCCCCGCCGCTCAGCGTCGCGGACGAGTCCGCCCACGATCTGATGGGCCGTGCGGAACGCGACGCCCGCGCCGACGAGGTATTCGGCGAGGCTGGTCGCGTCGGCGAAGCCGCGGGAGAGGCTCGCGACTGTGGGCGGGCGGAAGGTCGCTCCCGCGACGACGCGGGCGGCCATCGCGATGCTGTCGAGGACGACGTCGTGGGCCCCGAAGACGTGGCGCTTGTCCTCCTGCATGTCGCGGTTGTACCCGATGGGCGTGCCCTTCAAAATGGTCAGGAGCCCGAGCAGGTGCCCGTACGCGGCCCCGCTGCGCCCGCGGATGAGCTCGAGCATGTCCGGGTTGCGCTTCTGGGGCATCATGCTCGAGCCGGTGGTGTGGGCCCCGGCGAGCGAGAGCACGCCGAACTCCGTCGAGCAGTAGAGCACCCACTGCTCGGCCAGGCGCGAGAGGTGCATCGCCGCCCGCGAGAGCAGGTAGAGGTAATCCAGCGCCTCGTCGCGCGACGCCGTCGCGTCGATGCTGCTGGGGCTGACCCGCGGCATGCCGAGCTCGGCGGCGGCGGCGGCGCGGTCGAGCGGGAGCGACGACCCCGCGAGGGCGCCAGAACCCAGCGGCGATTCCCAGCCGTCGACGGCGCGGAGCGTCCCGCCCCGGGCGAATGAGGCGAGGTCGTCGCGGTCGCGCCGGAACATCGTGTGCCACGCCATCGCCTCGCCACCGACGGTGATGGGCTGTGCCCGCTGCACGTGGGTGTAGCCGGGGATGACGGCGTCGCCCTGGCGCTGGGCGAGGGCCTCGAACGCGACGAGCATCTCGTCGATCGCGCGGGCGGCGGTGGCGCTCGCGTCGCGGAGCCATAGGCGCAGGTCGAGGGCCACCTGGTCGTTGCGGCTGCGCCCGGTGTGGAGCTTGCGGCCGGGATCGCCCACGAGCTCGATGAGCGCCGCCTCGACGCACATGTGGACGTCTTCGAACTCGACCTTCCATCCCGGCCACGCGCCCGGAACGCCCGCGGCGGTTGGACCGGCCGGGGCGCTCTCGATCTGACGCCGGATCTCGGCGAGGCCGCGTTCGATCTCCTTGAGCTCCGCGGCGTTGATGAGCCCCACGCCCGCGAGCATGCGGGCGTGCGCGAGCGACCCGCGGATGTCGGCGTCGTAGAGGCGCGTGTCGACGCTGAGCGACTCGACGAAGCGGGCCGCGAGCGGGTCGGCGGCTGAGCCCCCCCCACCGTCCTTGGCGTGCTCCCAGGGTTTGGATGGCGGCGTGGTCATGGTCGCTTTGGCGAATCTCTCGTCAGGGCTGAGCGGTGAAGAACTTCGCGGGCTCGTCCATCCCCCCCGGCACGATCTCCGCGATCCACACCTGGCTGCTCGGGCGCTGCTCGCCCGCCGCGAGCGGCCCACGCTGCGCCGTCCACATCATGTACTTGCCGTCGGGGGAGAAGACCGGGAGCACATCCGCGCCGCTCGCCTGCGTCACGCGCCGGGAGCGCAGGTCCGTGGCGGGCTTGTCGGGGTTGAACTCGATGGCGTACACCTCGTAGTTCGAATGCCCCTGGGCGCTGGTGCCGTACACGAGAAACTTGCCGCTGGGGTGCCAGAACGGGGCCCAGTTCACGTCCGCGTTGTCGGTGAGCTGGACCTCGCGCTTGATGTCGGTGGGGGCGCCCGACGCGTCGAAGGCCAGTTCGGCGGCGAAGAGCTGGAGCTGGTTGTCGCCGCGACGGTCGGAGCGGTAGCAGATCCACTTGCCGTCGGGGGAGAAGAACGGCCCCCCGTCGTAGCCGTCGGCCTTGACAAGCCCGACGTGCTTGCCGGTCTGCGTGTCGAAGATCCACAGGTCGCCGTCGGCGACGATCGTCGGCGTGTCCTTGGGCGGGTCGTTGGGACCCGCGGCCGCGGGGGCTTCCTCCCGCACGTGCGTGTAGAGCACGTAGCGCCCGTCGGCGCTCCACGAGCCCTCGGCGTCGTAGCGCGGCCGCGAGAACATCGGCATCAGCTGCTCGAGCTCGGGCTTCCATACCTCGAAATCGACCTTGGCCCCCTTGGGCAGGTGGGCCTTGCAGTCCTCGTAGATCTCCCTCACCCGGCGCGTGACCACCTCGGTCTCTTCGGGGAACTGCCACTGGTACTTGCGCGTGCCGACCTGGAAGCCCGCGGCCTGCTGCTCGGCGGGAGGGAGAATCGTCGAGCCGAAGAGGATCCGGCACGGCTCCTGCGGGTGGAACCACCCGCACGTGTTCGCCGAGCCGGGCGGGCTGACGAGGATCGGCTCCTCAATACCCGTGATGCGGCCCTCGGCCCCCCCACCGTCGCGCGTGAGCTTCGCGACGTACATGCTGTAGAACCGATCGGGCGCCGCGCCTTGGGCGGGCACCGGCACGGCCTGAAAAATCACCCACCGCATGTTCGGCGCAAAGTACGCCTCGCCCGCCTTCACGAACCTGTCGCGGCTGGTGAGCTCGACGTGGTTGCGAAGCAGCGGGGCCTCGAGCCGGGCCCAGTCCAGCGGCGGGCCGGCGGGAGAGGTCGGCGACGCGGGGGGTTGTGCCGCCCCCCTCCCTCCCTCCTGCGCGGGCGAGGCCACGGCGATGACGGTGGCGAGTGCGATCCCGAATACGTACCTGGTCTTCAAGGCTGGTCCTTCATGAATACGAACGGTCCGCAACCCTGGCGGCCCGTGGGCGCAACAGTAGTCGCCGTGGAGCCGATCCCCCCCGCTACCGACGACCGTGCCGACGGGCCTGCGCACGGCCCGGGCGTGCCCCCGGGGCTGGTAGTTGTGCATGCCCACGAGCGGTTTGTCGTCATCGACAAGCCCGCGGGGCTGCTCAGCGTCCGCGGCAAGGGCCCCGACAAGACCGACTGCGCGGCCGAGCGGGTAAAGGGCGCGTTCGCCCGCGCCCGCGGACCGATCGTGGTCCACCGCCTCGACATGGACACGAGCGGGCTCATGGTGCTGGCGCTCGACGAGGAGGCCCAGCGGGAGCTCTCCGAGCAATTCGAGGCCCGGCGGGTGCGCAAGGCGTACGTCGCGCTCGTGGACGGGCTGCTGCGGCGCGACCGCGGGGAGATCGACGTGCCGATGCGCCCGGACCTGGACCGGCGCCCGCACCAGATCGCGGACTGGACGTTCGGGCGGGCGGCCCGGACTCGCTTCGAGGTGCTGGCGCTCGAGACCGATCGGACGCGGGTACGCCTCGAGCCGATCACCGGACGGACGCACCAGCTCCGCCTGCACTGCGCTCACCCCCTCGGGCTCGACGCGCCGATCCTGGGGGACGTGCTCTATGGACCGCCGCGGATCGATCCCGCGGCGTCGGCGCGGCTCATGCTCCACGCGGCGGAGCTGGGGTTCCACGAGCCGGGAACCGGGGTGGAGCGGGTGTTCGAGTCGCGGGCGCCGTTCTGAATGAGTCCAAGATCGCCCTCCGCGCTGCGCGGAGGGCGATCATCTCACATCCGCTCGAGCGTCTGCATGCCCAGCAGCCCCAGCCCGTCCGCGAGCACGCGTTCGGTGAGCGCCGTGAGCCGTAGGCGCGACGCCCGCACCGCGCCGTCCTCGGCGTGGATCACCGGGCAGTTCGTGTAGAACACGCTGAACACGCCGGCGAGGTCGTAGAGGTACTGGCACAGGCGGTTGGGCTCGAGCGCGGCCGCGACCGACCGCACCGTGCCCGGGTAGCGCAGCAGCGTCAGCGCCAGGTCCTTCTCCTCGCGGGTCGCGATCACGAACGCGCTCGCCGCGCTCGGCGGCCCGAGCTTCTCCACCGCCTTGCGGTAGATGCTCCGCGTGCGGGCGAGCGCGTAGAGCAGGTACACACCCGTGTTCCCCTCGAACGCGAGCATGCGGTCGAAGTTGAACTCGTAGTCGCGGGTGCGATGCACCGACAGGTCCGCGTACTTGATCGCCGCGACGCCGACGACCTCCGCCACGCGCTTGCGCTCGGCGTCGGAGAGCTCGGCGGTGTTCTGCGCGACCACCCGCTCGGCACGGACGATCGCCTCGTCGATCAGGTCGTCGAGCTTGACGTTCTCGCCGCTGCGGGTCTTGAAGGGCCGGCCGTCGGGCCCAAGAACGGTTCCGAACGCGGCGTGCTCGAGCGAAGCGGTCCCATCACCGGGCACCTGCGCAAACCCGGCCTTGACCGCCGCCCCGAACACCTGCTTGAAATGCAGGCTCTGACGCGCATCGACGCAGTAGACCACCCGCGACGCCCCGAACTTCTGCACGCGCCGGCGGATCGCCGCCATGTCGGTGGTCGCGTACAGGAACCCGCCCCCGCCCTTCTCGCTCTTGCGGATGATCGCCGGCTCCTCGATCCCCTCCACGCGCACGACCACCGCCCCGTCGGAGATCTCCGCCACGCCCCGCTTGAGCAGTTCCTCGACCAGCGGCGCGAGCTCCGCGGCGTAGGTGCTCTCGCCCGCGCTGTGCTCGGGAAGGACGATCGCGTGCAGCCGCGCGCACACGTCCAGGCACGCCTTCATCGTGATGTCGGTGATCCGCTGCCACACGCCCATCGCCGCGGCGTCGTGGTTCTGCAGCGCCACCAGCGTCGCTTTCGCCTTCGCCATCCGCTCGCGGGCCCCGCTCACCTGCGCGTCAAGCTCGGCGACCGCCTTGGGGTGGCCCCACCACTTCTGCGCCGCGGCCAAACCCCGCTCGTCGGCCTCGCACTCCTTCTGCGCATCGCGATAGAAGGTTTCGAGCCGGTCAAGGCTGAGGCTCTGGAGGTTGGCGCGCCCCGCGCCCGACTCTTCAATCAGCTTGTTCACGACCATCGCGATCGGCAGGCCCCAGTCGCCGACGTGGTTCTGCCGGATGACGTCGCTGCCGAGGCGTTCGAGCGTGCGGGCGAGCGTGTCGCCCAGAATGACCGAGCGCAGGTGCCCGACGTGGGTCTGCTTCGCGAGGTTGACGCCGCAGAGGTCGACCACGACCTTCGCCTTGGGCCCCTTGGGAACGACGAGGCCCAGGTCCGGCGCGTCGAGCGAGGCGAGCAGACGGGCGAGCGCCTCGCCGCGGAGGCGGACGTTGATGAACCCCGGCCCGGCGATCCCCCCCTCGGTGACGGGCTCGGCGAGGTCCGCGAGGTCCAGCTTGGCGACGATTGCCTTCGCGGCGTCACGCGGCGACATCCCCATCGCCTTACCCAGCGGCATCGCGGCGTTGCTCTGATAGTCGCCGAACTGCGGGCTCTTGCTCACCGCGATCATGGCGTCGGGGGCGGGCGCGTCACCACCGCCCCCACCGGCGGGGAAGCGGTCGGGAAACGCCGCGGCGATCGCGCTGGAAAAACGAGCCGACAGCAGCGCGACGGGGTCGAACTCGCTGGGCTGGTCGGATGTTGACGGGGGCTGCGTGGACATGGGGAGCGAGTTTATGGAGCGCCGGGCGTCGTCGCGCCACGGTTCTCCCACTTCACGAGCGCCGCGTGAAGCCCGTCGGCAAACCTCACCAGCGAAGCCCCGGGAAGCAGGCCCTCGGGGTCGTCCAGCAGGGTGACCCGCCGGTTCTGGAGCGCCGGAATGTTGAGCTTCGCGAGCGGGCCGAGCAGTTCGGCGAGCTTCGCCTCACTCGCCGGTTCCTGGGGCGTCCCGGGCTTGCGCGGCACGATCAGCACGATCGCCTCGGGCTTGAGCTTGAGCACATCCTCCGCGTCGAGCGTCTGGTACGTGCCGCCCGTGTCCAGCGCCGCCCGCCCGCCGAGGCCGAGCAGGATCTCCTGGTGCGCGGAACCGGGCCCCAGCGCCGTCGGCGGCGAAGCCGAGACGAGCATGAGCACGCGCCCGGCGCCCGCGAGGTCCGGACCCGGGCGCTTCGACCACGCGCCCCGCAGTCTCTGCGAAGGCTTGGGCGTCGCCGGGTCGACCGGTCCCTTCGCGAACATCGCCGCGAGCTCGTCGGTCGTCTTCGCGACGTCGTCGAGCGAGAGCGTGGAGAAGTTGTGTACCCCCCAGCCGCGTTCCTTGGCGAGGGATGTCATGCGGTCGGGCAACGGGCGGTCGCCCCACTCGACGAGGATGTGCGTGGGGTTGACCCGGAGCAGGGTCTCGTAGTCGAAGCCGGCCTGGTCGCCGCACACCGGGAGCGACTGGTCGCTCCAGCCGTCGAAGCCGTGGCGGCCGACGATGATGCCGCCGAGATCGAGCCAGCGGAGCGTCCCGGCAAGCGCCGGTGAGAGCACGACGACGCGAGCGGTGGAAGCTCTGGGCGGCGGTGCGGCCGGCGGCACGGAGCGATCACACGCGCCCATCGCGAGCACGGCCCCAAGAAGAACGACGATGAGTTCGCGCCGGGTCATCGGCCAATCGTACCGAACTCGTCCGCCACCGCGTCGCGCAGGCTCGCGAGCTTCGCCGGCTCGTGCAGCGGGAAGGCCCACGTGCGGTCGTTGCGAATCGCCAGTTGCTCCCCGGCGTCGCCCGCTCGCGCGGCCGCGGCGTCGAGCTCGCCAAGCCGCGCCGCGTGCCGGGTCCGCGACTCTTCGAGCAGCGCGTGCAGCGCCGCATACGCCGCGCGCCGCTCGCCCGGGGTGGTGCGCCGCGAACGCAACGCCTGGACCATCTCGGCCTTTTTCACGGCCGCGCCGTCGTCGCCGAGGAGCGCGGGGTCGTGGCGCGCCGAGTGCGCCGCCCAGCGAGCCTTGGCGAGGCCGGGGTCGATCGCCGCTCCCGGCAGGTCAAGCGTGAGCGTGCCCGACGCGACGACGCTGGGGGCGAGCGGCATCCTGGCCATCGCCCCCGCTTCGTCCCCGTCGCCGTCCCCGAGCCACGCGGGGATCCAGCGTTCGGTGATGCGGTCATAGCCGGCGTCTTCGTCCGCGCTCGCGCCCGGGCGCGACCCAGCGCTCGCGCCCCCGCCCGTGCCGTGGATGAAGAGGTCGCACACGAACAGCCGCAGGATCGCGGTCATCAGCAGAGCCCGGGGCGCGAGGCGGGCGCGTTCATCGAGGTCGCCGGCAAACGCGCGGACCCGCTCGGGTCCCCCGAGCCGCCACAGCGGGAGTTCGCCCTCGCCCAGCGGCGCCACCCGCGCGCCGGGGAACGCCCGGACCGCGGCGTTGTACGTCTCGCGGCACCGGGCCGGGTCGCGCCGCATCGCCCCCAGCAGCGCCGACCACGCGGGCGTTCGAGCCAGGTCCGTGGCAAACACAACGGCCGGACGCGGCCCGAATTCCTCGAGTGCATCGGCGGCGGCGAGCGCAAATTGCCGCGCCGCATTCGGCTCGCCCGCTCGGCCCTCCAGCGCCTTGGTGATGCGTTGAATGCCAACACGAACGCTCTCGCTCGCGAGCGGCCCGAGAGCACCGGACGCCCGCGCCGCGACGGCCGCCCGGTCGCACGCCGCGCTCCGTTCAGCAGGTCCCGCGCTCGCCGCCAGCTCCCCCGTGCGACCGTCCCACCACCGCGCCGCGATCGACTCCTCGCCGTGGCGTACGGGCACGCGGATCCGCTCCATCGCCACGGCATCGTGATCGACCACGATCCACGCGGCCTGGGCCCCGGTCCGCGCGCACGCAGCGGCAAGCGCGAACCACTTCGCCGCGATCCCCGCGTGCCAGAACCCCGGCTGATGCCCGCTCATGACCACCGGGCGGTCGTCCGCCAGCCCAAGCGCGGCCCGTGTCGCACGAGTCATCTCCCACGATTGCCCGGCGCGCCCGACGCCCCACCGCTCGCGCACGAGCTCCCCCCACCGCGCCGCCGCCGGCTCGATGAGCACCGCCCCCGGCTCGATTCCACGGTCGTTCACGCCGCTCCGCAGTCCGCCGCGTGCGGCCGGGCGCCGTCGCAGTCGGTCGCTGCCACGCCGGCGCGGGCCGCCGCGGGCAGACGGTCCGCCCAGCGCTTGAGCTCGCAGTGCAGCACGCGCCGGTAGTGCCCCAGGCGGATCTCGGCGTCGTCCAGCGGCCCGCCGAAGGTGCGGTTCAGGTCGTTGTAGATGAGCTTCACCGGCACTTCCCGCACGCGCATCCGGTTGGCCGCGGCCTGCACCCAGAACTGCATCGGGAACGCGTACCCGTCCTCGCTCAGGTCCATCCTGCGCAGGGCTTCGACCCGGTACGCCTTGAACCCGCAGAACGCGTCGGTGAGCTTCAGACCCAGCGGGCCGCTGGCCCCGCCCAGCCGTTCGTTGATCTCCGCGGTCATGATCGTGTTGATCCGCCGCCGGTCCGCGGGCGGCATGTCGAGCGCGCCCGAGCCGGGCAAGTATCGGCTCCCCGAGACCACGTCGTGCGTGTCGCTCACGGCCGCGTCGACGAACATCGGGATCGCCGCCGGCTCGTGCTGCTCGTCGCAGTCCATCGTGATGACCCAGTCGAACCCGTGCTCGTCGGCCCACTGGAACGCCGTCCGCATCGAGCGCCCGTACCCCCGGTTCGTGCAGTGCCGGATGACGTCCACGCCGAACCGCGAGAGCAGCCGCGGCGTCTCGTCGCTCGACCCGTCGTCGATCACCAGCACGTCGATGGCGTGCTGAAGGACCTTGGCCAGCACCCGCTCAACGTACCGGGCCTCGTTGTACACCGGGATCGCGACAAGCCACCGCATGCAAAAGGCTAGGCCCGGACAGACGCGCCGAAGGGGGCAGAACCATCACCGACCTCCGTCGAAATCGCCCGCCCCCCGCGCCGTGGTGCCCGTCCCCCATTCGCCGCCGGGGCCTTTACACCCCGCAGTCGCCGCCGCTCTCCTCGAACCAGACGTTGATGAATTCACTCACGTCCGTGGAGTTCACCACGCCATTCTCGTCGAAGTCCGTCGCGAGCCCGCCGTTCGCCTGGTCGGCGAACCACCCGTTGATGAAGTCCGAGACATCGGTCGAGTTCACGACACCGTCGAGGGTGAAGTCGCACCGGCAGCGGCCCTCGCACTCGTCGGGGATGCCGTTGGCGTTCTTGTCGGCGCTCACCGGCGCGAAGTTCAGGAAGATGTACTGCGACCACGAATTCTCCGGGCGGATCATCGCGTCGGGGCGTCCGTCGTTGTTCGCGTCGGCGATGTACATGTCGCGGTAAGTGCCGTCGTAGCGGTGCATGTGCATGGGCGGGAGGAAGCTCGCGTCGCCGTTGTTGAGCACGATCGACAGCGTCGCGTTGCGGGCGAACAGGTCGATGTCGCCGTCAAGGTCGATGTCGGTGGCGAACAGGATGCTCGCCAACGTGGGGCTCACGAGCTCGGGCGTCGCCGGGAGGTTCCCGTCGCCGGGGTTGCGGTAGAGCCGCAGCCCGCGGGCCGACGCGATGACGTCGTTATCCCCGTCGTTGTCAAAGTCCGCCACCGAGATCGCCGCGACCGGGGGATTGAGCGGCGAATCCGTGATGAACCGGTCCTGCCGCGGGCCGAACGTCCCGTCGCCGTTGTTGGGCAGCCACGACAGCACGCCGCCCGCGGGCGGCGCCAGCTGCTGGCGGAACCCGCCGAAAAACTCCGGGGCCCCATCGCCGGTGATGTCGCCGAAGCCGACCGACTCGTCCTCGCGGAGCATCGTGTACTGCGTATACGGCCCGAAGCCGCCGGCGCCGTCGCCGAAGCTCACGCGGGCATACCCGGGATGCCCGGAGAAGATCCACATGAGGTCGAGAACCCCGTCACCGTTGTAGTCGGCGATGGTGAGGCGATTGACACGCGGCTGGATCGGCGAGGCCACCGGCCCGCCGAACGTCCCGTCACCATTCCCCAGCCGCACCTCGGCCTGCGGCAGGCCGACGGTGAGCAGGTCGAGCTTCCCGTCGTTGTTGAAGTCGCGCGCGAACGGAACAACGCCGTAGGCCTCGGTCGTGATCACGGTCACGATCGGGGTCGAGGCGAACCGCGCTTCCCCGACCACCCCGATCCCCGGGAACAGCGAGAAGTTCACGATGGTGCCCAGCGTGTTCTGCACCACCTCGCCGAAATCGATGATCCCGTCCCCGGTGTAGTCCGCAAGCAGGCCGCTGCCCGCGTACTCGATCGGGCGGAGCCTCGTCACGGCGTCGAAAACAAGCTGGCCCTTGTTCACGAGCACGCTGAACGTCCGCCACGCGTCGTTGCTCGAAATGATGTCGGGCCGGCCGTCGCCGCTCACGTCGGTGAGCGCCACGAAGAACGCCCCGTAGATCGAGGACGCGTAGCTCTGGTGATGCACGAGCGTCCCGCTGTCGTTGCGAAGGATGCTTACGCCCGATTCGGCCTGGTCGCCGTAGACGACCTCCTCCCACCCGTCGCCGTCCAGGTCCAGGACCTTCACGTCGGTCGGATCTTTTTCGATCGGGAAGCCGCCGAAGCTCTGCGCGAGCGTGAACGTCCCCGTGCCGTTGTTGGCGTGCAGCGAAACGACGTTCGACCCCTCGCTCGACACGAGCAAGTCACGGTCGCCGTCGTGGTCGATGTCGAACAGCTCCACGAACTTCGGACGAGGCTGGTAGTTGTACGGCGCACCGCCCCGCGGCGGGGTCACGACCCCCGCCGGCGTGAACGCCCCCGTCCCCGTGTTCGCCAGCAGCGAGACCGTGCCGTCGGCGCTGGGCGGGTTCGCCGATTCAAACTCGTTCGCCACGGCCAGGTCGGCGAAACCGTCCCCTGTGAAATCGCCGATCGCGACGTCACGGGGCTGGTACGACACCGCGAAGGTGGCCCGGGGCCCGAACGTCCCGCCGCCCGCGTTCTTCCACACGTTGACCTTGTTGGTCCCCCAGCTCGTGGCCGCGACGTCGAGGTCGCCGTCGTTGTCCAGGTCGCCCAGCGCGACCCCGACCGAGCCGTTGGTCGCCGAATCGCCCTGCAGGATGATCGCGGGCGCGAACGTGCCCGGCCCGGTCGCCCGCAGCACGAAGACCCGGTTGTACGACGCGTCGCTCGCCACCAGGTCCGTCATCCCGTCGGCATCGAGGTCCCCCGACCCGATCGCGTACGGGCGTGCGTCGGCGAAGGCGATCTCGTCGTGGAAGACCAGCCCCGGCCCACCGTCGTTGCGCCACAGGGCGATCTTGCCCTCGTCGGTGCTGAAGAAGATGGTGAACGCCAGGTCCATCTTCCCGTCCTGGTTGAAGTCGATCGGCGTGACGTCCCAGACGTTGTTCTGGAACTGGACGATCCCGTTGAGATGCTCGATCGCCGACGTGAAGTGCGGGCGCCCGATGTCGACGCCGTCGAGCACGCCGTCGTGGTTGCAGTCGAGGGCGCCCTGGCGGAGCTCCAGCGAGTCCGGCTGGTTGTCACCGTCGAGGTCCTGCGCACAGGCCCCGGCCGCGAACGTCAACGCCCAGGCCGTAACGAGCATCACCGCCGGCGTGCGCGCACGGACGAACTGAACTGGCATGCGTGTCCTCCCCAAGCGCGCCCTCGGCCGGGCGTGCTCGCAACCATTGCGAGCCCGGGCCAAGCGCCATCGCTTGATTCGCGGATCGTGTGACCCACCCGCGTCCGGTGGGCCCGGACACTTCGCAAGGTATACCGGCGCGGTTGCGTTCGGATCGAGAAAACGAGTGAAAAACGGCTCATGAAAGCCGCGGCGGCAGTCGCCCTCGATCGCCAATTCACCCCCCGAACGCCTTCTTGTAATCCTCGCTGAACTTCGCCAGCCCGATGTCCGTGAGCGGGTGCTTGAGCATGTCCTGGATCACCTTGAACGGCACCGTCGCGACGTCCGCCCCGGCCAGCGCGCAGTCCACCAGGTGCTTGGTGTGCCGGATCGACGCCGCAAGGATCTTGGTCGTGTACCCGTAGTTGTCGTAGATCTGCCGGATCTTGTGGATGACGTCCATCCCGTCCTCGCTCGCGTCGTCGAGGCGCCCGATGAACGGGCTCACCAGGAACGCCCCCGCCTTGGCCACCATCAGCGCCTGCAGCGGCTGGAAGCACAGCGTCAGGTTCGTCTTCACGCCCTCGTCGCTGAACGCCTTGCACGCCTTGAGCCCGTCCATCGTGCACGGCAGCTTCACGATGATGTTCGACGCGATCTTCGCGTGCTCGCGCCCTTCCTTCATCATGCCCGAGTACTCGGTCGAGATCACCTCCGCCGAGACCGGCCCCTTCACCAACTCGCAGATCTCCCCCAGCCGCTTGGCGTACGGGATCTTCTCCTTGGCGATCAGCGACGGGTTGGTCGTCACCCCGTCGAGCACCCCCAGCGACGCGGCCTGCTTGATCTCGTCCAGATTCGCGGTGTCAATGTACAGCAGCATGGCGTGACCCTAGGCCCCCATCCGCCCCCCATGCTTATCGGGCGACCCGCCGGCGACTTGCTCACCTGAATCAGGGACACTCCAGCTCGAACAGCACCTCCACCTCCACCGCGGCCCCCAGCGGCAGGGCGCTGCACCCCACCGCCGCCCGGGCGTGCCTGCCGGCGTCGCCGAAAACCTCGACCAGCAGCTCGCTGGCCCCGTTGGCGATCTTGGGTTGATCCCCGAACCCGGGGTCGCTCGCAACAAAGACGCCCACCCGCACAACCCCCCGGATCCGGTCCAGCGACCCGACCTCGGCCTTCGCCGCCGCGAGCGCGTTGAGGGCGCACACGCGGGCCTGGCGACGGGCCTCCTCAAGACCGACGGCGCTGGGCACCGCCCCACCCGTGGGGAGCTTGCCGCCCTCCGAGGCGAGCTGGCCGCTGATGAAAAGAAGCCCCCCACTTTGCCGCGCCGGCACGTACGCGGCGACCGGTTTGGCCGCTGTTGGCAGGCTCAGTCCAAGCGCCGCAAGGCGGGCTTCGGGGGT
>Ga0163153_10005851_pt1 | contig 14251 bp, 10 predicted proteins | sample OliLakLV19MP6IB1_FD_148629 | JGI IMG/M metagenome (GOLD analysis project Ga0163153, IMG submission 148629) | Freshwater microbial mat bacterial communities from Lake Vanda, McMurdo Dry Valleys, Antarctica - Oligotrophic Lake LV.19.MP6.IB-1 | ecosystem: Environmental > Aquatic > Freshwater >... | reverse complement strand
TTCGGCTCGCTCCCACTGGTGGGCGTGACGTTCGACGACGCGTTCGTGCTGCTCGATGCGACCGACGGCACGCTCGATGGGCCGTTTGGCCTCACGTCATCGCTGGATGCGACGGTGCTGCTGGCGAACCAAAGCGGGTATGTCGTCGGGACGACGGTAAGGTATGTCAACTTCTCGGGGTGCGCCACGACCATCGCTGCCAGATGGCGAGACAGGCCACCTGGATCCCCGCTTTGGCCTGGAGCACCGCTTCCTCCCTGGCCCCTGCTGCCCGGGATTCCACCCGGCGGGCCGGCAAACTACACTTGCAGGGCTTGGCCCGTGCCCGCTGGCGCCGGCTGTAGATGCGAGCGGTTGGACATCCGGCCGCCAGCTCCCGGCTTTCCAGCCTACGCAACGAAGACCGTGTGTACGCACATCGCGGGTTGTGGCCCGGCAGCCGGTTTCTGCACGCCCGGACCCCATCTTCCGAACCCCGTGACCGGAGATTCGCCATTCCCCGCGGCCTGTCCTCCACCGACTTGCGTTCCCTGGTACTTCTATTGATTAATTCTTGACCTTCCGTCAGGGTGCCGGCTGGTGGCAGTCCGGCACCCTGACGGTCTTCGAGCGCCCCATGTCGATTACGCTGCGCTGCATCGTTGCCGTCCTCCTTGTCGCGGTTGCGGTCTCCGTTACGATGGGAACCCTCCAGCAGGTTCGCTTCGAGCGCTGCCTCGCAACGCAATCCATCCTGCGGGAGGGCACAACGCGCCCGGATCAACTCACCGAGCACTTTACCCAGCGCTTCTTGTTCGCGCGTGACCTCGATCTGTACGGCGATCTGACCGCCGCGCAGCGGGATCGGTTCTGGCTCGGCAACCCCTCGGCTCTGGGCACGAGTTTGCTGGGGTGGCCGGTTGAATGGGGCACGCTCATCGGCGGCCTTGCCTGCGCGTTTGCACTGTTTCCCGTGCTTGTGGCCGCCACCAAGCCGGGCTTTCGCCGCGCCTTTGCTCTGAGCGATCGCGCGGCCCGTCGGTCGGCCTTCTCGATGGTGATGTGGCAGACGACTCGGCAGATGAGTTGGATCGTGATCTGCTGCACGCCGCTCGCGTGGTGGCTCATCAGCGATCGATATGCACGTCCAACTACGTTTCAACAGTGGCCGCGAGTTCATTTCGGCGCCGTAAGCGTCACCGGTCTTTGGCTGTTTGTGGCGATTGCCGGGTACTGGAGCATCGGGCTTGCACACATCTTCGCGCGGCGCGCGGCATTTCAGTGGTCAAGAGAGTTCGGACTGTGTGCCGATTGCGGATACAACTGTACGGGCCTGCCCCGGTGTCCCGAGTGTGGACTTACTGTCGGAGAGCGTGCTTCCGCCGGCCACTCGAAGTTCAAGGACGGACAAACGGTTGTACGACTCGCGATCGCATTCTCTCTCGGCGTGGGTGTGTTGGCGATGCTGCTCGCCCGACCGGATTTGACTGGAGTGAAGTGGTTTTTCTTCCAACCGAGTCACCCGGTTCCGTCCCTGATCTATGCCAGACCAAGTGAGGTCCTGGAGATCAGGTGTGGCGACGAGACATTTCTGGTTGCGTGGCGTATGGAGTTTCTGCCGTCAGTCGGCAATCGCGCGGTGCCCGACTCGGTTGTTTCGGCCACGGGAAAGCGAGCGCCGGAGAGCGACTCCTCTTCCAAAGTGCGCATTGTCAGTAGCGCTCCATCCAGTGCGTTTGGTACATTGTGGATCTATTCATACCAGTTGAACATTCCAAGTGGTCGCGCTCGACTGCAATCAACCATCGGAGCATGGGATGAACGACGCTCCGGCAAGTTCGTTGATAACATGGTCATGTTTGAGTTCAGCGGAGTGTCCGAAGTGCGGCGGTGGGACCCTCAATCGGATGACCCGGACATCCGCAAAGTCGTAGCAGCGCTCGAAGCAGTCCCCCGCGGCACCGGCCAGCCGGACACAACGGTGGAGGGAGAGTCGCAAGAGTGAATGAATCGGTTGGTTTGGGTGACGAACCGCACGAACCGGCACGAAGGGGTGGCCTACAAGCGAGCAAGGCCGCTGAAGCAGCCTGAAACGCAGTTGGGAGTCCTTCAGTACACTGCGTTGCCCGTCCGGGGGCATCGGCGGCGCCCGCGGTCCATGCAAGCGCCGCCCGTTCAAGACCGCTTACCGCTCGTCGTTGAGGTTCATGGCCATCGCGGCATGGTTGCGGTACACCGGCAGCACTTCGTCGAGCAGCGCCAGCACCCGTTGGTCGCTCACCTCGTTCCTGGCGCGCTGGATTTTCTGGACCACTTCGCGGTGGCCCTTGCGCATCGACACCGTGAACTCGCGGTCGAACTCCGCGCCCCGGAGTTGACGCAGTTGCGCGAGGGTGTCCTTGTCGGACTCCCGCGCCCCTCCCCCCCCCATCTCTTCGCGCGACATCCGCTTGAACTCGGCGGGGGACATGAGCGTCACGTTGGACTGATTGGCAACCGAGCGGACCCTGGCGTCGGCATCGGTGTGGTCGCGCACCAGTTGCGCCCCGAAGTCCCGGATCTGCTGGGACTGGCCGCGCTCGCGAGCGAGCCGCCCGGCCTCGATCTCCTCCTGGTTCTTGGCGTGCAGGAGCGAAAGAATCCTCGCCTCCGCGGAGTTGGGGCCGTTTGTTGTGGCGCGATTGTCCTGATCCACGGGGCGGTCGCGGTTGGCGGTGGTGTCCCGGTCGTTGCTGGAGCAGCCCGCACATGAGAGTGCGACAATCATCACGCCTGTGCATTGCCTGAGCATGTGTTCGTTCCTTTCAAAGAGTTACGAAAGGATGGCGCTGCTTGTAGGGCTGAAGGTGAAGGATCGCTGAGAAATGCGCCATCTTGAGTTGAGACGCTTCGGCGCAGAATGCGAACTGAAATCACTGATGATGTCGCCGTGGAGCGGCCCGAGTCGGCTGGGTCACCCTCACCCCGGCCCGCTCCCCGTGTGAGGGGGAGATTGAAGCACTTGGTGGGAATCCTCGACGCGCGTGCCGGTTGAGTCCGTGATCGTGTGTCGAAAGCCCGGCCGGATGGAGGCTGAGGCCCAACCGCCCCAGTTTTGGCCCGGACTTGGCGGCTTGGCCATCGCGATCATCGCGACCTGGTGGTCGGGGCTGAGCGCGAACCGTTTGGTAATGCGGGTAAGAACCGTTGTGACGGCTTCGATGGGGGTCGCCCCTTCTCGCATAAGTTCAACGGCGAGGAAGGAGCCGCAGGTGCCCATGATGAGTTCGCCGTTGCCGGTCGCGGCGGCAGCGCCCGCTTCCTGGTCCACATACAGCCCATGCCCGATGATCGGCGAATCGCCCACGCGCCCCGGCACCTTGAAGGCCATGCCGGATGTTGAGCACGCACCGGCGAGGCGGTTGTGCGAATCAAGCGCCAGCACGCTCACGGTGTCGTGCGACTGTTGCGGCCCGCTCCGTGCGGCCTCCTCGACGTTGAGCGGCGGGATCCAGCCCCGATACTTGTCGCGGTCGAGGTGCCGGGGGTTGCTGCGCCACTGCTCCCACTCGGCGCGTGCATAGTCTGTCAGGAGGCCCTTCTCCCCAACAGGCACGAAACCCTGTTGCTCGGCGAACCGGTCGGCATCCTCGCCGACGAGCATGATGTGGATGGTTCGCTCCATCACGCGGCGGGCTACAGCGCACGGGTTGGCGAAGCGGCGCAGGCACGCCACCGCGCCGGCGCGATCGGGGTTCTCCATGACGCAGCCATCGAGCGAGACACGGCCGGAGGCGTCGGGGAGCCCGCCGATGCCGACTGAGTTGATGGTCGGGTCGTTGTCCACTGCGCACGCCCCGGCGATGACGGCGTCGAGAGCCGTTCCGCCGCGGGAGAGGATGTCCCATGCGGGGGTGTTGGCGACGGGGCCAAAGGACCAGGTGGACAGAACTGCTAACGGCATGGCGGGAGGATACGGGAAGAATGAGGCGTGTTCCGGCATTGCCGCCGGGCAGCGAGTGTGGCCCATCGGCTACGCTGTAGCCCATGTCCCGCATTGACAGCATTTTCCGTGAACTCCGAGCATCGGGCAGAAAGGCCATCATGCCGTTTCTGTGCGGCGGCTATCCGACCACCGGGGTGGTCGCCGACTCGCTGCGGGAGCTTCAGGCTGCGGGCGCGAGCGTGGTCGAGATCGGCATCCCCTTTTCGGACCCCATTGCGGACGGACCGGTGATCGCCGCGGCAATGCATGAGGCCATCGCCGCCGGATGCACGCCTGCGACCGTGTGCGCCGAGGTACGGCAGGCTCGCGCTGCCGGCTGCACGCTGGGCATCGTGGCAATGGTGAGTGTGTCGATTGTGTGGCGGCTCGGCCCCGCGGCGTACTTCCGGCAACTCGCCGAGGCTGGGTTCGACGGGGTGATCCTGCCGGACCTGACGGGCGAGGAGAGCGGCCCGTGGCGGCAGGCAGCGAGCGAGGCCGGTCTCACCGCCACGCTTCTTGTAGCTCCGACTACGTCTCCCGAGCGTGCGGCAGGCATCGCCAGAGCGTGTACGGGCTTCGTATATGTGGTGACTCGGACGGGGATTACCGGCTCCCAAGCAACGGACGGACCCCACTCAGGCGCAGTGCAGGTCGCTCATCGAGTCTCGCAACTGCGACAGGTGACTGCCCTGCCGATCGCGTGCGGCTTTGGGATAAGCACCCCTGAACAAGTGCGGCAGGTGGTTCGCGAGGGCGGGGCGGATGCGGCGATTGTGGGAAGTGCTCTGGTCAAGCGGATGGGCGATGCGGCCCGTGACGGTGGGGATTCCGCCAAGGCGGCAGGGGAGTTCTGCAGGGAACTGGGAGCGGGGCTGGTGGGGTGAGGCCTGGAAAATTGGAAGTTGGAAGTGGGAAGTCGAAACTGGCTTGGCGACCACGTCCAACCGAAATCCACCGCTCTGGAGAGCGGTGCCACCAGAAGTCCACCGAAATCCACCGCTCTGGAGAGCGGTGCCACCAGAAGTCCACCGAAATCCACCGCTCTGGAGAGCGGTGCCACCAGAAGTCCACCGCGGAGCCACCAAACGGCACTTGCTCGGGCGAGTCCACACGCAACAATGACGACCAGAGAGGCCGCGGGACACGCTTTGTAGGAACGCACACACAGATCCCCGGGCGCGAGCGCGATGGAGCGCCGGCGCGGCCCGGGGGCGGCGGTCTTTAGAGGCACAGCCCGCGGCGGAAGGGCCACCATGTCGGTTGAGAACGGCAGTCATTCGGGCGGATCGATCCTGTCGGCGTCGCGGCACGAGAGTTTCACGGCCTCGGCGGCACCCAAGGCGCGCTACCCGCAGAATGGGCAGACAACTGGAGCCGGGCAGCGGGTGGACGCGTTTTACGCCGCGGATGTGTTCAATGACCGCGTGATGCGGCAGCGTCTGCCCAAGGACGTCTTCAAGCGCCTCATGGAAACGATCCATCGCGGGAAGCCGCTGGGCGCGGACCTGGCGGATGTGGTCGCCGCGGCGATGAAAGAGTGGGCGATTGAGAACGGGGCGACGCACTACACGCACTGGTTTATGCCCCTGACGGGTCTGACGGCCGAGAAGCACGACTCGCTGACGATCCCCGATGGCAAGGGCGGGACGCTGAGCGAGTTCGGCGGCACCGCACTGGTGTCGAGCGAGCCGGACGCGTCGAGTTTCCCCTCCGGCGGGCTTCGGGCGACTTTCGAGGCGCGCGGGTACACGGCGTGGGACCCGACGAGCCCGGCGTTCCTGACGCGGAGCGAGGGCACGGTCACGCTGTGCATCCCGACGGCGTTTGTCTCATGGACCGGCGAGGCGCTTGATAAGAAGACGCCGCTGCTGCGGTCGATGGATTCGATCAGTCAGCAGGCGATGCGGATCCTGAAACTCTTCGGCACAGAGGCGGGCGTGTCGCGCGTGGTGACGACGCTGGGCGCCGAGCAGGAGTACTTTCTGATCGACCGGGGCTTGTACTTCGCGCGTCCGGACCTGCTCTTGTGCGAGCGGACGCTGTTCGGGGCGAGGCCGCCAAAGGGCCAGCAACTCGAGGATCACTACTTCGGCTCCATCCCCGCGGCGGTGCTGACGTACATGACCGATGTGGAGCGCGAACTGTACCGCATGGGGGTGCCGGTCAAGACGCGGCACAACGAGGTCGCGCCGGGGCAGTACGAACTCGCGCCGGTGTTCGAGACGACCAACATCGCGTGCGACCACCAGATGCTGGTGATGGAGACGCTCAAGCGGGTCGCACCGCGCCACGGGTTGCAGGCGATCCTGCACGAGAAGCCGTTTGCCGGGGTGAATGGCTCGGGCAAGCACAACAACTGGTCGATCTCGACGGACACGGGGATCAATCTGCTGGACCCGCGCGAGGAAGCGCACACGAACATGCAGTTCCTGGTGTTCCTGTGCGCGGTCATCCGCGCGGTGGACCTGCACGCGGACCTGCTGCGGGCATCGATCGCCAGCGCCAGCAACGACCACCGGCTGGGGGCGAACGAGGCTCCGCCGGCGATCATCTCGATCTTCCTGGGCGACATGCTCAGTGACATCATCGAGCAACTCGAGACCGGCAAGACGCGGCGCACCATCAAGGGCGGTGCGCTGGACCTGGGTGCCCGGACGCTCCCGCACATCCCGCGCGACTCGGGGGACCGCAATCGCACCTCGCCATTCGCGTTCACGGGCAACAAGTTCGAGTTCCGCGCGGTCGGGTCCACGCAGTCGTCCGCATGGCCGAACACGATCCTCAACACGATCATCGCGGAGTCGCTCGATTACGCGGCGACGCGCCTCGAGAAGGCGGTCGGCGGCAAGCCGACGGAGGCCAAGTTGCAGGGCGCGGTTCGTGCGCTGCTCAAGGATCTGGTCCGCACGCACAAGCGGGTCGTCTTCAACGGCGACGGGTACTCGGCGGAGTGGCACACCGAGGCGGCCCGGCGGGGCCTGCCAAACTTCAAGGACACGGTGGAGTCGCTGCCTTCGCTCCGATCAAAGAAGGCCCTGGACCTCTTCAAGAAGTACAAGGTGCTCTCGAAGGCCGAGTTGGAGAGCCGCGCGGACGTGTTTGTGGAGAAGTTTGTCAAGCAGGTGACGATCGAGGCCGAGACGATGGTGTCGATGGCACGTACGATGATCCTGCCCGCCGCGCTGCGGCACCAGGCGCGGGTCGGCGAGGCGGTGGCTCAGACGCGCGCTGCGGGCGTTGAGAGCGGCGAGCAGCGGGACATGCTCCAGGGGTTTGTCGATCTGGTGTGCGACCTTTCCACCAAGATCGCTGTGCTCGAGAAGGCGATCGAGCACCACGATGCGGACCCGATGAAGCACGCGCGTCAGATCAAGGCGGAGGTGCGCCCCGCGATGGCGGAACTGCGCGGGGTGGCGGACGACCTGGAGACGCAGGTCGCGGCAGACCTGTGGCCGATGCCGACGTACAGGGACTTGATGTTCATCAAGGGATGATGGCGAGAAACGAGGTTGGCAGGTGCCGAGATGATGGGCTGGCGGCAGCGTGACGATTCGGGACTTGGGTTCCGCATCGTGCGCGTGAACGCTAAACTCCGTGCGAGCGGCCCCGTAGCTCAGCGGTTAGAGCCGGGGACTCATAATCCCTTGGTCGCAGGTTCGAGTCCTGCCGGGGTCATTGCTTGCTCGCCTCCCACCCCGTCTCACCCGCACGGCGCAAACCACGCACTCAGAAACTCGAAGATATCGGGAACACCCAGCACGCCCGACCCATCCTGATCCGCGGCCAAGTCTCCCGCAAACCAGTTGTTCAGGTACGCAAACATGTCCGGCACATTCCGGATGCCGTTTGCATCCCAGTCCCCTTCGCAATATGTCGTGCTGAGCTGGCGCGCGAGAAAGCGCCTCGAATGAGTGTCCTCGCCTTGGGGCAATCCGTGCCCGGCGCCAGGAATCAGACGCAGCGTGGCCACAACGCCCGCGGCGGAGAGTGATCCATGCAGCAACACGCTCTGGTTCATCTCCACGACAGGGTCCGAGGTGCCATGCGCAATGTGAAAAGGTGGGTCATCCGCCGAGACATAAAACCGCGGGCTCGCCGAGTTCACCAACGCGACATCGTCCGCCCATGCCGGATCGTTCTGATTTGCCACCACATCGCCCAGGCACACGCCCAGCATCGCCGACTCCGGTGACGCGCACGACAGGTGCCCTATCGTCGTGATGGCCATCATGTCCGCAGGTCCGAAGTAATCCACCACCGCCTGAACGCGGCTCGATTTGCCCTCGTTCCCTCCCACCGTCCCCTCGATCCCCTCCGCATCGCCGCTCGTCCCCACGAGCGCGACCAGATGGCCCCCCGCTGAAGAGCCCCACACTCCAAACCGCAAATCATCCAGTCCGTACTCCGCCGCATGCGAGCGCAGCCACCGGATCGCACCCTTGCAATCGTTGATCTGCGCCGGGTGCGAGTACGTCCCGCTCAACCGATAGTTGATGCCCACGACCGCAAACCCGAGCGGCATCAACTGCGCGGCCCTGCCCGCGGCCGAAGCCTTGTCTCCATTCTGCCACCCTCCGCCGTGGATCCACACCACAACAGGCCTTCCCCCCGCCGGAACCGGCCCCACAGGCAGATAAATGTCCAGCACCTGGCGAACTCCGCCGTCGCCGTAATGCACGTTGGCGTGCGTCGGCACGACTTGACCGACCACCGTCGAGGCAGCAGCACACGCCGTGAAGATCACCGCCGCCCAGAAACGTGAGTGCATGATCCTGCTCCTTGGCCCCGACGGCCAAACGCACCACTTGCACTCAGATTGCAAGGTCGGAAGCCAATCTCAGCACGGCCCAAACCACGCACTCAGAAACCCGAAGATGTCCGGCACGTTGTTCGAGCCGGACTCGTTCCAGTCGGCAGTCCACACGTCGCCGAACCACGCGGAGAGGAACGCGAAGATGTCCGGAACGTTGACCACGTTGTTGTGGTCGAAGTCGGCGGAGCAGTAACTGTCGTTCCGCATCAGGCGGATCGTGTCCTCGATTTCATCGGTGAAGACGAGGTCCAGGTCGCGATCATTGTCGAAGTCGAGGATCACCGCGCACGACGGGTTCGCATCGGCCATCCAGTCCTGCTGGGACACGAACGTGCCGTTGCCGTTGTTGCGGTAGAGTTTCCAAGTGCTGCCAGAGAAACTGGACATCACCCAGTCAAGGTCGCCATCGCCATCGAAGTCGCCAAGGTCGGTGGCGATGGCTGTTCCGGCGATGGGGTAGGTCACGGCGTTGGCCAGTCCGCCCACACCGTTGCCGAGCATGATGCCGCCGTTGCCCGATCCGTCGTTGCTCGACGCCACATCGACGTTCCCGTCGCCGTTGACATCGCCGAGGGCGATCATCCAAACATTGCCGCCCGCGGAAGCGGATGTGAGGAACGTATAGGTGCCGTTACCCTGCCCCTTCCAGATGCGCACCGTCTGGGAGTTGATGCAGCCGATGACGAGGTCGAGGATTCCGTCCTCGTCCATGTCGGCCGCGCCGAGGGCGTATTCGCCGCTGCAGCCCGCGTCGAAACTTGCCGCGGCGCCGAACACGCCGCTCCCGTTGTTGAGCATGACGGAGACGTTGTTGCCGGAGGTGTTGGAGGTGGCGAGGTCGATATCGCCATCGCCATCGGCGTCCATGACCGCGAGGCCGTGCGGTGCGCTGCCGACTGAGACCACCTGTCTCGGATCGAACGTGCCATCGCCATTGCCGAGGTGGATGGCGACGGTTGAGCCGGTGGTGTTCGCGGTGGCGAGGTCGATCAGGCCGTCGCGGTTGAAGTCGCTGGGCTCGTTGGGGCTGGCCTCGATCTCGTTGACCGTTGGGGTGAGGAAGGGGTAGTACAAGCCGGTGCTGTCCGCGCGGTTCAGGAACACGCGGATGTCCGCGGAGACCTCGTTGATGACCGTCAGGTCCATGAAGCCGTCGCGGTTGAGGTCGGAAGCCGCTGCGCCGTAGATGCGGGTGAAGTCGGCTGGCACGATGTTGGTGGTGATCGAGTCGATTTGCGTGAAGGACATCTTGCCGGGGCGCACGAATGTCATGAACTGGTACTGGTAGCCCTGAGCGCGGAAGGGCGAGCCGTCAGCGCCGCGGACCGAGTCGCCGATGGTCACCGTCACCGGCTCGCCGACGGTGAGTTTGCGGGTGGGGCGGATCGTGACTGTCTGATCGCCGTTTGAGTACTCGAACGTTCCATCGGCTGGGCCGCTCCAGCGACCGAAGGCCCAGAACGATTGGGGGGAGATGGTCGTGCGATTGACCGCACGATCAAAGGTGACGGAGATCGGCGTCGTGATGGGTGCGCCCGTGTGGCGCGCGGGCGAGGTGGAACTCACGCTGATGGTCTGCCCTTGGACATCGCCAACGAGTGCCAAAGCCGCGATAAAGACCGCGGTCCGAAGAATCTGATTGATCATGTTTGCTCACCTCCCACCACACCCTGATACAAACTCGAGCCATGCGGACCTTGCACCGCTCTGGAGAGCGGTGCCACCAAGCAAATCCACCTGTGCCACCAGGAGAGCGGTGCCACCCGGAGCACGCAGTATGCGCGCTCGTGCAGGGCATCGCCAGTGATTGCACCCCCGGGTCGACCCACTTTCACAATCCCGGGATGGTTCGCTTATTCGGAGCGGTCTCGCTGCATGAAAGACCTCACGAGGTTCCCCACCCCCCACCACCGGCTCGCTAGCGCTGGGATCTTGCCGCTTCCACGAGCGCACGGAAGATCGCCGCACCGGCCGTGGGGTCCGGTGTTCGCTCGGGGTGCCACTGCACACCGATGTAGAACCTGCGCGCAGGATCATCGATGGCTTCGATGACGCCGTCCTCGGCTCGCGCGGCGACACGCAGCCGTCCCGGCTCACTCACCGCCTGCCGATGATGGCTGACGACTGTGTTGCTGATCCTCGGGTCGGCGCTGTCCTTTCCCCCAGCCAGAATCCGCGCCAGCACGCCGTCATTGACGGTCGCGCGGATGCTGTGCCGCGCGTTGGCCGCGTGCTGATCGGATGTGGGCGTATCGTCGGGCATGTGCTGGTTGAGTTTGCCGCCCGCGCACAGGGCCATGAGTTGCATTCCGAGGCAGACCCCGAGCACCGGGGCTGCCTGGCGTGATTCGAGCTCGCGAAGAAGCGCGACCTCGTACTTCTGACGCGTTGTGTGCATCGCCGTGGCGCGCGGGTGCGTCGGTGCGCCGAACATCTCCATCCGCGGGTCGTCGCCCCCGGTTAGCACAAAGCCGCGGCACATTTCGAGTTGCTCGGGAATGAGGTCGAGAAGGGGCGGCAACACGATGGGCAGACCGCCCGCATCGGCCACCGCGCGGGAGTATGCCAATGAGCACTCCACGCGCAGAGAGCCTGGCTTGGGCTCCGAGACGTCGGGGGTGATGCCGATGATGGGGCGTTGATTGCCGGTCATTTGTGCAAGGGTCTCTGGAGTGTTCGCACGCCGCGGGTCGCGGAGCGGATCGCTACCAGATCGGCTTGGGGGGCGTCTTGCCATCGCAGATCCAGAGAAACGACAACGGCACGCGCAATCTCGGCGGGAGCATCGCGACCACGAGCAACCGTGCGAGGGTCCGACCCAGCAGCGCGCCCACGATCAGCGGGATCACCGCCAGCACGGCGGAGATCGGCAGTAATACCGGCCAGAGCATTCGCGCGGCAAGATCGGTGGCGTGCATCCACCGGCTCGGGCCGAGATACCCCATGCCGAAGAACGCTGCCGCGATCAATACCATCGGCAGATATGTGAGCAGGAGCCGCAAACCACGCCGATGCGCACACCCAACGGCCCATATCGACGCCAGCAGGAACAGCGGCACGAACGCGATCAGCCAGAGGAGGAACCCCCACCATCGCACTGCGCCCTGCCATCCGCCGACGGCATCCATGAGCGCTTCCCGGTCCTGTGACGCCCACCACTTCGCGTCGATGCTCGACCATCCGGATATCGAGCCTTGTGTCGCGCCCGCCAACGCCTGGTGCGCCTCGAAGTTGTTCGCGATCAACTCCGCCAGCGGGAGCGGTGCTGTTTCCATTGTTCCGACCGTGAAGCCGAAGATGATCCCCGCAATCCCACATGAAACCGCGATCGCCACCAGCAACCAGAGTGCCGCCGCGAGTGCGGCCCAGCGGTTGGCCCATCGCCCGAGCAGCGGGTATTCCAGGATCGATGTGACACTGCCGCACTCCGGGCAGCGCACGATGAGCATCGCATAGTGCCGTTCACGCACGATCGATTGTCCGACCAGGTTGAACAGGCAGCGGGCGCACGGCCTATCCGCCAGCAGCGTCGAGACCCGGTCCTCGATGTCGGCTCGTGACGCTACGCCCGCAGCAGGGGTTGGCTGGTCCATATCGCCTTTCGCTTGGCCCGCACCCGTCGCCAGTTTGCACGCCGCCGAAAAGTCTCCCACGACTTTCCGCCGGCGCGCCCGATCCCGATCATCCCCAGAGAAATCATCCACGCGGCGGACACGAGCACAAACCCGCTGGGCAAATCGCGCACTGCCACGGCGTAGGCCCGTGCAAGTTGCCACTGACCGCTCGTCGCCGAAGTCGTGATCACGTCAAGGAACATCGCAACGCCCGGCAGGAGTGCCGCGCCAAGCAGGAGCAGAAGCCAGACGGCCGCCAGCGGTACGCCCCGCCAGTGCATAAAGCAGAATCCGATCCACAACCCACCCACGATCGCGCCGGCAAGCCAGCCGATCGCTCCGACGACCAGCGACTCTCGCGGGCAATCTCGTCGGCCGCTCATCAGGTCCATGCACATCTCGTTCACAAACGCCGAGAGGCCCACCACGATCCCGACCATGAGAAGAGTTCCGGCTGCGCGTACAGCGATGGAGAGAATCGAAGCCGCGAACCGGCCCAGCCATAGGCTCCACGCCATTGTCGGGTGCTCGCGTCGCACCACCGCCGCCTGGCACTTTGGGCAGACCACAATCGGCAGCCCGTACACCGGGTCGATCGGCGCGGCGGTGCGTGTGAGGTCGAAACCGCATTCGGCGCATGTGTGGGCGATACGCACAGTGGAAAGCCTATCAGAATCGCCGCGCCGAGGACCCGCAAACGATGTCGTTCGATCGTACTGGGAACGTGTTGGGAGCCGTACGGCACCCTTTCCACAGCGCGGGTGGTGGCGGTTGCGAGTTGTGCACTCCCGGCCCGGAGTGCCGGTCCACCCCCGCTACAGTTGGGCCATGTCCACTAAAGCAGTGATCGCCTGGCTCCTCGTCGCGGTCGTTCTAGGGCTTGGAGTTGTGTTCGTGCTTCGACCGAAGGGGGCCGGAGGCGCGTCCGGGGGTGTGACCATTGGTGACAGGGTTCTTGCGTTCGGGCCTTCGGCAGTGCGGAAGTTGACCGTGGGCCCGGTGGGCGGGATGGCCGACGTTCTGGAGCGTGCCGATTCGGCGGGCGGCGAATGGCTCCTGCGCCTTGGCGGACCAGCAGCCGCGCCGATCGCGTGGCCGGTTCCAGGCGCGCAGGCCGACAATCTTCTCGCGATCATGGCCGAGTCACGCGCGGCCGCGCTACCCGAGAAGGGTGGGGAACTCGGACAGACACCGACCGAGGTGCAGATCGAGCGTGCCGATGGCGGGCCGATCACTCTGAGAATGGCGGAACGCACCATCGGCGGAATGGGACTGGTGGAGATCACTACGCGCGGCGAGGGCGGCAAGACGGTGGTCGCCCGCGCGATGGTCGATGACCAACTCCACCGGCTGCTCCGCGACCGGAACGTCCGCAACTGGCGAGACCGCACCGCGATGCCGTGGGCGCGTGGGGAGGTCTCGAGGGTGCGCCTGGAGAGCAGCAACAAGGCTCTCTACCTGGGGCGACTGGAGGGACGGTGGAGTTTGCGCGAGCCGGTGGCCTCGCCCGCTGATCAGGGCGCGGTCGGGCAGATGCTCGCGACGCTCGCGGGCGTGGAGATCACCGAGTTCATCGACGATGGCGCGCCGGGCATCGCGACGGGGCTCGACGAGCCGTCGGCGCGCGTGCTCGTCGAGATCGACCGACTGGAGAACAAGCCGGGCCAGGACAAGCCGACCGTCGCGACGGTGCATCACACGCTCGACATTGGCGGTCGGGCCGATGCCGGCGGGGAGCGGCTGTTCGCGGCGATCGATGGCGACCGCATCGTCAAGATCAACGCCTCGGGCCTTGCGAAACTCTCGCTCGACCCGTCAACGTATCTGTCGCCTTTCCCGACATCCGTCACGCCGGCCTCGGTCGGGATGATGGTGCTG
>Ga0163153_10005849_pt1 | contig 14253 bp, 8 predicted proteins | sample OliLakLV19MP6IB1_FD_148629 | JGI IMG/M metagenome (GOLD analysis project Ga0163153, IMG submission 148629) | Freshwater microbial mat bacterial communities from Lake Vanda, McMurdo Dry Valleys, Antarctica - Oligotrophic Lake LV.19.MP6.IB-1 | ecosystem: Environmental > Aquatic > Freshwater > Lake... | reverse complement strand
CCTCACCACCCGATGACCCCCACCGCCGAACTCATCCTGCCCGAAGTCCAGGAGCTCATCCGGGCCGGGGCGTTCGGCGAGCTGCGCGAGGCGCTGCACGGAATCCCCGCGGCCGACATCGCCGAGATGGTCACCGGTCTGGACGCGGCGGACGCGGCCGTGCTCTTCCGCTTCCTCCCCCGTGACGACGCGGGCGAAGTCTTCAGCTACCTCGACGCCGACCACCAGCAGACCCTGATCAAGGAACTCGGCGCGAGCGCCGTGCGGGTCGTCGAGGGCATGGACGTCGACGACCGCGCCAAGCTCCTCGACGAGCTGCCCGCCGAGGTCGCCCAGCGGATCATCGCCTCGCTCGCCCCCGACGAGCGCCGCAGCACACAGGCCATCCTGGGCTACCCCCCCAAGAGCGTCGGGCGTCTGATGACCCCCGACTACGTGCGGATCAAGCCCGAGTGGACGATTGCCCAGGCCCTCGAGCACATCCGCCGGCACGGACGCGACGCCGAGACCGTGAACGTCGTCTACGTCGTCGACGACCACGGCAAGCTCGTCGACGACCTCCGCCTTCGCCAGCTCCTCTTCGCCGACCCCGGCGCGACCGTCGAGTCGCAGATGAACCGCAACTACGTCGCGCTGACGGCCGACCAGCCGCAGTCGGAGGCGGTCAACCAGCTGACGCGCTACGACCGCATCGCGCTGCCCGTGGTCGACTCCCGAGGCGTGCTGCTGGGGATCGTGACGCACGACGACGTCGCGGACGTCGCCCAGGCCGAGGCAACCGAGGACATCCAGAAGATCGGCGGTATGGGCGCCCTCGAGCAGCCCTACCTCTCCACGTCGATCACCAGCCTGTTCAAGAAACGCGCCCCCTGGCTCGCCCTGCTCTTCATGAGCGAGCTGCTCACCTCCAACGCCATCGGGTTCTTCGAGGACGAGATCAAGCGGGCGGCCATCCTCGCCGCGTTCATCCCGGGCATCATCTCGTCGGGCGGCAACTCCGGCTCCCAGGCCTCCACCCTCGTCGTCCGCGCCCTGGCCCTGAACGAGATCACGCTCCGCGACTGGCACCGCGTCCTGTTCCGCGAGCTCCGCACCGGCCTCATGCTCGGGGGCATGATCGCCTGCATCGGCTTCGCCCGCATCTGCCTCTGGGGCCTCATGGGCTGGTGGTCCGACGCCGAGGTGCAGGACCACTTCGTCATGCTCGCCGTCACGATCGCCTCGACGCTGCTGTGCATCGTGCTCTGGGGCAGCATCATGGGGAGCATGCTCCCGTTCATCCTCAAGAGATGCGGACTCGACCCCGCGACCTCCAGCACCCCCTTCGTCGCCACGCTCGTCGACGTCACCGGAATCTGCATCTACTTCGGCTGCGCCCTGCTCATCCTCAGCAACACCCTCCTGCGCGAAAAGACCGCCGACAAAGCCGTCCACGCCGCGGCCGTCGTCACCGTCGTCTCCGTCGACGACTACAACCCCGGCGACAAGGCCCTCGAGCTCACCGTGCAGGGCGACGACCCCGCGGCCACGCTCGCCCACGTCATCATCCCCATGAAGGGGGTCGAGGGCGCCGCCCCGCCCAAAGCCGGCGAACGGATCATCCTCGAGTTCCGCGCCGAGGAAGCCGCGGGGCTTCGCAAGGCGCCCCCGGGCAGCGCGCCGTGATCCGCTTTACGACGCTCCTTGTAGGCGCTACCGCCAGCACCGACGCTTCACGCCGAAGCTGTGGTCGTTTGTAGCCGGGGGTGGAGCCGGCTCCGCCGCGACACCCCGGGGAAGCCACACCCAACCCTCCTCTCTTTGTCGTCCCTCGCACCCTGAGAGTGTGCTCGCACCACCGCCGCGCGAGCACGCTACCGGCGCACTTTCGCGAAAAACTTCGCGCATGTATCGCGTTTGCGCGCCAAAACGCGAACATGCGCGCAACTTTCCTGGCCCCCCCGCCGCGCCGGGCGAAACTCCGCCCATGCTCACCCCAACCCTCGCCGCCCTCATCCCCGCCGACGACCTCGCCCGCGCCGTCCGCCTCGCGTTCCAGACGCTGGTGATGCTGCTCACCGACGAACGCGCCAACCCGCGCGAACGCCGCAGCGCCGCGTGCGCCATCCTTCGACTCGCGAAGTCAGCCTCGCCCCCGGGCGCCGTGGGCGCCCCGGCGGAGCTCTGTCCGCCGGGTCTTTCGCCCCCCGCGCCATCAACCCCTACTCCACCGCCCAGCACGCCACCCGCTGCCCCTCAACCGACTCTTTCTTCGGAACCAGCGGCGGCATCTCCACCCGGCACCGGTCCATCACCAGCGGGCACCGGCCCGCGAACGGGCATCCCTTCGGCAGGTCGTACGGGCTGGGCACATCCCCCTGCAGCACCGTCAGCGGCCGCCGCTCGTCGGGATCATCGATCGGATTCGCCCCCAGCAGCGCCCGCGTGTACGGATGCTTCGCCTGCGCGTGCAGGTCATCGCACGCCAGCTCCTCCACCACGTACCCCAGATACATCACCAGCACCCGGTCGCAGAAGTGCTCGATCACCTTCAGATCGTGCGACACGAACAGGATGGTCAGGCCAAACTCAGCCTTCAGGTCCATAAGCAGGTTGAGCACCTGGGCCTGGATCGAGACGTCCAGCGCGCTGACGGGCTCGTCGGCGACGATGAACTCCGGCCGCAGGGCGAGGGCCCGCGCGATGCCGATGCGCTGGCGCTGGCCGCCGGAGAATTCGTGCGGGAACTTGTCCTTGGCGTCCGGGCGCAGGCCGACCTTAGCGATGAGCCGGTCGATCGCGCCCTCCATCCCCCCGGCGCCGGGGGGCGGGTCGATCTTGTGGAACCGCATGACCTCGCGGAGCAGCTGGCGGACGGTCAGGCGCGGGTTGAGCGACGAGTACGGGTCCTGGAAGATGATCTGCATCCGCCGGCGGAAGGGCATGAGCGCGCGGTGGGGCAGCGCGGAGATGTCGGTACCGTCGAACGTGACCGAGCCGGCGGTGGGGTCGATGAGGCGGATGATGAGCTTGCCCAGGGTGGACTTGCCGCAGCCCGACTCGCCGACGATGCCGACGATCTCGCCCTTGTTGACGCGGAGGGTGACGCCGTTGACGGCGTGGACGTGCCCCTTGACGCCGTTGAGGACCCCGCCGCGGACGGGGAAGTGCTTGACCAGGTTGGAGACTTCAAGAAGAGGCATTGGGAGTTCACCGCAGAGGCGCAGAGAGCGCGGAGGAAGGCCAGGAAGACGCCGACTCACCACGGAGAGCACGGAGAGCACGGAGAGAGACCAGGAAAGAAGATTGAATGAGGCTAAGCGTTCTCAGACTCCGTGTCCTCCGTGTTCTCCGTGGTGAATGGTTCATCTCAGCGTCCTCTGCGCCCCTGCGGAAACTTCCTCCCTTTCGTGAAGCGGGAAGTGACAGCGCACGGCCCGATCGCCGCGGGTATCGCCGTTCACGTCGCGGCCGCGGACGCTCACGGGCACGAGCTCGGGCTCCCGGTCGACGCACAGCTGCTGCTTGAAGGCGCAGCGGTCCTGGAAGCGGCAGCCCTTGGGGAGGTTGAAGAGGCTGGGGACGATGCCGTCGATGGTGGCGAGCCGTTTGCCGTGTTCCTTTTTGCCGGCCCTGGGGATCGAGCGGAGCAGGGCCGCGGTGTAAGGGTGGCGCGGAGTATGGAAAATCTCTCGGACAGATCCCTGCTCGACGACGCGCCCCGCGTACATGACCATGACGCGGTCGCAGACCTGCGCGACGACGCCCAGGTTGTGGGTGATGAGGACGATGGCGGTGTTGAGCTTGTGGCGCAGGCCCTCCATCAAGGCCAGGATCTGGGCCTGGATGGTGACGTCCAGGGCCGTGGTCGGCTCGTCGGCGATGAGCACCTTGGGCTCGCAGCACAGCGCGATGGCGATCATGACACGCTGGCGCATGCCTCCGGAGAGCTGGTGGGGGTATTCGCCGTAGCGGCGCTCGGGGTTGGGGATCTCGACGAGCTTGAGCATCTCGATGGCGCGGGCCTTGCGCCCGGCGCGGTCGAGATTCGTGTGGTACTTCAGGGCCTCGTCGATCTGCCAGCCGACGGTGAACACCGGGTTCAGGCTCGTCATCGGCTCCTGGAAGATCATCGCGATCTTCGCGCCGCGGACCGTGCGCATCTGCCTCTCGTCGCAGTGGGCGAGGTCGAGCCCCTCGAACTGGACGCGGCTTTGCGCCGTGAGGAAACTCGTGCGGGGAGGCAGCAGCCGCATGATCGACTTGCTCGTCACCGTCTTGCCGCACCCCGATTCGCCGACGATCCCGAGCGTCTCGCCGGGGAACAGGTCGAACGACACGTCGTCCACGGCCGTCACGGTGCCGCGGTCGGTCTTGAAGCACGTCGAGAGGTGCTGGACTTGCAGGATGGGGGAAGCCGTTTGCGTCATCGTCTATTCACAAGCTCGAATCAGATTTCACCACGGAGGACACGGAGATCACGGAGAAGATCACGGAGTTGTACTTGGTATTCTCGAATCCTGTTCCTGCTTTCCTCCGTGCCCTCCGTGCTCTCCGTGGTGAATCTCTTATCCCACATGCTTGGGATCAAACGCGTCCTGCAGCGCGTCCGACAGCACGTTGAACGCCAGCACCAGGAAGAACATGAACACCGTCGCCGCGCCGATCTGCCAGAAGAACCCGTTGATCACCTGCGGCGTCGATTCCTGGATCATCCGCCCCCAGCTCGGGCCCACCTTCACCCCCAGCCCCAGGAAGCTCAGCACCACCTCGTTCTTGATCGCCGCGATGAAGAGCAGCGAGAAGTTGATGAACATGATGTGCATCGTGTTCGGGATCGCGTGCTTCACGAGGATGTAGAACCGCCCGAAACCCACCGCGGTCGCCGCCTGGATGTACTCGAGCTGCTTGATCTTCAGGATCTCGCCCCGGATCACCCGGCACGGGCCGATCCAGAACGTCGCGCACATCGCGCAGTACAGCGGCACCAGGCTCAGCCACGGCTTGGTCACGTCGTCGAACATGCTCCCCGTGAACATGAACACGAGCACCGCGAGCAGCACGAGGTCCGGCAGGCTCGAGAGCGTCGAATACAGCCACACGACGGCGTGGTCGACCCAGCCGCCGAAATACGCCGCGGCCGCCCCGAGCAGCGATCCAATGAACACCGACACCAGCCCCACCACCAACCCCACCTGGATCGCGACCTTCACCGAGTACACCGCCCGCATCATGATCGAGCGCCCGTTGCGGTCGGTTCCCAGCGACATCGTGATCGCCTGGCGCAGCTTCTCGCCGGCCGTCATCGGCTTGAAGAGATCGCTGATCCTGGTCTCGAGCTCGTCAAGCCCGGCGGCCGCCGCGCCGTCCACGTTGAGGTCCTGGCTCTCGTTGAGCTTGTCGCGAAGCTCCTGTATTTCCGCAAGCTTCACCTTGAGTTTCGCGACCGCTTCCTCCCCCTCCGAGAGGTCGACGCGCAGCTCGCCGAGCCGGATGCGCTCCAGGCCCGAGAGCGGGGTGCGCCGCATCGCGTTGCGGAACTTACCGATGGTGAACTCGGCGTCGCGCAGCCGCTTCTCGGGAGTCTGCGACTCCAGCCACCCGGTCATCTCCAGCGGCCCCACCTCGGAGTCGGCCCGCTGAACCGTGAAGAAGTGGACCCACCCCTCCTGCGGCACATCCCACCACTTCGTCGCGCTGCCCACGGCGCGGGCGAAGTCGCAGGCCATGACGCACAGCCCCACCGCGACGTACACGCCGATCAGCGACAGGGCCGCGACCGCGAGGCGGTTGCGCCGGAACTTGCGGGCCGGCCGCCCGCCCCAGGCTCGCTTGATCTTCCTGATCATGACAGCCTCACCCGCGGATCGACCAGCGCGTACAGCACGTCGGTCAGGATGTTGGTGAGGATGAACACGCCGGCGAAGATCGCCGTGAACGCCTGGATGATCGGGAAGTCCTTGTTCGTGAGCGCATCGAGCAGCAGCTTGCCCATGCCGGGAATCCGGAACTGGCTCTCAATGAGGAACGACCCGGCCATCAGGAACGGGAGGGTGATCATGATCCGCGTGATCACCGGGATCATCGCGTTCTTGAGCATGTGCACGCACATGATCTTGGGCTTGGTCGCGCCCTTGGCGATCGCGGTCGTGATGTAGTCGCGCCCCGTCTCCTCGACCATCACCGAGCGGTAGAACCGCGTGTCGTACCCCATCGCCACGATGACCGTGATGAACACCGGCAGCATGTAGTTGTACCGCCAGGCCTTGAGCCCCTGCTCGGCGTCGTACCCGGTCGCGAAGATCGGCGTCCCGACCTTCTCCGTGAGCCAGTACGCCCCGAAATACTGCCCGAAAATGATGAACACGAGCACGCTCACGCTCATGCCCAGCACCACGAGCACCATCAATGTCCGGTCCAGCAGGCTCCCGCGGTAGTAGGCGCTGAGCAGGCTCACCCCGATCGAGATCAGCGTCGTGATGATGAGCGCGGGCACCGTGTGCGCCAGCGTCGCGGGCACGCTCTCGGCGATCTTCGTGCTGACCTGCTGGCCCTCGAACTTCCAGCTCTCGTACGGGTTCTGGGGCGAGCCGAAGTCGAACGTCACGATCCGCTTGAGGAACAGCCCGTACTGCACGAGGAACGGCCGGTCGAGCCCCATCGCCTCACGCTTGAGCCGGATCTGCTCCTCGGTCGCGTTCTTGCCCAGGTACGCCGCGACCGGATCGTTCACGCGCAGCGCGGCCATCACGATCAGAATGATCCCCAGGTAGACGGGGATGCTGTACAGCAGGCGGCGGAGTATGTAGGGCCACATGAGAGAGTGATCGGTGCTCCGTGAATGGTGATCGGTGAAGAAAGGGAGCCTACGCGTCGGACGGGCCGTTGGATCCCGGCGGAGGCCGAGTTGATCGTTCCAGCGAAGTGATCAGGCCCTGAAGTACGCGGGCCGCCCGATCAACCGCGGCTCGGGTGTCCGCCGGGTCAACTCCCATCCCCAAACGCTCGGCAACATCGAGCGCCGCGGACACCTCGGTGATGGAGCCCCGCGCTATCCGCAGGTGACGCAGGAACATCGGTCGCGTCCCCGTCCCGAAGCCCTCCGCGATATTGAGCGGCACAGAGTACCCCGCGCGTCGAATCTGGAGCGACAATGCGTACTGCTCTCGTTTCGGCAATCGGTCGGCAAACGCGTACACCTTGTCGCACGCATCAAGTGCAGCCTGGTACGCGACGAGGTCGCGGTACGCTCGGATCGCGGGCTTATGCTCGGCACCGTTCACCTTTCACCGTTCACCGTTCACTCACTTCCTCTTTGAGTCGTCCACGTCCAGGTACTTGTACCAGTTGTAGAAGTCCTCGCTCGGCTTCAGGTTCTTGAGCCAGGGGTTCACGACGTAGAACCGCGTGCGCCCCTGCGAGCCGATGTACGGCGTATCCTCGATGACCATGTCGCGCATCTGCTCGTACATCTTCGTCCGGGCCTCGCCGGGCTCCATGACGCGGATCTGCTCGTACATCGCGTCGAACTCCTTGCGCTTGTAGTTGAAGTGGTTGGCGCCGGGCGCCTCGTTGGGGCCGTAGAAGAGCGCGAGGTTGTTCTCGCCGTCCGGGTAATCGCTCCCCCAGGCGAAGCCGAACATCTGGGCCTTCTTCTTGTTGATGGCCTCGATGAGCTCGCTGAAGTCGACCAGCCGCGCGTTGAGCTTGACGCCGATGGCGTCGAACATGCGCTGCTCGGCCTGCACCTGCTCGTGGTTGTTGCTGCCGCGCGAGGTGTAGTAGTCGATCACGAGCTGCTTGCCGTTCTTGTCCTTGCCGCCGGGATAGCCGGCCTTGGCGAGCAGCTCCTTCGCGGCGTCGATGTCCGGGCCGCGGTAGTTGTTCTCAACGACGTGGCCCTCGGGGTGCCCGTCCAGTCGCGGCGGGATCGGCCCGTCGTACACGATGTTCAGGCCGTTGTAGAACTTGGTGTTCATCTCCTCCAGGTCGATCGCGAGGCTCAGCGCCTGGCGCAGCGCTTTCTTCTCCTCGGTATACCCGCCCACGACCGGGTCGTCCATGTTGAAGCCGCGGAAGATGAAGTCGAACAGCGGCACCGCGTGCGAGACGATCCCCTTGGCCTTCGCCTCCTCCTTGAGCTGGCGCGTGCGGAGCACGAACGCCTGCTCGAAGTACTCGGCCGGAACCTGCGTATACCCGATCGTGCCCGCCTGGAAGTCCAGCCACATCACCTGGTCGGGCACGTAGAACTTGCACTCGACCCGGTCGACCAGCGGGAGGCGCCGGCCCGCGGCCTTGTCAAAGCCAAGCTCCTTGTCGCGGGCTTCGTAGCCGTCGCCGGGGTACTTCACGTCGCGGTACGCGGGGTTGCGATCGAAGTTTATGAATTCACCCGGACGCCACTGCCCGGGCTTCACGACGAACGGCCCGGTGCCGACGGGATTGGTGGTGAACTCCCCCGCGTACCTTTCGACCGCCTCGCGCGGGACGATCGACGTCTGGAACTGGGCGAGCACGAACAGGAACTGGTACCGCGGCTTGGTCAGGACGATCTCGAACTCCAGGTCGCTGATCTTCTTCATCCCCGCGATCGGCGCGTCGTAGTCGAACACCGGGCCGTTGCCGGCCTTCATCGACTCGTCGTACTTCTTGAGCTGGGCGTCCTTGAACTCGTCGAAGCCGACGATGGTGTCCTTGAGCAGCCACCAGTTCTCGAGCTCGAACGCGGGATCGGCGAGGCGCTTCCACGAGTAGAACACGTCGTCGGTCGTGAGCTTGCGCCCCTTGCCGCCGGGGAAGCAGGCGTTGTCCTGGAAGAAGACGTCATCGCGGAGTGTGAACTTCCACGTGCGCGTGCCGTCGGCGTTGTCGGTCTTGATCGGCATCGCCGCCAGCAACAGCGGCTGGAGCTCGAGGGGCTCCTTGAAGTAGTGGTACTCCAGGAGCGTCTCGTAGACCTGGCAGCACGCCTGGTTGTCGTAGACCGTCGAGCCCTTCACGGGGTCCAGGCTCTTGGGGCCGTCCGTGCGGATCGGGATCTGGATGACCTTCCTCGCCCCCTCGGGCTGAGCCGGCATGCTCGCGGTCGCCGCCCCCGTCGCCGCCGTCAGGACGACGCCCGCGGCCCACGCCAGAACACTCTTCATCCGACCCGATTTCATCCGTTCCACCACGGCAGCCTCCCAAGTTCGGTGCGAATCCACACCACGCCCCCCACCAACCCCGCCCAAAAAGTGAGCCCGCGCCCGAAGGATCGCATCCTAGCGACCGCGGGCGCGGGCTCCAAATCTGCAGTTGCCGCCGGCGCGAGCGGCGCTCGGGTCGGGGCCCGACCGCTCGCTCCTCGGATCACTCGGCCTTGCCGTGGCCGCCCGCACCCTTGATCGTGATCGAGCCGTTCGACGTGTCGATCCGGCTCTGCTCGACGCTCTCCCCAACGGCTCCGACCCGAATCCGGCCCGAACTGCGCCCCATGCTCACGATGGTCGCCGCGGGCAGCTCTTCGAGCTTCACCGAGCCGTTGCTGGTGTCCATGGCGATCTCGCCGGCAAACGACCGGCCGACCGAGAGCGTGACGGGCCCGTTGCTGGAATCGATCTTGACCGGCCCGGTCGCGTCGTCGCGCAGGGTGACGCGGACCGCGCCGTTGCTCGTGTCGATGACCAGCGGCCCGCCGACGCGCACGAGCTCGACCCCGCCGTTGGACGCCTCCACAGACACCGGCCCGGCGACGTCCTTGACGTTCACCGCGCCGTTGCTCGTGTCGATCCGCACGGGCCCGGTGTGCCCGTCGACGCCCACGCGCCCGTTGCTCGATTCGAGCACCGCCTCACCCGAGAGCCCCGCGATCGAGATCGACCCGTTCGTGGTCTTTACCTTCACGCCCGCGGCGTCGGGTATCGCGATCTCGAACGAGACGCCCTCGTTGCTCCGGCGCCGGTCGTCTGGCCAGGCGACCGAGACGACCAGCGTGTTATCCGCGCCGCGTTCGACCTTGACCTGAGTGGCATCGAGGCGTTCCTGCGTCTGGGCCCGCACGGTCGCGGTGACGCGGACCTGCGAGACGGGCTTGGCCTCGATCTTGACCGCGCCGTTGGCGGTCTTCACCTCGACGGGCGCGCCGGCGACGTGGGCCACCTCGACCGTCCGCGTGTCGGAGACGGTGTTGCTTGTTGAATACTCGCCGCGGCCGTCGGCGATGATGATGCAGCCGCCCAGTCCGGTCGCGACCCCGACCATTCCGGCGCCCAGCGCCAACGTCGCCGCCGCACCCAAGACGCTTCGACCCACGCTTCTCCGTCCATTCCGCGCGTTCATCTCGTTGCTCCGTGTGTGCCCCACGATAGAGCGTGTATGGGATCGTGGGGGTGTTGGTTTCACACTGACTTGCGCGGGGATCCCCTCGGCAACGTGCGTAGGAGGGCGGAGGGGGATCTTCGATCACTCCGGCAGGTGCGCGAGTTCCTTTTCCACCGCGTCCCACAGCGTCCGGATCATGCCCTCACCGAAGTCGAACTTGAGCCCGGCTTCGCCGAAGAGCTCCGGGAGCGGGCGCGAGCCGCCGAAGCCCAGGGCCCGCTTGTACGCCGCGACCGCCGCGGCCGGATCCTTGAGGAACGCCAGCCATAGCTGCAGGGCCCCGAGCTGGGCGATGCCGTACTCGATGTAGTAGAACGGCGAGCCGAAGAGGTGCATCTGGCGGTGCCACTGCGTGCGCAGGAAGGGCTCGAGGCCGGTCCAGTCGGCGGCGGACCCGAACCGTTCGTTGAGCTCGAGCCACTTGGCGTGGCGGTCCGCGCGCGTGTGACCCGGGGTGGTGTAGATCCACTGCTGGAACTGGTCGATGGTCGCGATCCACGGGAGCATGGTCGCAAGCTGCTCGAGGTGCCAGCGCGTGGCGCGGGCGGCGTCGCCCCCCGACCCGTAGTACTCGTCGAGGTACGGGTGCGTGAGCAGCTCCATGCTCATCGACGCCACTTCCGCGAACTCCAGCGGGATGTCCGAGCGGTACATCAGCAGCGGGTCGTGCCGGCTGAGCAGCGAGTGGAACGCGTGCCCCGCCTCGTGCACCATCGTCTCCACGTCCCGCTGCACGCCCGCGGCGTTCATGAAGATGAACGGCAGTCGCATGCGGTCGCGGTTGGCCTGGTATCCGCCCGGGGCCTTGCCCTTGCGTGACTCGAGGTCCAGGCACGAGCGCCCGTCGGGTCCCGGGCGCCGCAGCACCTCGAACATCCCCGAGAGCTCGGGGTCGAGCTTGCTGAACACCTTGCCGGTGCGCTCGACCATCTGCCCGACGTTCTCGAAGGGGCGCAGCGGCGAGCGGCCCTTCACGTCCACCGCAAGGTCCCACGGGCGCAGCTTCGCGATACCCAGCCCCTTGGCGCGGGCCGCGTGCAGGCGGCGCATCGCCGGGACGATGACCTTCTCCACGCCGTCGGCGTAGTCGTGGCACATCTGGGGCGTGTAGTCGAAGCGGCGCTTGGCGGCGTGCGCGAAATCGCGGTAGTTCGCGAACCCGGCGTTCTTGGCCACCCGGCCCCGCAGGTCGAGCATCTGCTCGTAGAGCCCCTCGATCTTCTCGTGGTCGCGGAAGCGGCGGTCGGCGACCGTGCGCCAGGCCTCTTCACGGGTGGTTCGGTCGGTGTCCTCGTTGTAGCGGGCCATCTGCGGGAGCGTCTTTTCTTCGCCGCGGAAGGTCACGGTCATCGCGCCGCAGATCTGGCGGTACTGCTGCTCGAGCTTGGCGAGCTCGGTCTCGATCGCGACGTTCTCGGGGCGGAAGAGGGCCACGCCGACCTTGGTCGAGCGCATGTACACCTCGAAGCGCCCGGCCTCGAGGTCTTGCACGTACGGGCTCGCGGCGATCTTCTTGTCGAGCTCGAACCCGACCTCTTTCAGACGCGGCTCGACGTTCTCGATGAAGTCGATGTACGCCTTGTTCGCCCCGTCGTCGTCGGTGTGGCAGGTCTGGTTGATGAAGAGGCGGCTCCCGGCCTCGCTCGCGGCCGCGTCCAGCTCGCTGCGGTCCATGATGAGCCGGCGGAGACAGTTGCCGCAGTGCATCTCCCGCGCGATGAGCTCGCGGTAGAGCGGCTCAAGATCGGACCACTTCGTCGCGTCGAGGTTCTCCGGCACGATCTCGCTGGCCCGCTGGAACGTGGTCAACATCGAGACGGTCCTTTCTGGCCCCCGCCCCCCCCACCGACCCAACGCCCCGCTGGGCAGCCGCGGTCGCTCCGCGATGCCGAACTTATACCGAGTCGATCCTACGCCCGCTGCAGAAACCCGAACATGTCGGGACGCTACCCCTCGCTGCGGGCTCCGTCCACAGCACATACCCGCATCACGTCGCATTCGCGCCCGATCGCCGACGCGAACCCGTCGCGCACCGCGCCGGTCACGGCGTCCACCCGTTCGACGGGACACACGATGACGGCGCACCCGCCCATGCCGGCGCCGGTGAGTCGAGCCCCGATGTCCGGGCCACAGGCCGCGGCCACGCTGACCACGGCCTCGAGTTCCGGGCACGACACCCCGAGCCGGTCTCGGAGCGAGGCGTGGGACGCCGCGAAGGAGCGGGCAAGGCCGACGGCGTTGCCCGCGGCGAGATCGGCGGCGGCCGTGCGCACCCGAGCGTTCTCTTCCACGAAATGGATCGCGCTCGCCCTCACCTCGGGATCGAGCGTGGGCGTCGCGGCGATCTCGTCGAGCGCGACGCGCCGGAGCGTCGTGCTCAGCCCGTACTTGGCGCGGGTCAGGCGATGCACAAGCTCGCCATACTTTCCCATCGAAAGCCGCCTGGGCGTGCGGGTGTCGACGACGAGGATGCTCAGGCCCGGCGAGATCAGCGAAGGGGTGACGCTCAGATCGGCGCAGTCGATGATGAGCGCGTGCCCAGCGACGCCCGATGCGCTGGCGAGCTGGTCCATGATCCCGCACTGCACGCCGCCGCCGACGTGCTCGGCCTCCTGGCACGCGATGGCAAATTCCTCGGCGGACATCTCCGGCCCCCACGCGTGGTCGATCGCGGTCGCCGCCGCCAGTTCGAGCGCCGCCGAACTCGAAAGGCCCGACGCGCGGGGGACCGAACTCGTGATGGCGAGGTCGATGGCGTGCTGATCGCGCCCGACACCGACCTCCATCCTGAGCCAGTGGAACACGCCCGCGATGTACCCGCTCCAATGACCAACTTGAGCGCCGAGCAGGAGCTGCGAGCGGTCTTCAGTGCTGGCGTCAAGATCGAGTTCCACCGCTTCGCCGACGTCCGGGGCATACAGCCTCGGGTGGCGCCGATCCCGGCTCCAGTCCGCCGCGGCCACGGTCCATCGATCGATCGCCATCGGCAGCACAAGCCCGCCGGCGTAGTCGACGTGATCACCCATGAGGTTGACGCGCCCCGGCGCCACGCCGAACCAGCGGGGCTCGCGCCCGAAGTGCGCGGAGAACGCGGCGCGGGCCCGGGCGATCATGCTTGCCTTCGTCGGCGCCGCGTGGGCCTCCGATGCGCTCACGGCCCGGTCCCGACCCCGGCGGCGGGGGCGACGATCTTGCCCGCCGCCACGCCGGTCTGCACCCACGCGTACAGCTGCCCGGCGAGCATGATGAGGAACCAGATCACGAAATGCGAGATTCCCACGATGCCGATCTCGCGGGCCGTGCGCCGGAAGAGCCCCCACATGAGGAGGAAGTAGACCGCGCCCGCCGCGAGCATCGTGACGATCGCCCCGCCCGTGAAGTTCAGGTGCAGGTTCTTGACAAGCTCGAACGCGGCGTAGGCCACGAAGACGCGGGCCGCGGCGATGCGGATCGGCCCGTACGGCCGATCGGCCAGGGCCGCGCCGACGCCGACCGCCGCCAGGCCCGTTCCCGTGTGCAGCGCGACGGAGTAGAGCGCCAGCGTCGCGGCGCCGATCGTGACGGCGGTGCTCGAGGCGGGGAAGTTGATCGCCGCGGCGACGGCGGCGCCCAGCGCCAGCACGGCGCCGGCGCTCGCGAGCACGCGCTCGTTCTCCCATGTGCCGCCGGGCGGGCGGACGAAGGGGCCGGTGTCCGCTGCCGCCGCTGCGGCCGCGGCGGCGGCGGGCGTGGCGTCGAGCAGCGACGGCACCTCGACGGGCCTGCCGACGAACGATTCGCGGGCCTGGTTGGCGCGCAGGTCGTACCCGCACTTGACGCACACGACCGCGTCGGGCGCCATCACCGCGCCGCACTTGAGGCAGTGGTCGTCGGCGAGGTCCAGGAGCGAGGGCACATCGCCCAGCCCCCCAC
>Ga0163153_10005848_pt1 | contig 14259 bp, 9 predicted proteins | sample OliLakLV19MP6IB1_FD_148629 | JGI IMG/M metagenome (GOLD analysis project Ga0163153, IMG submission 148629) | Freshwater microbial mat bacterial communities from Lake Vanda, McMurdo Dry Valleys, Antarctica - Oligotrophic Lake LV.19.MP6.IB-1 | ecosystem: Environmental > Aquatic > Freshwater > Lake... | reverse complement strand
GCCATCAACTTAAGGGTTTTGTGCCGCCTTTTGTCCATTCCCCCTACCCCTAAAGGGGAGAACACTGCGGGAAATGAAACACGGTTTTCTACTTTATCCGTAATGTTCTCCCCTTTAGGGGTAGGGGGAATGGACAAAAGGCGGCACAAAACCCTTAAGTTGATGGCTATGGGGGTCGGGGGCGGCCAAGCAGAAACCAAAATTTTGACTTATGAGACACCCACAATACACCAGCAGCGACAATTTGAAATGCACCCTCTGAAAACTATGTCAAGAAGAACATAAGTGTTGTGAGTTTCAGGGCCTGAGCCTCTAAAGAAAGAACTCCATGTACTTCTCAGCGAATGCTACTCACCACTCACCACTCACAATTACAGGCCTGAAAAACTAAACCCAAAATGTCAGAGCCGCCAAACGGGACGCCTCTCACCTCTCACCTCTCTCACCTCTCACCTCTCTCAACTCTCACCTCTCTCACCTCTCACCTCTCTCTCGCTACCGACCGAATGATTCGCAAGTACTGCGGCAGAACCCGGTCATTGCTGAATTTTTTTACAGCTTTATAACGGCTGTACCTGCTCATGGCTAACTGCTCGGTACGACTCAGTTGTATGAATTGAAGCATGGCTTCAGATAAAGCGTCGGCATTTTCTGAAGGCACAATAAAGCCATTGATGCCATCTTCGACCGTATCGCGGCAGCCGACGCTGTCCGTCGTGATGACAGGTTTGCCCATAGCCATGCCCTCCAGCAAGACACGTGGCATGCCTTCGCGATAAGAAGGGAGTACTACGGCGTCGGCTGCGGAAATGAATTGCCGTACATCATCCGAATAGCCAAGGTATTCAATGTGTTGACTTTCAATCCATTGCTGAAGTTCTGATGGAGCAATGGAAGCAGGGTTTCCTTCGTCCGTATCGCCCAGAATTTGAAATTGCGCCTGGGGGAAGGTCTGTTTCACGATAGAAGCAGCCTGGACAAATTCGCGGATGCCCTTGTCGCTAAGCAGTCGGCCGATGAATAAAAAAATATTAGATGCCTGTTTTGATACAACGGACGGCTTGAAATATTCTGTATCGATACCGGTGCCCATGATGACAACGGCCTTTTCGGGCGATACGGCACCGTGTTGCAGAAACTCCCCCCGGTCGTCGTAATTGAGAAAAACAACCCGCCTGGCAAAACGAAACGCGAGCCGGTACAACCAAAAAATAAAAAAGCGAAAAGCCCCGGAAGCCGTGGCTGTGTAACCCTGTCCTTCCACACAGGCAATGGTAGGAATCCCAAACATTCGGGCGGCGTAACTGCCGAAGATATTGAGTTTTACGGTGTAGCATACGACTAAACGAGGTCGCACGCTACGCATTAACTGGTTCAGTTCGAGGAGGCTGTGCAGGTTATTCCAGACGGAAAGACTTTTGCGGCTAAGATGATGCAATGGAATAAACTCAACGCTTTTCATGGTACGCAGCTTATCCTCGTAGCCGTCTTCAGGCGCTGCACAGACGACGGTATATCCTTCTTTTACCAGCAATTCGATGAGTGAACGGCGAAAGTTCCAAAGATTCCACGCAGTATTGGCAAGCAATAATATTTTCAAATTCGGAGATTCTTTGAAAGGAAAAAACCCGAATTTTTTCAACAGAAAAAATTCGGGTTTTTAGTGTTTGTACCATGTGCAGAAATCGTACCATGCTGGTTATGCAGCCGCCAATCTGCTGGATGTGATATTGGTGTGTGGGCCATTGCTGTCAACCAATGCAGCAATTTGATCAGGGGTGTACTGTTGTTTGACCAAGTCGTACACTTCCAGCGCCTGGTCGCGCGTAATGGAAGGAAACTCGTCTAAAAATTCGTTGACGCTTACGCCGATGCGTAAAAAGTCATAGAATGTTTCAATTCGGATGCGCGTACCGCTAAAAACAGGTGCACCATCTTGTATTTCGGGGCTGACGGAAATGGAGGAAAGTCGACTCATGCCGCTGCTGTTGATTAGTGTGTAAGAAGATTATCAGCTTGGGATAGTTGTAATCATTGTGGATTAAAAGGTAAAATCAATAACAGTGGCGAATATAGTAAATGTTTGGAATACACAAGTTTTAACATGAAAAAAAAATGTAAAATAAGGATTTTCCCTGATAAGGCAGGAGAGATTACTCCGTGAGAGTACTGAGTTTTCAAGGCAACGGGCGAAAAGCAAAAAGCAAAGGGACATTTTATGGGTTAAGCGGAATCCCTTGTCTTTTAAAGAAAACGTTCACCCGTTTTGCTTTTGACAAATGCGGTAACCTGTTTGATTTCCTGTTCTTTTGATTTGGGATAGATCAGCAGCACATCCGCCGTATCAACAATAATATAATCGTCTATGTCCTTTACCACAACGAGTTTGCCTTCCGGCGCGCGGATCAGGCTGTTGCTGGTATCCAACGGGAGGACATTGCCTTGTAAAACATTATTTTGCGGGTCTTTGGGGCATTCTTCATACAAGCTGGCCCAGGTGCCGAGGTCAGACCAGCCAAATTCAGCCGGGATCGTGTACACATTGGATGCTTTTTCCATGATAGCAAAATCAACCGAAATATTGGGCGTGCCTGGGTAAAACCTGCTAATAAAGTCCGCTTCTTCTCCCGTGTTGTAAACTGATTCGCCTTTTTGGAAAATGTGATAAATCTCCGGCGAGTGCTTTTCAAAAGCCGACAACACCGACCGTACACTCCAGACGAAGATGCCGGCATTCCAGAGGTACTCGCCCGATTCCAGGAATTGAAGGGCAATTTCGAGGCTGGGTTTTTCGGTGAAACGCAACACCTTGCGCACATTGGCTCCGGCTGATGCTCCAAAATGAATGTACCCGTACCCGGTATCCGGTCTGGAAGGTTCGATGCCCAGCGTGACCAATGCATCCTGCCGTTCGGCAAATTCCAGCGCCTCTTTTATTTTATCCAAAAAAACCTGCTCCTTCAGCACGATATGGTCGGCAGGTGTGATGACGAGCTTGGCATCGGGGTCGAGGGCCGACAATTTGAATGCCGTGTAAGCCACACAAGGTGCCGTATTATTCCGGCTCGGCTCGCAGATCACCTGGTTGTCGTCGAGCTCGGGTATCTGCTCCATCACCAGGTCTTTATAAGCGGCATTGGTCACCACAAAAATGTGTGCCGCCGGACAAACCGGCAGAAATCGTTCAAAAGTGAGGCGCAACAGGCTTTTGCCGGTGCCCAGCATATCAAGAAATTGTTTGGGCCGCGCTTCCCGGCTCCCGGGCCAGAAACGGCTCCCGACGCCCCCGGCCATGATTGCTACGTAGGTGTGTGACATGTGTGTTTTAGTGTGTTTTGGTGTTTTAGTGTTTTAGTGTTTTAGTGTTTTGGGCGCTTCGCTTTTGGCTCTTGTGAGTAGTTTAGGCGAAGCACCTCAAAAACACCAAAACACCAAAACACCCAATTAAGCATAAGCCTCGTATACCGCCCGGATGCCCTCCTCCAGTCCGATTTTTGCCTGCCATCCGAAACTGTGTAACTTGCTGACATCCATCAATTTGCGCGGCGTTCCGTCGGGTTTGCTCAGATCGTGTTCGATGGTTCCCGTATAACCCACAATGCGCTGAACAAGTTGCGCCAGTTCGAGAATGGAAATATCCGTCCCGACCCCGATATTGACTAAGCCAGGTTCGTCGTAGTGCTGCATCAGATAAAAACAGGCATCCGCCAGGTCGTCGACATGCAAAAACTCGCGGCGCGGTGTGCCGGTTCCCCAGATCGCAACGGAAGGCGCTCCCGCTATTTTAGCCTCGTGAAACCGGCGGATCATGGCGGGTAGCACGTGGCTGTTTTCCGGGTGGAAGTTGTCGTTGGGGCCGTATAAATTGGTGGGCATCACCGAAATAAAATTACATCCGTACTGGGCGCGGTAGGCGTCGCAGAGTTTGATGCCCGCTATTTTGGCAATAGCATAAGGTTCGTTGGTGGGTTCGAGCAGACCGGTCAGCAGGGCATCTTCCTTCAAAGGTTGCGGCGCCATTTTCGGATAAATGCAGGAAGAACCCAAGAACATCAGTTTTTGCACACCGGTTCGGAAGGCCGCTTCGATCACATTGGCTTCGATCATCAGGTTATCGTAGAGGAAATCGGCCCGATAGGTATTATTGGCTAAAATACCACCCACTTTTGCGGCGGCAAGGAAAACAAATTCGGGGCGCTCGTGTTCAAAAAAGGTTCGTGTCGCTTCCTGGTTTCGAAGGTCGAGGGTTTGGGAATCCGATACGGCAAAATGGTGAAAACCTGCCTGCTGAAGCCTCCTGACAATAGCAGAGCCAACCATCCCGCGGTGTCCGGCTACGTATATCTTTTGATCTTTGTTCACGCCTTGAATATCGAAAATGTATCAATAAAAATGCAAATGTAGCATTTTCAAACAGGGGAATGTTTGCCCTTTCCTGCGGAATTAACATCAACTTGTTTACAACGTAGTATTTTTGCTAAAAAAAACAACATGCGCGTCATTTGGTTTTTTATTGTCATGGCTTGTTTTCCCCGTTTTTCCCAGGCGCAAATGGTAAACGGTTCGGACACGCTGTATGGCAACGAGTGGATCAGGTACCAAAATCCTTACCTGCGGATAAAAATAGCAGCGGACGGGATGTACCGGATTCCGTACCAGCAACTCCTGGCCGGCGGCCTCCCGTCCGGCTCGGTTCCTGCTTCAGCCTTGCGGCTCTACCGGCACGGCGTACAAGTCCCCATATACACGACCACGGAAAGCCTGATGTCGGATTCAGATTTTATTGAATTCTGGGGCGAACGCAACAAAGGCGCCATCGACCGCTACCTGACGGACAATCCCACCCAACAACTACTCAATGAGCAATACAGTATTTTTAACGATACCATTATTTATTACCTGACCTGGGACGATGGCGCTGCGCCGGAAAGAATTACCACATCTGCCAATAACTTAAGCAACCTTCCCGCCAAAACCGAGTGGTGCTGGTATGACGCTGTGCGCGTGTACGACAACAACTATTTTAAAAGAGGGATCAGTTTTGACATTACTTATTCCTGGTATGATGGCGACGGATGGGGACAGAATATTTCAAATGGAACCGTGTCGCAGAGCCTGCCGGATATGCAGATAAGCGGGCCGCCGGCTACGCTCTCATTCCGAAACGCGTACAACCTGGGACAACACGAGGTCAGTATAAAAGCCAATGACTCCCTGATTGTCAGCGAGTTGCACAACGGTTTTAGCATCCGAACCTACACCGCAACTTTGCCCAACAGCCTGCTGAACGGCAACCTGAATCTGAAAATAGAGGTGTCGGGCGCTACCTGCCTGGCGTCCACTGCTGTGCGATATGCGCGTAAAACAAGTTTTGGAAATGCTGCTTCGGCTTTGTTCGAACTCGATCCCAGTCCAACCGGACACTACCTGGAAATCAGCGCTTTCAATGCCGGTTCTTCATTGCCCGTGCTGTACGATCTGAATTCGAGGCAACGCTGGGAAACAGTGGTCGAATCGGGCCTCGTCAAGGTCTTTCTGCCGGCAAGCGAACAGCCCAGAAAAGTAGTGTTGTTCCACCCAACGGCGGGTGTTTTGTCTGTGCCTACGCCTTCCGTCAAGAATTTCCGGGATTTTTCGGAGGAAAATGCCGGGTTTGTTATCATTTCCACACCGGCATTGTATAATGATCCTGCCGCCGGTGGCGCCAATCATCTGCAGGCATATTCCGAATATCGCGCCAGCATGGCCGGGGGAAATTATACAACGACTATTATAGATGTGGAAGAATTGTACGAGCAATTTGGATATGGCATTCGTTTTCATCCGATTGCGATCAGAAATTTCTGCCATTACGCCGATAAAAACTGGAGCAATGCACGGCATGTGCTGCTGGTTGGCAAAGGTTTGAACAGCGATGTGTTCAGAAAACCTGCCGAGCAGCAAAGTAAATACCAGCAGTTGTTTTTCCTGCCTAATTTCGGGGCCATCGGTTCGGATTTGCTGTACGTGATGAAAGGCGCGCGGCTGACAAGTCCTGTGCTAACCATCGGGCGATTAGCGGTGACCAAACCGTTTGAAATCAAAAATTATTTAGACAAGGTCATCGAACACGAGCAGTTGCTCAGTTCCGATCAAACCATTGCCAATAAATCGGGTCTGAAACGTTTTTTGCATATCAGTGGCGGCCTGCCCGGCGAGCAAACGCTCATTGCAGGTTATACCAAACAGCTGGAAAATGAACTCAAAGCCGGGCAAATAGGAGCTTCCGTACAGACCTTGTATAAAACCTCCAACGACCCCGTTCAGCAGCCGGCTTTTGACCAGATCATTGACGCTACCCGCGAAGGCGTTTCCAGCTGGATCATTTTCGGGCACTCGTCTCCTTTTTTGGTCGACTACGACATCGGTTCTGTTGAAAATTACAGAAACAAAGGGAAATACCCCTTTTTGTTGATTCTGGGTTGTTTCTCCGGCCAGTGCTCCAATACCGATAAAGGACTTGGGGAGAACTTTGTGCTGGCCCGCGATAAAGGCGCCTTAGCCTATCTCGCCACAGTAAATTACGGGTTTACCGACGGACTGTTTACTTATGGCCGCACCATGTATAACCGCATGGGCAATACGGATTATGGAAAAAGTCTCGGTGAAATTATCAATGGTACCGTAGATACCCTCCTCGGCAGCACGTACTCCACCCTCATCGCTGTGGCGCACCAGGCACAATTGCAGGGCGACCCGGCGGTACGACTGCACCAGGCGCCCGGACCGGATTTTCTGGTAGATCCAGCTTCGGTAACAGTGACGCCCAATCCGGTCAGCATCGACCAAGCGAGCTTCCAACTCAAGTTCGACCTGGTAAACCTGGGAAAAAAGATCGGCGATAAAATAACATTAGAATGTTCGCTGCGAGATGCCGGCGACACCATCCGGGTGCTTAAAACGATTGAAGTAGATGCCCCGGGTTACCGCGATAAAATAACGCTGGACTTGCCCACCGAAGGTATAAAATCGGGATATGCCCGGCTTTTTCTGAGTATTGACCCCGGAATGCAAATTCCCGAGTGGCCTTCCAGCGCCGAATTCAACAACGATCTGACCGATGCTTCGGGAGAAAAAGGTATCCCGCTATATTTTTATGCGGATGATATTCAACCGCTTTTCCCGCCCGATTGCAGTATCATTTTTACCGAAAAAGCAACGCTCCATGCTTCCGCCTTGTTGCCGCACGAAACGCCTATCCGGTACCTGTTTGAATTAGATAGCGTTGAAACGTTTAACAGCCCGCTGCTGAAACAGTACAACATGAGTTCCGCCACAGGTATCCTGAGCTGGACACCGGATATTCCCCTGACAGACAGCGTGGTATATTACTGGCGGGTGGCGCGCGACAGTCTCGTTGACGGCCTGATTGCCTGGCGGACACGTTCCTTTACCTATATCAAAGGAAGCCCTGCCGGTTGGAGCCAGTCGGATTACGGCCAGTTTGTGCTGGACTCCCTGTTAGACATGCAATTGCTCCAGCCCGGCGAGCAATTTTCATTCAGCGATAATGCCGCGCAGTTTAAATATACGGTGGCTTATTTTCAGGCCAATCCGCTGATCCCTTCCGTACTGAATAATTATAACGAAGGTGCCGTAACGTCTTTCCAATGGAATGCCTCGAATGGAATCGACAATAAAGTGGTCGTCATCCAGTTCGATCCCGTTACCGGCCGGGTGATCCGCAATCCGCCCGGAAGTCTGGATAACCCTATGGGCAATCAGCCGGCGCTTTTTCACGCCTACCAAACGGCAGACTCCCTGCAACGGATCGCATTGATGGAGTTTTTGGAAAACGGCCTGACCCCCGGCGCTTATGTGCTGCTGTTGACGGTGTACCGCTACAACAACCTGGTTGGATACGCGCCCTGGGACTGGGCAAAAGACTCCGTTACGTACGGGAAAAACCTGTTTCAGGTACTCGAAAACTTAGGCGCTCAAAAGGTGCGGTCGCTGGCCGATGCGCCACAACCACCTTATCCCTACGGTTTTTCGTTCCGGTATCAGGGGCCTGATTTTCCGGCGATGGACACCATTGTGTATTTCAAAGATACCCTCACTTCCGTTCGCCGGAATTTTCAGGCGCGTTGGACCACCGGCGCTGTGGAAACTCCGCCCATCGGCCCGGCCCGAAAGTGGCACAGTGCGCATTGGGCGAAAGGCCCCGATGACGACCCCCTGGACGAATTCAGCATATCGGTTTTGGGTGTCAGAAGCAATCAGCCGGATACGTTGTTGTTCCGGGTGGAAAACGCAGCGACTATTTCGCTCAGCGAAGTGGATTCGACCCGGTTCTCTTACCTCAAGCTGCGATACGAAGCGCTGGACACCATTTTGCGCTCGCCAAGTCAACTGAAATCCTGGTGGGTATATTACGACGGTTACCCGGAAGGCGCTCTGAATCAGCGTTTTAGCCTGTGGCATGCCGATACGCTTGCACAGGGCGACTCGCTCCGGGCGACCTTGTCATTCCGAAATATTTCCTGGTACAATATGGATTCTCTGTTGATCCGGTACAGCGTGGAAGGAACAGGCGGTCAAATGACTTCGCGTACGGAACGTTTGAAAAACGTACCCGCCGGGGATTCCATTACAGCAACCTTGCTTTGGTCGACGCTCCAGATGAACGGCCCCCAACGCCTGTCGGTGGATGCCAATCCCGGCAACGATCAACCCGAACTGTATCATTACAACAACGTAGCCTTTCGCAATTTTTATGTCAATAAAGACCGTCGCAACCCTTTGCTCGATGTTACCTTCGACGGTGCGCATATCATGGACGGCGACCTGATTTCGCCCAAACCGGAAATAACCCTCTCGCTGAAAGACGACAACCCTTTCCTGCCGATTCAGGACACGGCGACTTTTTCGCTAACCCTGACGGAGCCGGACGGCTTGACCCGGCAAATTACCTGGAACGACCCAGAGGTACTGTTTTTCCCGGGCGATGCAAATAACCTGCCCCAAAAGAACCGCGCACGCCTCGAATGGCGTCCAGGATTTACCAAAGACGGCGATTATACCCTGATGGTCAACGGGCGGGATGCCAGCGGCAACCTCTCCGGAACCCTCGATTATGTGGTCAATTTCCGGGTGATTACACGCTCATCGCTGTCCAATGTGCTCAATTACCCCAACCCGTTTTCGACCTCTACCTGCTTTGTCTATACGATGACCGGCGCAGAAACGCCCGCTCATTTTAAAATTCAGATCATGACGGTGAGCGGCAGGGTGGTGCGGGAAATAACGGAGGCAGAATTTGGCCCATTGCAGGCCGGGACGCACATCAGTAATTTCTGCTGGGATGGGCGCGACGAATTTGGCGATCAACTAGCCAATGGTGTTTATTTATACCGGGTGGTAGCCAAAAAGCAGGACGGAACCAACTTCGAGGCTTTCGATCAAAACAATATCGACGGTTATTTCAAACACGGGTTCGGGAAAATGGTGCTGATGCGATAGGATCAGGGATGAGGGATGGCCGAGCGTGATGTCGGACATCACGCTCGGTCATTCCTCATTCCTCATCTCTCATCAACCTTTCGAGCTGCGCTGCGATCAATATGCTGCAACATCACCCGGTTGTACCAGACGATTAGGAGCACCTGACATATACTATTAATGCCAATCACCTGAAGCAGTGGATATTGCAACCAGGCGAGCAGGATGCTCAGGCCAAAATTTGCGACGAACGCCAATGTAAACAGGAAAAATATCCGCTGTTTGCCCATTATAAAAAATCCCATACTGGTCGGGCTGTTTAAAAAACGTACGAATGCAAGCACGGCTAAGATGCGCGCCATATCACCGGAAATTGCCCAGGCCTCGCCAAAAACAAAGCGGAATAAAAAAGGCCCCAGCAGGAGTATCGGAAGGAAATAGGTGAGTCCGGCAGGCAGCCACTTTTTCCAGTATTGCCAGACCACCTGCGATGAAAAGTGGCCCTCATTCAGCAAGTCCTGGAAATGCCGCAGGTTGTACTGGCTCATAGCCGTTTGTACAAAACTGAGCGGTTGATTACACACCCTGGCGGCTAAGAAAAACGCAGCCGTTTGCCCCGCATCATAGTAAATGGAAATCAGCAATACCATGCCTTGTTCCGTCAGGCTCATCATAAAATTGCCGAGTGACAAATACGACATGGTTTGCAGGTGTTTTTTTAATAAAACCCGTGCATGTTGGCCGGGCTTGCTCCCGCCTGGCAGCGGAATTTTTCCGGCGAGCAGCAGCACAAGCGCCGGAATCAGATTTCCGGCCAGCAAAGCCCACAACAATCCTCGCTCGCCATCCATAAAAAACAACAGCAAACTTCCCGGGTAAGCGAGCAGGACATTGACTACCCGCATCCAGTTGACCTGCGTGTATGCGCGCGCGCTCAGGCACCAGGCTGTGAACATTTGCTGAACGCCGTGACTTGCCAATACCATGAATAACAACATGTTATGCCCGCCGGAAAACAACCCGAACCAGCGCGCAAGGCCCAGTGCAATACCCGAAAACAACAAATGAGATAGCAAGCCGAAATCGAGCAATTGCCGTTTTTCGGCAGCGCCCTGCGCCTGTATCAGCGCCACATCCGTTTTTAACTGCGAAAACGACCAGACGAGGTTGATAAAGGCTATACAGGCACTCCAGGTTCCAATAGGTTCGGCGTCATACAGGCGGCTGATGCCCGCCATACCGCCGAACAACATGGCCTGCGCCAGGCCGTTGCCGAGCAGTAGCCGATGACGTGGATCGTGTAAAAATCGTTTGAAAAATGTATGAATCAAGGCAAAAGGTTTTTTACCACAAAGTACACGGAGGTTTTTTCACGGAGGACACAAAGTGTAGAGTTGACCACTCTTTTTTGGTCATGCGGCAATTGATACCAGGCTTACAGTAAATACTAAGCGGGACGAGTCAACTCTACGCTCTGTGTGTCCTCCGTGAAAAACCTCCGTGTACTTTGTGGTAAAAAAACTCGTATAGGTATTGGAGTTCCGTAGGAAGTTTTTCGGCACTAAGCATGACAATTGTAGTTTCAGACTATATAATTTCTTGATTTTCAACCATTACGCTACAAATGGGTTAGGTCCCCCCCGTCATATCCCGAAACCGCAGCACCCTGGCAGGATTTCCGGCCACCACCGCATAGGGCGGTACCGCTTCGGTCACCACCGCCCCCGCGCCGATAATGGCGCCCTCGCCGATGCTTTGTACTTTGGGTAAAATGATGGCATCGTTTAGCACTTTCACATACGATCCGACGTGTAGGTGATAAAATTCGATCGGGTTGTCTTCCACGTTTTTATGAATACCGTCGACCGGGTGGTTGTGTGTAAAAACCCGGACGCCGTCGGAAAAACACACATCATTGCCAACGGTAAGTCCGCCGGAATAGTCAATGTAAGCATGCCGTCCAACATCCACCGGATTGCCCAATTTAAGGTAACTTTGTGCGTTCGGATGCGCCGCGTACAAACGCCCGAATCGATCCATAGCCAGGCCGGGCGCGTTGTAATACAGGGCAATAATTCTGCGTCTGAATCGGCGAAGGCCCGGCAAACTGAATATGGCAGTATCCCGAATTAACCAGAATAGCAGACGAATGAATATCGTTTTAATCATAAGTAAGTGGTTGTTGGTGTTGATAATCAATTATTTATGCGAATAATGGGTTAAAACAAATCCAAATCGCCATGAATTACTGGAATTTACCACCACTTGGGTGTCATTCTGAGCGCAGCGAAGAATCTGCCCAAGCGTGAAAGGAAATTTTGCACTTTTGCTTGGGCAGATTCTTCGCTGTGCTCAGAATGACACTCAAGTTGGGACATTTTTAACTATATTATGGCGATTTTGATTTGTTCTAACCCATTATTCGCATTATTTACAAATAATTTAGCCAAAACTAATATTGCACACCAGCTTAAACCATGAAGTTACAGGCAGATATTCCGGCGGTTTCTGATAAAGCCGATACGTTGAAGGAAGAGCATTTACCTGTATTTCAACAACCCTGGTGGCTGGATGCTGTTTGCGGCGACGAAGGCTGGAAGGCCTGTACCCTGCTGGAAAGCGACCGCTCAGAGCCATTAGTATGGCCGGTAAACAGGAAGAAATTCGGCCCTTTTCAATACTTCGGCCTGCCCTTATTTACACAAAAAATTTCCTGGGAATGGAATCCGGACGCCGATTACCGGTACACCGGTTTTTTTGAACAAAATCCGTGGGCCGTCCTGCACCGGCTGGGTTTGCCCGATACGCCTGGCAACCAACAATTGCTCCAACAATGGGGATTTGAGTGGCAAAAAGTTTTTACTTATCAGGCACCCGGGCAGGCAGACCCGAATGAAGCCTGGAAGCGGATCAGCCCGACAGCCCGCGCGAGTATCAGAAAAGCAGCCTCTGTCCTGAAGGTTCGTTTTGACAATAACTCGGACATGCTGTATCAACTCATGGCAAAAAGTCACCGGCGGCACGGGATAGGCCCGGGGCTTCATGCGAGTACATGCGCGCGTATTGTACAGGCCTGCGTGGCAAAAAATCAGGGCGGAATATTCAGGGCAGAAGATGCAACAGGGCAGGTTCATGCTGCCGCGCTGGTGGTGTGGGATCGTCAATGGATGTATTATTTACTCGCTGGAATGGATGAAGATATGGAACAAATCGGCGCCTCGCGCCTGTTGATGTGGCATACCATGCAACTGGCTTTTTCACAAAATCTATCTTACGATTTTCACGGCGGCATGTCGCCGTCCATCGGCAGCGTGTATGCTTCTATGGGCGGAAGCCCTGCGTATTATCTTCGCGCCACCCGCTACCGCCCGGCAATACTCAAACAGATCATAGCCACAGCCAAACGTATATATGCTCCCAACGATCGCCTTTTTCACTGATCCGGTCTTAAAAACTGCATTGCCACGGATACGCTATGTGCTGGATGCCCTCGAACTTCATCCGCTTGCTCCGCCGCGGCTTCAGTATTTGCTCAATCCGGCCACAGCGCCCCCGGACAGTGTAATTTGTTACTACGGAGCGACAGCAAATGCGCCTGAAAATGCCATTGTTATTCCCGCGCAGCGCTGCTTTTTTGTTGCGCAACCCACTGTCCGACAATCTGTTGTGTCAAATATGTATCAATTGGAAGGGCAGCGGCTGTATGCCGTGTCGCCCCGTTCGGAGACACCGGGACAGGCGTTTTTTGCCGGCGGTGCATTCGGGTTCGACTGGTTAGAAACGTTGTTTTTTTATCTTAGCCGTTTTGAGGAATATGCCCCCGCGCCGCACGAAACCGATGAATTCGGCGTCATGAAAAGCAGCGCCCAACTGTTGCCGCGGCAGGGTTTGCACCATATCCCGGTGGTCGATCAACTGGTTGCAGCCATCCTGAGCGCGCTGGGTTTTTCGCCGGTACAGCGTCCGACTGCGTTTTCCCTGTCGCACGATGTGGATGGTTTGCAGGTGTTCGGCCCCGGGTTCCGGCTGCTGCGGTACTTAGGTGGCGTGGCGATGCGGCATCGCAGCCTGCGCCGTTGGCCGCGCATTGTATCCGATTACCTTCGGGTGCGCAGCGGGCGAATGAGCGACCCGGGCGACACCTTCGACTGGTTGCTTCGGCTCGGGCCGGCGGTCGAAAAAACGATCTATTTCGGGGTGGAAAACCACAGCTCCTACGATCATTTCCCGGATTTGAATACGCCGGCGCTGCTCGAAGTGCGGGAAACGGCCCGGGCGCTTGGTTATCAGGCAGGTATACATCCGAGTTTTAATACCTGGAAAAATGCAGACTTATTCCATCAGGAACGCCGAACGGCGGAAGCATGGCTGGGCGCGCCTGTTGTCAGAAGCCGCCAGCATTATCTCCATTTTGCATTTCCCGAAACAGCCGATGTGCTCGAAACAACCGGTATGGAAGAAGATGCATCCCTGGGCTTCCGCGACCGGATCGGCTTCCGGGCCGGCACCGGATTCCCATTTCATCTGTATTGTTTTCAATCGGAAAGACCGTACCGCTGGGTGGAAAAACCGCTGGCGGCGATGGATTGCGGACTGGTACGGGAGGGCGGCGGGAACCCACAAGAAGTGCTGCGTATCTGGACAGATTTCATTACCCAAAACAGGGAAGGGACTGCTGTTTCACTGAGTCTGCACAACACGTATCCCTATGAACAGGCGCTACACGGCATTGATTTCCGGTCGCTGTTCGGACAGGTTTTATCGCAACAAAAAGAACCG
>Ga0163153_10005847_pt1 | contig 14261 bp, 19 predicted proteins | sample OliLakLV19MP6IB1_FD_148629 | JGI IMG/M metagenome (GOLD analysis project Ga0163153, IMG submission 148629) | Freshwater microbial mat bacterial communities from Lake Vanda, McMurdo Dry Valleys, Antarctica - Oligotrophic Lake LV.19.MP6.IB-1 | ecosystem: Environmental > Aquatic > Freshwater >... | reverse complement strand
GAATATATATTATTATAAAATACTTAAAAATTTCTTCAAAAAAATTAGAAGTCATTGAATATATTGGGCATTAATTTATTTTGTATATCAGTTGTAAAAAGCATTATTTTTTTGGAATGCTTTTTTTATTACCCGATTTTTGGTACAGTAACGCTATGACTTCCGCTCAAATCCGACAGCGATTCCTCGACTTTTTTGCCGCACGTGGTCACGTGATAGTGCCTTCAGCCTCTCTTATACCCAAAAACGACCCTTCAGTGCTATTTAATACGGCCGGTATGCAACCCCTTGTGCCGTATCTGATGGGCGAACCCCATCCACAAGGCAGCCGTCTCACAAGCTGTCAAAAATGCGTCCGTACAGGGGATATAGAAGAAGTGGGTAACAACAAGAACCTTACGTTTTTTGAAATGCTTGGCAATTGGTCGCTCGGAGATTATTTTAAAGAGGACGCAATCAAATGGAGTTATGAATTCCTCATATCAAAGGAGGAAGGACTTGGACTTGATCCCGCACGTCTGTATGTGACGGTATTTGAAGGCGATGGTGATGCTCCGCGGGATATCGAAGCGGTAGAGATCTGGAAGCAATTCATTCCGGAAAATCGCATCTATTTCCTTCCCAAAGCCTATAACTGGTGGAGTCCTGGCGACAATGGCCCATGTGGACCTGATACGGAAATGTTTTATGATGTGACCGGCATGCTCGGTGACATGACGCACGAACAATATGTCGCAGCTGATGAGCGAGGAGATGTGGTTGAGATATGGAACGATGTGTTTATGGAGTATCAAAAAAAAGATGGAGTGGTGATAGGGAAACTTGCTCAAAAGAATGTCGACACAGGGAGCGGTCTAGAACGCATCTCGATGATTGTGCAAGGTAAATCTAATGTGTATGAAGCAGATATGTTTGCGCCTGTAATGGCAAAGATAAAAGATCAATCTAAGAAGTTTGACGAGCGTGCTGCGCGTATTGTGGCAGATCACGCTCGAAGTGCGATGTTCCTCATCGCGGATGGAGTCTTGCCAAGTAGTAAAGATCAGGGGTATATTTTGCGGCGATTGATCCGTCGTGCAGTCATGCAAGTCAAAAATCTGGGATTAGCGACACATTTCCTCGGGGATGCCGTGGTGATATTTACCCAAATCTATGAAGATCAATATTCAGAAGTCAAAAATCTTGATATTGAAGTAATACTCAATGCCGAAGAAGACAAATTTGCAAAGACACTTGAATCAGGTATCAAAGAATTTGAGAAAAATCCTGATCCATTTATTCTCGCTACAACATATGGCTTCCCAATAGAACTTACTGAAGAATTGGCGCAAGAAAAAGGAATTATCATAAATCGGGCTGCTTTTGATATTCAAATGAAAATGCACCAAGATGCATCTCGTGCTGGTGCCGAAGGTAAATTCAAAGGAGGGCTTGCAAACACTTCTGAAATAACGACCAAACTCCACACTGCGCATCACTTGCTTCTCAAGGCTTTGCAAGAAGTCGTGTCTGTTGATATACACCAAAAGGGAAGTAATATCACCGAAGAAAGACTTCGTCTTGATTTCAACTTCGATCGCAAACTTACACCGCAAGAAATTAATGCCATTGAGAACCTTGTAAATGAAAAAATCAAAGAAAACTTGATCGTTACTAAAAAAGAAATGCCACTTGAAGAAGCAAAAGCTCTCGGTGCAGAAATGGAATTTGGGACCAAGTATCCCGATATTGTCTCTGTCTACATGATTCACGACAATGCAGACCGAGTATTCTCTCAAGAATTTTGTGGCGGCCCTCACGTAACTCACACCGGCGACCTCGGACATTTCAATATTATAAAAGAAGAAGCATCAAGTGCTGGTGTACGCCGCATCAAAGCGACACTAGGTTAATAAATCTATGTCACTTCTTAAAAACCCAATCAAAACTGATTATTCAAAATCTCTTATAGAATCAAAGAAGTATGCTGAGGCTAGAAAGATGTATTACGAAAGATGCTACAAAGCAATCATTAAGGAGGCTAGGATAAAATCAACTTCTACTATTGTAGACGTGCCGTGTGGTGTAGGTGACTTTTCATATCTGATTAATAATGCTGTTCACCCGAAGAATTTGTATCTTGTAGATATTAACAAATTTATGATCAAGCAAGCACGTCAATTATGCGTTGGAAATAACTTTGAATTTATTCAGGGGTTAGCAACGGAAATTGACACCCTGATTCCAGAACCTGTTGATATCGTCCTGACAACTAATGGTTTTCAATCATATATTGGTGACCAAAAACTTTTCCTAAAAAAAACTTACAAGGCTTTAAATAAAAAAGGGTTTCTTGTCTTCGATATTGTCACAAAGCGTTTTGGTAATAAATACACACAAGAATTTTATAAAAAATGGAATGAGGAAATTATTGCTGAAATCAAGAACCTGGATATTCCTATCATAACTCCTCTCACTAAAAACTACCTGACCAAGGGATTTGATCAGAAAAGTCTTGACAATCTTTTGAGTGTTATGAAAAAAATAGGATACTCCGTAAAAGTAAAAAAATCAATAGAATCTTGGAATATAAACAATGAGATAAAAATGTGGAACCGCATTTCTGGGCGAACCGATATATGGATGCCGAATATTACTTTTGCAAAGAGAAAAAAAATTTTACAAAAGACCTTAGAAAAAGTTATAAAGGACATAGGAGAGAAACCTTTAACCAAGCATAGATTTTTCTTTTATGCTCAAAAAATATAACCACACTATGGCTTACTCAAATTTAACACTCAAACCTTTTCTCTTGGTAATATATGGACCTTTGTGTTCAGGTAAAACAACTGTCCTAAAAATATTTTCACAACAGCAGGAGAAAGTCTTTAAAATTTCTGTAGACAATATTAAATCACTGGTATCGGACTATAGTAACGAACGAGATTTTAATACAATGAATGAGATACTTTTTGATACGGTTCGAAGTGTTGCATTAAAAGGATATTCTATCGTTGTTGAAGGTAATACTGTGATCCAGAGAAGTTATGATATAATTGATTCAATTGCAAAAGAGGGAGGATTTAAACTCGTAGAAATAAATATTGTAGCTCCTGTAGAAATACTTGAGGCTCGCTTTCTGCAACGCTTGAAAAATGCAAAAGCTATAGGAAAAAAGATGGCGATTGCATCTCTTGAAGAAATGAAGCTATTGTATGACCAGTTTCATCTTCAGAAGAAAACTATTAAAAACGAGTATGATTCAAGTATACTAACATCAGAAGAAATAGCGACAAAGATTTTAGAAAAAATAAATGAATAAGAGTATGGAAATCACTGAAATTAAAATACCGCCTTTCTACGAAAAACTGTCACAATATAAAAAAGACAGACTAGTAGAAGTCTTTGATCTTATACAAAAAGATAAAAATTTTGAGGGCGTATTATGGGGAGGTTCTGTGTCATATAAAGAAAATACCGAAGGGTCAGATGTTGACTTGTTTTGTCTCGTGACTTCAGTTGAAGACGCAATCATAGCAATCCAGACTACATGGATCATGATTCCAGAAATGGATATTGTACTAGATCAAGGTAGTTTCCCATGGCTCGGAAAAACACTTACTCTTTATTACAAGAAAGATTTGGACTTTAGTATAGATATAGGACTTGTAGCGGAGGTTACTTCCTCAAAGTTTTTCTGGGAACCAAAAGGCCATGTGCTTCTCGATCGTTTGGGAAAGATCCAATCGTTTCTTGCTGTGCAGTTACAAAATCCTAATTTTACCCACCTGCCTTTTATAAAAAAGAACCCGTTTTCTCGAACGATAGTTTCTCTAAGAAAAATCCATAAGAATATAGCCCGTAATCATTTATGGAATGCGTATTTTTTAATGAACCAAATGCGTAACACTGTTATAGAAATCATCAGAATTCATCACCTAAAAGAGTTGGATTTTCTCGGTCGCCCAGACAGAGATATTGAGGAAGTTATGCCAGCAGATATGAATGTGGCATTGTCCGCTACAGTGGCTTCGTATGATGGCCCCGATATTGCAAAAAAGACCGTATTGCTTGCTCAATTGCTTAAATCCCTCATTCAGTATAGTGTGGACACAAACGAACAACAGCTAGAAAGCTGGCTCGTAAAACAAATTGATTACGAAATAAAAAACCTTAATGTACAGTATGAATAAGAAAATTATTATTTTTGACATGGATGGTGTGCTGATTGACTCAGAAGTAGCTTCTCGAGAATATATGATAAGCGTTTGGCCAACAATGACAGCAGAAGCTCACAAGGAACTGTTATGTGGAAACTTTCATGAGGAGATGCAGAAGTTTAAACTAACAAACCACTCGATACCCGAAACTCCGGACGAAAAGGAGGCTAGGCAGGCTGCATATGCTCTTAAGAAACTGGACTGTGGATTGTATGACGGTGTGCACGAATTGGTAAAAAAACTTCATTCCGAAGGATACATTCTCATAGTCAACACATCTGCAATCGAGCGCAATTCTCTTCCATTATTGGAAAAAGCTGGCGTATCCAAACTTTTTGATTTTATTGCGACAGGCGAGGTGTCTAAGAGCAAGGTAGAAAAATTTGCTATCATTGCAGAAAAGTACCATGCAAAAAAAAGCGATATGCTGTTCATTACGGACACGCTGGGTGATATTAGAGAAGCGGATACTGCAAATATACCTACTGTTGCAGTAACATGGGGAGCACATGACGAGACGTTCTTTAAACGTGAGCCGCATGAAAATTTAAAAGTGGTAGTAGGTTCTGTCAGTGAACTAAAACAGTTCATTAAGGAGTATTTTACCTGATATCTTAACTACTTCTTTACACGAGTAGTTTTTTTGTGATATAACAGTAAAAAATTAACGACATGAAAATAGACCTACAAATACACACAAACCACTCAGACGGACGCGACAGTCCACAAGAAATAATTACTGATGCAAAAAAAGGAAACCTTGATATTATTTCTATTACTGATCACGATATTGTTTCAGCGATACATATGACAACAGTCAAAGCGGCTCAGGTTGGCATCAAAGTAATTCCTGGAATAGAAATTAGTACAGGGTATCGGGGACAACCTCTCCATATCCTTGGATATAATATAGATCCTACTAACACAGATTTATTGGCGTTTCTCGAAGGTATCAACCACTACCGCAAAGAGCATTTCACTAGTCTTATTCCTGTACTCAATAAACTCTTGATTGCTGATAGTAAATTAGAAATTACTACTGATAACTTCAAGAATAAAGATCCTAAATACTACAGTATTCCAGGTCTTGCTCTTTTCTTATATGAAGAAAAAATTGTTGATGGAAGAAATGACGGTTTTGCGTATTTACGGGGGCTACCTGATGCGACTCCATCGGTTGAACCCAAAGATGCATTTGCTATTATTCACAAGGCAGGAGGCAAAGCATATTTTAGTCATCCTTTTGCACCTCTCATTTCTCTAAAAGTTATTTCTCCTAACCAGACAGAACAAGAAAATATTATCGCAGAGTTCAAGATGCAAGGGATGGACGGTATAGAGTGTTATGGCACAGGGCATTCACCGCAAGACACAGGGTTTGCTCTTACTCTCGTTGATAAATATGATTTACTTATATCTGCAGGAAGTGACTGGCATGGCTGTTTGGAAAAAACAGGCCCAAAATTGAAAGAATTGTATCTTCCATACTATTTGGAAAAGCTTGGTGATCTCAAAGTACCTGAAGATAGAATCAAACAAATCCTCAAAGGTTTGGATGTAAAAATGTAAAAATAAAGTTGTCGTATCATACGGCAACTTTTTTGTTTACAAAGCTTCGTATGTTCATCCTTACTTGCTATACTTCTCACATGATACATTCTGCCAAAGTCTTTGCGGTATATGATATTTCTTCAAGTTCTGTTGCAGGAACACACGTGCTGCGGACCAATACTGTTCCAATTATTCTGGCAAGTTCCCGAAGGGTTGGATCAATGCATACAGAAGTAGATACAGGGCACTTCCTCGAAGAAGCCGCGAGCGAACTTTCGCTTGTAATTGGAGAAGTGAAGGCAAAAGATCTGCATCACCCCTCTACGATCCAAGTGGTACTTGCGTCTCCATGGTATATTTCCCAAACTTGTACGATTCTTTACAAACGAGATTCTCCATTTACTTGTACTAAAAAGCTCATACATGATTTAGTAGCGGCAGAGATTGAGCATATGCAAAAAAACCAAGAAGGGGCATTTGTTGCATTTGGGACCGAAACAATTGTGATAGAGAAGCAAATTTCTGGTATTAGCCTTAATGGCTATCGAACAAATACTCCTTTTATGAAACATGCGAGTACTCTGGAGCTCTCTGTCCTCGTGACAGTATCTGCGAAATCCGTCTTAGATCGGTTTACTGATACATTTCGACGTGCCTATGGTACTCGTCATATCGCATATACGACAAGTCCATTTGCCTCTTTTGTGTTTTTGCAGGATCTTAAACCTACACTCGATGAAGCATTACTTATTGATGTGGGAGAAGAAATGACTGACGTCGCATTTATCAAACATGGTGTCATACTCTACGAACATTCATTTCCAGTAGGTACCTTTGGACTCTACCGAGGGCTTGCGCAGGCTGCAAATAATACGATCTTGGAGGCAAAAACAATCCTTGAAGCATATAGACTCGGTAAACTCACTCCTTCTGTGATGGAGACAACTAGTGCTGGAATCACCTCGTACACACAGTCATGGCAGGCCGCCTTTCGACAGATTGTAGAAGATGGTCAGTACGGATTTTGTCTCCCGTCGCACTGTATGATTACCGCTGACCCTCGCTTCGAAGAGCTGTTTACACAGGTACTTACCACAGACGAGTTTATGAAACATCGCTGTACAATCAGTGAGATGAAGGTCGTATATCTCAACAGTGGTATGTTGGAATCTTCTGTGCGGACTTCTGACCATAGTGATCTCGACATCCCCCTTGCCACTGGAATACTCTATACAAATAAGATCCTATAACACAATGAAACTTTACGACATCATTGAAAAAGAAAATAGAACTAAAAAAAAGGAGCACGCAAGTGAGCTCCTTGAAGTGTCAATTCCGCAACCAGTTGAACACGCACACCGTGCTCATGGTTTTAGATGGCGCAAAATTATTGTCTTTGGGGGAGCTTTGTTGTTTTTAGTATTACTGTATGTCATAGGGATGAAGTTTGTACACGCAACTGTGGTAGTACAGGAACGTCGTATTCCATTTGTCCTCGATAATGCTGAGTTTGAACTTATCCATGAGGGTGGGACCACAGAAGGCAGACTTATTTTTCAGACAATGCTTGTTTCAAGTGAGGCGACTCGACAGGTATATGGTTCAAAAGTAGAGCAAAGTACAAGTACTGCACGCGGCAAGGTTGTTTTTTTCAACGAGTACAGCACCAAAAGTCAGACCATAAAAGTCAAAACAATGCTTACCTCCACTACTGGCAAAAAGTATCAGACAACAGAGGCAGTCACTGTGCCAGGGTACACACTTAAAGGTAAGGTAAAGACTGCGGGAACATCCGTAGCTATTCCAATAGTCGCTGTTGCAGTTGGTCCGACATACAATACCACTGGCACAAGTTTTAGTGTTTCTGGATGGGGTAAATCGCTCTATGCACAGTCTTCGGGGGCTGTAACTGGAGGAGAAGACGGAATGTCTCACAGTGTGAGTGAGTCTGAGCGTGCAGATGTAATCACAACACTGCAGGCACAACTTACTGAGCGTCTAAAGCGAGAAACCCGCACACAAATTCCGAATACGTTGATTGCATATCCTGATTTACAAGTACTAAGTATAGAGTCCTCTTCGGTAACGCTTCGGGGGAGTAGTGTGAAATTTCCTGCAACAATGAAAGGAACGATGACCACCTATCTGATCCCATGGGATGCACTCGAGACTGCAATCGCAAATCATACTATCAGTGACCGGACGTATAGTCATGTAAGTATTCCAAGTATGGGAGATCTTATTGTCACACCACTAACTCCACTTCCGTCCGATGCCAAAAATACTCCAGAAACGATCCGTGTACGTGTCAGTGGCCAGGGTGTGATTATCGCCAAGGCTCCTCTTGAGCTGATAAAAAAATCCCTCGTAGGTGCACGCAAGGCATCCTTCGGAAATCTCGTAAATACTGTGCCTGAAATCGACACCGCGGAGTATCATTTCTATCCATTTTGGGCGCCTATGTTTCCAAGTCGTGAAAGTCGTATCACTATAGAGGTAAAATAGTTGACCAAGATAAATCTATTGTGCTACTATAAACGCCTTAATGACAAACACGCCCGAGGCAGTAAAAGCAACCGTAGCAGAAGCCCTTCCAAACACCATGTTTCGAATTACTCTCGAGAATGGCCAAACGATAGTGGCCTATTTGGCGGGCAAGATGCGCCTTCACCGTATTAAGGTATTGATCGGGGACACCGTAGAGGTGGTCATGGATCCCTATGGGGGGAAAGGACGTATTGTCAGACGAATGTAATTAGTGTATACTCTCCCCGCTAGAAATTTTTGGGCTTTTTATGAAAATCAGATCAACCGTCAAAAAAATGTGTGATAAGTGCAAGATTGTAAAACGCAATCGGCATTTGCACGTGATTTGCGACAACCCAAAACATAAACAAAAACAGTAATCATTCCCATGCGTATCCTCGGTATCAACATCCCAAATGAAAAGCGTCTCGATATTGGTCTTACTACCCTCTATGGTATTGGTACGGCTACGGCAACCAAGATCCTCAAAGCTGCAGGAGTAGCTCCATTCGCAAAGCCCGCAGAACTTTCTATTGATCAAGAAAATGAAATTCGAAAGTCTATCGAAGAACGTACTATCGAAGGAAACCTCAAGCGTGAAGTCGCTGGAAACATCAAGCGTCTCAAGGATATCAAAGCGTACCGTGGTATTCGCCACATGCGTCGACTTCCCGTCAATGGCCAGCGTACCAAAACAAACTCTCGTACAGTTCGCGGAAACGTGCGCAATACCATGGGAAGTGGCCGACGTAAGGAGAGTAAGACATAATCATCACTAATTTATATGGGTAAAAAACGCATCACAAATCAAGAAGGACAGCTCGTAGACCAAGACAAGCGTGGCCGCGCAGTAGCACGTACTACCAAAAAGAAGGTGATAAGTGCAATGCTTTCAATTCAGGCAACCTTCAATAATACCAAAGCAGTTGTTTCTGATATGAAAGGAAATGCACTTTTCTGGTCTTCATCGGGATCTCTTGGATTTAAAGGTGCAAAAAAGGGAACTCCGTTTGCAGCTTCAAAAGTTGGTGAAATTCTTGCCGAAAAAGCGGTCGCCGCAGGTATCAAGGATGTATCAGTTGTGGTCCGCGGAGTAGGAAGCGGTCGAGAACCATTGATTCGAGGATTTATCGGTACTGGCATAGAGCTTCTATCGATCAAAGACCGAACTCCAGTGCCGCACAATGGACCTAAACCTAAGAAACCTCGACGAGTATAACAATTATGACTACTGCAAAATACAAAATGTGTCGTCGCCTTGGTGTTGGAGTGTATGAGAAATGTCAAACACAAAAGTACACCCAGAGCGAGATGAAAAAAACAAAGACAGGTAAGCGCCCAAAGCAGCTTTCTGACTATGGACGTCAGCTTATTGAAAAGCAAAAAGTTCGTTTTTCATATGGTATTTCAGAGCGTCAGCTCGGAAACTATGTAGAAAAGGCAACGCATACCAAGGGAATGCCGGTGACGGATAAGCTATTTGAGCTCCTTGAGACACGTCTGGACAATGTCGTATACCGTCTTGGTATCGCCTCAACTCGTCGTTTTGCACGTCAGATTGCGTCCCACGGACATATTACGGTCAATGGCACCAAGGTAACCGTACCATCTCTTACTGTGCGCATTGGGGACAAGATTGCAGTGCGTGAGGGATCACGCAAGAGTGTGATCTTTGCTGATATGAAAAAGAAGACTGAAACGAAGACTTGGCCAAACTGGCTCAAGTTTAACCCCGAAACACTTGAAGCAGAGGTTACTGCAAAGCCAAAAAACGACGAAGTATTCTTGCAGCTCGACACAGTGCTTGAGTTCTACAGTCGTTAGGACACGAATTAGGCAGTTTTACAAATTAATGGTACAATTTATTTTCATATGACTGAACAACACATCATCCTCCCATCAAAACCAAAAGCAACCTTCGAAGAAGGCAATAAAGGCGTATTTGAAATCGACGGTCTCGTACCAGGGTATGGATATACGATTGGAAACTCACTCCGTCGCATCATCCTTTCATCTCTCACGGGGACAGCGATTACTTCTGTCAAAATTGATGGCGTAAGTCATGAATTTGCAACCATTGAAGGCGTCAAAGAAGACGTTATTACTATTCTTTTGAATCTCAAAAATGTACGTTTTGCAGTCACCACTGACGAACCACAAAAAGTGACACTTTCTGTAAAGGGGCCTAAGGTAGTTACCGCTGCTGATATTTCTGCAAAGGGCGTAGTAAGTGTCGCAAACCCTGATCAATATATTTGTGAAATTACTGGTAAGGCAAGTCTTACGATGGAGATTACGATTGAGCGCGGACTTGGATTTGTGCCCCGTGATGCACATCATAAACAGAAGGCAGATATCGGATCAATCTTTCTTGATGCAATTTTTTCTCCTATTCGACGCGTGAGCTACGACGTAGAAGAAATGCGTGTTGGCGACAAAACAAACTTCAATCGTCTCAGACTTACGATTGAAACTGATGGCACTCTTTCTCCACGTTCTGCATTTGAACAATCGGTACACATCATGATCGAACAGCTTGCTGCGATGGTATCTATTAGTGCTGCAGGGGCTATCGAAGAGGTACAGTCACGAATGTCTACAAAAGCGCCACAGATTCTTGATAGTGCAACTGATGAAGCAGTGGCGACTTCTTCTGATGAAGAAAACATCGATGTGACCGATGTCCTCAAGAGTCGTATTGATACTATCGGTCTTTCAACTCGTACACTCAATGCACTTACTGCGGCAAATATTCGTACTGTTGGAGGTATTGCACGTAAGCATGTAGCAGACCTTCTCGAAATTGATGGCATTGGAGACAAGGGGATAACCGAGATCAAGGAAGCACTTGGAAGTTTGGACTTGTCTTTGAAGGAGTAATAGGGTATAACAAGGGTCACGTATGCGTCACGCAAATAATGTACGAAAATTTGGAAGAGAGAAAAACGGACGAGTAGCACTCATCAAGGGTCTTGCTGCGTCTCTGATCGAACATGGCCGAATGCTTACTACTGAAGCAAAGGCAAAAGAGATTCGTCCTGTAGTAGAAAAGATGGTTACAAAAGCCAAGAATCCTACGCTTGCAAATCGACGTGTTCTTCTTTCAGGTCTCTACAACAACGAAGCAGTTGTTTCAAAGCTCATCGATGATGTAGCTCCAAAGTATACACAACGTCCTGGAGGCTATACTCGGATTACTAAGATCGTGAGACGACTCAGTGACGGAAGCCCTATGGCCGTTATCGAATTTGTATAATATTTAAAAAGATGAATTACACTATTGACGCAACAAACAAATCTCTTGGTCGCCTCGCTACAGAAGTAGCCTCTGTTTTGATCGGCAAAAATTCTAGTGACTATGTGCGTAATGCAGTGCCTGTCCACCTTGTGACGGTGACCAATGCATCAAAGATTAAGACTGATCCACGCAAGATGCTCACCAAGACCTACAATTCATTCTCTGGCTACCCAGGAGGACTTAAGCAATCTACTATGCAGCATGTAGTAGATACAAAGGGCTTTAAGGATGTGATCGAACACGCAGTGAAGGGGATGCTTCCTGACAACAAGCTGAAAAGAGACATGATGAAGCATCTCACTATTACTGAATAATTATTTTTATATGGCAATTGCAGCAAAACACAAATACATCGAAACCATTGGACGACGCAAGACTGCAACAGCACGTGTGCGTTTGACTCCTGCAACCAAAGCAAGCTATGTGATCAACAACAAGGATCTCGCCGCGTATTTCCCCACAGAAGAACTCCAGAAAATCGTTACTGACCCGTTTACGGTTGCAGAAAAGAGCTATGCAGTGTCAGTACGCGTGCTCGGTAGTGGTATTCACTCACAAGCAGAAGCAGTACGTCACGGTATCTCTCGAGCACTCGTGAAAGAAGACGAGTCTGACAAAACCAAGCTCAAGTCAGAAGGATTCTTGAAGCGTGATCCACGTGCCAAGGAACGCCGCAAATTCGGTCTCAAAAAGGCTCGCAAGGCACCGCAGTGGTCAAAACGATAAAGAAGTCCCCCTCGGGAGATTTTTGTTTTTTTGTAATTCCTAGTACAATAAAAAGAAACCCATGATAGAAAAAAAGTTTCTAGAAAAATGGGAAAAAATTCTCGCTACAGAATCTATTGCATTTGAAAGCTCAATTGATGATCGATGTTATACAGTCAAGGCACATCTTGAAATTTACGTCACAGATCATGGACAAAAAAATCAGCTTATAAGAAAAGTTGTAGAATTAGAAATAAAAGTCAACGAAGACGAAAACGGGGAAGCAAAAAATTGGCGTGCAGAAATCAGAGGAGGCACGCTCTTTATGGATAACGTAGACCCTGATATGGCTATTAACTATTTCTTATGCGAAAAGAAACTGCACTCTCGCCCAGTAGTTCAAGCTCTGAGCAAGGAAAAGAATTTTTACCAGTATTACTTGAAGGTAGCAAAGAGACTTTGGTCCCTGTTACCTATAGTTGTTGTATATGTGCGTCGCCTCATGTCTGGTATCAGCCGTTTCCAAAAGAAATTTCAAATACTGATTTCAGACAATACTGTGCGCACTGTAAAATGATTCGACACCACTATAGGAATCTGCCTTCTTAAGAGCCGTACCCTGGCTCTTTTTTTATTGCAAAAATTAGGTATAATCACGCATATGCATGATGAAGAATTTGATCCTGAACTTGCTGAAGGAGAGGTAGTACTAGACACAGAATTTGTCGAGAGCACTGAAGATGGGGATGAGCTTGCCGGTTCTGATAAGTTTAAGAAACTCCAAGAAAAAATTAAGACTTTGGAGAAAGAAAAAACCGAGTATCTCGACGGCTGGCAGCGCGCGCGGGCCGACTACGCCAATCTCCAAAAATCCACAGACGAAGACAAGAAGCGCCTCCGTGAGCAATTTGCGATCAGGTTTATCGAAGACTTACTACCTGCGATCGATAGCTTTGGGATGGCAATGTCCAACAAGGAGGTCTGGGAGAAGGTAGACGCCAACTGGCGCACCGGAGTCGAGTACATCTACAACCAGCTCATGAATGCGCTCTCAACTCATAATCTTGAGCTAGTTGGAGAGAAAGGCGACATGTTTGATCCAAATCTTCACGAGGCAGTATCGGAGGTAGAAACAGGAGATAAACGCTATGATCACCGCATCGACGCCGTCCTCCAACGAGGGTACAAACTCGGCGACACCGTATTGAGACCTGCCAGAGTGACTGTTCTTATACTGAAGGGGTAGTTGCTTGACGTATACGTATATGTACATTATAATAAATGTGTTGTCTTGGTGTTCATACTTGGTCAAGGCGATTTCCCTAGGGAATAGTTTGAAGTGTCTGTGGTAATGTTGATGACTTGCGAAATTACTGCTGTCCGGAACAAGTTGGCGACACTCTCACGTGTCGCCTTTTTTATTTCAGCAAGTTACAAAATTCTTTCTCAGTTTCGCTATCGAGCATATCTGTGACAAAAATCATGATCTCAGTCGTAAGACTGAGGTCCTTTTTTATATTTGCAAAAAAATGCTCAAAGGGGTGCGGCGAGATCCAGACTGAGTTTTTGAGCATTACAAATCCAGCTTTCTTTAGCAGGTATCTAAGCCCGTCTCGGTCGCTTTTGCGCTCTTCGGGTAGGTCGAGCATAATGATGCGCCATTTGCCGTCCCAGTGTGGATCAAATACAGCAGTATCTTCATCGAGTTTTATACTGTGTGCCTTTTTGCGACCGTCTCGGGTGAGTCGTGCGTACACTTCTTGGCCTGAGTCATGGTATTGGACTAAGCCTGCGTTATGCAAGCCCTTCAGTGAACGCGTGAGTGCATAGCGTTCTTGTGCCTTCATACCTGTTCCGTCTACCCAGTCTGCGAGTTTGTCGACCGGAAACGCCGGTTTTGAGCCCAATAGAGCCAATAGTTTCTTGGAATAGCTCTGCTTGTTGAGAGAATTGCTTGACATGACAAAAGCCTAGCACTATAC
>Ga0163153_10005845_pt1 | contig 14267 bp, 12 predicted proteins | sample OliLakLV19MP6IB1_FD_148629 | JGI IMG/M metagenome (GOLD analysis project Ga0163153, IMG submission 148629) | Freshwater microbial mat bacterial communities from Lake Vanda, McMurdo Dry Valleys, Antarctica - Oligotrophic Lake LV.19.MP6.IB-1 | ecosystem: Environmental > Aquatic > Freshwater >... | reverse complement strand
TCTACGGCACCTCTTACGAGGAACTGTCCGGCAAGGTTGCCAAAATGATGGGCAAGCTGAGCCAGTACAAAGGCATCACCGGCCTCGACACGGACCTCAAGCTCAACAAGCCGCAACTGAAGGTGGATATCGACCGCGAGAAAGCCGCCGCGCTCGGCGTGTCGATGGAAACCATCGGCCATACGCTGGAGACGCTCATGGGCGGGCGCGACGTCACCCGCTACAAACGCGATGGCAAGCAATATGACGTCGTCGTCCAGGTAGAGGACGACAAGCGCCGCCAGCCTTCGGACCTGACGTCGGTCTACGTGCGCGGCAATGGTGGCGAACTCAACCAGTTGTCGAACCTGGTCGCAGTGCGCGAGACCGTGGCGCCGAAGGAGCTGAATCACTACAACAAGCAGCGTGCCGCCATCATCAACGGCAACGTGGCAGAGGGCTACAGCCTGGGTGAGGTCCTGGACAAGGTGGAAGCCACGGCGAAGGAGGAACTGCCCTCCGGCCAGGCGACTGACCTGGACGGCGAATCCCGCGAGTTCCGCGAAACCGGCGTCGAGCTGTACGTGACGTTCGTGCTGGCACTGGTATTCATTTATCTGGTGCTGGCCGCGCAGTTCGAGAGCTTTGTCGGCCCGTTCGTCATCATGTTCACGGTGCCGCTGGCGATGACCGGCGCATTGCTGGCGATGTTTCTCACCGCCAAGTTCGGCAACGGGGGAACGCTTAATGTCTACAGCCAGATCGGCCTGGTGATGCTGGTCGGACTGATCACCAAGCACGGCATCCTGATCGTCGAGTTTGCCAACCAGCTTCGGGTCAAGGGAATGGAAAAGACCGAGGCGATCATTGAAGCCGCCACGCTGCGCCTGCGCCCGATCCTGATGACCACGGCGGCCATGGTCCTCGGCGCCGTGCCGCTCGCGTTCTCCAAGGGCGCGGGAGCCGAGGCGCGCAGCGCCATCGGCTGGGTGGTCGTGGGCGGAATGCTGCTGGGTACGTTGCTGACGTTGTTTGTGATTCCAGCCATCTATACACTGCTGGTGCGAAAAGTGCGCTCTGAAGCCGACATCGAGGAAGCGATGCGACCCATCCCCGGCGGCAGCGGTGCGATCCACGCCCCCCACAAGGAACTGTAAGCGACGACCGGTACACCGCAGGTCAAACAGAAACGGCAAGTGCGCCTGCACTTGCCGTTTTTTTTCGTTATAGTCGGCGGCAATCCTGGAGAAAAAAATGAACCGCATGCTCAACATCGGTGTGGCACAAAAGATCGGCACTTACAGCGACGGCGTGGAAGTTTCCGGCAATGTGAAATGGGTCTTCACCGCGGGGACGCCGGGCCTGCTGCCCGACGGCACTTATCCCAAAGGCGTTACCGCGCAAGCCGAGCAGGCGTGGAAGAACATCCTGGCGATCCTGGCGGAGGCAGGGATGGGCGTGAAGGACCTGGTGAAAGTCACGCATTACCTGGTGCGCGACGAAGACATCAAGGAGTACGTCGCCGTCCGCGCGCGCTATCTCGGCAATGCCCGGCCGGCATCGATGCTACTGGTGGTGCCGGGGCTGGTGAAGCCGGAGATTTTGGTTGAGATCGAGGCGTATGCCGCCAAGTCATGAAAGCAGGCAAAAGGTGAAAGGTAAAAGGGGAAAGTAAGTTCAACGGCCACGCTTTTCGGCTTTTCACTTTGACCTCTTAGCTTTCACCTTTTCCCTGAATCCAGCCGATGGCGCGATTCCGCTTTTACACCCTCGACTTCTTCACCAACCGCCGCTTCGGCGACAATCCGCTCGCCGTGGTGCTCCGACGACTGGCTCGATGCCGGCTAATGGCTGCGCCCTAAATGGGTACTCCGACGTGCTGCGCACGTAGGGTATCTGCGACGCTGCAAATAGCCCTTTGATCGAGGGGTCATGACCTGCCAAGTTGTTCAAATTTTTCGCTGTTTTGGCTCAAAACCCCTCGCTAACAATTTTGCCTTCGCGCCCCTATATTGGTTGCATCTGTAAAGGGCCCCGCCGGTGGTGGCCTGGCCCAATTGGAGAATTCCATGATTGCCTTGAGAAAAAGCGCTGAACGCGGCTATGCCGACCACGGTTGGCTGAAGAGCTTCCATACCTTTTCCTTCGCCAACTATTACGACCCAGAGCACATGGGCTACGGACCGCTGCGGGTCATCAACGAGGACCGGGTCGATCCGGGCGAAGGTTTCGGCAGACACCCCCACCGGGACATGGAGATCATCAGCTACGTCCTCGATGGCGAACTCGAGCACAAGGACAGCATCGGCACGGGCTCGGTGATCCGGCCGGGTGATGTGCAGCGCATGAGCGCGGGCACCGGCGTGACCCATAGCGAGTACAACCCCTCGCCAAAGAACCCCGTCCATTTCCTGCAGATCTGGATCGAGCCCGCCGAGCGCGGCATCAAGCCGAGCTACGAGCAGAAGTTCTTCAGCCCAACGGACAAGCGCGGCAAGCTGCGCCTCGTGGCATCGCCCGACGGCCGCGACGGCTCGGTGACAGTCAACCAGGACGCGTACCTGTACGCCGCGCTGGTCGACGGCCCCGAATCGGTCTCGCATCAGCTTGCCGAAGGGCGCAAGGCGTACGTGCACGTCGCGCGAGGCGCTGCGACGGTGAACGGCCGAGCGCTGCGGGCAGGGGATGCACTCCAGGTCGACAGCGAATCCAATATCGAAATCGGGGACGGCAGCAATGCGGAAGTATTGTTGTTCGACCTGAACTGAAAGGACGGATCATGAGCACGATGCTTGCAACAAAACCGGAAGCCAAGGCCAGAGCCGCGTTACGCGTGGTGCAAAGCCACCACGCGCAACCGGCGCCGGGACTGGACGTGCTGCGCCCCTTTCCCGGCCCGCAGCTCGACTACGCCAGCCCGTTCCTGATGCTCGACCACTTCGGGCCGGAGCGGATTCGTCCCGGCGAGGCGGGCGGCCTCAATCCGCATCCGCATCGCGGCTTCGAGACGGTGACCTTCCTGTTCCAGGGCGCGATGGAGCACCACGATTCTTCGGGCGGACACGGCCTGCTCAATCCCGGAAGCGTGCAATGGATGACCGCCGGTTCCGGTATCGTCCATGCGGAATACCGGGAGAAGGAGTTCGCCCGCGAGGGCGGCATCCTTGAAGGTGTGCAGCTTTGGCTGAACCTGCCGCGCAAGTACAAGATGGAAACGCCGCACTACCAGGACTTGCAGCCGGATCGCATTCCCGTCGTGAAGTTCGAAGGCGGTGAAGTCCGTGTGGTGGCAGGTGAGGTGCTGGGCGCCACCGGTCCCGCCAAGAGCTATACGCCGGTCATCGCGGCGCGAGTGAGCTTGCAGCCTGGTGCCAGCGTGGTGCTTCGTGCGCCGGCGGGCCACAACGCCTACCTGTATGCGGTCAGCGGCAGCGGCCGGTCGGGCGGACTCGCGTTCGGCGCGACGCAATTGGTGGAGTACCGCAATGACGGCGATGCGGTAGACATTGCAGCCGATGAAGTAACCGAGTTGCTGTTCCTCGCAGGGGAGCCGATCGACGAGCCGGTCGTGTCGTGGGGCCCGTTCGTGATGAACACCCGCGAGGAAATCATCCAGGCGCGTGACGACTATCTGGCCGGAAAAATGGGCGTGCTCGAAGAGCGTTCTTGATCGCAAGGATTTTCACCGCAAAGGCGCAAAGGTCGCAAAGGAAATCAAATCGGAGTTGACGAGGCGGATTTCGACCGGGCACGCATTGGCCGGTGCAGGACCCCAAGCGCCGCGATTCAAAGCTTTGTAGAATCGCGGCGTTTGTCTTTCAAGAGGCGGCGATGAAAGTATTTGTTACGGGCGCGACGGGATATATCGGCGGATCGGTAGCTGCGCGGCTGCTGGCCGAAGGCCATGCGGTGACCGGCCTGGTGCGCACGGAAGCGGGCGCGAAGGAACTCCAGGTGCGCGGCATGAAAACCTTGCTCGGTACTCTCGACGATTCCGAGGTGATTGCCCGCGCTGCCCGCGAAGCTGATGCCGTGATTGACACGGCCGAAGCGAATCATTCTGGCGTAGTGGATGCCATCGCATCCGCGCTGCGCGGATCCGGAAAGCCGTTCCTGCACACCAGCGGTTCCGGCATCGTTGCGACGGATGCCGCTGGCGAACCTGTCGATACGATCTATGACGAGTACTCCAGCTTCACGCCCAGCTTTCCGCGGATGGTGCAGCGCGCGGCCATCGACCAGGTGGTGTTCGACTGTGCAAAACTGAACGTGCGCTCGGTGGTGATTCGCCCGACCATGATCTATGGCGGCGGCCGCGGCGTACGCAAGGAAAGCGCGCAGGTTCCGGCTCTCATTGAGAACGCGAAGAAAGCCGGGGTTGGATTGCACATCGGCAGGGGCGAGAACTTCTGGGCCAACGTGCACATCGACGATGTCGTCGAGCTGTACGTCCTGGCCCTGCAGAAGGCGCCCGCCGGCGCGCTGTACTACGCGGAGAACGGCGAACAGCCACTAAAAAATGTGGCCGCCGCCATCAGCCGCATGCTCGGCTTTGGCGGCAAGACCCGGGTGTGGTCTCCGCAAGAAGCGGAAGCGGCGCTTGGCCCGAAGGCACATTCATCCTTCGCCTCGAATAGCCGCGTCAGGGGAAAACGCTCCCGCACCGAACTCGGCTGGCAACCGAAAGGCCGGTCGATCCTGGAAGAAATCGAGCAGGGGCACTACAAGCGCGTGCATCGCCCCTGATCGTGCTCAATTCAGTTTGACGTACTCGTAGTCCACCGGCAGGTTGTTGATGCCGCGATCGGGCGGTGCGATCCAGCCCGCCATTTTTCCCGGCTCGACCACCCGATGCATGAGGCTGTGCACGAAGGCGCGGTCCGATTCGCTGGGGATCCACTCGGGCATGCGCCGGTCGTATTCCTCCCGTGGCACGGCGTTCCCCGCCGGATCGGTGGGGACGTTGACCCAAGCGCCAAGGCGGCCGCGGCATCCGGACTGCGGGCCAGCTTCTTCACTTACTACGGTATCGGCCCGGGCGCTCCAACGGCTATGGGACCGGCAGCAGCGGACCGGGTCAAGGTGATCTGGCGGTGGCATCCGAACCTGCCCATCGCCTCGGAACGTGCGGCAGCCGACGAGTACAAACGCAGATTTGGGCTGGAGTACTACGCAATGCCGCTGGACAACCTGCTCGAGATGCTCGTTGCTTCAATAGACCGCACCGGCTCGACCGACGCGCTGAAGATCGCTTATGAGCTCGAAGACATGCGCATTCCTGGCGCCATGGGCGAGGCCTGACGATCACCAATTGTTCGAGCCGCTCTATATCTTTACCGTCACGCCAACCAATGGACGTGACGTGATGCATGACCTTGAGAGTACGGGTTTGGGCACGCGAACCGATGCACGGATAGAGGCACGGAACATGATGCTTCCGACCCGTTGCAGGATGGAACGGCCCCGTCCACCCTGAGAACACCGCGACGGCCCAAATGCATGACGGCCATCGCGGCGTTTTCGTTGCCGGTTTTAATGCAATTCGATTGGGACCCGGCAAACCGCGGCCACGGCAGCATCAGGGCAGGCGGTATTCGCCCTTCCAGATGGCATAACCCTCGCCTTCGGCTTCGGCGCCAGACCCGCGAAAACCAGTGAGCTTCTGCTTCCACTTGCCTTGCCCCGTAAGCCCCTGATACTTTCCCGTGCCTCCCGTCCATGTCATCGATCCTTCGTCCCACTCGGCGCCTGCCGCATGCCGCCCCTCCCACGACGCGAAGGCCTTATGACCCTCGGAATCCGTGACGACCAGATAGCCGGAGTTTCGGGCCGAGCCGTCCTTGGCAAACTTCACCGTGTACATGCTCAGTACGGCCGAATCATCCCAGAGGCTCCCTTTTTTCACGTCGTTCATGGAAGGTCCCCAGGCTAATCCCATGCCGAAACTTTCGGTCTCGCTCACCTGATGGCTCTGCCCCTTGAAGTGCCAGGGGAAGGTGATGGAATAGGCGCCCTGCCTGGGCAAGGGCTCCGCCGCCCTTGCCGATGGGCCATGCAGTGCGCATACAAGTGCCAGGGCTGCAAATATCGATGACCGCCCTGACAGCACGCTCCCAAATCGGTCAGTTCTCATCCTTGCGCTCCTTCCGGGGTTTGCGCCGTGGATGTTGGGCATCCTGGCGCGATTTCGTGGTCGATAAGCCGCCTTGCGGCGGCCCGGTCCGGAAGGAGGCCGAACCAAGGCGCGCAAGCAGTGAAACGAGCTCACTCGCACTGGCGAAGGGTTTCTCCAGGCCCGTGTGGGCATCTTCGAGAACGCCCGCAAGCTTGCGGCCTTCGCAGCGAAGCCTGACTACAAACCGCCGAAGTGCAGGCATGCGTCCTCCTTCCACCGGCGAGTCTGGTCGGCGGGGACATACCTTTTGCTTACTCTTTGGAGAATTCAGGCAAGACGGAGGGACTGGTAGAGCTGTTCGCTGGCCGGGGCTGGTTGCACGCCCAGCGTGACCGACAGGGTTTGCCTGAGCCGGCGATAGGCGCTCAAGGCCTCAGGCAGGCGCCCAAGCTGCCGATAGCTGCGCATCAATCCCTGATAGAACGGCTCGACAAGCTCGTCGGCCTCGATGCCACGCAGGTAAAGCGCAATCGCCATGTCGGTATTTCCCGCCAACTCGAACGCATTGCCCTGTGTGGAAACGACCTGCACAAAGAGCGAGCGCAGTTTCTCCCTGTACGGAAGCGCCCATGGCGCGTTCGCATCCTGCGGAAGGAAGCAACCTTTGTAGTGGTGGAGGACTCGCTCAGGCACAGGTTGCTGGCGGGCGCCCCGTTCGAAATGCCATGCATCGACCCAGCAGCAATCCGGATTGAGCGAAATCCTGCTTCCTTTCTGTCGTATGGCGTCGCCATGCTTCAGCCACTTTCGAAGGCGATGCAGCGTGATGTCGAGCGCACGGCTGGCGGCGTCCCCTTCCTGGTCGGACCAGACCATATCCACCAATCGCGATTCCGGCACACTTGATCCGCCTGCTGCGACAAGCGCCTTGAGCATTGCCATGGGCTTCTTGGGTGCCTTCCGGCTGAACTCCAGAGGGCGTCCGTCGACGAGGATTTCAAATGTGCCGAGGGTGTGGATCCGCACGGGCCATGGCCACCGGTCCGAGGCCTCGGACGGCGGCTTCCAGCGGTAGTGTTGTGCAAGGCGCGCGACATAGTCGCTTTCCACATTGTCTTCCAGGGCCCAGGATGCATATCGCGGCATCCAGGGGGCCATCCAGCCAAGGTATCGGCCGCGATCCTCGCTTCGCGCCCGTGGCCACATTCGGGACACGATTCCGCGAGCTTCGCCAGAATCTCCGGTAACCTCGGAAATGCGCGCCTCTGCGCAATCCAGCAGGGGATCGAAGCACGCGATCGCGGTCTCCTTGATCGAGCTGCGTTGCTCGGCAAGCACCTTGCGTGCTTCGTCGATGGCCCCTGTTTCGATCAGGCCGAAGAGGTAAGGAATGCCATAGTGAATGCGGTAGGAAGGCGACCCCAGCTCCCTCGCCACCGACATGGCAAGGCGTCCGTGTTCCAGGGCGAGGTAGGGCTTGCTTGCATAGACCGCAAACCACGCGGAGCAGGCATTGCCCTGCGCCACCTGCAGCTTGCGCGACGGATCCACGGCTGCAAGGGCGAGTGCAACGGACTCTTCCGCGGCCGCCAGGTCGCCGGCCTTGGCCTCGATGCCGGACCGGAAATACCGCGAAAGGAAAACGATGTGGGACAGGCCGTGCGCCATGCCGATTTCCTCGGCTTCCAGGGCGGAGCGGATCCCGGAATCCGGCTGAAACAGGATCTGGTCTCGGTAGCACTTCCAGACGGACCAGATGCCAAGGTTGTGCGGTGTGATCCCGCCCGCGGCGACGATGGCATCCGCCTTCGTCACTACCACGTCGGCCAGTGCGAAACGGCCCGCAAATGTGCAATAGACCAGCAGGAAAACGGCGGCGGTCATGCGCTGATTCGCAGGCGCAGCCGAATCCAGCAGGGCGAGGATGCGGCGGGCTACGTGCTCCAGCTCGCCCGCGTCGGGAGACCGGAACAGCATTGAGATGAGCGTCGCGGCGTGGGCGCGTAATTCCAGTTCGATATTCGGGTATCGGTCGATCCGTGACATGCTCGCTTTGAGCACCGGTATCCACCGATCCATCATTGCGTGATTTGTCGCGGCGAAGAAGATGGATTCCATCAACCCGCACAGCGCCATCACTTGTCCGCACGAGTCACCGGTTTCGAGAAAAAGGCAATGGGCCCGTTCGAATGCCGGCAGCGCCGCCACCGCATCTGCCTGGGCCGTGGCCGTCGCCAGCCAGTATTGCAGCCACGCCGATCCGCGGACCTGCTCCTGTGGCATGCGAAGGATCCACCCTTCCAGTGTGGCGGACCGGCCCTGGTTCATGAGGTGCGATGCTTCGCGCTCGACGAGGGATTGCAAAGCGGCCCATTGACCCCCGCGGGCATGGGCGTCGACGGCGTCTTCCCATTGGGAAGAAAGTTCCAGGATATTTCCGCTGCGTTTCCACAAGTCCGCGAGCTCTTCTGCATCGAGCGTAGCCTCGGCACGCGACAGGAGGAACTGGCGGAACAGGGAGTGGTATGAGTAGCGCGCCTCCGCGCCGTCCTGCCTGTGAATGAAAAGTCTGCGTCGGTGAAGGTTCTCGAGCCTGCGCCCCGCCAGGGCATCGCCTGTCAGCGCGGCAGCCATGGCGACCGTCGTCTGCGGAAATAAGGCTGAACGCAGAAGGAACTGCTGGTCGTCGGCCGCGGCCACCGAGAATATCTGCGTGGCGAAATAGCGGAACGTTTCCTCGCGTGTATCCGCGCCATTGATCGCTTCCACCTCGTGAGTGTGGGCGGCGCGTTCCAGCATGAGCGTGAGACCGGCGGCCCAGCCCTGGGACTGTTCATGAAATGTCCCGGCGCTCGCCTTCAAGGAGGGGTGCCGTGCCTCCACGATTTCCCGGGTCTCCAGCGGGGTAAGCCTGAGGTCATCCCAGTCGATCATGGAAATCGTCCGGTTCGCGACCAGGCGCGAAAATTCTTCGGGGTATTCCTCGCGGCTGATCGTCAGCAGGTTCGCTCCACGCGGCAGTTCGGCAATCGCGGCGACGAGAGCACGGTGCAGGGTCGCGGCAGGTCCGGCATCCTGAAGGTTGTCGAGCACGATGATTGAATTCGCCGGCAGCAGGTCACTCAGCGCCCGAAAATAGCGGCGTGCGAAACTGGTGATGTCGTGCCGATATTCCGCACCGAAGGCGGGGAGGCGGGTCCGACGCTTCGTCGCCACCGCCATGCCGAAATAATGGAAGAACGATGCGGCATCCGCGTCGCCGGCATCGACCTGATACCAGATCGCGTTCTTCCTGCGGCTTTCGAGCCAGGTTGCAACCAGGGTTGTCTTGCCTGCACCCGGTGGACCCATGACGCAAATGACCGGACGACCGCGCGCCTCATCCAGCCGCGAGAACAGGCGGGTACGCGCCAGCGCACCGTGCAGCTGGGGCGCAGTAAGCTTCGCGAGTTGGGTGCGAGCCCTCGGCATTGCCGTGCCTCATGATAGATGCATTCGACGCCGCGATTCTACATCCGGCGGGGTCGACCCGGTGCCCCATCGGCCTGAAGATTAACTATGCAGTCTGACGTATTCGTAATCCACCGGCAGGTTGTTGATGCCGCGATCGGGCGGTGCGATCCAGCCTGCCATTTTTCCCGGCTCGACCACCCGATGCATGAGGCTGTGCACGAAGGCGCGGTCCGATTCGCTGGGGATCCACTCGGGCATGCGCCGGTCGTATTCCTCCCGTGGCACGGCGTTTCCCGCCGGATCGGTTGGGACGTTGACCCAAGCGCCAATGCTGCGGCGGAAGCGCGGACTCGGCAGGTTCAGCTTGAATTCATGGCCCGCGCGCTGGATCGCCATGTTCCAGCGCTTCAGGCCCAGTTCGCAGTCCTTGATGTAGGACCCGCGCATCACTTCGTTCATGGCATTGCGCAGGCTCACCGTTTCACGGCCTTGCGGTGTTTCCAGTTCGTATGAGGCGTCGCTGCAGATGTGGTCCTCGTATTGGGTTTCGTCGGGACGTCCCTTGACGCCGTTGGCGAAGGAACTCGCGGCGTTGGAGGACACTTCGGAGCCGAACAGGTCCAGCGACGACGTGAACCAGAAATTCATGTAGCGCTGGATCGTCTGCAGGTCCACGGCACCTTGCGCGCGGACCGCGGCCGGATCGTCGCTACCGAGAAGTTTCATCACCTCCAGTGTGCGCTTTACCACTCGGCCGATGCCGGTCTCGCCGACGAACATGTGATGCGCTTCCTCGGTCAGCATGAAGCGACAGGTGCGCGCCAGCGGATCGAATCCCGACTCCGCCAGGCTCTTCAACTGGAACTTGCCGTCGCGGTCGGTGAAATAGGTGAACATGAAGAACGACAGCCAGTCGCTGATCGGCTCATTGAACGTGCCGAGGATGCGCGGCTTGTCCACGTCGCCGGAATGGCGCGACAGCAGTTCCTCCGCTTCCTCGCGGCCGTCGCGGCCAAAGTGCGCGTGCAGCAGGTAGACCATCGCCCACAGATGGCGGCCTTCCTCGACGTTGACCTGAAAAAGATTCCGCAGATCGTACAGGGATGGGCAGGTCAGCCCGAGCCTCTGCTGCTGCTCGACGGATGCCGGCTCCGTATCACCCTGGGTCACGATGATGCGGCGGAACTGCGATCGCAGTTCGCCGGGCACCTGATGCCACACCGGTTCGCCGAAATGATCGCCAAAACCTATCGTCCGGTCCGCAACCGGCTCCGCCAGAAAAATCCCCCATCTGTAGTCCGGCATTTTCACGGCGCCGTAACTGGCCCAGCCCTGGGCATCGACACCGATCGCGGTGCGCAGGTAAACATCCGCGGCGGCGGAATCCCTCGGTCCCATTTCCTTCCACCAGTCGAGGAACTTCGGCTGCCAATGCTCCAGCGCGCGCTGCAGCGTGCGGTCGTTGGCCAGGTCGACGTTGTTCGGGATTCTTTCCGAATAATTAATGCTCATGGAGACTCCGTCGGGTGAATGTGTGAAGGCGTGAAGGTGTGAATGAGTAAGGGCAGCACAGCTACCCCAGTTTCTTTCTGACGGAGGCAATAAGTCCCATGAGCAAACCGGCTACGGTGTCGATCTCTTCCTGCAGCTGATTGTTCTTCAGAAATCCGAGACGAAGTGCTATTTCCACATGTGTATCGAGTTCCGACAACGAAGCCTCCGCAATGGAGAGAAAACGTAGGAGCTCTTTGGTACCGGATCTAGCTGCCCCTTCAGCAATATTTGCGGGAACCGAAACGGCAGCCCGGCGTAGTTGAGAGGTAAGACCAAATAGTTCTTCCTTCGGAAAATTACGAGTTTCGGCATAGACATGTTCGACCAGTTCGATTGCTTTTTGCCAAGCCTTAAGAGAACGATGGTTGCGTTTCACCCTTCACTCCTTCACGCATTCACACCTTCACGTCTTTTCAGACTCAAACTCGTTCCCAGTTGAACTTCGGCTTGCTGCCGCTTCCGAACACCTTGAGCGCTCCCTGCTCGCCCACCGCATTCGGGCGGTTGAAGATCCAGTTCTGCCAGGCGGAGAGCCTGGCAAAAATGCGCGACTCCATGGTCTCCGGGCCGGTGAAGCGCAGGTTGGCTTCCATTCCGGTCAGCGCGTCCGGCGACAGGCTGGCGCGTTCCTCGATGGCGATGCGCACTTCTTCGTCCCAGTCGATGTCATCGGGCGCGAAGGTGACCAGTCCCAACGCGAGCGCGGCTTGCGGCCCGATCCTGTTGCCCATCTGAGCTTTCGCATCCGCCACGGGTTGCGCCTCGTTGCAGAACCGGTTGGCGATGCGGGTGACGCCATTGACCATAGGCAGGGGACCGAAATTCATTTCCGAAAGCACGATGGCGGGCGCCGCGGTGTCATCGTCGGGCGTCTGCAGCATGAAGCTGCGGTCCGCCGCCAGCAGCAGTTCGGCCAGCGTTCCGCTGAAGCAGGAGCCATGGTCGACGATGGCGAACAGGGTGCGCGACGAGACATCCAGCCGCGCATACGTCCGCCGCATCATGCCCAGGGTTTCCCGCACGAACCAGTCGTCGCCGAAAGCCTTCAGCGCCGCATCGCAGCCAAGCACTGCATCCGCGTCGCCCCGGGCCTTGAGGATCCAGATGCCGACCTCGAGGTCGTTGGTGCGCAGCATGAGCAGCGCATCGTCCAGTTCGCGCGCCATCAGCAGCGGCCACCATTGGGCGCCCGCTGCGTGAATGCCGGCGACGTCTTTCGGCTGCGCCTGCTTCGGCGCCGACACGGTGAGGGTCGCGGTGCGTGCTTTGCGATCGATGACAACGTCGACCTGGCTGTAGTGATAACCGGCTGCGTCGATCATGCGCGACAGCGGCGTCAAGGCAATGCCCTTGCCGGAGCCGGGCCGGGCGCTTTGCAACGCCAGCGCCGCAGCGCGAGACTTGATCGTTTCGGCGAACTGCTGCGGTTTGGCGATCTGGTCCACCAGCTTCCATTGCTTTGCCCGGTCGGCGCGCACGCCTTCGGACGTCGAACAGAACACGTCGGCCAGGTCGCGGCGGACTTTGCGCTTGTCCGTGAGCCGGGTCAGACCGCCGGTTCCCGGCAAGACGCCGAGCAGCGGAACCTCCGGCAGGCTGACCGTGGACGAGCGGTCGTCGATCATCAGGATCTCGTCACAGGCGAGCGCCAGTTCGTAACCGCCGCCCGCCACTGTGCCATTCACCGCGGCCAGGAACTTGAGTCCGCCGTGGCGGCTCGAATCCTCGATGCCGTTGCGGGTCTCGTTGGTGAACTTGCAGAAATTCACTTTCCAGGCATGGCTGGAAAGGCCGAGCATGTAGATGTTGGCGCCCGAGCAGAACATGCGCTCCTTGGCGCTGGTGACCACCACGCACTTGACTTCGGGATGTTCGAAGCGGATGCGGTTCAGGGCGTCGTAAAGCTCGATGTCCACGCCGAGGTCGTAGGAATTGAGCTTGAGCTTGTAGCCCGGCTTCAGGCCCTTTTCCTCGTTCACATCCATCGACAGCGTGGCTGTCTGGCCGTCAAACGCCAGGCGCCAGTGAACATAGCGATCCGGATGGGTATCGTAGGTGGTCGGCGGCTGTTTGCCGGCCTTGTCGTCCAGGACTGCGCTCATGGTTCTCTCCTCGCCTCAGGCCGCGATGATCCGCTTGAGGTCTTTCAGGCTTTGTTTGATGTTGCGGCCGCCCGTATCCACCACGGCATCGGCCTGGCCGTAAAGCGCGGCCCGGCTTTGCAGGATTCTTTTCAAGTCCGCCATTGCTTGCGTATTGCCAGCCATCGGCCTCAGGTCGCCCTGTTCCATGACCCGCGACATGTGCTCCTCCGGCTTCGCCTTGAGCCAGACGGTGAAGCACGACGAACGCAGCAGGTCGTAGGTGGCCGTTTCCGAAACGATGCTGCCGCCGGTGGCGATCACGCAGCGCGCCTGGCTCTCCAGGATTTTTTCCAGGCAGCGCTGTTCGTAGCGGCGATAGCCTTGCTGCCCGTATAGAAGAAAGATTTCCGACAGCCCGGTGCCAGCCTCGCGCTCAATTTCGCGGTCGAGTTCGATGAAAGGCACTTTCAGTTCTCCCGCCAACGCTTCGCCGAGGGTGGATTTGCCGGCGCCGCGCAGTCCGATCAGCGCAACGCGTTCGCTGCGTCCGGCCGTACTGCCGCCAAAATCCCGTTGCAGTTGCGCATGCACTCTTGCAAGCCGCTGCTTTGGCAAACGCTGCAGGAATTCATGGATCAGGGTCAGTTCCAGCGCCTGCTCGTCGTTGTCGCGCATCAGTTCCGCCAGAGAAAGTCCAAGCGGGCCCGCCACCTTGCGCAACAGCAGGATCGAGATGTTGCCGCGTCCCGCTTCCAGCTCTGCCAGATAGCGCTCGGAGACCGCGGAGTCGCGCGCCAGCACCTTGCGCGTGAAACCACGCCGCATGCGCGCATCCCGCACCTTCCCGCCCAGCCATGCGAGAAAATCTTCATCGGCGCCGGTTTCTGTTGCCGCCGGCTTCGGATCGCGTGCGCCCATCAGTTCTGCCTCCCGGGGTTCTGCCTCTCAGGTCAGGACATGCAAGATAATGCCTATGATATTGTTGCAATGCATGATACTACATCTCTTATCATAGTCCATAATTGCGCCATATCAAGCACCAGCCGGGCTGGCGAGGGACAGTAGCGTGGAACTGAGTATCC
>Ga0163153_10005843_pt1 | contig 14270 bp, 8 predicted proteins | sample OliLakLV19MP6IB1_FD_148629 | JGI IMG/M metagenome (GOLD analysis project Ga0163153, IMG submission 148629) | Freshwater microbial mat bacterial communities from Lake Vanda, McMurdo Dry Valleys, Antarctica - Oligotrophic Lake LV.19.MP6.IB-1 | ecosystem: Environmental > Aquatic > Freshwater > Lake... | reverse complement strand
CGGCAGGTTGGCCAAGTCGGCGGGCACGGCCGGCTCCGGCCCCTTGATCTCGGCCCCGGCCCGGTCCTTGGCGCGGAAGAGCGACGACAACTGCTGGGCGCGTTCGCCGTCCACGGCGATAGCGGCCGGGCGGCGCAACGCGAACCAGCCGCGCACCCGCTGGGCCGCGCGCTGCAACTCGGAGCGCGTGACCACCAGCCGCCGCACAGCGATGTCAAAGGGCAGCAGGATGGCCGCCAGCAGCAGCAGCGCCGGCCAGGCCGGGCGCGTGGCGGCGCGCGGGGCGGGCAGGTTGTGGGCGTAGATGGCGGCCAGGTCTTCGCCCATCACCGTGCCGCCGGTCAGGCCCGCCAGCCGCGCCAGGAAGTTCGGGTCGGCCGTCAGGCTTTGATACTCGGGCGAATAGGAGAGCACCCAGCCGGCCGTCTCGGCCACGGGCGCGGGGCTGTCGGGCGCTTGGCTGGGGTCGGTGCCGGCCACGCGGATCAGGTAGGCGCCCTCGACCGAGGGCGTAAAGCTGCCGGCGTAGCGGCCGGGAGCCACCTGCTCCAGCGTTAGCGTCTGCGTGGTGCCGTCCGGGCCGACCACGTTCACCTGCATGGTCAGGCCGTTCAGGTACTCGCCGGTCTCGGACTGCACATCCACCGTTACGTTGGCCTGCCCGCCGGTGTGGGTGACGCTGACCTCCACGTTCGATTGCGCGCCGGTGTTGATGGTGTAGCGCACCACCTGCGCCCAGAAGCGCGCAAAGGCGTCCCAGGTGACCCAGTTCTTGGCCCAGCGGCCGGTGGCGTCGGAGGTCCAGGCCACCGAGCGGCCCAGGCCATATTGCCAGGCGGCCAGGATCGGGTCGTCCTGCGCCGAGACCAGCACCGTCTGGGCCGAGTCGCGGGCGGTGGTGCCCACGTAGCCCAGCAGGGTGGGCACGCTGTCAATCCCGGCCAGCATCGGGCTGGGGCTAACCTGGCGCGGGAAGAACTCTTCTTCAATGATGTAGGCCCGCGTGGCGAGGGTGGTCTCCTCGGTGAAGATGGCCGGGAGAGAAGCTGGGTCGGCCGCGAGGTGATACAACCCGCCGCCGGCCTCGGCCAACTGCGGCAAGAAGGGCGCGGCGTCGGTGCCCACGCCCACGGCCGAGAGCGTGATGCCGTAATCGTCGTGCATGGCCTGCACCAGCTCGACAATGCCGGTCGGGTCGGCGCCGCCGTCGGTGAGCAGGATGATGTGCTTGACGGCCGCGTCATCGGCGGGCAGTTCGCGCGAGGCGGCCTGCACCCCGGCGAAGATGTTGGTGCCGCCGTCGGAGCGGATTGAGCCGATGCCGTTGGCGATGGCGTCCTTGTCTTCGAGCGAGGTGATGGGCACCACCCACTGGGCGGTGTCGTCAAAGGCGATCACGCCGACCTTGTCGGTAGGCGACAGCAGGTCGAGCGAGCGCAGGGCGGCTTCTTTGGCTAGCTCGACTTTGCTCACGCCGCCCGACACGTCCGACATGCTGCCGGACTTGTCTATGATGAAGATCATCGTCAGGCGCGGGCGGCGCAGTTGGTCTTTGATCTGCATCTCGACCGGCAGCGTGTCTTCGAGCGGGGTCTTGAAGTAGCCGCCCACCCCGTAGGCCGACGGGCCGCCCACCACGACCAAGCCGCCGCCGAGATCGCGCACGTAGGTTTGCAGCGCCAACTGCTGGCGCGGGCTTAGGTCGCGCGCCGGCACGTCCACCAGCACCACCGAGACGTATTCCGACAGGTCGGCCAGATCGGACGGCAGGGCATTCGGGTCTACCACGTCTACCAAAATGTTGGCGGCGGCCAGCGCCGCGACTAGCTCTTGTGACTCGTTGACGTCATCACGCGGGGCGGGGTTCTTCACCAGCAGCACGCTCGGCGGCCCGGCCACCTGGCTGAAGGCGGCCAACTCGTTGTTCTGGTAGAACGTGTCGCCGGCGGCCAGTGGGATGATCTGCACCCGGTAGGCGGCGAAGCCGGGGTCGCCGGCCGTCAGCGGGACGACGTAGCCGTGGGTGCCACGCCGCAGTTGCAGCGTGCCCTCGTACACTACTGCTTCTTTAGCCAGCACGCGAATGCCCACGCTCTGGTCGGCGCTGCTCTCCAGCGTGAGCTCCAAGCCGAACTGTTCGCCCGCGCGCAGGTGGGCGGGCGCGCTGACGGTGTTGACGATGACCTCGACGCCGGTGCGGTTGGCAAACGGCACCACCAGAATCTGCACGCCGCTGGCCGCCGCCAGCCGGGCCGCCTCGGCCGCGTCGCCGGTCGTCTGGATGCCGTCGGAGAGGATGACCATGCGCCGGGCGGTGTCGGCCGGCAGCAGCGCCATGCCCAGGCGGATGGCCTCGGCCAGGTCGGTTTGCAGGCTGGTGACTTTGGAGGTAAAGCCTTCGAGGGTTTTGCTGGGCGAGAGCGGGCGCTCCACCAGCGCCTCGCCGCCGAAGACGATCACGGCCGACTGGTCGTTCGACCCCATCGCCTGCATGGCGCGAGTCACATAATCCAGCGCTACCTGGCGGGCGGCGGGCGGCATCGAGTCGGAGTGATCCACCAGATAGACCACCGACAGCCGGTCGGCGTCGCGGCGCAGCTCCAGCCCGGCCAGGCCCAGGATCAGCAGCAGCACGATCAGCAGCCGCAGCGCCAGGCTGATGATCTCCCGCCGCCGGCTCGGGCCGCGCGACGGCCGGCCCACCCAAATGAGGAACGGGAGGGCCACCAACAGCAGCAGGTAGAGCGGCGCGGAAAACGTCATGCGACCTTCAAGATCTCGTCAAACTCATCCAGCCCTGGCGGTTCAAGTTCGCGCCAGAGCCGCCGGATCACGGCCTCGTCCACGATGCGGTCGCCCCACGGGCCGCCGGGCCGTTGGGCGTTGCGCGCCAGGCTGACGGCCAGCGGCACATCAAACCACACGGCTAGCAGGCGGGCGGCCTGGGCGCGGGCGGCGGCCAGCGTGGCGCTGCGCCAGGCGCGGCGCACATGGGTGGCGTCGGCAATCACGTTGCGGCCGGAGGTCAGGCCGGCGGCCACGCGCTCGGCCAGCACCGCGAAGACCTGCTCGCTGTGGCCCGCCGCCGGGTGGCCGGCCGCCTCCAACTCATTGCGAATCGCGTCGGAGGCCACGACCTCGGCCTCCAGGCGCGCGGCGTTGGCCGCCGCCCAGGTGGATTTGCCCGCCCCCTGCACCCCGATGAGCAGATAAAGTATCGGCGGCATCTAACCCGCTTTGCGGCGCTGCCACCAGCCGCGCCAGCCCGGCCCGGCGGGCAGCGTGGCCCCGCGATGGTACAGCCACCATTCGAGCAGCAGCAGCGCGAGCGCCAGCCCGGCCAGCCCCGGCCAGATTTCTAGCTGGCCCTCGGCCTGCGGCGCGGCGGCCGGCACCTCCACCCGCCCTACGGTGATGGACGGCGCGGGGCGGATGCGGCTTTCGAGTGGCTCGAACAGGTTGACCGTGAAGCGGCCGAGCGTGCGCTGATCCGACAAGACTTGGTACACGCCCAGCGCGTAGGTATCGGCAAAGATTACGCCCGCCTCGGTGGCAGCGGCGGCGTAGCGCAGGCCGTGCGGGTCTTGAATAGTGATGGCGGTGTCGCCGCTGCCGGGCTTGATGGTCAGCGCTTGCCCGGGGCGCAAGCCATCAGGCGCGGAGAAGGCCTGGGCCGGCGAGAGGTAGTTGATCAGGTTCGCCATGAGCACCGGGTAGGTGATCTTGAGCGGCAGGTCAGAGTCGTGCAGGTCGAAGGTGAACACGGCCACGCGCCGGCCGCCGACCTCGCCCGCGAACACCAGCGGCCCGCCCTCGGCCTGCACCAGCACGCGCGCCCAGTCGGGCACTTCCACGCGGCGGGCTTGGAGGAGGTTGACGCCGCTCCAATCCACGAAGCGCGTCAGCGGGTCGTTGTCGGCCACGCGCACCAGGGCGGTGTTGGTGAAAACGCCGCCGACCTCGAACAACTGGCTCGACGCCGGGTTGACCAGCAGCAGGTCGGCGGTGGGCAGCGTGTCGGTGAGGATGCTGTCAAAGACATACAGGTCGAACGGCTCGGGCGGCAGCGGCTGGTCCTGCTTGAGCTTGAAGGCCTGCAAGCCCAGCGAGCCAGAGAGCGCCGCGAAGACCTGCTCTAAGAAGATGTTGCCGGGGGAGATCAGCAGCACGCGCCCGGCGGCGGGGGGCTGGTAGACCGCCCAGGCCGTGTCGTCCAGCGGCAGTTGGTCGAGCACCGCGCCGGCGGCGGCCGAGGCCGGGAGCGACAGCCGCGCCTCGTAGACGGCCGGGTTGGGCGGCAAGTCTTTGAGCACCAGTTCCTGTTGACCGCCGGCCGGCACCTGCAAGGCCTCGGCCGTCGTGAGCCGGCCGTCAATCGAGATCGAGAGGATCACGCTGCGGTCGGCGTCGCCGTAGTTGACGACGTTGGCGAACAACTGCGGGCCGCTGCTGGTGGCGCGCAGGGCCAGCGCCTGGATCGCCAGGTTGTCGGCCGAGCTGCCGATGGGCAGGTAGCGCACCTCGGCCGGCAGCGGCGGCAGGTTGGGCGGCAGGCCGCCGTCGGAGATGATGACGACGACCGAGTCGGACACCTGCCCGGCGCGCACCGTGCCGGCCGCCAGCGCCAGGGCCGCGTCCCAATCGGCCGGGATCTCCGATGGCTGGGCCTGGGCCAGCGCCGCGCGCAGCACGTCCTTGTTATTGGTGGCCGCCGCCAGCACCTGCGGCTGATGGCCGACCAGGATCAGCGCCATGTCGCCATCGCTGCTCAACTCGTCAATCAGGCGGCGGACGGCGGCGCGGGCCTGCTCGAAGCGCGTGGCCAGGCCGCCGCCGTCAGTGGCCTGCATGGAGGCCGAGCCATCGAGCAGCACCACCAGCGTGCCGGTGGCAATCGTGGGCACGCGGAAGAACGGCCGGGCCAGCGCCAGCACCAGCGCCAGCAGCACCAACAACTGCACCAGCAGCAGCAGGTTGCGCCGCAGTCGCTGCCAGGGCGCGTTGGCCTCGCGGTCGCGCATGAGCATCTGCCACAGCAGGGTCGAGGACACCTCGACCTCACGCCGTCGCAGCTTGAGCATGTATAAGATCAAGATCGGGAGGGCCAGCAGGCCGAGCAGCAGGGCGAGCGGAGCGAGGAGGGCCATACGGCGCTACTTCACCAGGCCGCGCTGGCGCAGATGGAACAGCACCAGTTCATCCCACGGCAGGCTGGTGGTAACGGGCACAAAGTGGATGCGGCGCTTGAGGCAGTAGCCCTCAATCTCGTCGCGCCAGGCGGTCACGCGCCGGCGGTAAAGCGCGCGCAGGCTGCCGTCGAGAGTCACGTCTTGCGGCGTGCCAGTCTCGGCGTCAATCAGGCGCAAGTCGCCGGCCAGCGGCGGGTCGAGTTCGTCGGGGGCAAGCAGGTGCATCACCGCCACCTCGTAGCCGCGCCCCTGCAACTGGCCCAGCCCCGTGCGGTAACCGGCGGGCGAGAACAAGTCCGAGATCAGGAACAGCAGGCCGGCCCGGTGGCTGCCCAGCGCGTAGGTGCGCAGAGCCGCGTCCAGGTTGGTGAAGCCGCCGGATGCGAGGCCTTCGAGAAATTGCAGCAGGCGCAGCGTGTGCGCGCGGCTGCGGGCCGGGCCGAACTGGGCCACGGGCGCGCTGTCGCGCAGGGCGGTGACGGTCAGCCGGTCGCCGACGGCCAGCGCGATGTAGCCCAGCGCCGCCGTCAGCCGCCGGGCATAGCCGAATTTGTTAAGGTCAGCCGCGCTGCCTTCTGCCGACTCAGCACCCATCGCTGACCCGTAGTCCATCGAGCGCGAGGTGTCCACCAGCAGGTGGACGGCCAGGTCTTCTTCTTCTTCGAGCAGCTTGATGTAGGGGCGTTCGAGGCGGGCGTAGACGTTCCAATCCACCCGGCGCAGATCGTCGCCGCGCGTGTAGTCGCGGTAGTCGGCAAACTCGATCGAGGTGCCGCGCTTGGTGGAGCGGCGCTCGCCCTTGATCTGCCCGGCGCGCACTTGCGCGGCGACCAGCGCCAGCCGGTCCAGCTTGCGCAGGGTCTTCTCGTCGAAGAGCGCCACGCCTACTGGCTTTCTGCGGGTACTTTTTCGAGGAGTTCGGCAATCACCGCGTCGGTGGTCACGCCCTCGGCCTGGCCCTCAAAGTTGAGCAGCAGGCGATGGCGCAGCGCGGCCGGCGCGACGGCGGCCACATCGGCAAAGGCCACGTTCAGGCGGCCGGCGAAGAGCGCGGTGATCTTGGCGCCCAGCACCAGCGCCTGTGCCCCGCGCGGCGAGGCGCCGTAGCGCAGATACTGCTTGACCAGCGGCGGCGCGGCCGGGTGGGTGGGGTGCGAGGCCACGATCAGCCGTGCAACAAAGTCCGAGACGTGCGAAGCGATGGGGATCTGGCGCGCCAGCCGGCCCATCTCGACGATCTGCGCGCCGCGCGCCGCCTTGCCGGCCGCCGCCACCAGCCGCCCGGTGGTGCGGGCCAAAATCTCGACCAGTTCGCTCGACGAGGGGAAGGTGACGTTGACCTTGAACAGGAAGCGGTCTAGCTGCGCTTCGGGCAGCGGGTAGGTGCCTTCCATCTCGATGGGGTTCTGGGTGGCGAGCACGAAGAACGGCTCCTCGAGCTTGTAGGTGCGCTTGGCGACCGTCACCGAGTGCTCCTGCATGGCTTCGAGCAGCGCCGATTGGGTCTTGGGCGTGGCGCGGTTGATCTCATCGGCCAACACCAGATTAGAGAAAATCGGGCCGGGCTGAAAGCGGAATTGGCGGCGGCCGTCGGGCAACTCTTCCAGGATGTCGGTGCCGACGATGTCGGCCGGCATCAGGTCGGGCGTGAACTGGATGCGCGAGAATTGCAGCTCCAGCGCCTCGGACAGAGTCTTGATGAGCATGGTCTTGCCCAGCCCCGGCACGCCCTCCAGCAGGGCGTGGCCGCCGGCCACCAGGCAGATGAGCACATGCCGCACCACGTCGGCCTGGCCCACGATGACCTTGCCCACTTCGGCTTCGATGTTGGCGGCGATCTGGCGAAACTCGGCGACGGTTAGCTCGCCGGCCATTGGCACGGCGGGGGAGCCGCTGAGTACAGCGGAGGCGACTGCGGGACTGTCCATGCGCTCCATCCCTCTTCGTCGGGCCTAGGGCGCCAACGAGGTGAAATATTGACGAATGACGCTCTCCAAATCGAGCGGATAACTGCCGTTATCAATGGCTTCGTAGGCCGTGTCGGTATAGCCGTCGTACACCTGGTCGTAGGGCACGGTGACGGTGCCGTCGTCGTTCGGGCCGGTGGGGCCTTCGCCGACCACATCGCCGCTCGGGTCGCCGTTGCCGTCCAGGGTCACATCGGTGCCGTCGGTGCCGTCGAGGTGCGTGGGCGAGTAGATTTCTTCGTAGGTGCTCTCGCCGCCGTCGCCCGCGCCGTTGCCCTGGCCGATGGGGTCGGTGCCGGCCGTGCCGCCTTGGCCGTCGCCCTGGCCCGAGCCGTTGCCAGAGCCGCTGCCTTGACCGTTGCCGTCGCCTTGGCCTTGCCCCTGGCCGTCGCCCTGGCCTTGCCCCTGACCGTCGCCCTGCCCCTGACCTTGGCCGTCGCCCTGCCCCTGACCCTGGCCTTGCCCATCGCCGGCTTGGGCCACGGCGTCTTGCGCCTCCGCCACCTGCGCGGCGGCCTCGCCAGCGGCATCAGAAGCCTGAGCGGCATCACCGGCCTGGGCCACGGCGGCGGCGGCGGCCTCTAGCGCGGCCTCGGCGGCGGCCGTGTCGCCGGCCTGAATGGCGTCGGCGGCGGCCTGCAACTGCGCGGCGATGGCCGGGTTGGTATCGGCCAACTGGCCGGCGGCCGTTTCGAGCTGAGTCGCCAACGCCTGCAATTCCTCGGGGCTAAGCTGCGACAGGTCAATGTCGCTCAACGCTTGCGCGGCCTGGTCGAGATCGCCGGCGGCCAGCGCGTCACCGGCGGCCTGGGTGGTGGGGTTCTGGCTGAGGGCCGTCGCGGCGTCGGCCAGCGCATCGGCCGCGGCCTGCGCGTCGGGGTCGGTCTGCTGCTGCAACTGCTGCTGGGCCTCGGTGAGGATCTGCACGGCCTGCTCTTGCGTCAGGCCGCCGTCCTGCAACTGCGCGATGGCGTCATCCAGCGGCTGGGTCAGCGTGTCCTTCTGCTCGTCGGTCAGGTCGGGGTTGGTCTGAATCTCAGCGCGGATCGCCTCCAGCGCTTCCACCTGTTCAGCGATGGCCTGATCCACGGCGATCTGCTGGGCCAGGATGGCCTGTTGGGGGTTCGGAATGGCGATGGCGGCCACCAGCGCGGCGCTGACGGCCAGCGACGCCAGCCCCTCGCGCAGGTTGAGCCGGAAGCGCAAATGCGGCCGGGGGTCGGCGCGGCGCGAGGCAGCGGCGGCATCGGCCCATTGGTCGCGCCGCAGCCAATCGGGGGCCAGGCCGGCCGGGGAGGCGGCCAGTTCTAAGGCGGTGGAGGTACGCTCGGCCAGCCCAAACAGCCGGTCGAAGCGGCGGGCGGTGAGCAGCCGGGGGCGCGGCCAAAAGTAGGCCAGGGCCAGCGCCAGGCCGAAGCCCGCCAGCCCAAAGCCCGCCGCCAGGCCGATCAGCATGGATTCGGTCAGGAAGGGGCGCAGGCGGGCAATGGCCGCCAGCACCAGCCCGGCGGCCAACCCGGCCCCCAGACCGCGCAACGACCACACGAAGGCATCGCGCAGCCGCAGCCGCAGCGTCCAGGCGTCTAGATGTTGTTCAACTTCGCGGAAGGCCGGGTCAGTCATGGTGTTTTACCGTTAGGTTAGAGAGTATCACCAATTTAACGCTGCCCAGCATGAGAGTGTTCCGAGAGTCCGGACTACCGAAAACCCGGACTACCAACAACTAGCGTTCGGCGCGGCGCACCGCCAGAATGCTGGCGAGCGTCATCAGCGACCCGAGGATGAAACAGAACAGCATGAACGGCAGCCAGGGCGAGACCAGCGGCAGGGCAAAGCCGTTGCTGAGGGGGACCGTGAAGTAGAAGCCCGACTGGTTGGAGACCAGGATGATCTCAGTCGCGACGGCCGTGGCAATTGGGTTGATGCAGATGAGCACGCCCACGCCATAGATGAGCACCGCCTCTGCCAGCGGGCCGACCGACGCGTTGTAGAAAAAGACGTTCGCCAGCGGCAGGATCGCCACCAGGACGAGCGGCAGGCCCAGCGTCGCCAGCAGCGCAAAGGCGTAGGTGAGCACGGTGGAGCCGAGCGTGCGGCGCATGAGCGATGAGAAGAAGACGCCCGAGGCCCCGAACAGGAAAGCGGTGGCGACCAGCAGCCCGCTGGCAATCAGCACTTCCTCCGGCGCGACGCCGCCCAGCAGGAAGGCCAGGCTTTGCAGCGGGAAGGCCGCGATCAGCAGCAGGAAGATGTACGACAGGGCTGAGGCCAGCTTGCCCAGCACCAGCGCGTGGGCCGACAGCAGCGTGGTTTGCAGCAGGTCGTAAGTCTGCCGTTCGCGCTCGCCGCTGATGGCCCCGGCGGTGAAGGCCGGCGCAATAAAGCACACCAGCAGCAGCTCGATGCCGACCACTGCGCCAAACACAAACTTGCCGACCACCTGGCTGCCGGCCCCGTTGTAGACGTTGTTGATCGAAACGACGTAGACCGTGTAGAGCAGGGTTACGAAGGCGCTCATCAGCAGCAGATAGACCGTGAGCACCGCAAAGGCGCGCGGCCCGCGCATGCGCCCGCGCAGTTCCTTGAGCACCACCGGGTTGGAGGTGAGGAACTGGCGCAGGGTGCGGCGCGCGCGCGGCACTGCCGGCGGCAGGGTGGCAACAGCGTCGGTCGTGGTCATCAGTTGCTTTCTATGAAACGATCCCTTTGGTGGCCTGCATGAACACGTCTTCCAGGTCGTAGACGCTCTCGGTGAAGCGCAGCACCGGCAGCCCGCGCCCCACCAACTCACGCAGCAGCGCGCTAACGGCCTCATCGTTGCCGGCGAAGTCCACTTCCACCAATTGCAGCGCGGGCGCGGCGGCGGCGGCCGGTTCGGCGGCCAGGCGCACTTCAACCACGCCCTCCCGGCCCACCAGGGCCGCTTGCGCCTCTTCGGCGCGGCCGAGCAGCGTGATGGTCAGCCGGCGGTGGGGGCGCAAGCGGCGCTGCATCTCTTCCAGGCTGCCCTGAGCCACCAGCCGCCCGGCCTCCACGATGCCCACCTGGGTGCAAATCTCGGCCACATCGGCCAGGATGTGGGTCGAGAAGAAGATGGTCTTGCCCATGCGGCTCAGCTCCAGCAGCAACTCGCGAATTTCGATCCGGGCGCGCGGGTCGAGGCCGGAGGCGGGCTCATCGAGGATGAGGATTTGCGGGTCGTGCGCCAGCGTGCGCGCCAGGCACAGCCGCTGCTTCATGCCGCGCGAAAGTGTATCCACCATGTCGTCGCGGCGATGGCTCAGGTCTACCAGGGCCAGCAGGTCGTTGATCAGCACGGTGCGCGTGGCCTCGGGGATCTCGTAGCAGGCCGCGAAGAAGTCGAGATACTCCCAAACCTTCATGTCGTCATACACGCCGAAGAAGTCGGGCATGTAGCCGATGGCCCGGCGCACGCCGCGCGGGTCGCGGGTGGCCGAGCAGCCCGCCACCCAAGCCTCGCCGGAGGTCGGCTGGAGCAGCGTGGTCATCATGCGCATGGAGGTGGTCTTGCCGGCGCCGTTCGGCCCGACAAAGCCGTAAATCGCGCCCTGCTCCACGCTCAACGACAGGTCGTTGACGGCGATCAGGCTGCCGTAGCGTTTGGTGAGGTGCTGGGTTTCGATGATGGCCGGCATAGGGTTCGTTTCGGTCTAGCGCGCTATTGGAGGCCGGTCAGGGTGAAGTCGAGCCGCTCGACGCTCACCTGAAGCTGGCCGCTGTTGCTCACCCGCGTTTGGATTTCGCCGCTCGGCCCCACGAAGCGGGCCGGCTGCGGCAGCTTAGTGTCGCCCCAGCGCGGCGCGGTCAGTTCCACCCACACGTTCTCGGTGAAGTCCCACATCTCCACCGCCACGGCGGCCGAGCCGGTCAGGCCGTAGCTGGTCAGGTGCATCACCAGCGAGTCAACCTGGCGGAAGGGCACCAACTGCGTCGGGACAAAGCGCAGCTCGTACACGTTGCCCTGGTATAAGTACATGTCGTAGGGCGTGGGCGTAACGGCGGGCGTGGGGTTGAGAGCCATCCACTGCATCAGCCCGGGCGGGATGACGACCGTGCCGCTGCTGACTACCAGCCGGGGCGTGAGCGCCACCAGGTACAGGCTGCGGTCGAGGGTGTCGAAGGTGCGCCCGACCACCTCAATCGGCAGCGGCGACTCGGAGGTCCAGCCGGCCAGGTACACGCCGCTGCCGCGCACGCTGCCGCCATACGAGTCAATCAGGGAGACCAGCAGCGAGTAGCGGCGGAACTGCTCACGGTCGTTGTAGTAATTGCTGTTGCCCAAGATATCGTCAATGGTCGTGTCGTAGTTGCTGGGCGGATAGTAGATGCCCGCCGCCAGCGGCGCTTGCGAGCCAAGCGCGGGCAGCACGTCGTTAGCGGGCGCGACCGAGGCGCGGTTGTCAATCAGCGCCAGGGTGACGTTGATCGAAGCGCCCGGCGCGAGTTCGCCCAGCCGCTGCACGCCGCCCGGCCCCAGGATGACGGCATCGGTCAGGGTCAGGTTGCTGTTGTTGGTCACGGTGCCGCGCAGCGTGGGCGTGGTGGTGCTGACGTTCAACACCAGGCTCGATGTAAAGCTGGGCGCGGGCACCTGGCCCTGCACCACAAACGGCTCGACCGCGCCGACCTCCAGGCGAATGTCACGGATGAAGGTGTGGTCGGCCTGTTCCACGGTGTAGCTCCTGGCCGCGCCGTTGAAGGCATCTACCGGCATCGGCCGCGCCAGAAAGCCGGGCCCAAAGCTCAGGTCATACTCGGCGCGGCGCGGCGAGAACAGACCCACCACGCCTTCCACGCGGGCGTACGGCGAGTCGGGCCAGACCTGGATGACGGACAGCCGGTGCAGGCTGGCTTGCCCGCCGCGCAGTTGGTAGCCGGCCAGGTAGGCCCCGACGCTAAACAGCATCACCAGCGCGGGAATGGTGATCCAGGCTAGCTCGCGGCGCTTGAGGCGCTTGAGCACCAGGTAGTTCACCGGCCCGACGGCGATGAGGTAGAAGCCCAAGAAGCCGCAGATTTGGAAGACCGAGGGGAAATCAAGCCCCGGCAGCGCGTTGATGGCGTCGCGGGCGGAATACCAGTTGCGCAGCCCGCCGGCCCAACTGGGGCGCTGGGCGGTGCCGGTCAGCAGGTTGCGGTACAGGCCCTCGCTGCCCGCCCAACTGCGCAGCGGGTCGAAGGCTGGGTCTACCGCCAGGAAGGCCACCTGCCCAAAGCCGGAGCGCCGGATGGCGACCAGCGGCAAGTCGCCCTCGCTGACCAGCGTGATGGCATCAGGGGACAGATTGCCAGTAGCGACGACTGCCGGGCCGCTGGGGGGTGCGTCAGCCGAAGTGAAGGTCGCCAGCGTGGGCAGGGCCGCCAGGGTGGTGGCGCCATTGGGTATGAGCGGCAGCAGGTCGCCCAGCCCGGCGGCGGTCTTTTGCCAGGTGGGGCCGCCGGCCACAATCAGACGCCCGCCGGCCGCGACCCAGCCGGCCAGGGCCGCGCGCTGCTCGGGCGTGAGCGCGCCGGTGTCAACATCTGAAAACACCAGCACGTCGAGCGCGTGCCAGGCGTAGGTGACGGGCGGCAGGTCGGCCAGTTCCAGGCGGGCGACGTAGGCTTGCCCATTCACCGGGTCTACCTCGGCCAAGACCGTCTCATAGGCCGAGGGCGAACCGGCGATGACGCCGAAGAGCAGGTCGTTGCCGTTGGTTTGCGCCAGGCGCACGGTGGCGGAGGCGATCTCTTTGTTCTGGTCGCTGAACAGGCTGATCTTGAGCGTGCTCAGGTAACCTTCGGTGGGGACGTACAGGTAAATCTCGCGGCGCGACTGGGTGGGCAGCTCGACGGCGCGGGTGATCAGCAGGTCGGCGCTGTTGTAGCGCGGGGCCACGACGCGCAGCGTGCCGCCGGCATCTGGCCCGTCGTTGGCGACGGTGATGCGGATGGGCAGCCAGCGCTGATCTTTGTAGAAGCCGTCGAAACCGGCGCGGGCTGAGAGGGTGATGGGGGCAGCCTGGACGGGCGGCGCGGCGTGCGTGACCAGCGGCCCGGCCAGCAGGCTGAAGCCGAGCAGCAGCAGTGCTAATCGCGCGCCGCGCCGCTGCGCCCGACCGGGTCGGGTGTAGGCCCGAACGAGGGCGGTATATACGCCGTTTACCAACGTGGCAAGCGCGTTCAACATTAGGCTACCTGCTTCTAGTCCTGCCCGGTGGCAGAGGGGACGATGTGGGAGATTCTAACGCCTTCGCCCGGCCAGCGCCAGGCCGCCCGCCCACGCTTGGCCGTTGGCAGGCCGTAGGCCCACCGGCGGCGGCGACTTCCGGCCGGTATGAGTGCTGACGCCGAACCGGCTCTGGGTGTTCCCCTTGGCCCGTTTGTACCATGCCGCCCACCAGACGTCAATCTGGGTTGGAGGACGGTAGGAACCAGATACTCGTTTCGCTAGCGGCCCGCGATGCGAAGCGTCACCCGGATCGAGCCTGCGGCAACGCCAGCGACCTGAGAAACTTCCGCCTTGGTAGGCCGGCGGTGGGATTCCTCACCCGCTTGCAGGCAATGCAAGTTCCAACGACCTGAGGCGGGTTCGGAATGACAAGGTCATAGGGGTTTTTCGGGGAAACCCCCAGACGTCAATTACTCCCACAGTACGGCCAGGCTAGCCCGCCGGTTCACGGTGAAGCGCAGACTGTAGACGCCCTGCCCCAGGTCGGCGGCGGCGAGGGGCTGGTCGTCGAGCAGGACGGAGGTGGGCGCGGCGGGTAGCGCCAGCCGCCATTCGCCCTCGGCCACGCGCCCAAGATCAAGCGTGGCCTCTAACCGGCCGGGGTAAACCACCCAACTTGTTACCTCGCCCCCCTGCGAGAAGTGGAAGGACGAGGCCACCAGGTCGGGCACGCCGGGGCGCACCGGCCGCAGCGCCACCAGGTGCGCGCCATGCGGCGGCAGCCCAGTGAAGCGCAGCGCCGCGCCGGCCGCCAATCGGCGGTGCTCGCCGTCCCAAAACTCAGACACCCAATAATCGGCGGCCGGGTCGAGGCCGAGGGCGCGCAAGGTCGTTTCGCGGTCGCGGGCCTCGGCCGACCAGTTGAACAGCCCGGCCACGGTC
>Ga0163153_10005842_pt1 | contig 14271 bp, 11 predicted proteins | sample OliLakLV19MP6IB1_FD_148629 | JGI IMG/M metagenome (GOLD analysis project Ga0163153, IMG submission 148629) | Freshwater microbial mat bacterial communities from Lake Vanda, McMurdo Dry Valleys, Antarctica - Oligotrophic Lake LV.19.MP6.IB-1 | ecosystem: Environmental > Aquatic > Freshwater >... | reverse complement strand
AGCCGATTGCGTTCGCCTTTATGCGCGAAGGTTACCTGGACGAGGGCGTCGCTTACGTGACGGCCTATTTCGACGCCTACGAAGCCCGACCGAATTTCGCCAAGTTGGTTCAACTGCCGCAGGTACAAGTCTATCTGTCGGACTTCGCCGCGATGCTGGCGGACATGAATCGACTTAAAGGGGATCGTCCCGGCGTCGTGGCGGCCTACCAGCGCGCGCTGCGTTACCACCCCACATTTGGCGAGGGGCATCGTCAATTGGCGAGCGCCTTGGCCGTCAGCGGCAGCGTGAATGAATCGCTCGTCCACTTTGCAGCCGCGCGTGAGTTGCTGCCCGACAACGCGACGGTCGCGGCCGATTTTGGCGTGGCCTTGGCGATGACCGGGCAGTTGGATCCGGCGATCGCCGAATTCGAAGCGGCCTTGCGGTTACAGGCAGATTATCCCAGCGCCCGAGCCAATCTTGCCAAGGCGCTGAACGTGGCCGGACGTTCCGCGGAGGCAATCGCACAATACCGCGACCTGCTTAGTGTTCACCCACGGGATCGCACTGCCGTCGCGGCACTGGCCTGGCTCTTGGCAACGCATCCGGACGATCGGGTACGGAATGGCGCCGAGGCCCTGGCGATCGTCGAGCCATTGGCCAAGTCCGCGCCGCAGGATGACCCCGTGTTGTTAAATTCGCTGGCGGCCGCGTATGCCGACCTCGGCCGGTTCGACGAAGCGACCGCCACTGTGGAACGTGCCCGCGACGCCGCGACCAAGGCGAAGCAACCGGGATTGGCGCAGGCCTGCGCGCAGCGGCTCGAAGAATACCGCCAGCAGCGCCCGCATCGCGAGCCAGCGGCGCAATTGTCTGGCTCAAAATGAACGTTCGTCGCTCATCTCCTATTCACCGAGTCGGCCCAGGCTGGCGAGGAACTCCGCCATTTCGCCGGCCGCGTGGCTGTTGCCCTGAGTGCGAGCGTGCTCGATGCCGTCACGCAGCGCGGCACGCGCTTCATCGATGCGTGACAGTTTCGCGAGTTGCTGAGCGGACATAAAAAACGCCGGCACGTAGGGCGTGTCCAGCCGCATCAATCCGCGCAGGTGCTCGAGGCTTTCCGCGTGCCGGCCTTCCTTTTCGAGTTCCAGCGCTAAGCCATAGCGCAAGAAGGCGTCGTCAGGGCTATCAGCCAGCAGGGCCTCGATCTTCTCACGGCGCGACACGGCGACTCCCTTCAAGAACGATAGCCATTGCGACCACTACATCCCCATGCAGCCGCCCTGGCCGCATTGTGGAAGTCCGCAACCACCGCCGTGTAACGGTGGTGTGCCAATCGGGAGACTGGAACTTCCCGCGGTGTGCGCGGCAGGGACGCTCAACCGCTTTTCGAGCTTGGAACTACCGCAATCAGGGCATTCCGGTTTTTCCTGGCCGCGCACCAGCAACTCAAAGTCGTGTTCGCAGCCAGGGCAGGTGTATTCGTAGATCGGCATCGCCACTTCCTTGCCACGGAGTCCGTGCTGATTCAATGCACGGCATGGCTCCAGTGTTACGTGCCGCCGATGTCGCGGCAAGGACCAACTATTCCGGCGAGGCGGCCGCAGCCGTGGCGAGCTTTTCCGCCAACTCGTTGGCGTGCAGTTGGGCCGCTCGGCCTTCCAGCAGCTTCGTCGCGGCATGGTGACGCGACTTGACGCCTGGCTGTGGGAACAGTCCGCCGCCGAAGATGATCGCCGCCAGCGTGAGGACGGCGATCCGCTCGCGCCGCCGGGCGGCCAGCGGAACCATCGTGATATGACGGACGCCGGTGAATAGCCGCAGATAAGTCTGCACGATGGCGATGCCGTTCAAGGCGCAGGCACCCACGATCACGGCCCCCACGTACGGATAGGCGATCACGGCGCCGTCGACGAGTAACTCCGTGCCGACAAAGCCGAACGTGCCCGGGAAGCCAACGCACGCCAGACCGGTCGCCAGAAAGCAGACGGCCAGCGACGGGGCGTGTTCGTATAGGCCGTGGTATTCCGTGAGCGACAGCCGGCCCACCCGGGCTTCGACGGCGCGTAACGTCAGACCAAAGCCGGCCAACGACAGCCCCGCCGAAAGCCAGACGCACAAGGCGCCGGTGAGGCCGATGGGCGTCAACATTTCGAGACCGACGAGGACCATCGCCGAGTGGCTCAACAGCAGGTAGCAGAAGTAGCGGCGACCTTCGCGTTGCACGAGCGCCATGCCCGCGGCGTAGACGGCCGTGGCCAACGCGACAAGTCCCATGGCGCGCAACACCCAGTCGGGAGCGATCGGCAGCACCAATCGCACGGCGGCAAACGCGCCCATGATCGGCGTGGCGAAGACCAGCGCGGTGCCGAACGTGGCGTGCTCGAAGAGGTCGGTCACCCAACAATGCAACGGCGCGATACCGGTTCGAATGAAAATCGCAGTCAGCAACGGAACGACCGCCCATAGCGAGTGCAACCGGCCGAGCCCCTCGATCTCGACGACCGCCCAGCCAAAGGCCAGTAGCGCGACGAATGCGCCCATGTGAATCGCGAACACTCGCGTCGGCTTGCCTCGAGCTCGCAACTCCCACAACGGCGGCAGCGTACCGATCGCCAGCAGGGCGATGATGCCCCACGGTTTTGCGCACAGGAGCGTGGCGAGCGTGATAGATTCGGAGACCAAGGTCCAGGCGAACGAAAATCGGCGGATCTTGGTTTTCAGCGTCGCCACCGTGGTGAGCAGGTACACCAGCGCCACCAGCGGTAACAGCGGCGCGTTCAACTCGTCGATTGCCAACACGCTGGGGAATAGCCAGGCTGGCCGGGCCGACAATTGAGCGACGCCGGCGAGGGATTCGCTGTACGAGAAATCGAGCCAGGCGCCCGCGGCCAGCGCCAGAGTGAGGCCGCCGAACAACATAGCCCGCCAGCGCGCGGCTTCCGGCTCGCGCGAGCGCAAGCTGATCACGATCGCCCCGATCAAGGGGACCAGAATCGCCGGCAGCAGCCAGGGGAAATGCAAAGGATTCATCGCGTTATTCCAGCGTCGTCGAGGGACGGAGTTGATCGGATTCGCGCGACGGTTGGCCGGCCAGGAGATCGGTCCAGCGCCGCTCCCAGCCGTCGCAAGCGCGAAACACGTTCAGAAAAGGGCGCGCTACGTAGTCGCTCAGGAACGCGTCGAGATAGCCGCGCTCGAAGGCGAAGCGATACCACCACGCCCGGGCGTGCATCGGCAAAGCGCGTTCCCAAAGGGTCGCGCGGCGCGGCAAGGCATTTCCCATCGCATCTTCCATGACTCGGTAGTCTTGCAGCACCGAGGAAGCCCGCAGAAATTGCAGGGTTCGCAGGCAGGCATGACCGAGAATGTGGACGAGCGCGATGTAGCGAAGTCCGAAGCCAATTTCCGCGACGATGATGCCGACCTGCGTTAGTGATGCGAAGGAAAGCGCGCTCTTGATATCACTTTGCACGCGGCTGGCCAGCGCAGCCAAGAGCGCTGTCGCCAAGCCGAGGACGACCACTACCGCGCAAACGATCGGCGAGGCTTCGAGCACTGGGCTGAACCGGAGCAGCAAAAATGCGCCGAGATGTACCGACAGCGCACCATAAAAAATAGCGCTGGAGGGCGTGGGCCCTTCCATGGCGCGCGGGAGCCAGCCCGAAAAAGGAATCAGCGCCGATTTGCCGGCCGCCGCGGCGACGATTAGTAATCCCACGAGCAATGCTTGAGAACTGGTGAGCGCCGTCTGCCCAAACGGCCAGGGTTCGGCGCCGAGCAGCATGTCAAAGTCGCCATGCCCGTGTAAGTGATGCAACACGACGGACGCCAACAACAATGCGGCGTCGGAGATGCGGTAGACCGTCCAGACGCGCAGTCCGTTGTACACCGGCATCGGGCGTTCCTGAAAGAACGCCACCAACAGCGCGGAGGAAAGGCCGACCAACTCCCAGCCGATGAACAGCGTTTCGATCGTGTCCGACAGCGAGGCGACGACCATGCCGAGAATAAACAGCGCGTACAGCACAAAGAAGCGATGAAAGCCGGGCTCGCGGTGCAGATAACTGTTCGCGAATGCGCCGATCGTTCCGCACAGCAGGAACGAAAGGATCGCAAACGGCACTGACAGTCGGTCGAAGACCAATTTGAGGACGAAATGATAATCGTCCATGGCGACCCAGGCGCCTAGTTCGATAGTGACGTGCCGCGTGCCCGTGACCAGCATCAGGCCCAACATCGTCAGCGAGGCCAACAAGCCGGCGACGACGCACAACTGCACGAGCCGCCCCGTGGCGGATTCGCTCAAGTGGCGCCGCGTCAGGGCCGCCAGGCCGAGCACCAGCGTGAGCAATAATGGCGCTCCGGCGGTGATCGCGCCGAGCGTATGCATGATGAGTTCTGTTCGCGGCATCGTCGCGCCTAGTTGAGGTGGGGTTCGTGGACGCCGTTCGACGACGCGGAATGCGATTCCTGCCGTTCGGAGAATGCCGCGTATTGCGGCGGCCGCGCGTCGTTGGCGGGCTTCGCGATTTGAGCATAGCCCAGATGCTCGCGCCAGCCGCGATACCAATCGGTGCTGGACGGCACGCGGGGCAATTCCGTCTTCTCCGGCTGATATGGCTCGAAACGCCCGTTCTGAAACAACAACACCTGTTCGGAGTCGGGCGCCAAAAGCGCCAATTGCACCCAGCCGTTGCGGATCGTCCGGCCGATGCCTTCGTGGCGTTCCATGATCCCGAGCATCGTCTCGGGCGTGGTTTCGATGATGAACAGCAGCCGCACGGGGTCGTGGATTTCGACCATCTGCCAGGGCAGCCCGGTGCGCAGGTCGCTGGCGGCGCCGTCCATGATTCCCAACAGCGACGTGACATTGTGCGGCAACTTGGTGCCGCATCCCCAGCCGGTGGGATCGACGAAGGAGAAGTAATACTCGAGGTTGATGCCGCCGCAAACGGGCACCGCGGCTTGCATTAAGCGTGTGAGGACCGTGCCCTCCGCGTCGTCCTGCGTGGGGTCGTAGGACGTCAAAAACGCCCGCCGATCCATGTAGAGTCCCAGTGTGCGCGAACGGCGTCCGACGATGCAGAGCGCGTTCGTGGCATGGCCGCATTCTGGTCGGGTTTGCGCCAGATCCTCGGAGCGGGCCTCCACGTGGCGATGGGCAGAGGGGAAATCCATCGTCATCGGCGCCGATTGGAACCGCCGACAACGTTCATGCGCATTGCGTTCACAGGCGGCGTCGATAATCGTCCGCGCGGCGAGGTAATCCTTCTGTCGCGCTTTCGCGAGACGATCGAGATCGTAATACGTGATCGTGTCGTTGCAAGTGTTGTGCAGCCCGCCGACAAAAGCCGTGGTTTCGGCGATTTCGATGCCCCGTTCCGCCAACCTGCGGCGAATGCGCGGATCGTTGAGGATTTCCGCCATGGCCCGGGCGTTCGGCCCGCCGGCGTTGCCGCCGCAGGCGCCGCAATCGTAGGCCGAACGATGCGGGTTGTTCACGCTGGATGAACCGTGCCCGAACAGGAACACGATCGGCGCGAAGTCGGACGTGAGACCGATGTCGCGCAACAGACGTTCGGCGCTGTTGGTCATCTCGTCGACGCTAAAGCCGATTTCACCTTCGTTTGCGCCGGGCGCCAAGCTGGTGCGTTCCACGACAAGTTGCGTATGGTCGGGCGGTCGCACGAAGCTGCCGGCGAGCTTGCGCGTGCGCGCTGCCAGTCGTGGAAACAGCACTCGGGCCACCAGCGGGATTGAAGCGACGACCCCCGCTACGGCCAGCAGCGCTCCGCCGACAAACGTCCGGCTGCCGACGTGGACATGGTGCGAGGCCGCGCCGAGGGCCCGGCGCGTCATGGCGCGGCGACGATGCCGATCTTCTTCGGAGAAAGCCACGTCTTCGATGACCCAGTGCTGCGGTCGAATAATCACCGGGCAGTGCGGTACGAAATGCGCAGCTGCCGCGCCGCGGTAGTACATGGGCACGTTGAAGAAACCGGCCGCTCCGAAGGTCTCCGCGCTGGGCAACAATTCTTCGATGTGCCGGCGGAACGATTCCTCGCGTTCGTCCAAGCAGCAGACGACTTGAAATGTCGCGTTGCGGACGCGCTCGGCGCTCTGTCGGGCGTGCAAGGAGATGGCGTCTAACGTCTGCGTGCGATAGCGCCGCTCGAAGGCCTGATGGAACAAGCGGCGACGATCGAGCGAGGTGAATGACTCGATCTCGCCAATCAGGGCCGTCCAGTCCGATTTGCCTAACTCGTTCAATTCCGCCGGCAGCCAGCCGCGCAGTTGCGCTAACTGAAAGACGAGAAAGGCCCGTTGTTCCACCGACGGGGCATGATGCTTTGCGACTTTGGCGCGGAGAAACTCGCGCAGTCCGCGCAACGAACCGGCATATCCCAGCGTTTCGTGCGCCACGTGGGCGACAGACAGTCGCACCAGCAACAGCCGGATCGCCAGATACTCGATCAACGAGCCTTCCGGAATCGGATGCGCGACGCGGTCGGCGCGGATTTCGACTTCGTGAATCATGCCGGCCCAGCCGCGCAGCGCCAGGAACTCGGCGGAAACGAACGCGTCCCAATCCGCTTCGGCGATGCCGAGTAAATCCAACGACTCGGCGATGGCGCTCAAAGGGTCGACGGCGTCGCGTTCCCAGCGAGCAATCTCGCGCGGCAGCTCGCGCATCCAGAGGTCGGGCGGCCCGCCCGGCGGGCGATACAAGGCGAGAAACGACGCCCAAAGTCCTTGGGATCGCTCCGGCAGTTGCCATTGCGACAGGCCTTGATCGAGAAACGCCGCGCAGAAGCGAATCAACACGTCATGCACGAGTCGATCGGCGTCCACGCCGCTGGCTTCCAGCAACAGGTCGCGATGTCGTACTGGCGAAGCCGGCGTGGCATGCGCGGTCTTCACGCCATGGACGCCGTCGCGGCAGACGCGCCACAGCGCTTGCAGCGCGAACGATTCCCACGTGGCGTCGCTCCAGCGTTCCACGTCCGCGGCGCCAAAGTGTTCGAACAGCCCGCTTAACGCCTGGCGGATGTGGTGTTCGCGGGGCGATTCTTGTTTCGCGGCATGGTTGGCCGAACCGTTGCGGAAGTCGCGCAGAATCCAACGGCGCGTTTCTTGGACGTACCGCTCGCGCGTTCCGGGCGGGAGGTCGGTGCGAAAGCGTTCGAGCGCCTCGGTTTCCGCGATGAACCAGCGCAGTTCCGCCGGTGGCGCGGTCGGCAATGCGTGAGTCATCATGGCGCGGTAGAGTTCCCAACGCGTGCAGCAGCGCGAAACGGTCTCTTCCGCGCGCGGCCCCAACTCCGCCTTCAACACCGCATCGATGTCGGCCAACTCGAAGCGGCCTTGGGCGAGCTTGGTTCGATACGTCTCTTCCGGCAGGTAAGGTTGGCAGCCAAAGACCTGCGAACCGTGCTTCACCGCGTCGTCGAACGGCAGGTCTTCGAAGGCGTGCAGCGTGTTGTGGTGAATGAAGACCGTGATCGGTCCCTGCGCCGGCAACAGATGCGAGGCGTGTTCAATTGCGTGTCGCAGCAACTCGTGGGACACGGCGGATTCCGTCGTGTCGGGCTGCGCCGCCCAGGCGGTGCTCTCGCGCGCACTCATGTTCGGCCTCGCATTCTCTGTGACGTCTCGGTTCCAGAAATACGCCCGCCCGCGCCGCGGGGTGGGCCGCGACGGCGCGGGTCGGGTTCGGCAGCGGTCAGGCGACCGGCGCCGGAGGAGTCGCACTCACGACACGGCGCGAACTTTTGCGCGCCGCATGAGGATGCTTGGAAAGCGGGCGATGATTCTCCAAACCTTCGATGCGCAACGTCAGTCCTTGCTGTTCGAAATCGCGCTCGAGTTCGTGCAATTTTTCCATCACGGTATGATCGACGAGCCGGCACTCAGTCATGTCGACCACCACGTTCTTGTGATGCACGAGGCCGGCGCTAATGACTTGCCGGCGGAAGGGAATCCAGTTGCTGAACACGGCCGAGTAGGAAGCAATGATGCGATAGGTCTCGGGATCATCTTCCACGACTTCCAAATACGGCTTGAACACGCTGCGAACCGGCAGGCCGTTGAGCAGGTGGATCGCCAGCTTCACTGCGATGCCGATCGCGACGCCAGCCAAGAGGTCGATGCCGAGCACGCCGATGATCGTCGACAGGTAGACCACCAACTGCTCGGGGCCGACCTTGAACACGTGGACGAATTCTCGCGGATGGGCCAGGCGGAAGCCCGTGTAAATTAACATCGCCGCCAGCGCCGCCAGCGGAATGCGATGAATCACCATCGGCAAGAACGTCACACAGAGTAAAAGCAACAGCCCATGAAAGAGGTTCGCGTACCGCGTGCGGGCGCCATTGTCGAGATTCGCACGGCTGCGGACGATTTCGGAAATCATCGGCAAGCCGCCGATGAACGAGACGATGAGGTTGCCGACGCCGACCGCCATCAGGTCTTGATTCAGGTTCGTCTTCCGCTTCCAGGGATCGAGTAAATCGATGGCCTTGGTGCTCAGCAACGATTCCAGGCTGCCGATCAACGCGTACATGGTGATCCAGTACCAGGCGAAGCCATGCTGGAGCGCCGAGAAATCGGGCATGGCGATCGACTGGAAGATGGCGAACACCTGCGGCTTGACGTCGACCAGGTTTTTTTCGCCTACGCTGAACAGGTGATTCTGAAACGTGTAAGTGTGTTGGTGCGTGAGATCGAAGTACATACCCAGCGGAATCGCCACGAGCACCACGATCAACTGTCCCGGCAACATCTGTACGAACCTGTTCTTGATCAGCGGCTTGCCGAACAGGATTAAGAGGCTAATCGCGCCAATGAGCGCGATCTCCGGATTGAGGTTCATCAACACATGCGGCAGTTCACCAATCAGCTCCAGCGGCTCTTTAGGAAGCGTTTCAGTGTATCCCGCCGCAACGGGAATCTGCTTGGCCATGATGATCACGCCAATGGCGGCCAACATGCCGTGAACCGTCGTGGTGGGAAAGAACTCGCCGAGCACGCCGGTTCGCAATAACGCGAAGACGATTTGAATCGCCGCCGCGACGACGCCGACCGCCAGCGCCATGCGGTAGGCCGCCGCGGCGTCGACGCCGAGATCGTTTTGGAACTGCGTCACGCAACCAACCGCGATCACGATCAGTCCGGCGGCCGGACCTTTGATCGTCAGTTCCGAGTTGCTCAGAAACGCGCCGACGATGCCGCCGACGATCGCCGTGAACACGCCCGCCATCGGCGGATACCCTGAGGCGATCGAAATCGCCAGGCACAACGGCAGGGCGATCAGGAACACCAGGAACCCGGAGAGCAAGTCGTACCGGATGTACCTGGTCAGATTGCCGAGCGTGCCGTGAGGAATCTCCTCAGTCACAGGCGAGCGCGGCGCGGAATTAGCCTCGGTCATAGTCAGGGCTTCTCAGAAAGAGGTTCAGGCAAGTGGCGGCGAGGCAGGGAAACGTGTGTGAGTTGACCAATTCCGCCAAGTCGGCCGATGTGCGTCACTCGCACATCCACATTTCATCGGTCAAGGCTAAACTCGATACGCAGCCGCGTCCAAGGGCGGTCGGATTAAAAGAACTTAATCTAGCCCTGTCGTGGCCTCATCACGGGGCCTCTGCTACCCTTACAGCAGTGCATCGAAAGCCGGTTGCCTGCGAAACGAAAGTGCGTGGAATGGTTGCGATGAACATTCTCGTCGTGGAAGATGAAAAAGTGCTCGGGAAGGCGTTGTTGCGCGGCTTGCAAGAATCCGGGCACGAATGCGTGTGGTCGCAAAACGGCGCGGAAGGATTGCAACTTGCGCGACAAGGTTCGTTCGACGCGATTGTGCTCGACTTGATGTTGCCCGATGAACACGGACTGAACATCCTGGCCGCGTTGCGCGACACAGGCGACGCCACTCCGGTGTTGATTTTGACGGCGCTCGGCTCAGTAGATGATCGCGTCTGCGGGCTCGATAGCGGCGCCGACGACTATCTCACCAAGCCCTTCGCGTTTCCGGAATTGCTGGCGCGGTTGAACGCGCTCTCGCGCCGCGCCGTGACGCGCCCGGCCCTGGCTTTTTCGATCGGCCCGTTGCAACTCGATCTGACGACCCGGCGCGTGACCCGTGAGGGAAACGAACTGGAACTTTCGCCGACGGAATTCAGCATCCTCGGCTTTCTGATGCGACATGGCGGCCAGGTCGTCACACGGAAGATGCTCAATGAGCACCTCTGGGGCGAGGACTGGGGCGGCATGACCAACGTGATCGACGTGCACATCAACCACCTGCGACGTAAAATCGATCGCGGGTATGATGCGCCGTTGATTCACACGGTCCGGGGCCGCGGCTATGTTCTTCGAGAAATTTAATCAGGCGCGTCGCACGCTCCGCTTCCGCCTGATGGCGTGGAACGCCTTCGTGATCGTGCTCACGGCTTCCGTGACGCTCCTGGGGCTCCGGGCCGGCGTGCGGTTAGCGATCGTGAACGAGATCGACGGCGTGCTGATCGAAGACGTGCGCGAAATTGAGTTCGCGTTGGACGACGCGGGCGCCACGGCCGAGGGAATCCGGGCCGCCGCGACTAGCGGCGCTACTGGCCAGGTTGCAGCGTTGCTCGCCACGCTGGAACGTAAGGATCGAGGGCATGAACAGCATGGCTGGTTCGCACAGCTCTTCGACGGGGAAGGCAACTTGGTTTGGGCGAGTGAACATGCGCCGACCGAGGTATCCGCGCTACTAAGAACGCGCGATATGACGCCGACGAACGTGAGTGACTTCCGCGTAGTCCAAAATCGCCGCAAGTCGAACGAAAACTCGCTGTTGCTGGTGCAAGTAGGCTCCCTCTCAACTTTCGTTGCGCGCGACATGGCCCGCATTGATCGTCTCGTCGCCATCTGCGTCGGCTTCGTGCTCGTGCTCGGCCCCGCGATCGGCTATTGGCTCGCCGGGCGCGCAATCGATCCGCTTGCGGAGATCATTCACACGACGGCGCGGCTGCGCCCGACGAAACTCGATGAACGGTTGGTGGAGCACCGCACGGGCGATGAATTGGATCAACTCGCGCGCACGATTAACGGCTTCTTAAACCGCATCGCCGCGTACTTGGAAAAACGGCGCGATTTCCTCGCCAACGCCGCGCACGAGTTGCGCACGCCGTTGGCGGCGATTCGCAGCACGGCCGAGGTTTCTTTAGGCGCGGAGCGCAGCGTCGAGGAGTATCAGGAACTGCTCGTCGAGGTCATCGACGAATGTTCGCTGTTGGAAAGCCTGGTCAATCAGCTCTTGTTGTTGGCGGAGACCGAAAGCGATCGGCTGCGGATTCATGGCGAACGCGTCGATCTGAGTTCGGTCGCGGCGAAGGCCGTCGGCATGTTTCAGGCTGTGGCGGAAACGAAGGATATCGTTTTCTCCGCCAAGCTGGAGCCGGAACTGACCGTGGAAGGCAACTCGCATCACTTGCGGCAGGTGGTGAACAATCTGATCGACAATGCGCTCAAATTCACGCCCGCCGGCGGGCAAGTGACGGTGCGGCTGCGTGCGGAACACGAGCATGTGATATTCGCGGTGCGCGACAGCGGCCCGGGCATTCCGGAAGCCGACCTGCCGCAGATTTTCGAGCGATTCTTTCGCGGCGATCGCTCGCATTCGCACGAAGGCGAACGGCGGGGCACGGGACTCGGACTTTCGATCTGCCAGGCCGTCGTGCAAGCGCACGGTGGCGACATTGCCGTGGAAACGCAGGCGGGCCGCGGCGCCACGTTCATTGTGCGCATTCCGCTGGCGCCGGTGCTGGTCGATCGTGGCGAAGCGGCCGTCAACGACGGCAACGCGGCCCTTGCGAGCAAACCGACTGATACCGCGTGATGCCCGAACCGCCGGACAGCCGCAGAATCATCGGCGAGCCGCAGCGCGGGCAATACTCCGTGGGGCCCGCCAATTCGCCACGGTCCAGTTTCGCCTGGCACGTCGCGCAGAACTTGCCGTCGGGAAAGACTTCCAGTCGCTCGGCTGGAATCATCGCGCCGCAGGCTTCACACGGGATCGGATCCCCCCAAAGTTCGGCGTCGTCATCGCGCGCGAGCTCGAAGACGAGCCCGAGCGCACTGCATTCCGAACACGGCAATCTCCCGGCGGCGGAACGGATCAATTCCAGCAACGTCGCGTCATCGGGCACTTCACGCGTCAGCATGCCGATCGCCCGCAAGCGGGCGACGACTTGATCGCGATTCTCGACGCTGCCCCACGGACAGCGCCGGCAGGTCCACTCGACGCTCAGTGGTGCTTTCATGAGAAGTTGTCCAACACAGCGAATGCGATATCGCAGGAACTTGTCAGCTGTTGAATTCCATCACTGCACTTCACGAATTCGACGCTTATCCTTCAGGACAGACTTAAAAAAGCGCCCCATTTTCCGATCGCGTTCACGACGTTCTGCCAACGATCTTGAGTTGTGCGCTTGCTCCGCGTCAAGCTTCTGAAAGCTGGCGACGCGCCGCGGATCAAGCTCGCCAGACTCAATCGCGGCTATGACGGCGCAGCCTGCCACCCCGTCATGACTGCAATTGCTGAAGCGACAGCCCGCGGCAATTCGGACGACATCCTCAAACACGTCCAGCAGGCCGTCTTCGCACGCCGGCAATTGAAGTTCTCGGATCCCCGGGTTATCCACCAGGATCCCACCGCTGGGCAACAGATGGAGCGAGCGTGTCGTTGTGGTATGTCGTCCCTTGCCGTCTTTGTCGCGAATCTCAGCTGTCGCCAGACTGCCTACGCCGAGGGAGTTTGCCAGCGTGGACTTTCCCACGCCAGATGAACCCAACAACGCCACGGTTTGTCCCGGTCCGCACCAGGCTTTGAGTACTTCGACCTGAGACGACTGGCGCGCGTCAAGTGTTTCAACCAATAGTCCGGCGTGGACCTGCTCAACCTGTCGACGCAATGTTGCGAAGTCGCTACAAAGATCCACCTTGGTCAAAACCACCACAGGAGTCGCGCCAGCTTGAATCGTCAGGGCCAGAAACCTTTCGATACGCGATAGACTGAAGTCCTCATTGCAAGAACTGACGATGAAAAACGTGTCGACATTCGCCGCGATCACCTGCGGCTTCACTTCCTCGCCGGACGCTTTGCGGTAGAACAATGTTTGCCGCTCCAAGCGCTGGATCGCTCGGTGGTCCGCCGCCGTTAGCACGAGCCAATCCCCAACGGCGATTTCTCCGGCAGATTCCGCCAGCTGGGCTGGGATACGAAACTCACCAGCCGCGCCCAGTAAGAGTACCTGGCTTCCATAGTGAGCGGATACGCGGGCAACGACGACAGTCCCGGACGCCGCTGGAGGGACTTGCAGCTCAAAAAACGGCTTCCATCCGATCGCCCGTAGCCGGTGGTTGTCCATTCGCCTGATCCTTAAACGGTGTGTGGTGCGGACACCGCCCAGTCCCCAGAGGTTCGCGCTCTCAGGGCTTGTCTCAGATTGAAAACACGAATCGGGCGCCGCTGACGTACGGTCGGCCAGTGGCACTCCCATGCCGAATTTGTTCTCACACAGAGCTGAGTGCTTCGTCAAAACCTGGCATTCGGCTGACTTGAAAGCGTGGGTGGCTGGGGTCGCGCGTACTCGCTCGCCCCCAGCGCGCTTGACCTGGGGGCGCATGAGTACATTCGACCCCAGCCACCCCCGAATCTTGATGCCCCGAACTCCTAGTCTTGACGGAGCGCTAGTTCTCAGACGCGACATTCAACCGCGCGCGACACGCCGCCTCGATGGCAGCGACGTCAATCTTCGTCATCCGCATCATCGCTTCGAATGCGCGATTGGCGACTGCTGCATCTGGATGGGTAACCGCTTTGGTCAGGGCGATCGGCGTAATCTGCCAGGACAATCCCCACTTGTCTTTACACCAGCCGCAGGCGCTCTCTTGGCCGCCGTTGCCGACGATCGCGTTCCAGTAACGATCCGTTTCGGCCTGGTCCGAGGTCGCGACCTGAAACGAGAACGCTTCGTTGTGCTTGAACGCGGGACCACCGTTGAGTCCGAGACAGGGAATGCCCATCACGGTGAACTCCACGGTCAACACATCTCCCTGCTTGCCCGACGGATAGTCTCCCGGCGCGAGATGCACGGCATCGACGGACGAATCGGGGAAAGTCTCGGCGTAAAACTTCGCCGCTGCTTCGGCGTCGCCATTGAACCAAAGACAGATCGTGTTCTTAGCTGGCTTCGCCATTTTGCTTCTCCCAGGAGTTGAGCTGACTGAAGGTGGTGTAAAATAAGG